>Ga0105104_10000603_pt1 | contig 27724 bp, 23 predicted proteins | sample PPLLaktember2015_3_FD_87034 | JGI IMG/M metagenome (GOLD analysis project Ga0105104, IMG submission 87034) | Freshwater sediment microbial communities from Prairie Pothole Lake near Jamestown, North Dakota, USA - PPLs Lake P7 Core (6) Depth... | ecosystem: Environmental > Aquatic > Freshwater >...
AGCTTTTTCAGGGTGGATGCCAGGAAGATGTCCAAGAACTGCCCAGCCTGGCAGATGGTCTGGCCGGAGAGGTCGAACCCGGTTCTGTCACCATTCCGCTGACTAAACGGTGTGTCAATGAATTTCTCCTGGTATCGGAAGAGGAGATCGCTAAGGCCATAGCCTATGCCTGGATTTACTATGGAGAGGCCATCGAGGGTTCGGCTGCTGTCAGCCTGGCGGCAGTCTTGAGCGGTAAGGTGTCCGGCCGGCCGGCAGTCGTTTTCATTACGGGTGGAAATGTGCAGCCTGAAATTCATCGAGATCTGATCGCGCGCTACGCAAATTTTTCAGCAGAAGAGGGATCAGCTTGAAGCGTACCAGCTCTTCCTGGCTCCTCCGGATTTTGATGATCCTGACACTATTCAGCCTGGCCCCTCTCCAGACAGGAAGGGCTGCCCCTTCTCGCCAGGTGGTTGATCCCTCCAATCAGGCGCGTGAAATGCTGCGCAGCATGAGCCCTCAAGAACGAGTCGGCCAGTTGTTTTTGGTCGCCTTTGTAGGCAGCCAGGTGGATGAGGACACTCAAATCGAAGAATTGGTAACCCGCTATCATATCGGCGGGGTCGTTCTATTATCCTCAAACGACAACTTCACCAATCCCGATCAGATTGCCCAACATACTTACTGGATGAGCCGCGATCTGCAGCAGGCAGAATGGGATTCGGCCCAGAATCCCATCCCCGATCCAGAGACTGGAAAACTGGAAGAGGTTCACTATATCCCGCTCTTGATTGGAGTGCCTCAGGAGGGGGATGGTTATCCGTATGACCAAATCCTATCCGGGCTTACCCCGCTGCCCAACGAAATGGCAATCGGCGCGACCTGGAACCCCGATCTATCAAACCAGGTAGGACAGGTTCTGGGGAGTGAATTGAGCGCCTTGGGTTTTAACCTGCTGCTGGGGCCATCCCTGGATGTGCTCGAGCGGCGTTATGACGATGGTCGGGAAGACCTGGGCACGCGTACCTTTGGCGGTGACCCTTATTGGGTACAGGAGATGGGAAAGGCGTATATTGCGGGTGTCCATCAAGGTAGCCAGGGAAAAATCGCCGTGATCGCCAAGCATTTCCCCGGGCAGGGAAGTTCGGACCGCTCACCCTACGTTGAAGTTGCAACAGTGCGGAAATCCCTCGAACAGCTCCAGCAGATTGAACTTCCACCGTTCTTCGCGGTCAGCGGAAGTGGATCAGCCTCTCCTGATTCCACTGCGGATGGGATGCTGGTTTCGCATATTCGTTATTTATTCCAGGGAAATATCCGGGCAACCACGCGTCCCGTCAGCCTGGATCCAACCGCCCTCAAAGGATTGATGAGCATCCCTCCGCTGCTGGCCTGGCAAGAGAATGGAGGCCTGCTGGTCAGCGATGACCTGGGCAGCCGGGCTGTGCGCCGTTTCTATGACCCAACCGGCCAGCAGTTTGATCCGCGCCAGGTCGCGCGTGAAGCCTTCCTGGCCGGTAACGATCTGTTATACGTCAATGACTTTGTTGCTACCGGCGATCCGGATGCCTTTACTTCTCTGGTCAAGACGCTGGACTTTTTTACCAGGAAATATAATGAGGACAGCGCTTTTGCTCAGCGGGTCGACCAATCAGTCTTGCGTATCCTGACTCTGAAATACCGGATGTATCCAGAATTTGAGCTGGAGAGTGTCTTGCCGCTTGAAGAAGACCTGTCCAAGCTCGGGAACATCCCGGATAATGACCGGTTGATGTTTGATATCGCGCGCAGTGCCGTCACCTTGATCAGCCCGGATATTGCCGATCTTCCGGACCCGCCCACCAACCGCGACCGCTTGTTGTTTATCAGTGATACGCTAACCCGTAGACAATGTACTTACTGCCTGGATGTCAACGAAGTACCGGTGGATGCCCTGCAAAGTGCCGTGCTGCGCTTGTATGGTCCTCAAGCAGGAGGCCAGGTGACTCAAAGCCGGTTATCGTCCTATTCATTTAATGATCTTCTTTCGCTTTTGAACGATTCTCAACCGGTTTCCGGCGAGCCGCCGCCATTGGAGGGTGACCTGAGCCACGCAAATTGGGTGGTTTTCTCTACGCTGCAGGTAGACCTGAGCCGTCCGGCCTCGACCGCCTTACGCCGCCTGTTGAACGAACGCCCTGAACTACTCCGAGATAAGCGGGTGGTGGTTTTTGCCTTCAACGCACCATATTACCTGGATGCCACTGACATTTCAAAGCTAACCGCCTATTATGCTCTATACAGTAAAACACCTGCCTCATGGGAAGTGGCTGCGAGGGTATTGTTCCAGGAAATGGACCCGGTTGGCGCATCTCCTGTCTCGATCCCCGGGATTGGTTATGACCTGATCGAGATCACATCCCCAGATCCACAGCAGATCATACCGTTGGATCTGGATCTTTCGTCTCCCGAGATGACCCCGACGCCTACCCCCGAAGCAACCGCGCTGGCGGGTGGAACCAGCACTCCCGTACCCACCCCGGTGCCTACCTTCAGTGTCGGAGATGTGATCCCCTTGAAAGCCGGACCGGTCCTGGACCATAATGGCCGCCCGGTCCCGGATGGAACGCTGGTGCGTTTCTTGTTTACCATGGATGGTCGCGCTGATGGAACCCAACAAATTGAAGCATTGACCTCTATGGGAACGGGTATTGCCCGGACGAGCTATAAGATCGAACGGGAAGGATTGTTGGACATTCGCGCGGAAAGCGACCAGGCCACCGGGTCGTTCAATTTGAAATTGGATATTTCCGCGGGTGCGGGAGCCGTGATCACTGCGATCGCGCCGACATCTATACCGAGCGACACTCCCACACCCACTCTGACTCCAACCATGACACCCACGATCGTGGTAACCGTGGTGCCACCCCCACCCAGCACTCCGGATCTGGCGGATTGGTTTCTATCGCTGCTGGTCACAATGATATCGGCCGGGGCTGTATATTTTGCCGGCGTCCGCTGGGTTGCTCTTCGTTGGGGTTTGCGCTGGGGTTTGTGCGCGGTCCTGGGTGGGTTAACCGCTTACTGCTATCTTGCCGTGGGACTCCCCGGTGGAGGGCAGTGGATTCAAACATCTGGCACGGCGGGGATTATCTTGTTTACTTTACTGGGAGTAAGTGTCGGAGTGGCTGCCGGCTTTGTCTGGCGGTCGTGGCTGGAGCAAAAGCTTCCCAGAAAGATCTAACGACCCTACCCTTATTTCATTAAGGTGGCTAACAGACTCAGCGCCAGCAGACTGGCCGAAACGACAATCAGCGTCTTCTCGGGGGTTGCCAGCAGGTAATCGACCAGCTTAGGAGTATGTGGGATCGGTCTGGAGGGTGGGCTGCGGTCTCCCAACAGCGCTTGCCGGAAGGCCTCAATCGTGTGCGGGCGCTCTGCCGGGTGAAGATTCATGGCCCATAAGATAGCTCGTTCGGTACGGGGGGTAATTTCGGGGTTGACCTGGCGGGGAAGGGCCAGGCTTTCCGGCTGGAGGAACCGCTCGCGGGCATCTGTGGGCGGACGGTTGGTCAGCAAATGATACAACGTAGATCCGAAAGCAAAAATATCGCTGCGTACATCGGTATGGCCGCTGTCTCCACCATACTGTTCGAGGGGAGTATAAAGGGCTGTTCCCTGTCCCTGTAATACGGTAATCGTAATTTCGCCGGGCGCCAGCAGTTTCACCAACCCAAAATCGACCAGTTTGAGGAGACCGCTGGGGGTCAGCTTGAGGTTGCTGGGTTTGATATCGCGGTGGACGATGGGGGGATCTTGAACGTGCAAGTAGCTGAGCGCATCCGCGAGCTGGTTAGCCCAACCCAGTACATCGGGTTCCGAGAGGAAGGTGTTTGCCTGGCGTGCTTCCAGCATCAATGTGCGTAAATCTTTCCCTGGCACGTAATCCATGACCAGATAATCCCGGCCGCTGGAGGAGAAGAAATCCGATACTTTTGGCAGGTTGGGGTGGTCCAGGCGGGCCAGGACTGTGGCTTCTCTTTGAAACTGTTCGCGCGCTTCTCGGATCAGGTCAGGGGGAAGGGTGCGATCGTGTTCGACTTCTTTCAATGCACATAGGCGGCCTTCCAGACGTAGGTCGTCGGCCAGGTATATGGACCCCATTCCACCCTGACCGATGATCCGGCGAATCTTATAACGACCGCGCAGGGTTTCTCCCGCTTTAAGAGGTATGGGCATACCGCGGTTCCTGGTCGAACGAAACGTGATTTCGGAATCTTGCTCTACAATTCGGCGTTAGGCCGCTTCTCTCGGCCTTTGTGAGCCATTCTTGCACAATTCACCAGTTTTCTGCTATATTATACTCCTAAGGGGATAGAGCATGTATTTTTCACCCCCCTTCATCATGGCGGGAGGAGAACCCATGGAAAAAGACAACACAGAATACCCCGTCTTAATCGCCCAGACCGGCCCCTTGAACGGGGAGCGCTGGATGATACATGAAACTCTGATGATTGGGCGGGACGGCTCATGTGACATCATCATTCCAGACCGCCAGGTTTCTCGTTACCACGCCCGTCTGATGTCGGCCCCGGATGGAGTAATCCTGGAAGACCTGGGGAGCAAGAATGGGACCTTCTGTAATGGGGCGAAAATCGAGGAACCCCTGGTGTTACAAGACAGCGACCTGGTGCAGGTTGCCCTGGTCCAGGCCTTTGTTTTCCTGAGCTCAGACGCCACCATGCCCCTCGAACCCGGTGGGGTACCGGCTGGCGAGCACAGCGGGCGTCTGTTCCTGGAGCCGCGCTCCCGCCGGGTTTGGATCGGGCAGCAAGAGCTCGTTCCACCTTTGTCTGCCCCGCAGTTTCGCCTTCTCCAGGTGCTTTATGATCAGCAGGAGCGGGTTGTCTCCCGGCAGGAACTCATCACAGCCATCTGGGGAGATCAGGAGGCGGTAGGGGTATCGGAACAAGCGCTGGATGCCCTGGTCCGCCGGCTGCGTGACCGCCTGGGGGTAGTCGACCCGGATCATGGTTTTATCATCACTGTGCGTGGACACGGTTTGCGGTTGGATAATGAGGAATAAAAAATTTGAGGCTCCGAGCGGAGCCTCAAATTTTTTATTTTTTCAAATTCATTTCCATCGAATATCGCAGCGCGGAACGATGGGCGGTTTCGAGCTGTTGGGTGAGCTGAGGATCCTGATTCTGGTTTTGGGTTTGAGCCAGAAGACCGGATACGAGATCGATAAACTCCGGGGTGATTTGATCGCTGTGCTGTTCGAGAACTTTGCGCCGGCCGCTCTCATCTTCAGCCGCCAGCAGCTCTTCCAGGATTTCGTATTCAGGTGGGGGAGCACTGGCCTTTTGCAGCGTGGAAACAACCCTCTGCAATTTTTCCAGCCGATCCAGGTCTCCTTTTTGACGGGCAGTTTGCAGATCTGCATTGAGGACTTCTACAAAATGCTGAGAAATTGCGGGGAGAGCATTGGTTGTCGCCTCTTCAATATTCGGGGCCTTAAGGATCTCTTCAAGCATACCGCGGATTTGTTTTTCCTGGGCCTGGACTTCCTTGTCGATCTCCTGGGTGAGCTCCAACAGGCGGTCGCGCAGGGCAACCAACCTGGGCTTCTCCTCAGGGCTGGCCTTTTCTATCCGGTCGCCGAGCACCTGAAAGAAAGCATAGTCCATACCACCGCGTGCCATCGATACCATCGTCAATAAGCCGGTTTCAGAGGCAGCTCCAATCAGGAGATCTAACAACCCTTCCCGGGTCAGGCCCTTCTGACTGGCCTCCTGGAGCGTTTTCATGGCATCCTGGGCTTCCTGAGCCTGGTTTTGCAGCTTTTGGCCGGTGGCGGTATGGGTGAGCAGTATTTGTTGGACCTGGGCAAGCTGCCGGGCGGCTTCTTCGTCCCTCCCTCCAAGAGCAGCCTCGATCAGCCGGTTGAGTAACGCGAATAGACTTTCGTCGATCAGGGCATCTTCACTCTTAGCCATTTCAACTCGCGCTTCATCTGAAGCGGATAACAGGCGTTGGATCAGTGCCAGGCGCTGCTGCTGCGCCTGGATCATATCCCGGGTGATCCCATCTGCTTCCAAAACCCGCTCGACCAGGCCTTGCATGGTCAATACATTTTGAGGACGGAAGAGATAGGCCTTCCGTTTCTCGTTGGGAAGCTTGTTGACGATCTGGTTGATCATCGGCCCGATCAGGCGCTCCTGCTCATTGACAGGCAAACCTAATTCGGGAGGAAAATAGGTGAGCAGCAGTTCTTTATCAGGGTCGTGATACACAATTGGGGTAGCCAAACTGCCCTGGTATCCGCAGTGCGGGCAGTTGACCATATTAATTGCCCCTGAAAGTAAACGCTGCTTGGCTTGAGGGTCGACATTGATATCAAAGAGTTGTTCGATATCAGCGGTGACGGGCTGGCGACAGCGCGGGCAGTAGGTACGAGTCTGTGGCATACGTTTTCTCTCGTTTCCAAGTGAGTGATAAGATATAAAATTATACCACCTAGCTCAAAATTCTAATCTAGCGAGGCAAGGAGAAACAAATCCTGGCGCCATCGGCTGGTTTTGGGTCAACCCACATCCTCCCCCCATGGGCTTCGATGATCGCGCGGGCCAGGTAGAGACCCAACCCGGCGCCCTTGGTCTGCCGGGCAGCGTCACTTCCCCGATAGAAACGGTCAAACACGTGTGGGATATCATCGGGCGGGATCCCCGGTCCCCGGTCGCTCACGCAAAGGATGATTTGTTCGGGTCTGACCTGGGCAGATATATGGATTTCTCCATCCGGAGCATACTTGATCGCATTGGATACCAGGTTGGATAACACCTGGCTGAGCCGGTGCTCATCGGCCAGGATGGTTGGAAAGTCTTTAGGAATATCCACGACGATGGGGTGGCGGTCCGATTGTATCTGCATGCGCTGCGCGAGGCGTTCGGCCAGTTCGGGTAGAAAGACTTCTGAGCGCTTGATTGGCAGGCTGCCGGCTTGCAGGCGAGACGCGTCGAGCATATTTTCTATCAAACCGGTCAGGTTATCTGCCTCTTCTTCGATAACCTCGAGACTGTCCTTCACGATTGCCGGATCCCAGCGAGCATCTTCACGGCGCAGCGTGCTGACATACCCTTTAATCAGGGCTACCGGAGTTTTTAATTCATGACTGATGATCGAAATAAAGGTGCTTTTTAACTCTTCTGCCTGTCGGAAGCGAGTTATATCGCGCACTGTACCGATGACATTCAGCAAGGTGCCTTCTGGGGAAAGCAGGGGTGCATAGGTGATACCGACCGGCAGCGGCGAAAGGTCCGGCCGTTTCAAATCTCCTTCAACGTACAGGTTCGCATTCGGAGTCAGGGGCCAACCGCCGGCCTCGGCTTTTTCCAGGGTCAGCCCCTGGGGTTGGTTGGCCCATTGGATCACCTCTTCATGAGGCTTGAGGTAAATCTGTTCTCTCTTGAGGCTCAACATCCGCGCCAGCGCTGGATTGTACCGTTCGATGTGGTGATCCTGGCGCAGGATCAGGATCCCGTCCGCGGCCGTGTCCAGCAGCGCATCCATGCGCTGTTTTTCCTGGTTGACCTCGGTATACAGCTGAGCATTCTGTACGGCGATGGCCGCTTGATCGGCAAAACTACGCAGCAAAGAATGATCGTTCGGTGAAAAGACATCCGTATAGGAGCGGAATATAAAAATTACCCCAATGACTTCCTGGCGGGTGACCAGGGGCAAGCCCACTCCAGTCAACAGCCCCAGGCTGGCCATATAGGTAATCTCTTTCAAGATCCGGTTGATTTCTGGGATTTCAAAAAGGGCCGGGTCATCATATTCCGGGACCTTGGCCAATAAAGGATCGATGTATCTTAAAAACTTCGGGGGGATCCCGTGTGAGGCACTGACACGCCATCCCCCCGACGCTTCGCGTAGGGCAATCAGACCGGCCTGCCCGGCCAGCATCTCTACAGAGATATTCAGGATTCGCCCGAGAAGTTTATCGAGGTTTAGCTCTTGGGTCAGAGCGCGAGCGATCTCCAGCAAATAATCTCTCTGTCGGACGCGAAAATCGGGCAGCATATCTACCCATTATAGCTTTTTTTCTTCTAAAGTCACTGCTTCTTCAAAGATCTCCAAACCCTCGTCGATTTCGGAGCGGGTAACGCCCAACGGCGGAGAAAAGCGGATGGTGCTCTTGCCACAGCCGAGCAGCAGAAGCCCGTGTTCAAAAGCCCGATCGACGATCCGGTCGCGTAAATCGTGCGCAGGTTCTTTGGTAATATGGTCTTCGATAAATTCCACGCCAATCATCAACCCCATTCCACGCACCTGGCCCATCGAAGGATGCCGGACGGCAATCTCACATAAGGCATCCTGGGTATATTCTCCAACTACGGCGGCATTGTGTAGGAATTCGGTTTCGATCAGGTCGAGGGTAGCCAGAGCTGCAGCACAAGCAATCGGATTTCCACCGTAGGTATTGCCGTGCGAGCCTTTCGGCCAGCGGACAATACTCTTGCGCGCAGTCATTACGCCCAGCGGAATCCCGGACGCGATCCCTTTGGCCGAGGTGAGAATATCCGGTTCAACCCCAAAGTTTTCGATCGCCCACCATTTTCCGGTACGACCCATGCCAGATTGAACTTCATCTGCGATTAACAGGATGCCGTATTTATCACATAATTTCCGCAGGGCGGGGAAGAAACCCGCGGGCGGGACGATATAACCACCTTCGCCTTGGATTGGCTCAACCAGTATTCCAGCCGTTTCCTCAGGCGGGAGAATGCGCCCGAGGATCTCTTCTTCGATAAAACGCACCACGGTTTCCCCGTAATCCTCGCCGGGGCGTGAACGGAGAATGGGACGGTATGGATCGGGAAAGGGTGCGTGAAACACGCCATTCATTAGGGGGAAGAAACCCTTATGGTAGGAAGATTTGCTGGCGGTAAATGTGACTGCCCCCATTGTCCGGCCGTGGAACCCTCCTAAGAAACCGATGAACTGGCTTCTACCAGTGCTGTAACGAGCCAGCTTGATGGCGGCTTCAATGCTCTCGGTTCCTGAATTGGTCATAAAAGAAATGGCCTGCTCCTCGAACGGAGCGATTTCGTTTAGCTTTTCCCCCAGTTCCACCCATTTTGAGTGGTAGAAATCCGAAGATATATGAATGAACTTTTCTGCCTGATCTTTGATTGCCTGGACAACTTTCGGGTGACTGTGCCCGGTTGAGACGACTGCAATCCCGGCGGCGAAGTCTAAAAACCGATTACCATCTACATCCCAGACTTCGGTCCCCTTCCCATGATCCATAACAAATGGATAGCCACGTGGATAGGATGGGGAAATCACAGCATGATCGCGATCGACGATCGCTTGAGCCAGAGGCCCTGGTAACTTCAACGGTTCCATAGAAATCCTCCTTATGCATATAGAATCGGATCAAACCTGATTGACTCGAATGGTAAGATGCAGAAGGCCCTTTTGGGAAAAAGGGCATCTATCCAGGCAATTTTAAGGCTGTAACTTACCAGGCAGTGGTAAAGATGAGAGCAGAGATAACTTACTGCACTATTATTAATATTAATTATATCATTTCTTCTTCTGGCGAGCGAGCCAGGGTAAATGCGCCCAACAGCCCGGCGCCATCCCCGAGCGCGGCAGTGGTGATGGTCAGGTTATGAATAAACTCCGGAGACATGACCGATTCGCGGATCGTGCGATCCATGGTTTCGCGGAACATGGACAGACTTTGCGAAACACCCCCTCCAAGAATGACGATTGAGGGATTAAAAATATGCAGGTAATTGGTAATTCCCAGCCCCAGGAATTTTCCGGCGCGCGCAAATGCCTCGAGGGCTAATGGGTCTCCGGCTCGCGCAGCCTTACTGATATCTTTGGCGGTAAGGGCCGGTTGGTCAGATAAACTGGAATGCCGGCCTTTGGAAAGTTCTGCGGTTACATAATTAGCGATTGCCGTACCGGATGCCAGCGCTTCAAGATGGCCGCGTTTCCCGCAACCGCATAAAGGTCCATCCGGGAGAATGGTCACGTGACCAACTTCCGTTGCCAATCCCGACTCCCCCAGAATCAGACGGTCGTCACTGATCACTCCGCCGCCAATCCCGGTGCTGATGGTCATGTAGAGCAGATTGTGATGCCCCTGACCGGCCCCAAAACGCCATTCCCCAAGCAAAGCCAGGTTGGCGTCATTTCCTACAAACACAGGGACGCCAAAGCGCTCCTGCAGGATGGTGCGAAGCGGGAGCCTGATCCACCCCGGAATATTGGGGGCGGCATAGATAATGCCCGCTTTGTGGTTTACAGGACCAGGGGCAGCAATACCAATCGCTTTCACCTGTCTCCCGGCAGGCCAAAGACTGGCGATAAGCTCGATCAAGCGATCGATAGCAGCTCCCCGGCTGCTTCGGGTAGGAATTCGGGCTTGTTGGTATGGGATTCCCTCATCCCCCTCGTATAGCGCAACGCGCAACTGTGTTCCGCCGACATCGACAGCAATGGTTGTGCTCATGGCCGGAATTATAGCATGATCCAGACTGATTTTTGAGACCGGGTGATCTATTTGTCCAGGCGTTGACGATAGAAAGAATCACTGCTATGATCAATCCTTATGGGCCGTATGTTGGACAGGTGGGCTTCACATTTTTGGACCCGTTTCCGAAGAACGATACGTTGGCTGACACCGGGTTTAGGGGTAAAACGCTGGTTGGTATTGTTACTGGCGGGCATCACTTTGATTGGTGTTGGCCTGGCTTTACTGCTGCTGGATGTGTACCGGTCCGCGCCAGAAACCTGGTGGCTGCCTTACCTTTCCACAGCATCTTTGCGTTTCCTGGCCCGTCCATTGCGGGTGCTCATTTTTGGCAGCGCGGGTGTAGGGCTGATCCTATATGCTACCTGGGGGCTCAATCGGGCCCTTTTAAAACCGTTCACCCGTCCAGGTGGCCTGCCTGTGTTGGACACCGTTTCGGCTTACCGGCGTAAAGAGCGCGGTCCCCGGATTGTTGCAATCGGTGGAGGGACGGGGCTGTCTGCATTACTCCGCGGTTTGAAGGCCTATTCGCATAATATTACAGCCATCGTCACCGTCGCGGACGACGGCGGCTCTTCTGGCGAGCTGCGCCGGAATATTGGCATATTACCTCCGGGGGACATCCGTAATTGTCTGGCTGCGCTTTCGAATGATGAGGCGCTGCTCACTCAGGTATTCCAATACCGCTTTGGGAGCGGAGCGGGGTTGAACGGTCATACCCTGGGGAACCTTTTCATCACCGCGCTCACCGATATTACCGGCAGCTTCGAGGAAGCGGTGGCAGAATCGGGCCGGGTTTTAGCGGTGCAGGGACGGGTGCTCCCTTCCACACTCCACGATGTGCGTCTCGTCGCGGATGTTCAACTTCCCAGCGCGTCTCAAGGGGTATTGGTCAAAGGCGAGAGCCTGATCCCCAAAGCCGCCGGTCAGGTGCGCCGTATCTGGTTGGAGCCAAACAACCCGTCCGCATTTCCACCCACCATCCAGGCGATCCTTTCCGCAGATTTGATTGTCGTAGGCCCGGGCAGCCTGTTTACCAGCATTTTGCCAAACTTGCTGGTGCCTGATCTGGCAGAAGCACTACGCCGCAGCCGGGCGCAAAAATTCTACGTATGCAATGTCACCACCCAACCGGGTGAGACGGATGGATTCACCTGCGGCGATCACGTGCGCACCCTCGAACATTATCTAGGAGAACACCTGTTTGACCTGGTGATTGCTAACCAGCTCTGTGAAGGAATTCTTCCGGAGGGGGTTAATTTTGTTACAATCGAACCCGACCTGGACCAGCGCTACCAGGTTTACCAGGCGGACTTGCTTGACCGGGACCATCTCACCTGGCATGACTCGATCCGGCTGGCTCAGACGGTGATCGATCTGTTTTTCGAGCGTACAGGTCCCCTGGCAGGATAAGAGATGTCTAAACATATATAGAATCGATCTGAGTTTGCCATGTCTTGCATGGTAAAATTGAGAAAATTTTCATTAAGTCTCCAGGAGGTTTTTCATGACTACTCGTATCGGGATCAATGGATTTGGCCGTATCGGCCGCCAGGTCCTAAAAGCACTGAAAGAACAATACAAGGGCACCCTTGAGGTTGTGGCTGTCAATGATCTGTTCGATAGCAAAACCAATGCCCACCTTTTCAAATACGACTCCAACTACGGGATCTATTCCGGAACAGTGGAAGTTGTTGAGAATGATCTGGTCGTCGATGGGGATCGAATCCGTGTCTTTGCTGAAAAAGACCCGGGCAATCTGCCCTGGAAAGACCTGGGTGTGGATATCGTGATCGAATCGACCGGTGTATTCACCGATGCGAAGGGCGATCCCGCTAAAAATAAACCCGGCGCCCGCATCCATATTGAAAAGGGCGGTGCGAAAAAAGTGATTATTTCCGCCCCCGCCAAGAATGAGGACATTACCATCGTGTTGGGCGTTAACGATGAGAAGTACGATGCGGCTGTTCACCACGTGGTTTCCAATGCTTCCTGCACTACGAACTGCCTGGCTCCGGCTGCCAAAGTGGTTCACGATTTGTGCACGATCCAGCGCGGAATGATGACTACCATCCATTCATATACCAACGACCAGCGCATCCTGGATCTGGCTCATAAGGATCTTCGCCGGGCGCGCGCAGCGGCTTTGAATATCATCCCCACCACAACGGGCGCTGCCAAAGCCCTGGCTCTGGTGATCCCCGATCTCAAGGGCAAGTTCGACGGCTTTTCACTGCGGGTTCCTACACCCACCGTCTCTATCGTCGACTTCGTGGCGACCGTGGAAAAACCGACCAGTGTAGCCGAGCTGAATGCTGCCTTCAAAGCCTGCGCGGATGGACCGATGAAGGGCATCCTGGGTTATACCGAAGAACCGCTTGTTTCTATGGACTTTAAAGGTGATGCCCATTCCGGGATCATCGATGCCATGTCCACGATGGTTATGAGCGAAACGATGGTGAAAGTAATCGCCTGGTACGACAACGAGTGGGGTTATTCTTGCCGCACCGCCGACCTGGCTGCCAAGATGGCAAAGTCGCTCTAAGCGAAATCAGGACCACCCTTATCTTGTTGGGAGGATCCAATCATGTTCAATAAAAAAACGGTTACCGACATCGATGTAAAAGGCAAGAAGGTTTTCGTGCGGGTCGATTTTAATGTTCCCTTGAAAGACGGACAGGTAGGGGACGATACTCGCATCCGGGCGGCTCTGCCAACCATTGAGCACTTGCTGAACAATGGCGCCGCGGTAATCCTGGCATCACACCTGGGAAGGCCAAAAGGCGGCCCGGATCCCAAGTACTCGCTCAAACCGGTTGCCGAACACCTGGCTAAACTGCTCGGCAAGCCTGTTAAATTCGCCAACGATTGTATCGGACCGGAGGCAGAACAGGCTGCCGCTGCTCTGAAACCCCGTGAGATCCTGCTGCTCGAGAATACTCGCTTCCATCCGGAAGAAGAGAAGAACAACCCCGAGATGGCGAGCAAACTGGCCAGCCTGGCGGAGATATACGTCAATGACGCTTTTGGGTCAGCCCATCGCGCCCATGCCTCTACTGAAGGCATCGCCCGCCATCTGCCGGCTGTGGCCGGTTTCCTCCTGGAAAAGGAGATCAGATACCTGGGACAGGCGATCGCAGACCCGAAACGGCCGTTCGTTGCCATCCTGGGCGGCGCTAAGATCAGTGACAAGATCGGCGTAATCCGCAACTTGTTGAGCAAGGCAGATCAGATTTTGATCGGTGGTGGGATGGCCAATACGTTCTTCAAAGCGCAGGGTTATCCGGTAGGCGACTCACTGGTCGAAGATGAGGCCCTGGAGACTGCTCGACAGCTGGTCGCGGATGGTAGAACGAAGCTGCGCCTGCCCGTCGATGTGGTTATCGCGGATAAATTCGATGCGGATGCCCAGTCCAAAATCGTCCCAATGGGTCCGGTCCCCGATGGCTGGCGTATTCTGGATATCGGTCCGGAAACCGTATCGGCCTATTCCAAAGTCATCAGGGGTTCAGGAACTGTGGTTTGGAACGGTCCGATGGGCGTTTTCGAGTTTCCCCGCTTTGCCACAGGCACTTTCGGGATTGCCAAAGCCCTGGCGGAGAGCAGCGCGGTCACAATCGTTGGCGGCGGCGAATCGGTCGCAGCAGTCCAGCAATCTGGGCTGGCGGACAAGATCACCCATATATCTACGGGTGGAGGCGCTTCTCTGGAAATGCTGGAAGGATTGGTATTGCCCGGTGTAGCGGCTTTGCAAGATAAGTAAGTGATCGGCAGGTCACACAGGATCGGGATTGAAGAAGTAAGCGCTTCAATCCCGATTTTCTTTTACCGAAGGTGTGGGGGGAAATAAGCGAATGTTGATATTAATGGTACAATTATATTCTCTTCAGGAGATTGCCTCCGGCGCCTGCTTCCAGATCTCTCCAGCCTGCTGAAGCCAGGAGGGCAGGATGTTTGCCCAGGGTCTGGTATGGACGTATAGATGGGATTGAAGACGCGTCCAATAGCAAAAAATCAGGAATAAAAATTGGGTGGTAAGAATGAGTGAAGTTGTCTGGACAGGGTTTTTAACTGTCCTGAAAATATTGTATGCCGCGTGTGTCATAATTTTATCAATCTATGGGTTCAACAGCCTGTTCCTGGCTCTGCTCTATCTTTTATCAAAGAAACGCGGGATACGGAACCGAACCAGGTTGAGTGAAGACCAGGATTGGCCCAAAGTCACCATCCAACTCCCGCTGTATAACGAAAGTATCATCATCGAGCGGCTGTTGAACGCAGTGACACACCAGGTTTATCCCAGAGATCGTTTCCAAATCCAGGTGTTGGATGATTCGACCGATGAAACCACGGAGATTGCCCGCAGCCTGGTAGAACGGTATCGCTCCCAGGGGTTTGACATCACGCTGCTGCATAGGAATGTCCGCTTGGGCTATAAGGCAGGCGCCCTACAGGAGGGTTTGAAATCCGCCAGTGGAGAATTTCTGGCCATCTTTGACGCCGATTTTGTGCCACCGCCTTCCTGGTTGAAAACGGTTATCGCCGAATTCGATGACCCGCGTATCGGGTGCCTGCAGACACGCTGGGGACATTTGAACTCACGGTATAACCTGCTGACGAAAGCCCAGACATTAGGTCTGGATGCCCATTTTGTGGTAGAGCAGGGAGCTCGTTTTGCATCCAACCTGTTTATGGGGTTCAATGGATCAGGGGGGATCTGGCGGCGGGAGTGCATTAAGGCAGCTGGGGGTTGGTCGTGGGATACCCTTACAGAGGATCTAGACCTGAGCTACCGGGCCCAACTCAAGGGTTGGCGGATCAAATATTTGCCCGAGATTGTCGTGCCCGGAGAACTGCCCGCGCAAATTGATGCCTTCAAGGCACAACAGTCTCGCTGGGCGAAGGGCAGCGTCCAGACCTTGAGAAAGCTGGGAAGGGAAATCCTGTTTTCAAAACACCCCTTGTATATCCGCCTGGCCGGCTTGATGCATCTATCTATGTATATGCCGTTTTTCATTATGCTGCTCATACTATTATTGACCCTGCCGGTTGCCTTGTGGGCTAGCTCATCCTTGAAATTATTCCCCTGGACGATTTTAGCAAGTATTGGCCCGCCTCTCTTATACAGCATTGGCCGGACCAGCCATCTGCCGCACCTGCGCGACCGGCTGGTTCGTTTGCCATTGTTGACCATTCTGGGGATTGGAATTTCTCTAAACATCGGGCTGGCAGTCCTCTCCGGCCTGTATCGGAAGGGCGGTGTTTTTCACCGGACACCTAAATTTGCCATTCAAGGCCGGGGGGGTAGCTGGAAAGAGAGCAAGTATGCGCTTCCGCGCAGTGGAGTGGTTTGGGGTGAATTGGTCCTGGCAGGTTACGCGATCTATTCCACAGTTATCCTCCTGCCCACTCCGGAGGGCAGGGCCATTGTGCCGGGACTGCTCCTGTATGCCATAGGCTTCTTGTTTGTTTCAGGAATGAGCTTCGTTCAAAGCTGGCAGCAGCAGCGAATGCGAAAGTTGGCTGCCAGATCCGGAAAACAATCAGCGCCGGTTTCCTAAGCATGCTGGCAATCATTGTTTTGTAACTATTCTCCTTGAATAATTATCGAGAATAACCTGATAACCGCGGCATTGGTTGCCGGTTTGGTCAGGACTGGCTTATAATGGGAGAAATTTCCCAATTCAAAACGATCAGACTATGCTTGAGCGGGTCTGGCTGAATGCAGATCGTCAGTTGAACGACGCTCAGAAGTAAATCATTAGATAAAAGAGGGATGAACAATGCGTACTCCGTTTGTTGCCGGAAACTGGAAAATGAACAATACTATCGAACAGGCCCGCCAGCTTGTGGTGAACCTGGTCCCGGAAATCAAAAATATTTCCGGGGTTGAAAAAGTTCTCTGCCCATCGTTCACCAGCTTGATGGCGGTATCGGCCATGCTGGTGGGGACTGATATCGGCCTGGGCGCTCAAAACATGCACTGGGAGGCTTCCGGAGCCTATACGGGAGAAGTGGCTCCCTCGATGGTTGCGGAGCTGTGTAAATATGTCATTTTGGGCCATTCCGAGCGGCGTACGTATTTTGGCGAAACTGATGAAACTGTCAACCGCAAACTGAAAGCTGCCCTGGCCAATCACCTGATCCCCATCGTGTGTGTTGGGGAAACGCTTGCGGAGAATGAAGCCAGCCGGACGTACGAGGTTGTAACCCGCCAGATCCGCGAAGGATTGAAGGATCTGACTGCCAATGACGGTTTGCAGCTGGTAATCGCCTACGAACCTGTTTGGGCAATCGGAACGGGAAGAGCGGCTACCTCCGAAGGGGCGAATGCGGTGGTTGCCGATATGATCCGCCCGGCGCTCTCCGCACTATTTGGGCCTGTGATCGCGCAGAGCGTGCGGGTTTTATACGGTGGGTCGGTAACCGGGGCGAATGCAGCCGAGTTCTTTGCCCGCCCGGATATCGATGGTGCATTGGTTGGCGGAGCCAGCCTGAAACCCAATGAATTTATCAAGATCGTACAAGCCGCAGCGGGATGACATTGAGCGGGATGGACGGGCTGGGGTGGCTCCTGCTAATGTTGGGGCCGCTCCTCGTGTGCCAGCGCACGCTGCACCGCGAACTGCAGAAAGTGCTGCTATTAACGACCCGGCGGGCAGATGTGACCCTTTCGGTGTTCTCCCTGCTCTTCCTTCCGGGTGTGCTGCTGCATGAGGCCAGCCATTTCATTGTGGCGAAAATCCTGCGCGTCCGCACCGGGCGCTTTTCACTTCTTCCGCGTCCCCTAGCGAATGGCAAACTCCAGATGGGGTATGTCGAGGTAGCCAAAACCGATATCGGTCGCGATGCGCTGATCGGTCTTGCTCCCCTGGTATCCGGGATGATCTTTATTGCGTATGTGGGTCTTTTGCGGATGGACCTCTTCCAGACCGTAGATGCCGTTCGCACCGGGCAGATGCAGTTGTTCTGGTCCAGGCTGGCGGAGCTGCCCTCGTTAGCGGATTTCTGGATCTGGTTTTACCTGGTCTTCGCGGTGTCCAGCACCATGTTCCCATCCGCATCCGACCGTCGCGCCTGGCTGCCTGTGTTATTAATTGTTGCCTTGCTATTGAGCCTGGTTTTATTGGCTGGAGCAGGCACCTGGCTGTTCGCCACATTGGGACCTACCGTAAACCAGACTCTGCGGGTCTTATCCGTTTTGTTTGCTATCAGCCTGGTGATCCATCTATTTCTTTTGTTCCCTTTTTGGATTTTACGGGTCCTGCTATCCCGGATCACAGGTTACCGGGTCGTATAAGGCCAGGCATGGCCCAACAAAAAGGTCCTACAGGAGGGTGGCGGGGCCAATGGCCCCGCCACCCTCCTGTGATTTCTCCCCCTTTCCCTTCTATTGGCCCACTCGTTGTAATTGGATGGTTGTCGTTTCGTTGGAGCCAGGATCCGGGGTGAAACTTAAGGATAGTTGATCCAGGCTGCATTGGAATTGCAGTTGAGATGAGCTTCCGGTTTCCACACCAAACCAGACTCCACTGGTGACCGGTGTATTTTGTAAGATGGGAGCTCCACCCACTGTCGCGCTGAGAGTAAGGCCCTCATTCTGGGGGTTTGATAGGGTCAGTGTTTCCCCACTTACGGCATAGTTGCCGGTTGCCTGCCCATTCAGGGTGACTACCAAATCAAGCGTGAGCACAGATGTGTCGATGGTTGCATCGACATCAAAATTCTCAGCAGTAGCGGTTACCTTACCGTCCTGTGCAAATTCGTATTGGAAAGTTCCCCGTGTTTCCCCGAACTCAATCACTCCTTGCCGCACAATTTCGTCAGGCAGCAGGGATGTAACGAGCTGCTGAAAGTCCACGATCTCCCAGGCGCCGGTCAGGCAGTCGTTCGTCGCCCCACCGGTGACGGGCGAAGCAAGGGTGGTTGGCACGACCGGGGGAGAGGTAGGAACTGCCGGTTGGGTTATTTCCAGGGATTGGGTGGGTTCCACTGGCGAGACGGGGGTTGAGACAGCCGCGGTAGGTGTCGGGAAATTACAGGCGGTCAATGAAAGGGCAGCGATGGTTAAAATCAGGCTCGAAAGCCTTATCGCTTTAGCCATTCAATCTCCTCCTAAATATTAAATTTGTAACCCGACAAATTCTACCATACCGGTTCGATTTAGTTTTAGCCCGTCCCAAACTGCCGGTCACCCGCATCACCCAGCCCAGGGATGATATACCCATGCTCGTTGAGATGGTGGTCGATAGCCGCCAGGTGGATGGGAACATCGGGGTGACGATCGTGAAGGAGTTTGATGCCCTCTGGCGCGCCGATCAGCCCGACGAACTTGATCTTTTTAACGCCCCACTTCTTTAAGACATCGACAGTTGCCACCGCCGACCCGCCCGTGGCCAACATAGGATCCAGGATCAAACAGACGGATACGGTTGGCTCGACGGGCAGCTTATTGTAATATTGTACGGGTTTGAGGGTTTTTTCATCGCGGTACAGCCCGATATGCCAGACTTCTGAAGAAGGCATCAGGTTCCATACCCCTTCAACCATACCTAGCCCGGCGCGCAGGATGGGGACCAGGCCGATCTTCTCACGCAGTTCTGCGCCATCCGCTAAAGCAAGCGGGGTTTCTACCATGATCGGTGTAGTCGCCAGGTCGGCAGTTGCCTCATAGGCTAATAAGGCGCCCAATTCCTGGACCAGTTCGCGAAATTTTTTGGGTTCCGTCTTTTTAGAGCGCAAGCGCGCCAATTTATGCGCCACAAGCGGATGGTGTGAAGCATAAACGTTTTCCAGATCCATGTTTCATCTCCTGGGGGATGGGATTTTACCCATTATATCTGTTTCTCTAGAAGACGGGTGATTAGGAAAAGAGTATAATCGGAACCATGAGCGAGCAACCAAACCGGTTAATAAACCCCGAGCAGAAGCCAGACGATCGATTGGATCAGGCTCTCCGCCCGCACAGTCTGAAAGACCTGATCGGACAGGACCAGGTCAAAGAAAACCTGTCGATCTTGATCGCCGCGGCGCGACGGCGCGGTGAGCCATTAGATCATGTCTTATTTTACGGCCCTCCCGGGCTGGGAAAGACCACCCTGGCGCATGTCCTGGCTAATGAGATGGGGGTCAATATTAAGATTACCTCTGGTCCGGCGATCGAGCGGGCCGGAGACCTGGCGGCAAACCTGACCAACCTGCGGGCGGGCGATATCTTCTTTATCGACGAGATCCACCGTTTGGGCCGCGCGGTGGAAGAAGTCTTATATCCGGCGATGGAAGATTTCGCGTTGGATATTATGATCGGGAAGGGACCATCTGCCCGCTCGATCCGCTTGAAGCTCCCGCGGTTTACCGTCATCGGAGCGACCACGCGCCTGGCGCTGGTTACCGCGCCGCTGCGGGCGCGCTTTGGGGCGGTCTACCGTCTGGATTTTTACGATCTGCCCGCTATCTGCCAGATCGTCAGGCGGGGAGCCGGGCTGCTCAATATCCCGGCTGATGACAGTGGGATTGATGAGATTGCCCGGCGGGCACGGGGGACGCCGAGGGTTGCGCTGCGTTTGCTGCGCCGGGTGCGCGATTTTGCCCAGGTGCGCGCGGATGGGGTTATCTCTCAGCCGGTAGCGGCTGAGGCACTGAACCTGCTCAGCGTCGATCCTTTAGGGTTAGATGAGGTTGACCGGCGCGTGTTGAGTACGATTATCGATAAATACAGCGGCGGCCCGGTAGGGCTGAATACCATCGCGGCATCCATCAGTGAAGAGCCGGATACGATCATGGATGTGGTCGAACCCTATCTGCTCCAGCTCGGCTTCTTGGACCGGACTCCGCAGGGTAGGGTGGCGACTGCGCGCGCATATCAGCACCTGGGGCTGCCATACAACAGCCAGCCCCAAGATCAGCAGCCAAGGTTGATTTGAAAACCTCTGATTTCGATTATGAGCTCCCCCCCGAGCGGATCGCGCAAACCCCGGTGGAGCCGCGGCACGCCTCACGGCTGCTGGTCCTCGATCGGGAGACAGGGGCTGCGGAACATACGATCTTTATGAAGGTCGACAGCTACCTCAGGCCGGGCGACCTGCTTGTGCTCAATCAAACTCGCGTCATCCCGGCCCGCATCTTCGCGCGGAAGCTCCCCGGCGGCGGAAAGGTTGAGCTGCTTCTCCTCAAACAGATCGATGAATGCACCTGGGAAGCCCTGGTGGGGGGGAAAGGCTTGAACCTGGGCAGGAGCGTTCAAATCGACCAGGGACCAGGCGGCCAGGTGGTTGGGGTTCTAGACGGTGCGCGCCGCCTGGTGCGTTTCTCCGAACCTCTGGAGAGAACTTTGGAACAGGTCGGTCATGTTCCCCTGCCTCCGTATATCCATGTCCCGCTCACCGACCCCGAACGATACCAGACCGTTTATGCGCGTAATGCCGGTTCCGCGGCAGCGCCAACGGCTGGACTGCATTTTACCCCTGAGCTGCTGACCCGGCTTCAGGAAAAGGGGATCCGCCTGGCCTATGTGACCCTGCACGTCGGGCTGGATACCTTTGCCCCGGTCAACGAAGAGAACCCACTGGAGCACAAGATCCATACCGAGTGGTGTGAGGTTTCTTCAGAATCTGCCGCGCTTGTCAACCAGACCCAGGCAGCGGGTGGCAGGGTGGTGGCCGTTGGAACGACCAGCGTCCGCACGCTGGAAACGGCAGCTCGTTTTGCGCGGAACGGCGAACGCGTTGGCCCGTTTAGCGGTCCAACAAACCTGTTTATTTTGCCAGGATACCGGTTCCTTGCGGTAGATGCCATGATTACCAATTTCCATCTCCCTCGCTCTACCTTGTTGATGCTCGTCAGCGCATTTACAGGGCGCGAACGCATCCTGGCAGCTTACCAGACGGCAATCCACGAAGGTTACCGGTTCTATTCCTTTGGTGACGCGATGTTGATCCAGTAGCCTGAGGGACCCATCCAAGATGAGCGATACCCTGGTTGATAGAATTATCCACTGTCGGATATGCCCGCGGCTGGTTGCGTGGAGAGAGCAGGTGGCGATTCAGAAACGCCGCGCTTACCGGGATTGGGAGTATTGGGGAAAACCTATCACCGGGTTTGGCGACCCGGAGGCTCGGGTTTTGGTGGTCGGTCTCGCCCCAGGGGCGCACGGAGCAAACCGGACCGGGCGAGTTTTTACCGGCGATGATTCGGGGGCTTTTCTCTTTGGCGCGCTCTGCCGGGCGGGTTTTGCAAACCAGCCCGTGTCGACCCATATCGGGGATGGGCTGGAATTGAAAGAACTTTACATTACCGCGGTCTGTCGCTGCGTACCTCCGGATAATAAACCCTTGCGGGATGAGATCGAGAACTGCCGCCCATTCCTTGTAGATGAGATTGCGAACTTCAAGAATTTGTCAGGATTTGTAGCTTTGGGGAAAATTGCTCTGGATGGTCTTCTGGCTGCCTTACCGATGGAAAATTTACAACGATCTCGGATAGATTTTGTCCACGGTAAAATCCACTCTCTAGGCCAGGGCTCTCCCTGGTTGGTCACTTCATACCACCCCAGCCGCCAGAATACCCAGACCGGTCGGCTTACTCCAGCCATGTTCGATCAAATATGGAATACGGTCCGCGACCTGCTGGTTGAATAACCTTTTCAAGTACGCGGACCGGATTAAGGGGTGTGAATAGGTTTTATTTTTGTTTTGGATCTTGTTGTAATGGAGTACGTTCGGGCATTTCCTCTAAATAAGATTTAAAATTTTGTAAATCTTCTTCCAACCGTTTCTCCGGATTACTGAACAGTTTACCAGCAATATCACCGGCCGCTCCCCCCGGAGGGATATACTGCATGAGCACGGTAATCTGGGTTTCACCATTCCCCAGGTCTGTAAACGTGACCTGGCCGCTGGTCTTCAAATCGCCATCCGAGCTTGCCCATGCGATGAGTTATAGTTTGATATCCGTAAAACGATAAAAAGGCAGTTGCTCCGGGCTGGAAAGATCGCTGGAACCATCTTGCATGTATTCGTTTAAAATGTGTAGATCAATCCCCAGAAACGCAGCGATCTTTTCTTGAGATAACCACCCTGATGGATTCTCAACAGGTTCGGCTGGGTCGGAAGCCTTGTCGTGTTTCTCGGCTTTCATTTTTATCTCTTCCATCTCTGCGATGTAATCGAGCAGGTCTTGTAATGTCATTTTGCAAAATGGTTTCTGCATAACTTCCTCCCTGGTTAAGAGTTAGATTACTTCCGCTGGATTTTGGTCCGAAGCCATTTTTATCCACCCGAATGGCTTTATTCCATTGACAAAATCTTGGAGAGCAGGGGGGGTTCCCTGCTCTCCAAGAGGATTTCAACTATCTATCGAAAGGTGTTTCTGACATTATCCCAGGCATGCCGGATAGCATCCTTGAAATCTTCCCATGCATTATCCGGATACCGGCTTTCCCAATCCCGGCGGACATCTACCATGATTTCATCCCAATCTCTGTCGCGGTACCGCTCATTTGTGGCTACATCATAGCCATAATGATAGGCCGGCATATATTGGTTGTAGGTATAGCCCCGAGTAGAATAGAAACTATCGAAGTGGGTGCGGAAGTCGTTTTCATAGGTATCGAAGGTACGGCTTCCGGTAAATCCGGTTTGTAAATCATCGGGTGCTCTAGTAGTCCCGTAAATGGACTCACTATCGTCAGGCTCCAATATGGTTTCTTTCTCACCCATCGTGGTGCCGTAGATCGTTTCATCCTTATCCTTAAAACCTGGACCTGTGACATCTCGTTCGGGTGTCATCGTCGTAGTCCCCAGGTTGCTGCCTGCGAACGGCCCGGCATTGACATCAAAACCACTCCAACCAGTATCTCGCCATTGTGCCGCACGTTGTTTTACATCGATGGGGTTGTGACGGTTCATTACATCCACCGCGCGCGACGCCAACATGTCATCCGTCCGGACGGTAAGCAGTGTTCCACCGCGGCGGATACCTTCGGCATAATAGCCGGCCTGCTCGTCATTTACCCCCATGTCAGTCAGAGCACCCAGCAAACCACCGGTAGCTCCACCTGCAATTGCACCTGCGCCTGCACCTGCTACACCACCCAGTGCAGCCGCCAGGGGTCCGGCAGCAACGACTGGGCCGATCCCTGGGATTACCAGGGCGCCAAGACCAACCAATAAACCACCGATCCCACCCAGGGCAGCCCCGATCCCGGCGCCAACCCCGGCTCCTTCTGCAGCTCCGCTGGTTTCACCAACTGCGGGTGTTGAACTCACGTCCCCCATCGTGCCTGGCGCGTTGTTGGCCATCAAGCTGATGTTATCGCGGTCAATGCCCGTATCCACCAGGTCTCGAACAGCCTTCTGCGCATGATCTACATTATCATATAATGCGACAATTGTTTTAGCCATGCTCACTCTCCTTTTAAAAATTTTTTTCGCTGAATTCCATTATTTATCCCAATTTTCCGGGACATTCGGATTTTTCCCTTGCGACCCACTCAAAGAACGGTAAGGTTGGTAAACTTGATGTTATCTCCTTGAAATTAAGCATACTTGCCCCCTTTGATACGAACAATAAGGAATGTTCCTAGAACTCAGGTAGGGATTCCCCTACTTATTAACCAAAAAGTCACCCACTTTATAATATTTTTACATTCAGGGATTATCCCACTTGTACGGGTAGGGATGCGGGCAGTCAGCATTGAAAACAACAACGGGCCGCATTCCGCGGCCCGTTGTTGTTATTGTGCCTGATCAGAAAATTAAGCTCGTTTGAGAATATCCCAACCGGCATAGGTGGCCGTCTCGCCTAGTTCAGCTTCGATACGCAGCAGCTGGTTGTATTTGGCAACCCGGTCTGAGCGAGCCGGGGCGCCGGTTTTAATTTGACCCATATTAAGGGCGACCGAGAGATCCGCAATAGTCGCATCTTCGGTCTCACCCGAACGATGAGAGGTCACTGCCCGCCAACCCGCACGATGACAGGTTTCAACGGCTTCGATGGTCTCAGTCAACGTACCGATCTGGTTGAGCTTCACCAGTAAAGCATTGGCGGCCTTCTCGTGGATAGCCCGGCGTACACGTTCGGGGTTGGTGACGAGCAGGTCATCACCAACGATCTGTAGGCGGTCGCCCAACTCTTGAACCATTAATTTCCAGCCGTCCCAATCATCCTGCGCCAGCCCATCTTCGATGGAAACGATAGGATACTGATCCACCCAGGATTTCCAGAAAGCAACCATCTCTTCGCTGGTCAAAATTTTGCCTTCTTTGCGCAGATTATATTTCTTGGTTTGTTCATCGTAGAACTCGGAGGCGGCTGGATCCAGGGCGATGGCGACCTGTTCACCGGCCTTATACCCGGCCTTTTCGATAGCTTCCAGGATCACCTCAACCGCTTCCACATTTGCTTTCAAGGCAGGGGCATAACCACCTTCATCCCCAACCAGGGTGGCATAGCCTCGGCTCTTGAGGACACTTTTCAACTGATGGTAGATTTCGGCTCCCCAGCGCAGGCCTTCGCTAAAAGAAGGAGCTCCCAGCGGCATCACCATAAACTCCTGAGCATCGGTAGATTGCCACGCGGTATGAGCGCCGCCGTTTAATATGTTCATCATCGGGACGGGCAGTACGTGCGCGTATACCCCACCCAGGTAGCGGTAGAGGGGCAAACCCAGACCATTCGCGGCAGCCTTGGCGACTGCCAGGCTGGTCCCCAGCATAGCGTTGGCGCCCAGGCTGGATTTATTGGAAGTGCCATCCAGCTCTAATAAAGCCATATCAATGGCCTTCTGTTCAGTGGCTTCCCAACCGATCAGGGTATCGGCGATCGAAATATTGACATTCTCAACAGCTTTGAGTACCCCTTTTCCGAGGTACGTCGATTTGTCACCGTCGCGCAGTTCGAGGGCTTCGTGGACACCGGTAGATGCACCGGAAGGAACGGCTGCCCTACCCCAACTGCCGTCCGCCAGGATAACCTCGACTTCCACGGTCGGATTGCCGCGTGAGTCGAGAACTTGTAATGCACTGATTGATTCAATGATTGTATCCATAGGTCACCTCAAGTTGAAATAGTGATTTTGATGTCAAATACCGATCGGGAAGGACAGCTCATCCGGCTGCTTCATCCCAGGTCTGATGAATTTGTACAGGCTTTCACAAGTATAACCCTGTTTTTTGATTCGATATAGGGTCGCCTTCCGGTTTATCACCGCTTATTCGGCGGTCACAATCAGTGGATTGGCAGATTTTTGTAAACCGGCGTGTTGGCATACTGCTTTCAGGAAAGCAAAGAATAGGGGATGAGGCCGGTTCGGACGTGATAGGAATTCGGGATGGAATTGTGTGCCAACCATAAATGGATGGTCGCTCAGCTCCGCGATCTCCACCAGGCGTTTGTCGGGTGAGATCCCCGAAAAGCGCATCCCATTTTTCTCAAAAATTTGCCGGTAGGCGTTATTGAATTCGAAGCGATGGCGGTGCCGCTCCTCGACGACTGGTATTCCGTAAGCATCGGCAGCCATTGTTCCGGGTTGGAGCTCGCATGGATAAAGACCCAATCGCATCGTGCCGCCCATGTCGGAAATATCTCGCTGTTCGGGCATCAGATCGATCACCGGGTGGCGGGTAGAGCGGTCGAACTCGGTCGAGTTTGCCTCCTCATCTTTTAGAATATGCCGGGCAAACTCAACCACCATCAACTGCATCCCCAGGCAGAGGCCCAGAAAAGGCAGTTTGTGGGTCCGTGCATAACGCGCTGCTTCGATTTTCCCCTCAATTCCTCGGCTGCCAAACCCACCAGGGACGACCATCCCATCCACGGTCTCCAGGATATCCCAGCCGCGTCCTTTTTCTAGCTCCGCGGAATGGACCCATTGGATGTCCAGTTCCACACCCAGGTGAATAGCGGAGTGTTTCAACGCTTCCCGCACGCTCATATAAGCATCATGAAGCTCGACATATTTGCCAACCAGGGCGATGCGCAGTTTTTGTTTTGGCCGGCGCACTTCATCGACCATGCGCTCCCAATCCGTCCAATCCGGTCTGGAACGCGGTTGGAGACCCAGGCGTTGCAGTAAATAATCTGCGACACCGGCCTCTTCCAGCAGAAGGGGAACCTCATAAAGGATGGGTGCGGTCACCATCGGAACAACAGCGCGTTTCTCTACATCGCAAAACAGCGCAATCTTTTCACGGATGGAATCGTCAACCGGGTAGTCCGAGCGGGCGACGATCATATCTGGAGTGATCCCGATCGAGCGTAATTCACGCACGGAATGCTGAGTGGGCTTGGTCTTAAGCTCTCCGGTTGCTCCGATATACGGCAGCCAGGTAACGTGGATATAGGCTGAGTTCTCGCGGCCGATGTCAAAACGTACCTGGCGTATCGCTTCGAGGAAAGGCAAACTCTCGATATCGCCAACCGTACCACCCACCTCGACCAGAACGATTTCTGCCCCGGTAGATTTGGATACTGCCGCGATCCTCCGTTTGATTTCATTGGTGATATGCGGGATCACCTGAATGGTGCCGCCCAAATAATCGCCCCGGCGTTCTTTTCCGATTACTTCCGCATAAACCTGGCCCGTGGTTACATTGCACACCCGGCTCAAGCGGATATCAATGAAACGCTCATAATGCCCCAGGTCCAGATCTGTTTCCGCGCCATCGTCCAGAACGAAAACTTCACCATGCTGGTACGGGCTCATGGTGCCAGGGTCGACATTTATATACGGGTCCAGTTTCTGGACAGCTACCTGAAAACCACGTTCCTTCAATAAACGGCCGATTGCGGCGGCTGTTACTCCCTTTCCTACAGAGCTCACAACACCGCCGGTAAAGAATAAATATTTGGTTGCCATTTTACCCTCCGTGAAAACCGTTCCTCATACAACCAAAGAAGTGGGGAGGGCCGATTACCGGCGCCTCCCCAACAGATGGCCAATGAACTGTATGGTTGCTATGCGGTATGGATTAATTCGCATTTCCTATCGATCAATCAATAAAAAAAACCTGGCGGCTCGAAATCTGGTTTGATCTTTCATTCGGTTTGCCAGGCCAGTTGTACGAAAACCCAACTAAAAAAGGCTACCATAAAAGCAATAGAAAGAGAAGTAAATCAATGGATGATAAATTAAAAAAAAATAAACCCTTCTGATCATGGTTGGGTTTATTTTCCATTTCAGTTTGTGGTCGTCAGAGATCAGGAAGTGCG
>Ga0105104_10000604_pt1 | contig 27721 bp, 17 predicted proteins | sample PPLLaktember2015_3_FD_87034 | JGI IMG/M metagenome (GOLD analysis project Ga0105104, IMG submission 87034) | Freshwater sediment microbial communities from Prairie Pothole Lake near Jamestown, North Dakota, USA - PPLs Lake P7 Core (6) Depth... | ecosystem: Environmental > Aquatic > Freshwater >...
GGAAGGAGGCGCCGGCCGCGATGGTCTGCGCGGCGCTGCCGTTGAATTCAACCGTTCCCGTCCCGACATTGAATGTATCGGCGGCCGGGGCGAAGTTCCCACTCAGCCCGAGCGTGCCGCTGCCGCTGTTGAACGTGCCGCCGGCCGGGGTGAAGTCGCCGGAGACCGTAAAGGTCGCGCTGCCCAGGTTGAATGTACCGCCCGCCTGGGTGTAGGTTCCAACCGCCAGCCTGCTTCCGGAAGAGAGGCTGACCGTCCCGGTGGTGAGGGCCAGACCGGAAAGCTGGACGTTGCCCTGGATTTGCAGCTCGGCGGTGGTGACCGTCGGGTTGATCGTGATGGATTCTGGGTAATTGACGAAAGTCTGGTCCGCTCCTCCGATAACGATCACATCATCCTCGGCCGCCAGTAGAGCCGGGCCGATGGTGGTGAATTTATCGAAGTTGAGGCCGGGCACGCTGCCGAAGGTCTGGTCGACCACGGCGGCCGCCAGGTAGAAACTGCCGCCCTCAGCGATTGAGGCGCCGTCGCCCGTACTGATCTGGCCGCGGTTATCCCAATGACCGTTCACGCCCACGCTGTTGTCCCCGACCGGCAGGTTGATGACCGCGCCGGGTTCGATGCTTACGTTGACGAGGGATGAACCACTGGGAACGAGCAGCTGGCCGCGCCGGATAGACAGGTCTTTTGCTATGCTGAGAGGCAGCTCAGCGCCCAGGTTGTTCTGGCTGGCGACCACCCCCAGCGGGCTGACCTTGCTGTTGTCGATGGTCAGGTTGTAGAAATTGTTATTTACGCCGTCGCTCCGGATGGTCTGGTCGGCAGAGCCGTTGAAGACCAGCGTGCCAAAATTGTCGGTGCTGTTGGGGGTGTATGCTCCCAGGTTGAGCCAGTTCCCGGCCACCTGGATTGTTCCATTCTGGATGAGGCTGTCGCCATCCGTGATGGTCAGGTCGCCAAACTGGGTCAGGTCGCCCGGATCGGTGGTGAGGGTATGGCTGCCACCGTTGAAGGTAAGCATACCACCGGTGTTGTCAAACGTCCCGGAGTTGCTCAGGTCGCCGGCCAGGGTCAGATTGACCAGAGCAGGAGTTGTCAGGCTGGCGCCGTTTGTGATGACCAGGTCATCCAGCGATAGATCTTTGTTCAGGGTGACGCTGCCGGTGACGGTCAGGGTGCTGCCCGAATTGCCGCTGAGGCTGCTGGCGTCGGGCAGGCTTAGCGGACCCGCCAGGCGCAGGTCTGCGCCGCTGGCCAGGGTGAGGGTGTCGTCAGAGCCGAGGGCCAGGCCGTCCAGGCTGACCGGGTTTCCGGTGAGGGTGTGGAGCGTGTCCAGCCCGCCGTCGAAGGTGAGTGTGCCGCCGTTAGCGGTGATGGAACCGCCGGTCCGCGTCAGGTCTTCGTTGACGGTGACCTGGCAGCCGTCTATGTCCGGAAGGATCAACACGCCGCCAGCAAGGTCAACGCTGTTGAACGTGGAGCCGCAGGCGGGTTGGAACTCGCCGGAGGGAAGCTGTAGAGCTGCCAGGGTGGCGACCACCCCAGCGGTCAGGCGGCTGCCGGCATCCTTATTCACGACCAGGACATTGAAGGTCTGGGTACCGGCGTTGATCGACTGCGCAGCGTCACCCTTGAATGTGACCGTACCATTCCCGGGTACGAATGCGCCGCTGTTGGCATAGGTCCAGTTCCCAAAAACCTCCAGGCTGATCCCATTACCGCTCAATTGGGCGGTGTCCTGGATGACCAGGTGGTTGATCTTCGCCCCGCTCGGGATCGTGCGCGCTCCGCTCCCTGCGGCGGTCAGGGTGGTATTGGATCCGGCGGTGACGCCGTCCAGAGATCCGCCGCTGATGCTGCCGGTGAACTTGAAGTTAGCGTTGTCCTTGAGATACAGGGTGGTATCGCCCGCAACGCTGACCGCGCCAAAAGTGGCCGTGCCTCTGAAGGTGGGCTGGGCGCCGGACCCCCAATAATCGAAGGTCACCAGCTTGGTGTTGACGTCCAATGTTCCGGTATCTTGTACGGTCATATCACCGGTCACGGTCAGGTTACCGGCCAGCTTCAGGGAAGACCCGCTGAGGATGGTGAGGTTATCGACCGTCACGGCCGGAAGGGATTGGACAAAACCACTGCCCATTACCTCGACGGTATTGTGGCGGTAAGAGGTGGCGTCCAGGGTGCCCTGCAGGACGAGTGCGCCCTCGTAGCCCAGGGTGGAGTTGACCTGCATCTGGAGGGTAGAGCCGGAATTGACGGTCAGGTTGTAGAAATCGACCCGCCCGGTGAGCTCCTGTACTGCGCTGCCGTCAAAGGTAACCGATTTCCCGTTATGCGTATAGGTGCCGGCATTGTCCAGATGGCCGCTGATATTGATGTTACCGGCGGGTTTGAGCTCGCTGCCGTCCTGGATGACGACGGTCTTGAACCTGGAGTTGGCAGAGGGTGTGAACACCCCTTCTTCGAGGGTGAGCTGGTTTTCTACGATCACCGGGGCTGTGTTGCTCAGGGTATCATGGGTCTCTTTGGAGACGATCAAGTTATAGAAGGTCGCGCCGCCCTGGATGGCTGCGGTTTCGCCGGTGAATTCCAGCGTACCGGCGTTGGCGTCGAACCAGCCGTAGCTCTTGCGCTCCCAATCACCGTTGACGATCAGGCGCTCGCCGCGGTCGGGGCGCAGGATACCGGCCTCGGACGGATCGGCGCCGCCCAGGATAACGGACGCAAAGGTTGACAGATGCTCGGGTTGGAACTGCCCTTTGATCACGGACAGGGTGTGCGTAACGCTAATGGCGGTATCCGAATCGACGTCGGTGTTGTCGTTGGGATATGCGGCCGTGTTCTGGACGGTAAGGTCGTAGAAGCTGTTCCCAGACCCGAGGATCTCCTGCGAGTCGCTGCCGTTGAAGATCACGACGCACTGGTTGGGGGTAAAGCTGCCGGCATTGTTCCAGTCCCCGGCGATACGCACCGGTTGGTTTTGAGCGCAGGTGGTGGTCAGCGCATTGCTAGAAGCGATGTCCAGGCTGCCTAACTGGTTGAGGGCGGCGCCGGACCCCACGGTTAAGGTATGGCCGGTTCCATTGGCGAAAGACACAGAGCCGCCGCGATTGTCCAGGGAACCCTGGTTGTCCAGGCTGCCGCGCAGGCTCAGCGGACGGCCGGTGGCATCCAGGACGGCGCCCGGGTTGACGACCAGGTGGTGGAGCGAGTTTAGCTCATCGGGCAGGGTTTGCGAGCCGGTTCCGGCGAGGCGCAGGGTGGTAATTGGATTGGCCAGTGGATCGAAGGACCCGCTGTTGGTAAAGACGCCGGTATAGCCAAAATCGGCGTGATTGGCCAGGGTGAGGGCCGCGTCGCTGGTGATATCCACGTGGTTGAAAACCGTCTCACCGGTGAAAGATTGCGCGCTGCCGTTGAAGGTTACCGTGCCGCCGTTGGCGTTGAAGGCGCCCTGGTCATCCCAGTTACCTGCGACCTGGATTTGTGCGCCGGTATCCGGGGTGAGCGTATTCCCGCTGGGGAGGATCAGGTCTCCCAATTGAGGGACCACACCTCCGGCGATATGCAGCGCGTGGCCGGTTCCACCAGTGAAAGCCAGGGAGCCATCCGTATTATTAAAGCCCCCGTTGACCGTCAGATCGCCGCGGACGGTCAGATCGCGGTTGACAGCATTCAGGCTGGCGCCATGATTGACGGCCAGGTGGTGGAACTGATCTACACCGGCGGGCAAGGTCCGCGCGCCCGTTCCCGCCAGGCGCACGGTGGTGTTTGGATTGGTGGTCGGGTTAAACATCCCACTCTGGGTGAAAGCGCCGCTGTAACCAAAGTCCGCGCCGGCTGCCAGGCTGAGCGAGCCGCCGCTGTCGACAGTGATATCGTGGAAGACCGTTTCACCACCGAAAATGGTTGTGCCGTTGAAGGTCACTTCCCGGCGGTTGGCATGGAATGTGCCATTGTCTGTCCAGCTGCCGTTCACGGAGAAATCTACCGAGGGCTGGAGGGTGGCATTTGCGCCAATCAGCAGGTTGTTGAATTGCGCCGGATTGCCGCTGATCTGCTGGGTGCGGCCGGCCGGTCCGGCAAAGGTCAGCAGGCTGCTGGAGCCGCCGTTGTAGACATTGAGGTTGGTCAGGCTGCCCTGCAGGGTCAGTGCGGCAGGCGCATTGAATGTGGTGCCGCCGCCAACCACCAGGTTATCCAGGGTCAACCCGCTAGGGAGGGTCTGCGCTCCGGCGCCGGCCAGGGTCACTGTGGTGCGGCCGGGATCGGCGGCAATAGCATCCAGGGCGCCATTCAGGATAAGCTCGCCCATAAAGCCAGGATTGGTATCCGGCGCAAGCTCCAGGGTGTTGGCGTTGGCCACCTCCAGGTCGGCAAAAGTGGGCGCGCCGCTCAGCAGGTGATGGGTCTGGTTATTGTCGCCTGTGATAAAAATCAGCTTTTGGAGGTTGGGATCGAATGTCCCGGCGGTTATAGTGAAATCCTTACCCAGGGAAATGGGACCGTCCAGGCGGAGAGTCGTGCGGGCGTTGTTCAAAACGATCGAATCGGACGGATAGCTTCCCCCCTGGACCGCTACGGTCAGGGCGGGTTTGGGATCGCCGCTGTTGGTGGCGTCAGCGCCCTGGGCGGCCGTCAATGCATCCTCGATCCGGGTGAAGCGCTCGTAGCCCCATCCGGCGGTGACGTTCCCGCTGAACCCATCATCCACGGTAAAGGTGGCCGGGTTGGCGATGGTAATGCTGAGCGTGTCAGTGTCCGACTTTGCGCCGCCAGAACCGGTGCTGCCCTGGTCGTTGACGGTGATAGTCAGTGTGTCGCCGCCGGAGTAGCCGCTGTTGGGGGTATAGGTCAGGCCTTTCAGGCCGGCGTTGACCGTGGCAGTGTTCCCGGTGAAAGACAGGCTGCCGTCTGCTCCGTTCAGGTCTGCGCCCGACGACACCCCGGCTGCGGGGTTCAACGCCAGGCTGCCTTTACCGACGGTCAGGGTAACTTGGAAATTGAAATCAGAGCCGTCCACGTCGGATACGGTGATGCGATTGGGGATATGGGCAATCCCGCCGTCGTCAAAAGTGATTGACTGGTTTACGCGCAGCTGGAGCGAGCCAAAGGCCGCGCCGCCGTTCCAACTGTTGGCAGGCCCGTCGTTGACCGCGTTGACGGTGACATTTACAGTCTGGTCTGAGGTGGTGCCGCCCTCGCCGGTCACGCGCACCTGGAAGCTGTCGGGTCCGTTGTAATTGAGGCTGGGCGTGTAGGTGACCGTTTTGCTGCCGCCCGTCCCACTGGCGGAAGCGGTCCCATGAGTGGGGTTCTGCAGAATGCTCCAGCTCAGCCTTCCGGTCTGGCCGTCCGGGTCGGCAGCGGTCATGCTAAGGTTAAGCACGGCGTCCTCGTTGACGCTCTGCGCGGCGGGCTGGGCCAGGGTGGGGGCTTCGTTGAGGTTGGTGACGCTTATCGTAAAGGCCTGGTCCCTTGTCCCGCCTTTGCCGTCGCTGGCGCGCACGGTAATGGAGTAGCTCTGCTTGGTCTCGTAATTAAAGGATGCATTGTTCCTGAGCGTAGTTCCGCTCAGGGTGAAGCTGCCCGCGTCCGCCCCCATCAGGCTGAAAGATAATGCGTCGCCATCCGGGTCTGAACCGCTGAGGGTGCCCATGCTCTGGTTGGAGCCGTTATTTTCCGAGAAGGACTGGGTCCCAGATAGCGAGACGCTGCTGGGCGCGGAGTTGGGCGGGGTGATGGCGTTGACCGACGCGGTCTCGCTGGTCGCGGATCCGCTGCTGGGGGTCGCGGTCAGTTTGACATCCATCGACGACCCGCTGGGGGCGTCGCTGGGAACGGTGACCGCTACGGTCAGCTGCGACGTTCCACCAGCGGCGATGGTGGGCGAAGTGGACCCACTTACCGTATAGCCCCAGCTGCTGTTTTCGGTAGTGACTGCCAGGCCGACCGTGGTTGGAGAACCACCGGTGTTTTTTACCGTGTAGACCAGGTTGCAGGTCGCGCCCTTGTTGCAGTCCGCTGCTACAGGGGCGATGATCTGTACGGAGCTGATCGTGACATTATTGAACTTCTCGTAAGCAGTAATCGACCAGGTGCTGCCGTTCCCCAGCGAGCCGTTGCGCCATTCGAGAGCGTAGCCGTTATCGGTCCGCTCGTTGGGGTCGACGATTTTGGATAGAGCTCCGCTGTTGACAGCTGAACCAATCAAGCCGTAGTTGTTGCTCTGGTAGGCAAAGGGGGTGGTGATACCCTGCAGAGACATACGCTGTTCGGTCCCCACGTTCTTTTTGACGCCGATGGTGTTGTTGTCCCAATCCACCCAGCCCGCGCCGTTATCGCCGTTACGCAGGTAGGTGTCCTCGCCGTGGAAAAAGCGCAGGTCGCTTTTGGTTCCCCCGGATGTATTGGTGATATTCCACTGGAGCTTGAAGTAAGGATCGCCTTCGCGGTAAGTAACCTTCTGGACGATGTCAAAACCGCCGCCGGTCCATTTGGTATCCGCAGTCCAGGTCCTGGAACCCGCCGACCCGGTGCTGGAGCTGGTGTTATACAGCGTTGTTTTACTGCCGCCGCTAAAATACCCCAGTCCAACACTGCCGCCAGAATACTGCAGGCGCGAGCCTTTGCTGGTGACGCTGTAGATCTGCCGCTCCCAGGTCGAGCCGGTCCAGCGCTCGACGCCTATGCGCCCATCATCCAGGACCTGGATCTTGAGGTCATCGTTCCTGGCATACCCACCCAGGTACTGGGTGGCGGCCTGGGTCGATTGGACCGGTGCGAAAGCCAGCAGGATGCTGAGAACGATGAACAAGGTCACCAGCATGGTTGCGGTTTGTTTTGGACTGCGGTTTGGACGTTGCATAGTTTTACCTCGTCAAGAATATAAGTTGCGGGATCAACCGGTGATTTCGGGTCGAGCGGTCGGGCCAAGGACGGCCTGTTTCAGACAGTCATCCAACAGGCCTTTGAGAAACGCATGCCTGGCGCCAAGAGCCAGCGCCTGATTTTTTTGATTAAGGTCTTCTACGAGGACAATGATGTTGAGCCCCGGGCGCAGCGAGTAAACGGTGTGGATATCAAAGCTGCCACCCAACCCAATGGGGGACAAATCCAGGATCAGGATATCCGGGTTGAGCTGTCCGAGCAGTTCCGGTATAGAGCCGGGCCGCTCCTCTCCAACCACCACTTCGACGCCTGGCAGTATGCGCAGATAGGCCAGCAGGGAGCTGCGCAGCAGGCTGGGCGGTGCAGCCAGCAGGATGGTTCGACGGGTGGGCGAGGGTGTTTGAGACATGGCGTGTTTTTAGGTTTCGACTTTATCCTCATGGTTAAAAATAAACCCCGGCGGGGAACCTGTCATCCACGCCGGGTTGTTTTTTGGAGAGTGTTTTGTTGAAATGTTTTGTTTAAACAGATTGATTAATAAGGCTACTGTCAAGCTAAATAATTCTTTGCGCCTGGAGGACGGGTTGTTTGCGCAGGGCATAGACGATGGCCTGGTTGCGGTTTTCCAGACCCAGTTTGTTGAGGATATGGTAGACGTGCGAGCGGATGGTGGCTTCGCTGAGGACCAGTTTTTGCGCGATCCCGCGGTTGGATAGTCCATCCGCCATCAAGCGCAGGATCTCTTTTTCCCGCGCGGTCAGGAAATCCACTCTTTCATCGGGAAGACCTTTTGCGGAGCGAAGCACGGGCTGGTTGGCCGGGCCGGCCCCCAGGAGCAGTTTTTGGGTCAGCTCGCGTGTCAAGAAGAACTCACCCTGGGCAACCAGGCGAATAGCGTTCAGGATCTCGGGGGGTTGGGTTTCTTTGGATAAGAAACCCTGCGCGCCGGCCTGGATGGCCTCCAGGATGCGGGCGTCCTCGGTGGTGCTGCTCAGAGCCAGGATGCGAGCGCCGGGTTGGATGCTGCGGATCTTGCGGATAGCCTGGACCCCGTCCATGACCGGCATTAAGAGGTCCATGACAATCATATCCGGGTGGTGAGACTGCACCAGGCTGACCGCCTCTTCGCCATTGCCGGCTTCGGCTGCCACTTCCAGATCTGCTTCATCTTCGATCACCGAACAAAGCGCCCTGCGCAGCAGTGGATGATCGTCAACTACCAATACGCTGTAAGTCATCTGCAAGGATCCCTCCCAAGATATGAAAGAAGCACCGGTGGTTGAGGGCAGTGCCCGCCCACAACCACCGGTACAAAATACGAAATTATCCGCCGCCCCGGAAGAGGATGCGTGTCCCGCTGCCCGGGTTGGATGCCACCATGAGCTGGCCGCCCAGGCGTTCTGCCCGTTCACCCATATTCTTCAACCCCATCCCACCCGCCGAGCTTTTTGCGGGATCGAACCCACTGCCATTATCCTGGATCTCCAGGTGCAGATCGGAGGGGGTCCCGCACAGGCTGACAGTAACCTGCGAGGCCTGGGCGTATTTCAAAGAATTGTTTAAAGCCTCGATGGCGATACAGAACAGATCGCCTTCCCAGGCTTTCGGCCAGGCGGAGTTCGGGTCGACCTGCAGCTGGGCCTGGATCCCCGCGCGGCTCTCAACCATCTCCAGGCGGGTGTGGAGCGCTTCGATCAGATCCACTTCCTGCAAAGGCACCAGTCGCATTTCATAGAGCAGCAGGCGCATTTCTTTGAGCGCCTGCTGGGCGCCCTGGCTGAGCTGGGTCAGGGTAGTTTCCACGCGCTCCAGGTTACCCTGCTGCAGGCGGTTTTTAGCCGCGAAGGCGGTCAGAACCAGGCTGTGGAGCGATTGGGTCACCGAATCGTGCAGGTCGCGGGCCAGGCGGCGGCGTTCCTTGAGGGTTACGGCTGTTTCGATGCGCTGGCGCAGATCGATGTTTTCAAGGATCACGCCCAGCTCTTCGCCGATGGCGCTGGCCAGAGAGATATCCTCGATAGAAAATTCGCGAGGCGCCTGCCAGAAGAATTCCAATACGGCGCTGACCGCCCGCCCGCGCTGGCGGATGGCGGCTGCCATATAGGCCTGGTACCCGGATCCACGGATGGATTCGGGTAACTGGCGCGCTGCACTGAGGTCGGTGACCAGCAGCGGCAGCTCGCGCGTATCGATCCATTCCGCGGGGAGCAGGCCAATTTGCGAAAGCACGGTCTCGGGTAATCCGTGCTGGGCGACCAGGCGCAGCCCTTTTTCGGAACATTCGTGGATACAGACGGCCTGGCTTTCTACAGAGGCCAGGACCCTTTCGAGGACGTGGGTGAGGAGCTGGCTGGTCTCCTCCGCTTGCCCTCCGGCAATGATGACCTCGTACAGGCTGGCCAGTTTGCGGCTCTGGCTGGTTACGCGCTCGACCAGGTGCTCTTCCATCTCGCGCAGTTCGGCCTTGGCCTGTTCGCGCTGGTCGATCTCACGCTCCAGTTCGGCAATGGTCTGGCGGAGTGTGTTGGTGCGCTCCGAGAGCTCCCTTTCCAGGTTAAGCTGGTTGCGGATCAGGTCCGATTCTTTGCGCCGTTGGCCGGTAATATCCAGGGCGTAGATCCCGACCGAATCGACCGATCCATCATTCGTAAAGAAGGGGGTGTAATTGACCTGTTCTACGTGCAGTACCCCATCCGGATCAGGCCATTCTACCTCGGTGTGCACTGCTTCCCCCTGCATGGCTCTGTGGAAGAAGGGTTCTGTTTGAGCGAGATATCTTGCGGGAAGCGCATCCCGTACCAGCTTCCCGGTGAACTCAGCCTGGTCCTTTCCAAAGAAAGCCGCGTAAATCCGGTTCACCAGCAGGTAATGCCCTTCAGAATCGAGATAAGCTACCCGGAAGGGAGCCAGATCGATCAACATTTGTTTCTGTTCGCGATGGATGCGTTTTTCCTCTTCCGCACGGTGGAGCGCTGTGATTTCCTGGGTGAGGATGACGTATCCGTCCAACCGGTTTTGCGCGTCACGCAGCGGCGAGACGCGGACTTGAAAATGGCGCGGCGCCTGCCCCGGCAGGGCCAGCGTGACCCGTTCCTGGGGGTGCTCACCCAGCAGGGCTGAGGCGCTGCCCGGGGAGGTAGCTATTGAGAAACTGGCTGCCAGCTCGCGAAGCAGCGGGATCTCGATATACGATTTGCCGATCACATCATCTGGGTGGCCGACGAGCGGCTGCGCGGTGGGGTTTACGTCCATCAAACGGCCCCGTGGATCGACGATGACGGCCGCGTCCTGCATCAATTCGAAGATCTTGCCGCGAGCGAGTGGGACCAGGTCGAAAAGCGACAGGCTGTGGAGACCCCAGGTGAGGATCAACCCGCTGGCAGCCGCGCCCATGGGGGACCAATCCAGCCCCGGGAGTGGGTTCCAATTGAAGATATACAGGACCCCACCCAAAGCGGGAAAAAATACCGCGGCAACGATGGCGGCTGCCTGGTAGCGGAAGGGCCTGCCAGACAGGAACATGGCCCGGATAAATATCATCCCCGCGGTCAGGCAGAGCAGGTATAGATAGGCCTGGAAAATATAAAAGCCCAGGCCGTGATGGTAGATCAGGATGTTGGCCTGTGGAGAACCCGGGCTAAACCCGGACCATACCAGGCCGTGCAGCTCGTTGGTCCAAACCAGGCCAAGCGCCGCCAGTGGAACGGCCCATAACAAGGCCACTCTGCGGCGGGACAGGTATTTCTCCTGGTGGTTGTACTGCAGCGCAAAGATCAGCAGGAGCGGAGGGATCTGGACCAGCCCGATATATTCGATCTTTGACCAGAGGATTTTGAGAGAGACCGCGACAAACCCCGATTCAACCCCGGCCGCGAAAGACCACAGGACGATAGCTGCCATCATCCAGGCGAACGTTCTTCCTCCCGGGTTCTTGCGTCTTGGCCAGATGGTGACCAGGGCGACCAGGCATAAGATCGAGGCAGTCAATGAGAGCGCGGTATGGAGTAGTAAACGGAAATGCACAAGCCACCTTTAAGAGCGCGATGGAGTGGATGGAGGCTGGACGGTAACCATGAAAATACCAATCAAGGTTGGATCGGCTGATTGAACTTATGCATTATAGGTTAACATTATCGATATTTCTATTAAATTCCCGTAAGGATTACCGGCTTATCCTCAATTTTGATCGTGGAATTCTGCTATACCCATTTAAAATCTATGAAGGAACCAATCCCTGCGGCCTGCGTCTTATATGTACCAGGGAATATTCGAAACATGCTCAAACGAATCCTGCTTACACTTTTTCTCCTCATCCTGCTGCTGGCCTGGGCGCCCTGGCTGTCCCGTGATACCGCGCAGAGGAAGGCGGAGCAGGCGTTTGAAACCGCATGGGAGGGTGTTGCGGACGGCTGCGGGTTGAACTGCGACAACTGTGGAGCTAAAGAAGCCCAAAAGACACTGTTGGGATACGCTGTGCGGCTCGAATATGCCTGCGGGCTGCTGCCGGCGGATCTGCCGGAATATCACCAGACTGTCCGGGTGTATGTCTCACCCCTGGGGACCGTCCACGGGTTCTCCAGGCCGTAGATGAAAATATGGCGCAGCCAGGACAAAAGATGCGCCCAAACCGATAGCTAAAAGATCCGCAGCGCCAACATCGATATAAGCCTGGATCTTTGGCAAGCCGGTGAGGCGGTCAAAAGAGATCCTTGTTTTTAATTTAATTACTATACCGGTATACAAAAATCCATTCCTCGAAGAATGGATTTTTTCTATGCGGGGTTACTCTAAACTCGCTTGTTTTGTGAGTATTTTCGGGTTGTTGATCAATAATTTGACTTATAAGGTGGAAGTTATTATAATATTACTAAACCGGTATAGTAACCTTATAGGAGACGGATGAACGAAAAATCAGCCAGGTTGACCATCCATGATATTGCCAAAATGGCCAACGTCTCTCCAGGGACGGTGTCGCGGGTCATTTCGGGAAAACCAGGGGTAGGCGATGAAACCCGCCAGCGGATCCAGGAACTGATCGCCAACCTGAACTTTACGCCCAACGTTTCCGCTCAGCGGCTTGGTTCGCGGCGGAGCTGGTCGGTAGGCCTGGTCTTCTCCAGGCTAACCTCGGAAGCCACGGCTCAGCCGATTTTCCCGGAAATGATCGGAGCGATCGCAGATACCCTGGATGAGGAAAACTATACCCTGTCCCTTTTCAGCCAGGCGCGCCACCCAGATCGGGGGATAATGCAGGCCTTTGCCCAGGGTAAAGTTGATGGGGTCATCCTGCCTGATACGCGTACCAATGACGACATCGTCAACCGGCTGCACTTGCTCGGTTTCCTGTTTGTGGTGATCGGCCAGCGGTTCCAAAACCCGGCGATCAGTTGGGTCGACACCAATCATGATGAGATCATCGAGAATCTCACCGGCCTGTTGATCGAAAAAGGCCACCGGCGAATTGCTTTGATCAACGGTCCGGAGAATTTCTCGGCCAGCCTGCTGCGCGCGAAGGGTTTCCAGGCCGCCATGGGCCGGCACGGTTTGCCCGTGTCTCCTGACCTGGTGCGCAGCGGTGAGTTCTCCTCCCAGACAGGCTATACCCAGACCGCCGCCCTGCTCTCGCTCCCCGTGGGGGAGAGACCCACCGCCATCGTTGCCGGGAGCGATCTAATCGCGGTGGGTTGTATTCAAACTGCGCTGGAGCGCGGCCTGCGACTTCCGGATGACTTGGCGATCACCGGTTTTGACGATAACCCGATCGCACAATATATCCAGCCGGCTTTAACGACGGCCCAGGCGCCCATCCAGGAGATGGGCAAAACCGCCGCGCAGATCATTTTAGGCAGGCTGAATGGGGGCGCCCAACTTGGGGAGCAGCTCATCTTACCCGGCCGGGTAGTAGTGCGCGGCTCGTCCGGCTAAACAGATCGGATCGAAAGAACAGCCGGGGATATATCTCTGGCGCAGCCCGACCTGCGCCGGATCGGGTTAATGTTCCTGTTGAACGGAAAGGAGAGGTCTGTATGATAGATCGAGTACGTTTTGGGATGATCGGCTTGCATAACCATTACCACGCTTATCCAATGGGGGAATACCTGAGGAGGGGCATTCCCAATGCTACCCTGGTCGCGGTTGCAGATGAGCGCGAACCCTACGCGGCCGCTTTTGCAGAAAAATTTGGCGCCCAGGCGTCCTACACGGATTACCGGCGGTTGTTGGAGCGCAAAGATATCGACGCCGTCATCATCACTTCTTTTACCGCGGCTCACGCAGAGCACGTAGATGCCAGCGCTGAAAGCGGCCGGCACATCCTCCTGGACAAGCCGATCGCCACCACCCTGGCGGACGCCCGGCGGATCGTCGCGGTGGCTGATCGGTACAAAGTCAAACTGCTGATGGCCTACCTGCTGCGCTATCTGCCAGCCTATCAAAAAGCCCGGCAGCTGGTGGCCGATGGAGTGATCGGAAAACCGACCTCGGCTTTTTACTCGATCCGCATCCCGGCTTCTTTTATCAAGGATGCCCCGGACGCCGATACCCAGGGCTGGTATGCCGATCCGTTCAAAGGGGGTGGGGGTGGATTTATCGACCATGGGGTGCATTTTACGGATTGGTTCCGCTGGTTCTTCGAGAGCGAAGCCGTCAACGCCAACGGACGGATGGCCTCTCTGAACTATACCTCCCTGCCGGTCGAAGATTATGGGATTGCCACCTACCGCCTCGAAACCGGGGCGATCGTCACGGTGGAAAGCACCTGGCACGCGGCGGAATGGTACGGCCCGCTCGCCAGCCCCGACCGCTGTACCTTGACCGGTACGGAGGGTGAAATCGAATTCCACTATCAAAAATCTCCCCAGCTCGAGGTAGCCAGTATCCACGAACCGTATCGCGGGCGGGTCTATTTTGATTGGGCTGGGGAAGATCGCGCGGATATTTGCTACCGGAATATGCTGGTCGATTTTGTGGATGCCGTCCGGACCGGGCGGGACCCGGTTCCCAACGCGACAGATGGGTTAAAAGCGCTGGAGATGGTCCTGGCGGCCTATGAATCGGACCGCTGCAACCAGACCATCCAACTGCCTCTGAAAGGATAAATCGATGGCAGAAACTATTCGCATAGGTTTAATTGGCGCGGGCCGGATTGCCAGGGTCCACGCCAACGCGTATAAAACCGTCAGCGGCGGAAGCCTGGTGGCCTGCGCGGACGTCGTGCGCAGCGCAGCGGAAAGCCTGGGGCAGGAATATGGAATGGACGTCTACCCAGATTATCGCGAACTGCTGGACAGACCCGACGTCGATGGAGTCATCCTGGCTACCCCAAACGGACTGCACGCCGAACAGATGATTGCAGCTGCGCGAGCGGGCAAGCACGTCTTCTGTCAAAAACCGATCGCCCTCACCCTGGAGGATGCCGACCGGATGATCGAGGTGGCGCGCGAGACCGGGATTGTCTTTCAGACCGGTTTTATGCTGCGCTTTACTCCCCCCATCCCACGCGTCTACGAACTGATCGAATCGGGCGCCCTTGGAGACATTATCGCGATCCGCGGGGCTGTTTTTGGCTGGGAGCCCAGCAGTGAATGGTTCTATATGAAGGACCAGGGTGGGGGGGTGATCCTGGATACGCTGATCCATTTTGCGGACCTGGCTCGCTGGCTGGGCGGGGATGTAGAGCAGGTCTATGCCGATGGAGGCGCTTACGTGCTGGACGGGGCGAAAAAACACCACAGCCCGGATAACGCCAGTGTAATGCTGCGCCATACCAATGGAGCGGTCACCAGCCTGTATGTTACCTGGACGAGCGGCTACGGCAACTTTTTCTTCGAAGTCTACGGCAGCAAGGGGAGCGTTTCGGTTAACCTGCTGGAGAAGCAGGGCTCCACGGTTTTCCTCAAGACAGCCTCCACATCCACCCCGGCCGGATGGAGCTATCCGGACCTGGTCTGGCCGTATGGGTATGCCGGGGAACAGCAGTATTTCATCGACCAGATCCGCGGTAAAGCTAAGCCCGGAAAGGCGACCGGCATGGATGGACGGGCCGCTCTGGAGATTGTATTACGCTCTCAAGAAGCGCTGGATAAACAGTGCGTGGTTGCCCTGGAACCGCGGGTCATGGAGGGATAAATCTATGCAAAATCTTGGGGTGGCGGTAATTGGCGCCGGTTTCTGGGCCAACGAAATGCATTTACCCGTGTTGACCCGCCTCCCGGGTATCCGGGTGGTTGGCCTTGCTGCCGCATCCGCGGAGCACGCCCGCGCCAGCGCCGAGCGGTTTGGCATCCCGCGCTGGACAACCGATTTTCGAGAGCTGCTAGCGGATCCGGACGTGGACGTGGTGGATATCCTGACCCCGAATGTGCTGCACGCTCCGCTGGCGATCGCCACAGCGCGGGCGGGAAAGAACATTATTTGCATCAAGCCGCTGGCGCTCAATCTGGTGGAAGCCGACCAGATGGCTGCCGAAGTGAAGAAAGCCGGAGTGCGTTTTTTCTACGCGGAAAACGTCCCGTATATCCCGGCGCTGCGGCGAACCCGCGAAATCATCGCCGAGGGCGCCTTGGGGAATGTCTTTCGGGTCAAAGCCTGTGAAGGAATTGGCGCGCCCCCCAATTCCTGGTTATTTGACCCCAACCAATCCGGCGGCGGGGCGATCATCGATATGGCCGTGCACAGCATTGCCTTCTGCCGGTGGATGGCTGGATCCGAGGCGGAAACGGTTTATGCTCAGGCCGGGACCTTTGTCCACGATCAAAAAACGCGTAACGAGGATACCGCTGTGCTGGTGATTCGTTTTCGCAACGGCGTGATCGGGCAGTGCGAAGACAGCTGGTCGCTGGTGGGAGCCATGGATTCGCGTTTCGAAGTATATGGGACTCAGGGACGGGTCCTGATCGACAACCTGCACCGCCAACCCATTCAGGTGGTCAGCGAGGCCGGATACGCTTATTGGGGCGGGCCCAAAGAAAATGGTAAAGGCTGGACCTATCCCTTGCCGCTGCCCGGTGATATCAATGACGGTCAATATGCCATGCTGAGCCACTTCATCGACTGCCTGCGCAGCGGCGAACCATCCGGATCCGAAATCGAGGATGGACGCGCCATCCTGGCCGTCGTAGAAGCGGCTTATCGATCCCTGCGGAGTGGGGCTGCTGAACCGGTGATTGAGCTAAATAAGGAGAAGATATGAACGAAAGGAATGAAATCAGGGTGGGTATGATCAGCTGGGCGCATATCCATGCGGAGTTCCGTACCAGGGCGCTGCTGGAGATCCCGGGAGTGCGGGTTGTGGCGATCGCGGACGATCACCTGGAGCACCAGCATGATCACATCGCTATCCGGGAAGCGATGTGTTTGCGGACCCAATTCCCAGGCGTCCTGGCTGAAATCCAGGATCAGGATTTTCTCGCCGGGCGGATCCGTTGGGGCCAGGTTGGATTTAGCCCGCATAATAACCCCCCCGGATGTGGTTATGGATATTATTGTAATGACCTGACGATTATGGAGGCAGTTGAGAGAGGTGATCTGCCCATAGAGCAGCGAGACGGCGTCATGGAGATGCTCCACTTCTGGAAGAAAGAGAATTCTCAGGCGAAGGTCGAGGCTGCCTTTACCGAAAAAATGCTCCCGGCCCTTTTCCGTAATGAAATCAACCCCCTGCCTTTTAACTATAAGCCGATGGTCGCTCAACCCATTTACCGGATGGCCGGTATCTTTGTGGATTATCCTAAACTGCTCCGGCTGGGGATCCCTGGAATGATGCAAGAGTGTATCCGCTACCGGAACCGGGCAAACGCCGGGGGCGGTGACAGCCAGATGTACGCAGGCATGCTGATCGCGCTTGAGGTGTTTGGCGACTCTTGCCGTTTCTACCAGAAACAGGCGCTCGAGGCGGCAGAATCTTCTGGTAACTTCGAACGAAAGAATGAACTGCTCAAGATGGCCGCGGTGCTCGAAAAGATCTCCTGTTCGCCCCCAGAAACCTTCCGGGAAGCCCTGCAGATGGCCTGGTTGTATACCCTGATGTGCGGCACTCTCGAACTGGGGCGGATGGATATCTACCTGGGAGATTTCTATGTCCGCGATATCGACAGCGGCTTAATCAGTGAGGACGAAGCCCTGACCTGGATGCGCTCGCTGTGGAAGCTGATCAACGACCAGTTCCGGGAAGTGGATGGGCGGATTATCATCGGTGGCAAGGGGCGATCCAACGAGAAGGATGCTGACCGGTTTGCCTTACTGGCCATGGAGACGACCCGGACCTACGGCAGGGCGAAACTGCCACAGTTGACCCTGCGCTTTTATGAGGGAATGAACCCGGTGCTTTTGGACAAAGCAGTTGCTTTGATTGGAGATGGGCATACTTATCCTCTTTTATATAACGACGACGTATTGGTTCCCGCCGTGGTCATGGCCCATGATGTTCCGCAGGAAGCAGCCGAGCAGTATGTCCCGCTGGGCTGCGGGGAAATCGTTCTGGACCATATGGGATTTGGAACTCCAAGCGGCGCGCTGAACGTTTTGAAAGCGCTGGAAGTAACCCTCCACAATGGGGTCGATCCGGTCACAGGCCAGCAGCTTGGGCTGCCAACAGGTTCGCTAAAGGATTTCCGAAGCTTTACCGAACTGATGGAAGCGTTCAAGCAGCAGTTGGCCTACTTTATCGAAATCCTGGCCGACCACGAAGAGCTCGAATACGCGGTGAGCGGTCAGACGGCCTCCTATCTTTATCTGAGCATGCTCTATGACGATTGCATGGAAAGAGGGAAAGGTATCTTTGCCGGAGGAATCCGCTACCTGGGTGGTTCACTGGAAAGCTATGGAAATGTCAATGCTGCCGACAGCCTGACCGCCATCAAGCAGCTTGTTTTCGACAAGAAAATGATTGCCCCCGATACCTTGCTGCAGGCCCTGGAGAAAAACTTTAGAGGGTTCGAAAAAGAGCGCAGGCTGATGGTCGATTGCCCGAAATACGGCAACGATGACCCTGAAGCAGATGGAATGATGGTCGAATTGCATGATTTTATCTGTAATACGATCCGCGACCAGCGCGAGCGCACGAACCTGGACTGGTACCTGAATGTGATTATCAATAACAGCCAGAACACAACCCTGGGACGGTGGGTGGGTGCTTCAGCGGATGGGCGGAAAGCCGGAGCGGCTATGGCCAACGCCAACACGCCTTCCGGGGGAAACGATAAAAACGGGATCACGGCAATGATTAACTCGATCGTCAAGCCCAGCCCTGCCATCCATGCCGGCTCGGTTCAAAACATGCGTTTTGGGCGAGATTTCTTTACCAGCGAACGGGATAAGTTCGATGCCATCCTGGGTACGTATTTCAAAAAAGGCGGCTCGCAAGCCATGATAACCGTAATCAATCGAGGCGACCTGGAAAAGGCTTTGATTGAACCCGAAAAATATCAGGACCTTTTTGTCAGGGTGGGCGGTTTTAGCGCCAGATATGTTGACCTGCCCAAAGACGTTCAGCTGGAGATACTTAGCCGGGTTACCTATTAAAGGGCGTATCAACCAGATCAAATGAAAAGAAAAAGCTTTGTCTTTGACATCCAACGTTCATCGCTCCACGATGGGCCGGGTATCCGGACGACGATATTCCTGAAGGGCTGCCCGCTGCGCTGTCTATGGTGCCATAACCCCGAAGCGGCTTCATTCGAGCGGCAGCTATTTTTTTATCAGGATCGATGCCAGTCCTGCGGCGCATGTGTGCCAGCCTGTCCGCAAAGCGTTCACCACGTGAAGGACGGCTTGCATACGATCGACTATCCAGCCTGTGATTTTTGCGGTGATTGTATCGCGGTGTGTAATCAGCGCGCCTTGAAAATTGTTGGGATTGAGAAGGGTATCGATGAGGTCATGCGCGAAATCCTGGCCGATCGTGACTTCTATGCCGCCTCTGGCGGGGGGATGACCCTCAGCGGGGGCGAGCCGCTGTCTCACATGGCATTTTCCATGGAACTGCTCACCCGCTCCAAGGCGTTGGGAATTCACACCTGTGTCGAAACCTGCGGTTATGTCCCGGCTACGAGGATCAAAAAAGCGCTTCCCGTGGTCGATTATTGGTTATTCGATTATAAAATGACGGGGAGCGCTTTGCATCAAAAATATACGGGCGTCCCCAACGACCTGATCCTCGCAAATTTGGAATTGGTCTATCGGACGGGAGCCGCGCTGGTCCTGCGCTGCCCGATTATTCCCGGGATCAACGACACCCCGGATCATTTCGAGGGCATCCGATCCCTGGATCTGAAATACCCTGACTTGAAAGGGATTGAAATACTGCCTTACCATGACATGGGGAACAGTAAAAGGACGAGTATCGGTCAGGAAATCTCCCTGCCAGGTGTGCGGACTCCTGAATCTATTGTCAGGGATCAATGGGTAGATCAGCTGCGAAGCCTGGGCTGCGAAAAAGCCAGAATTGGATAGCAAGTCCCAATCATGACCCATCAAAATGGAATGTCGCGATGATTATCTACGGTACACAATACTATCGGCCACCCTATCCAGCCGCTGAGGATTGGAAAAGCGATCTAGAAAAAATCAAAGAGTCCAATCTTAATACCGTAAAACTATGGGCAGTCTGGTCCTGGATTGAACGGAGAGAAGGGGAGAATTTTTTCGCCGATCTGGATACCCTGGTAGATCTGTGCGAACAGGCAGGCCTGCAGGTCGTGATCAACACCATCCCTGAAGGGATGCCCTATTGGGCTGCGAGAAGACACGCGGATGCGCGCTACCGGACCCATGCAGGACAACCGGTTGAGCTCAGTGGGGCGGCTAACATGCCTTCCGGAGGTTCTCCAGGGCTCTGTCCGGATAAGGGTGAGGTCCAGGAGCTGGTTTGCCGTTTTATCACCACGGTAGTCGAGCGCTACGCTCATAAAGAAAATGTCATTGCTTTTGATGTCTGGAATGAGCCGCATATTGAGCCGATCTGGGATTACCCTGACGGGCTGTTCTGTTACTGCGCGCATTCAATCACAGCCTTTATAGATTGGCTAAAAACAAAATATGGATCGGTCGAGCAGCTGAACCGGGCCTGGCTGCGAGCATATGCGGATTGGGAGGATGTACTCCCTCCAAACCGTTTTGGAACATACCCAGACATGATCGATTGGCGGCGGTATTGGATCGAAAACCTGGGAAAGTGGCTGGAAAAGCGTGTCACTGCCGCAAAGGCGGTTGCGCGGGGGAAAACTGTAATGACCCACGTCCCCTTTAGCGGATACATTGGGGGCAGCGGTCAGGGCGGCCTGGGCCAGCACCTGGGGGACGAATTTATCCTGGCAAAGAAGGTGGATAAATTTGGAGTTACCAGTTTTCCAAAATGGCTGATGGGAAACGATTTTGTCCAGCATTTACTCAACCTCGAGCTGGTTGCATCTGCCTCCGCGTCAGCGAGAAAGGATTTCTGGCAGAGTGAACTCCAGGCCGGCGCCGGCAAGTGGGAAGCCTTCGGAAAGGCCGTCGCCACGGCAGAGGAAATCCGTTTGTGGAATTGGAGCGCGGTGGCCTGCGGAGCGAAGGGACTCTTGTACTGGCAGTGGAGGCCAGAGCCATCCGGATTGGAAGCTCCCGGCTTTGGACTGACCACAATGGATGGAGATCTTTCTGAAAGAACAAAAGCTGCGTCTGAATGCGCCCTGGTTTTCAACAAGGTCCCAGGTTTTTGTACGGCAGAACGCATCCCGGCTGTAAACGGTATTTATGTTTCGAGAAATTCAGATTTGTACCTGCATGCTGCCAACCAGGGCGAGCGCCTGTATGCCGGAGGGCTGTATGGGGCGTATCAGGCCTGTTTTGAGCGTGGTATCCCGGTCCGCATGGTGCACGCGGACGAATTCCAGAATACACCCCCTCTAAACCTCCAGGTACTCTACGCGCCCGTGCCCCTGGCCCTGTCTGCTTTGGAACAGGCCCAGCTGAGAAAATTCGTCCACGAAGGGGGGACATTAGTGATGGAAGCCTGCCCCGGCCTGTTCGATGAGATGGGAGTCCTGCAAAGAAAGTTGGATTTCCTTGAAGAGGTCTTTGGATTGTCCCGGCCAGAGGTAGATCATTCGGACAGCATCCGGATCCGATCCGAAGCGCATGACTCAGCTGAAAGGGAATCCACGGCCATCACGGGAAAATATTACCGGCAGGATTTTGGGAAAATCCAACCCACAGTAATTCGGCATGCTTTTTTTGACGATGGCCGGCCGGCAGTTTTTGAAAACAGGTTTGGAAAGGGCAGGGCGATCTTAATTGGCAGCTTACCCTCTCTGGCTGTAACATTGGACCATGATCCGAACTCCGCTCGATTCATTGCCGGTTGGATGAATAAAAAAGGGTATATCCAGGTAAGAAATCTCCAGAATGAAGGCAACATCTTGATCCGGATGCACTCCAACGCAAATCGATGCTATATTACAGCAAGCAATTATTCATTGATTGATCAAAGCGTTTGCATTGATCTCCACGATCGCTGGCAGCTGCAGAATGATCAGGACAACGCAGTGCTGAGGGATGATCATCTGGAATTTCGGGTCCAGAGAAGGAATGGCAGTATACTCTGGCTTGAAAAGTGATAACGAGCAGAACTGGCCGAACCAGGCTGCATTTCGGGATTAAAATGGGAGCCAGACCACCCGGGTAAATCGAGAAGAAAAATGAGAGTCACAATCGCCGACATTGCCAAACAATTGAACCTGTCCAATTCCACCGTCTCGCGGGCGTTAAAAGACGACAGGCGGATTTCTGAAGAGGTTAAAAAATCAGTCCGCAGTCTCGCCCAAGATATGGGATACCGGCCCAACCTGTTGGCCAGAAGCCTGGTCAGCGATAAAACTTACAGCATCGGGCTGGTGATCAATGATATCTCCTGGTCCTTCTTTAGCGAACTAAGCCAGCATATCCAAAATGCCAGCGAGCGATACGGATATTCAATATTTCTGTACAGCAGCTCGGATGATCCGAAAAAAGAAATGGCCGGGATCGACAGCATGATCGCGCGCAGAAGCGATGGGCTGATCATTTACGCGCACGAGGGGTCCGAAAATATTTCTCAACTGGAACAAATTTCTAAAAACGGGTACCCCGTTGTCCTGCTAAACAATTTAGAAAACGTCGCATTAGATATCGTTACGGTCGATAACTATAAGGGGACTTATCAGGCGATGGAATATCTGTATGCTCTCGGACACTGCCGGATCGCATACGTGGGGCCCAAACCGGTCAAATCTGTGGAAAGAGAGCGCCTGAATGGGTATGAGTGTTTTCTAAAAGACAGATGCGGATCGATCGATCGGGGTCTGGTTTATACCGGGAAGGCTTACCCATTATTTGGTTACGATGCTACCAAAGAGATCCTGCGCAACAAGACCCGGCCAACGGCGATCGTGGCCTATAATGATATCATGGCGCTCGGGGTCAACCGGGCGGTCCTTGAGGCCGGTCTAAAAATACCCGGGGATATATCGGTGATCGGCTCGGATGGTCTCGAGATTTGTTTATCGGCCTATCCACCGCTCAGTACAATTTCATCCCCGCTAAAGCAGATGGCTAATACCGCGGTCGATATGCTGGTTCACCGGATCGAAATGCAGGATCAAGAGAATTCTGGGAGTGTCTTTTCACCCCAGAATATCAAACTGGTTCCTCAATTGATGATCCGCGACTCGACCGGGAGTGCCCCCGAATAACACCTGACCGATACTGACCCTCTACTGAAATCCATCCATATATTCTTTGATCGCTGGCATGCCGGTGAGGCGGGCGTAGAAGAAGTTGTTGACCACATTGATCACTTCAGCGCGAGCGGCTTCTGCCTCGGCGGTGAGGATCTGGCCGGCCGCGGGCCGCGAAAGGGCATCGCGCAGCTTGAGCAGGTGGATGACGATCTGGGTTTCTTGTTCGCCTTCCAGGGCTTTGATCACGTCCATGATCAGGCGGTCGGCCGCGGCGGCCAGCTCTTCTTGTGGGATGCTGGCCGCGGAGGAATAGGCATCATCGATGGTGCGGATGAGAGACCAGACCTGGTAGAGAATGGTGGCCGGCTCATCGAACAGCTCGCGCAGAAAGGCCGCTTCTTCGTAACGGCCGGTCAGGCGAAAGATGTTGTACATGCGTTTGGCCACCTTGCCATAGTTGACGTCTTTGGTCAGGTATTTCTGGACTTCGTGCTCCAGCTGTTCGACATAGTGGTCGAGGGCATTGGCCGAGACGTGCTGAGCCAGCTTGGAGAAGATCGGCACCGAAACTGCGTCGAGATAGACCTCCTGGAAATACGGGTCCAGGTAGCCGTCGAGGGGAGTGATGCTGCCGTCTGGCGCTTCCCAGGTCACGTCGAGCATGTTGCTGGCATTGGCCAACTGTTTGCGCAGCGGGTCGGCCACCACCCAATCGAGCTTGCACCAACCCGGCGCAGCGCTGACCGCGTCCCATTCCACATGGATGGGCGTTCCATCCGGGCGAAACCCCTCGATTTTCCCCTCGCGGATCTGGTCTGGCTTCCAGGCGATGGGCATGCCGGCCTTGACGCGCCGGTCGGCGACGACCATTTCTTCGGGATAAGAGCCAAATTTAACCTCGATTAGCTGGTAGGTGGGGCCGCGCAGCGCATTTAATGCCTTCTCGCGCATGATCTTTGCCAGGATCCGGCAGGCTTCTTCGCGGGTGGGGGCGATGATATTTACGCGTTCGAAATAATCGCAGTCACCCGGGTAGGATTGGATTTTGGATTGGGCCGCCGAGCCGGAGAGGGCCAGGGCAGTTTCGACCGTGCCGGGAACGTCCTCAAATTCAACCAGCTTCCCGACCCGGCGGAAGTATTCCAGCTCTTGCTGGCTGAAATCGAGCATGGTGATATTGTGGCCAAAAACACCGCTGCGCGTGTCCATGGTGATCTCGCTGCCCACCTTCGCGGCGGCCATATTGGTCAGCCACTGGAGGGCTTCGACTTCTTCCACTTCTACCCCCAGGCGGCGGGCAGATTCCAGGATGCGGGCCAGCTCAGCTTCGGGTGTTGCCTTGGGTGCGGTCATCAGTAGCCTCCATTGTTTCGTTCAAAGTCAGGTTGAAATGTGGGATTGCGCGTAGAACCGACCGGAATGATAAGGTAGTATGGATCTGTCTCGGGGCGCCTCAGCGGGCTTTTTGGGAGAGCTTGAGGATTTCGCGAAATACACCGGCCTGGTCTTGTGCGTCGCGCAGGGCGTTGTGGACCAGGTGCGTTTCCTGATGCAGGCGAGTCGAGATGTGGTTTAACGAGGTTTCCGACCAGGGAACCCCGGTCAATCCCATGTAGTAGGCCTTGATATCGAGCGCACTGTGACCGAAAGGGTTGCGCCCGAGATAGCGGTGGAAGTAATCGCTGACGAACATCCAGTCAAAGGGGGCGTTCAGGGCAACAAAAACTCCCCGGCTGCCGGTTGGGACCACGCTTTGGATCCAATCGGCGAAGGCCTGCATGGCTGCCTGGGGGTCGGCGCCATGTGCTTTGAGGGCATCCGGCGACAGCCCGCTGATGGTCATGGCTTCGGGGAGGAAATTGGGCCGGTCTGGCTGCAGTTCTATGTAAAAGGTGGTGGAGGGATCTTCGACCAGGCAAGCGCCCAGGGAGAGCATGGCGTACTGGACTGGGACCGGTCCGGCGGTTTCGATGTCGACGCTGATATAAGTCTCCTGGGGCATGGATTGATTATACTGGGAATATCCAAATCCCCAGGGTCTATCCGGCGCCCCGGGGATTTGGATAGGGTTACCGCAATACCCGAAAAACCGTTTCCCTTATCTCTGGACGAACGGCAGGTAAACAGGGAAGCGGCATACTGAGAAAGTATCCACACCAATAAAGTTCGAATTCACCCCGCCTGAACCAGCATTTGTGACATAGTAGCGAAAAGCCAATCGCCCGGGGGTGGGACGCGTGAGATCCTTGAGGAGAATCGTGTACGCCGTCCAACCCTCAGGGTACCCACCCTGGATGAGCCCCGGGTTGATATCCAACAGCAGGGTAGTGAAATCCCCTACCGAACTCTCATTTGCGCCTACCCAGGCACTGTTCAGGTTCGTGCTGAGGCGCACTTGCATTCGATCTGGCCAGGTGCTCCCTGCAGTTGTACGGGTATAGAATTGGACGGCATCCCCATTCGTGAATACCATTTCTGGTGAGATGAACCAATCGCTGATCGTCCCGTTGGTTCCCACGGAATTATAATTGGCAGCCGCATAACTGAAGGGCCCTCCAGATTGGGCGGGGATCGTATTATTGCCCTGGTACCAGGAGAGCACACCCAGGGGGTTGCTGAGATTATTGATCACCCAGGAAGCGGGAGGTACGGTGGCATAATCCTCCGCAAGCATGCAATTGGGGGGTGTAGCCAGGTTGTCGCGGCAAACCGAAAAGGTATCGATACCGATATAGTTAGACCGTCCGGCGGACGGTCCGCCATTTTCTACAAAGTAGCGGAATGCCAGCCGGCCGAGAGTTGGACCGCTCAGTCCGCCTAAGATGACACTGTACTCTGTCCAACCTTCCGGGTAGCCGCCGACGGTATAGGATGGATTGACATCGATCAGGAGAGTGGAAAAGTCTCCGACACCAAAAGCGTCTCCTGGGATATTGACACCGCTGCCGGCAGTGCTCAAACGAAGCTGGAGGCGGTCGGGGTAGGTAGAGGATGTAGTGGTTCGAGTATAGAACCGGACGGTATCGCCATTCTGGAAGGTCATGACGGGTGTGATCAGCCAGTCGCTAATGACGCCCGTGCCAGCAGTATTGTTGTAGTTTGCTGCAGCATAACTGGTCGCAGTTCCAGCCTGGGCAGGGAACACTGTCGAATTTCCCTCGAACCAGGTCGTCAACCCGGGCGGGTTGCTCTGATTCAATACGAGCCAATTCGCCGGCGGCATGGTCTCGAAATCTTGCGTGGCTGTACAGGTGATCTGGGTCGATTCAGGGGATATTTCAGGAAGTGCAAAGGATTCCCCCGGGGTGAACCGCGATCCGTAGCTGTCTGGGGAGACGGTTGGAGCGGCCGCCGGAGAAGGCTTTTCCGGGCTGGGGAGGGAGGGCTGTCCTTCATCCGCGGGCCTGGAGTATGTATTTCGGGGAAATTCGTCTGGAACCGGGGGAGGAGGATTGGAAAGAATTGGGACTGCGGGCGGCAGCCCGGCTCCAGAAGCACTGCTCACTATAAGGCTGGAAAGCAGGATGATCAGGGCAGCGAAAAAGACTTTGCTGACAAGTTTATGAATCATTGGATCCCTCCTTGGATAAAAACCTGGCTGTTGCGTGTAGATCCCTTGATGACGAGCTTGACGAAATATTCGCTATTGTTAGAGGAGTGGGAAACGATAATCAGAACTGTTATTTCTGTAAATTATTTTGTACACGATAAGGGATTGGATGTCAAGTGTAGGTCAGCTATGGGTGCATTTTAGTGCCCCAAAACGTGAAGGCACCTTCGGCTATGTTTCCAACGGCAAGAGGTCGCTGCCCGCAACCAGGTTGGCCGGGCGAAATTGGGTGATTCTATTATAGAAAATGCGAGGGCTCTGGGGAGAGAGTTGGGCTGGTCTGGCTGCAGTTCTATATAAAAGGTGGTGGAGGGATCTTCGACCAGGCAAGCGCCCAGGGGGAGCATGGCGGACTGGGCTGGGATCGGGCCGCCGGTTTCGATGTCGACGCTGATTTAGGTTTCCTGGGGCATGGATTGATGATTATACAGTGAGTAGATTTGCGGGCGCCTAGATCTCCTTGACCCGTTTCTGTCTATCCCATTCTGGGGTCTGGATGCGAAGGGTAAGTTGTTCGCTGAGATCAAAGATCTGCCCGTTATCTAGCTGGATCTGGTAGTCCCGGCGGGGGTGATAACTGATCTCGCCCGGGATCCAGCGCTCATCCTGGTACATTTCTACCTGGTCGCCACTGCGCAGCTCTGCCCCATTGGGCAGCTGCCAGTGGCGAGATTCGTTAAGTTTTAGGCTCATAGTCGCCTCCATAAAAGATTGTGAGAGGTTTATTGTCGTTTGTTAGTGTCTATTCGACCTGATAAGGCACCTCGATGATAATGACGCCCGGACGGGATAGAAGTCCCAGCCGCAGCATAAAGGCTGTCTGGTTGTGCAGGACCCCTGTCCACCAGCGCCGCGAGACAAACTGTGGCACGACCACCATGATTACCTCATTGCTTTGGCGGTTCTTACAGAGGGCTTCGATGTATTCGAGGATCGGCTCGAGCAGCAGCCGGTAGGGAGACTCAAGGACCAACAACCGAACACCGTCTCCATAGACGCTCCATTTGCTTTGGATCTTTTTAGCTTCCTCTGGATCCATCGAAACGTAGACTGCGGTGACATCCGAGGAGATGGAACGAGCAAAATGCAAACCCGCGAGGCTTCCCTGGTGGACACCGCTGATCGGCACGATGACCCTGTAGCGGTTCACCTGATGGAGAGAATGGTAATGATCCAGGGAAAGCTGGCGGGCCAGTCCCTGGTAATGGCGCTGGATAGCCGAGAAACCGACGACCAGGAGCGGCACCAAAACAATGACAATCCAGGCGCCGCTTATAAAATTTGTCACCCCGAAGACCAGGGTAACGATGCCCGTACAGACGGCTCCAATCCCATTGATGGACAGTTTGAACAGAAAATTTTTGTCGCGGTGCAGTACCGAGCTTTTTTCGGTAACGATATCCTGGCCGGAACTCATGTGCCCGATTTTCCACCAGCGGCGGGCCATCCCTACCTGCGAGAGGGTAAAAGAGAGAAATACACCGATGGCATACAAGGGGATCAGGCGGGTAACGCTGGCCTCAAA
>Ga0105104_10000605_pt1 | contig 27715 bp, 21 predicted proteins | sample PPLLaktember2015_3_FD_87034 | JGI IMG/M metagenome (GOLD analysis project Ga0105104, IMG submission 87034) | Freshwater sediment microbial communities from Prairie Pothole Lake near Jamestown, North Dakota, USA - PPLs Lake P7 Core (6) Depth... | ecosystem: Environmental > Aquatic > Freshwater >...
GCCTGCACTGGGGCCGCAGGCGTCCCGCCTGCGATGCACAATCGATCCTGCATCGCAGGCGGGACGCCTGCGGCCCCAGTGCAGGCGAGACGCCTGCGCTCCCAGCGGCCGTCCCCTTCGGCTCTTACGAAAAGCAAAACCGTCTACTTGATTGCACGCGATTCACTTGCCGACTGAGCCTTTTCGTGCTCGTGCTCGTGCTCGTGCTCGTAATCGGCTTTTCCGACCCTTTTCCGCGGCTCTGTAAACGCGACTCGGGCTTCTTCCTCCCTCACTCCCCTTCTTCCGCCCACAAGCGGCAGAGGTGGAGGATGGTCTCGCTCGCCTTTGCGAGGGCCGACACTGGGATCCATTCGGTTTTGGAGTGGAAACGCATGCCCCCCGCAAACAGGTTGGGTGTCGGCATGCCCATGAAGCACAGTCGCGCGCCGTCGGTACCGCCTCGAATAGCCTTCCGAATCACCTCGATGCCTGCCGCAGCCATTGCCCGGCGAGCCTTGTCAACGAGCGCCGGGTGCTTTGAAAGCACTTCATTCATGTTCCGATATTGCTCGGTGATCGTCGGAGTAACCTGCAGTCCGGGGTAACGTACTTCAAAAGCCGCGACCTGGCGGCGTAACAGCTCGATCCGGCGCTGATTTCCCTGAGCTTCAAAATCGCGGATGATCAGGGTCGCCCGGGCCTCGTTCTCGTCTCCTTTTAGCTCCACCATGTGAAAGAAGCCTTCACGCTTCTCGGTGTGCTCTGGGCTCTCGGCCTCCGGGAGCGAGGCGATGAAGCGCGCGGCAATCGCGGCCGCATTGACCATCTTGCCTTTTGCGTATCCCGGGTGGATGTTCCTGCCCTTGAAATGCAGGACCGCCTTGTGCGCGTTGAAACACTCGTCTTCGAGCTCGCCGATAAGCCCGCCGTCCATCGTGTAGCCAAAGGCGCCCAGTCGTCTCAGGTCAATTCCGTCTGTTCCGCGGCCGATCTCTTCATCAGGCGTAAAGACAATCCTGAGCTCCGGATGTGGGAGACCCGGAAAACGCACGAAGGCAGCCAGGGCGGCCATGATTTCTGCAATTCCCGCTTTGTCATCCGCCCCCAGCAAAGTGTCTCCTGACGCAGTAATCAAGGTGTCTCCGCAAAACATCAGGAGCTCATGCTCTTCCTCCGGGGTCAGCGCCAATTCCGGGTTCTTCGGGAATTTTAGAGGTCCGCCGTCGTAGTTTTCGCGGACGATCGGTTCCACCCCGGCGCCGCTCTCGGACGGCGAAGTGTCGAAATGAGCACAGAACGTGAGCGGCGGACCCTTGGACCCGTCGGAGGCGGGCAGAACTGCGTAGAGGAAGCCGCCAGCAGACAGTTCGACGTCTCTGAGCTGGAGCTGCTTTAACTCGGCCTCCAGCAACCGGGCCAGAACCAGTTGTCCGGGTGTCGAGGGATGGCTGGTAGACTCCTCATCTGAGCGGGTATCGAAAGCGACATAGCGAAGGAACCGTGCCTGAGCTTCATCCTGCACCAATTTCACAATTTCCGGGGTCACCATGTGTCGATCTCCTCTTGCTACAGGCAGGATCGCACAGAAGCAGGAGCCCCGTCGAGCATGTCCTATTTGGGCGGGAGGGACGCCATCAATCGCTTTATTTCTTGCACTTCATCATGGTTGATGAGGTGACTCATTCCCGGGTAGATGCGCTTCTCGACTGTCGCTCCGGCGGCCTTGAAGAAGGCGGCCGTTTCTTCAACGCGCTCGACCGGAATATGCGGATCGCGGTCGCCGCATCCCAGGAATACGGTCATCTCAGCTTGCCTTGTCGTAGTTTCGCGCGTCTGTCCGGGCGGTCCGATCAGCCCGCCGCTAAGGCCGACTGCCACAGCACAACAATCCAGCTGGCGGGCGGCGAATTCGAGAGCCAGGCAAGCGCCTTGGGAGAAGCCCAGAAGCATGATGCGGGATGAAGGTATTCCAGCCTGATTGATTTCCCCGAGCAGCGTGCGGATGCGATCGAGAGCTCGAGACAGATGAGGCTCGTTTCGTTCCAGCGGCGCGGTAAATGGAAAGGGATACCATGTTTGCCCGGGGGCCTCCGGGGCAACGAAGGCATATCCCGGCATGGGAAACGAGCCCGAGAAGCCCCGCATGTCGGCCGCGCTGCCGCCGCGTCCGTGAAGGAGGAGCATGGCCGCATCAGCGGTTTCGAGCGTGGCGCCCCACCGCATGGCTGATTGAAGTTCGGTGGTAATCATGTTAGTTCGCCCTGGCAACCGTCGGATATTCCAGCGGCGGCAAAGCGGCATCGATGCCCGCCCTTTGGCTCTCGAGCCAGGGCGGCAGGACCAGGGAGTCGCCCAGCTTGGCAGGGTCTTCATCGACCGCAAAGCCCGGTCCGTCCGTCGCTAGTTCGAAAAGCACTCCTCCCGGTTCGAGGAAATACACGGACTTGAACCAGAAACGATCAATCATCGGCGTGGGCCGCCGGCCTGCTTCCTCAATTTTGGCTCGCACGGTCTGTTGATGTTCCTCATTGTCCACGCGCCACGCAAGGTGGTGGATACTCCCGACCCCCCACGCTCCTCGGTGAACATCGGGAGCTTCCCGAAGATCTAAGTATCGCCCGGAGCTGCCTCCGCTGACGCCGTAGCGATGCCAGCCCTTTTCGGTGCCCAGGTGGCGGAAGCCGAGCACGCTCGTAAGGAATGAGGTCGTGTGAATCAGATCCCGTTCCCAGAGCCGCGCGCTTTCCAATCCGCGAATCTGCTTTTCCACCGGCACCGGGCTCCCGTCCCAGGCCGAAAAGTCGCGCTTGAGCGCTTCCTCCGTCTGGACCAGGCTGACCTCGAGCCCATGCGGATCGACTAATTGAAGGACGGAATTCCCGAAACGCTCATCCCGGCCGGTGATCCGCGTCCCGTGTTCTTCCAGGCGGGATTCCCAATACCCGAGACTGCCCGGTGGGACGGCGAGGGAGACTTCAACGGCCAGGCCGTGCCCCTTGCGCGAGGGAGCAAGATGAGACCACGGAAAAAAGGTCAGGTCGCTGCCCGGATGACCCTCGGCATCGGCATAGAACAGATGATAGGTGCTCGGATCATCTTGATTGACACTCTTCTTGACAAGCCTGAGTCCCAAGATTCCGGTATAGAAATCCAGATTCTCCTGTGCCGGACCGGCAATCGCCGTCACGTGATGGAGCCCGTTAACGCCTTGCATAAACCCTCCAAATTGGTGACACGCTCCTAATTCGCTCGTAAGTACTCACCAACATTGATTTTGTCTTTAGGCCTGGGACGAATTTGGCTGGATTGGTTCTCCTCGGTCGCTTGGTGTGTTTATTCAGTACCCGCGCGAAAAGGCATCGTTCCTCGGTTGCAGCCTTGAATCTACTAAGACGCAAAGAGAGTGGCCCTTGTTTCGGTCGAAAGTAATACAATCGACCCGCTATGAACCGACGCGAATTTCTCTCGACGGCTGCTGCCGGCGCGCTCCTTCGTGTGGACCAGTCCCCGAACATTGTTTTCATCCTCGCCGACGACCTCGGCTACGGAGATATCGGTTGTTTTGGGCAAGAGAAAATCAGAACCCCTAATGTCGACAAGCTCGCTGCCTCAGGCATGCGCTTTACGCGCCACTACTCGGGAAGCCCGGTGTGCGCGCCCTCGAGATGCGTGCTGATGACCGGTCTTCATTCCGGGCATGCCTGGGTTCGCAATAACCGGGAGGTGCAGCCCGAAGGCCAGGAACCGTTACCGGCGGGAACCGTGACGCTGCCTGGGCTGCTTCGAAAGCGTGGATATGCGACCGGCGCTTTCGGGAAATGGGGGCTCGGTGGGCCGGGAACTTCCGGCGATCCGCTGGCTCAGGGATTAGACCGATTTTTTGGCTACAACTGCCAGCGCCACGCTCACAACTACTACCCGACCTATCTGTGGGACAACGACCGCAAGCGGCAGCTCGATAATCCGGACTTCTCGCCTCACCAGCAACTCCCTGCGAATCTCGATCCCAACGACCCGGCCAGCTACAAGCAATATTCGGGTGCTCAGTACTCGCCGGATCTAATTGCCGAGGAGGCGCGCCGGTTCGTCCAGGCGAACGCCGCCCGACCTTTCTTTCTGTATCTGGCGACTACTGTTCCGCACCTGGCCCTGCAGGTGCCGGAAGATTCCTTGAGCGAGTACCTGGGCCGGTGGCAGGAGTCACCTTACAAAGGCGACAGGAGGTACCTCCCGCACCGGACGCCCCGGGCGGCGTATGCAGGGATGATCACGCGCATGGATCGCGAAGTCGGCCGGCTCGTCAAGCTGATCGAGGACTTGAAGCTCGATAAGCGGACGATCTTTGTGTTCGCGTCCGACAACGGCCCGGTCTATGACCGGTTGGGCGCCACCGATTCTGACTTCTTCAACTCGAGCGGCGGGCTTAACGGGCGGAAAGGGTCTGTGTACGAAGGCGGGATCCGAGTGCCGATGATCGTGAGCTGGCCCGGCCGGATAACGGCGGGACGGACGTCCGACAGGGTGACAGGATTCGAAGACTGGCTGCCGACGCTGCTCGATTTGGCAGGGGCGCCCACGCCGAGCCGCTCGGACGGGATCAGCTTCACGCCCACGTTGTTGGGCCGAAGCCAGTCACCCCGCCCGTTTCTCTACCGCGAATTTGTGGCGTACGGCGGACAGCAATCGCTGCTCGCCGGGGAATGGAAATTGATCAGGCGAAACCTGGCGCCTCCGGCAGGACAGTCGGCGAGTCCGACGACCGAGCTTTACCATCTGGCATCAGATCCAGGAGAAAAAGGCGAAGTCGCATCCAAGCATCCCGACGTGGTCGCGCGGCTCATGAAGATAGCGCGCGAACAGCACGAGGCATCATCCCGATTCCCCTTCGCGGCGCTGGATTCGAAATAACCCCTGGGAGCGCAGGCATCCTGGCTGCTCCTTGCAACAAGCAAAAAGCCGATTACGAGCACGAGCACGAAGCACGAGCACGAAAAACCAAACGTAAGCTAATCTCTCGTGCCTCGTGCCTCGTGCTCGTGCTCGTGCTCGTAATCGGCTTTTTGCTTGTGCTGACGGCACGAGCAGGCGTCCTGCCTACGCTCCCAGGGCGCCCCTCCGGCTCGGAATTAACTTGCTTTAAAATGGCTCTCATGACCAACCAGATCCGGTGGGGGATAATCGGGTGCGGCAATGTCACCGAGGTGAAGAGCGGACCGGGGTTTCAGAAGGCTGAGAGGTCGGCCCTGGTAGCCGTCATGAGGCGCGATCGTGACAAGGCGGCCGACTACGCCCAACGCCACGGCGTTCCGAAATTCTACGATCAGGCCGCTGATCTGATTAACGATCCAGACGTAGACGCTGTCTACGTGGCTACTCCGCCGTCCTCCCACTGCCAATTGGGCCTCGCGGTCGCCGCTGCCCGTAAGCCCTGTCTGATGGAAAAACCGATGGCCATGAACCACTCCGGGTGCGTGGAGCTGGTTGACGCATTTGGCCGTTCGCAGACGCCGCTATTTGTTGCCTATTACCGCCGGGCTCTTCCCCGCTTTCTGAAAGTGAGAGAACTTCTTCAAGCAGGCGTGATTGGCCAGCTGACCTCGGTCCACATTCTGCAGTACGACCGGCTCGCAGTGGGCGAAGCCGCCCAAGCCTGGCGCTTTGACCCGGCCATCGCCGGTTCCGGGCTGTTCATGGATCTGGCCTCTCACGGCCTGGATTTGCTTGATTTTCTCGTCAGTCCGATCTGCCAGGTTGCCGGTTTTGCGGTCAATACCGGAGGGACGTACAAAGCCGAAGATGTGACCACCGCCTGTTTTCAATTCCAATCGGGCGTGGTTGGTCACGGCGTCTGGAATTTCAACGCCGACCGATGGGACGATCGGATCACCTTAACCGGCTCATCCGGCGAGCTCGAGACGCCGGTTTTCACGGACGGGGACATCGTACTGCGGACGGGTGGCGAGCAAACCGTCTACGAAGTGCGCAATCCGCCACACGTCCATCAGCCGCTCATTCAGACGATTGTGGACGAGCTGCTTGGCCAGGGGACATGCGAGTCGACGGGCGAAAGCGGAGCCCGTACCTCCTGGGTGATGGATTGCTGCCTGAAAAGCTACTACCGCTGAAAAGACTTCCGCTTGACACCGGCTGTTGCTGGAGCGCTCCATGGGTCCTCCGGCCAGGGGTGCCTTGGGTAGCGCCCTCGCAGCTCTTTCCGGACCTCCTGATAGGTCGTCTGCCAGAAGCTGCGGAGATCGCTGGTTGTCTGAACGGGTCGTCCGTTCGGGGCGAGCAGTTCAATCACAACCGGCTCTTGCTGCAACCCGACCCTCGGTGTCTCCGCCAGTCCGAACATCTCCTGCAGCTTGACGGTCAGGCGGACACTCCCGTCCTCCCGATAGTCGAGCCGGATTTTCCGTCCGCTCGGCACACCAAGGTGGTCAGGACAGAGTCGGTCAATCGTCCGCAATTCCGCGAATGATAGAAAAGCTTTCAGATCGAACCGAGGCAACGAAACGCGGCCCAGACAGGCTTGGCGGCGCGCCGCATCAACATCGAGGGAAACACCCGCCAAGGCGGCTCGTCGCAGCAGTTGGCGAGATTCGGGGTCAGGTCCCGACTCCTCCAGAGCCTTGATCAGCAGCTCGGCCGATTGCTCCGGTCTGGGCTTAACCGTCCGCTCGGACAGGATGATCACGCCGTACTTGGATTGCTCAAATGCCCTGACGGCGCCCGTGCCCGCGTCAAAGACGTGGATCAGATGGACGTCGGTTGGCTGAAGCCACTCTTTGCGGACCAGGCTCGCCAACCTGACGGACGCTTCGGAGAGTGCACCTCGTCGGGCTGACATGACGTCAACCGCTACCAGGAACTCACCCTCTCGGACTCCGCTCGATCTTTCCAGGCGGGCGCCATGTCCGCTGGCCAGCAGGAGTCGGTCAGAACCGGCCTCGCGGCGTTTCGCGACACGATCCGGATAAGCTGTGAAGATGGCCCGCAAAAGTTGCTCGTCCGATTGTTCCGGATTCGAGTTCTTCAACAATCGGCGGCCCAGGGCCTCGATCTCGCGTGCCGCCTGTTGGGCGAACGGCGACGCTTCCTCGATCCGATCAGCCTGGCTGAGGACGTCCGATACGGTTGTCTCAACCGCTGAAGCGGGGCGAAGCCGGTCGGAAAGAAGCGCGCAGACCGCGGCCGCCCGTGCCGAGGCGCCGGCGTTAACCAGCAGACAGGCGAGCCGCGGGTGAAGCGGCAGGCGACGGGCGAGGTCTCCGAGCTTCGTCAGGCCCTGCCCGGCGATTGCACCCAGGCGCGCAAGCAACTCGAGCGCCGCCTGTGCCTGGTCGCCCGGGGGAGGTTCGAACCAGTCGAGGCTCAGCGGGTCGCCGCCCCAGGCCAAAACCTGCAGGAACGGGCCGGCGAGGTCAATGCGGAGGATATCCGGGTCGCGATGCCCGGGCAGGCGGTCTCGGGCGTCCCATAGTCTGAGAACTCGCCCGGGGCCCTGTCTTCCTGCCCTGCCGGTCCGCTGGGCGGCGGAATCGGCTGGAATTCGCTCCAGGTCAAGCCGGTCTATCCCGGTTCTGGGGTCGTAGCGCAGCACCTTGTAGTAGCCGCCGTCGACGACGTCCGTGACTCCCTCGACGGTAAGCGAAGTCTCGGCGATGTTGGTGGTCAGGATCGCTTTCCGGGAAGCGCTCGGCGCCAAAGCCCGGTCCTGTTCGGCGGAGGGCAGGGAACCGTGAAGTGCCAGTACGTCGACGCCTTCGTCAACCCCGTAACTCTTCAGTTCTGCGGCGGTCTGTGAAATCTCGCCGGCCCCGGGAAGAAAGCACAGCAGATGCCCCCCGGGGCGGCTGAAAACCTGTTTCACAGCGGCTGCCGGCGTCAGATTCTGATCATACTGAACGTCGACCGGATAGGCCCTCGCGACTATTTCGATGACCGGGCAACAGCCCAGGTATCGGGAGACTCTCTCCGCTTCCAGGGTGGCCGACATCACGACTATCCGGAGATCTTCCCGTGCGAGCGCCGCCTGCTTCAGAAGGGCCAAAGCGAGATCGGCATGGATGCTCCGCTCATGGAATTCATCGAGAATGGCGGTGCGGAATCCGGACAGCAGAGGGTCCGTCTGCAGCCGCGCGGTCAGTATCCCTTCGGTCACGACGAGGAGCCGGGTACTGGGGCGGGAATGACGCTCGAACCGCACCTGCCAGCCGACCGTTTCGCCCAGCGTCCATCCCTGCTCTTCGGCAATATGCCGGGCAATGGAGCGGGCGGCCACGCGACGTGGTTGCAGCAGAATCACGGGTCCGTCGGCACTCAGCGCCGGCGGGATGCGTGTTGTCTTTCCGGAACCCGGCGGTGCGACGACGATCGCACGCCGGTGCTGCCGGACGGCTTTAACAATTACGTCAAGGTGTTCGTCTACCGGCAGCGGGGTCAAAGCCACAGGGGAGATTGTAGTCAATTCGGGGTCAGCGCGCACGGAGCCGCGAGTCGCGTTACTGAGCCGCGCACGCAGTGGAGGGCTGCGGAGCGTCTTTTTGCGAAGCAGCCTGGAGCGAAGTAAGCGGGACCACCCAACGAACATTCAAGGGCTCGTTGGGTGGTCCCGCTTACTCCGCTCCAGGCTGCTTCGCAAAAAGACGCTCCGCAGCCCTCCACTGCGTGCGCGGCTCTGTGACGCCGGCGTCATGTCGCTTGCCGCAGCAACCGAAAGGCATTACCATCCAACCTGTCACGGGAGGGCGCACATGGCAGTGAACAGGCGGCAGTGGCTCGCAGCAGCCGGAATGGGATTGGCAGCGACCGGGGTAGCAGCAAAAGCGGGGAAAGCGCCCAGTCTTGAGGAATTGGACCGGGCCGCCCAGCGCCCGGTATTGAAGGTCGACGGATTGACGAATTCGGTAGTGATCGACTCTATTCGGCTGCTTAAGAAGGGCGACGAGTACATCGTCCACGTTCGGTCCAAGGATGGGGCTGAGGGTGTTGCGCTGCCCCAGCCTGGCCGGCCGGTCGAGTTTCATCCCATCCTGACCCGCCAGGTGATCCCGCCTTTTCTGGGGAAGGATGCGCGCAAACTAGAGGACGTGCTGTGGGAGGTTTACCGGCACGGGAGTAACTACAAGCTTTATGGCCTCGCTTTCTGGAGCTGCCAGGCATGGGTCGAATTTGCCATTCTCGACATGCTTGGCCGCATGCTCAACAAACCTCTTGGCGCTATCCTCGGGGATATTGTCCGACACGACGTTTCCTTCTACGTTGCGAGCGGACGTCGAGACACGACGCCGGCCGAGGAGGTTGAGAACCTGAGGAGACTGCTGGCTCAGTCAGGCGCCAAAGCCGTGAAATTCCGGGTCGGAGGGCGGATGAGCCGGAACGCGGACGCAATGCCTGGCCGCACCCAAACGCTGATTCCTCTCGTCCGAAAAACCTTCGGCGATGGTATCGACATCCACGCGGATTCGAACAGCTCGTATGACCCGCCGCAGGCGATCGAAGTGGGCCGCATGCTCGAAGATGTCAAGGCGGTCTACTATGAGGAGCCCTGCCCGTTTGATCATCTAGAGGACACGAAGAAGGTTGCCGATGCGCTCGACATCCCCGTTGCAGGCGGAGAGCAGGAATACAGCGACTGGCGTTTTCGCTGGATGATCGCAAACCGCGGCGTCGACATCGTTCAACCCGATCTGCAGTACTACGGCGGCCTCATCCGTTCGATCCGGGTGGCGCGCATGGCTGAGCTGGCCGGCATGTCGACTACCGTGCATATTTCCGGTGGTTTCGGCTTCGTTTACATGCTCCATTTTGCCTCCTGCATCAAGGACCCGGGCCGCTATCAGGAATACAAGCTGGGTACGGAAAAGTACGGAAAATGGTTTGATCCACCGATCAGCGTCCAGAGTGGAAAGATGACCGTCCCGACCGGGCCCGGCGTCGGCATCAGCGACCTCAAAGGCCTGCTCGCCGACGCCCGCCCCTTCGGTTCTGCTTGACGAGCCGGCTGCCGAGCGCTTTACTTACGCGGCATGAAGGCAAGTCAGCTCCAACAACGTACCTATCAGTCCCTACCGCTAATTGTGGCACTAGTTTTGTTGTGCCTTCTACCGCCTGTCTTCTGCGCGGCCGATGACCATGCGCCCGCAACGATAGAAATCAGCAGTACTAAAAAGCCGGACAAGAAGACACGCCTGGACAACGGGCAATCCTTCTACTCTTTTTCGGTTGGTGGCAAAACCATCTCCGAAGGCAAGGCGGGAGGGAAGGAGGTCCCGATCATCATCGAACTGGACACGCCGCCGGCAGCGGCTTACGCATCCGGCGGCTTCGCATCCTTTGCCAGGACCAGCGTTTCCGGGAGGCGGTCTTCAGCCATGTAGCCAATGGAATGGGTGTGTGGACGGGACTCGCTTTTCATAATCCGGGGAACGAGAAAGCGGTCGTCACCATCGAGGTCTATTCGGCAGAAGGGACGAAGACCGGAGAATATGAGAATGGACTGCAACTCGGGGCAGGCGAGCGAGTCGCTCGAACGCTCGACGAGCTCATACCCGGTACGCAGGGACAAATTGGTGGCTATGTCGTAGTGCGCAGCTCGCAGCCCCTGATCGCGCAGCAGCTCTTTTTCAATGCTGAGCTGATGTCGGCCGTGCCGCCGACGATCGTGCAGTAGGGCGGAAGGATGGACGAAATGGACGCAGTGGACGTGGTGGACAACCTTAGTCGGTCCACCACGTCCACCACGTCCATTTCGTCTAGTCGGATTTGCTCTTCTCGAATTGCGTGCGGCTGATGCCGGGGATCACCCGCAAGGCATTCTTGTAGTACAGCTTCTGCAGCACGTCGTCGGGTAGATCCAAGCCGTACATCTGCCAGAAAGCGTGGTATTTCCGGTAATAGTCGAAGTACTCGTCCGCGGTTTCAAGAACCCGGAAGTAGGTGGGGTACTCGGAAGGCGCCCAGGCATCCTTCCCGAACATCACTCGGTCCTGGTACCGGATCAGCCAGGCGCGCGCAAATCTCGGCTGACGTCCGAGGTCGTAAAGGACGGCTCCGATCTCCGTCTGGACGTTGGGGCACTTGTCGAGGAGCTTGCCGAGTTGGACAAGATCGCTGCCCAGCCAACCGAGGTGAGCATTAATGAACGTCGTTTTCGGGTGCCGCTGGAAAAGACGGTGCTGTTCGGCGATAAGTGCTTCCCAAGCGGGGAATTGATCTGACGGTCGGACGCGATTTGGGTGCAGTTTGAGTTCGAGCCACCGCTCGTTGAATTTGTCCACGGGCTGAAAAAACGACCAGGGCTCTCCGGTATGAATCAAAACGGGAATCCCGAGCCGAGCGCACGCTTCCCACACGGGGTCGAACCGTGGATCATCGACCGGAATTCGCTTGCCGCTGCCATCGCGGAGCGCGAGCCCCAGATTCTTGAAGATTTTCAGACCCTGTGCGCCGCTCTTGACGTCTTCTTCCAGTTGGGCGGCAGCACGCTTCCCATAGTTCGGATCGTCGATACCCGAAAAATCCAGGTTCGCAAACACGACGAAACGATCACGGTATCGCCCTTTCAAGTTCGCGATGCCTTGCTTGAGCCTCTCTCCGGACCCGCCGCTCAAGTTGACCATCACGGCCATGTTCATGGCGTCCATGTCACGAATCAGTTGATCAGCAGAGTCAGGCGATGCAGCGCGCTGGTGGCCATGGACATCGATGAACGGGTACTTTGCGCGAGTGACGATGTGCTCTGGCACGACGAGAGTCGACTTGGGAGCATATTCCTCAATTGACATCGTCTGGGCGGTTGCCGCTGCCGCGGCGGTGAGCAACGAGATGGCACACAGGAACAGTCTCATAGGCAATTCCAACCTCTTAAGAAACATTGTCTGATACTCTAGCATCTCACGTGAACGCTCCTCTTGCGCGATCCACCTGGTTTCCGCTCGCGGCTATCCTGCTCGGCTTTTCCGCCTACTCATGGGTTCTGAATAACGGGTTCATTTCAGATGACATGGTATTCCTTGACCAGAGTCTGGACTTCAACTTCTTGACCGCCCATTTGCGCTCAGCCCCATCCGCTTTCCGCATGACGGCCGATCTCTGGTTCGCTGCCATGCAGCGGCTATTCGGCTATCAAGCGTCCTGGTTCTACGTTTTTTCGATTCTGCTTCATGTGTTGAATGCAGTATTGCTGAGATCTCTCCTCATTAACCGTGGAGCCGACCGCCCGAGTGCGATGCTAGCCTCGCTACTTTTTGTAGTCATTCAGAACCCAGCAGAGGCGGTGGCCTGGCTCTCGGCCGTCAATGAACTCCTGGTCGGGTTCTTTCTATTGGGAGTGTTGTGGACCGCCCACCGGTCGCATTACGCAAGCTGCCTCGCCCTCTATTGTGCGGCGCTCATTTCAAAGGAATCCGCCACAGTTGCTCTGCTGCTTTTGCCGCTCCTGCTCTCGACTCAATCGGGCAGGCGGGAGAAGCCACCCAGATGGTTCTGGTTAGGACTGGGTTTACTAACTGTCGCTTACCTGGCCTGGTTCGTGACCTTAATCGAAACGAATTTCCTGATCCAGAGCGGTTTCTATTCGATCAAGCCGACGGCGTTTCTCATCCTTGCGTACAGTCTTCACAAACTGGCTTTTCCTTGGATATACCTCGCGCTGGCGTTCGGTTTGTGGAATGTTCGCCAGTCAGCATTGGAAAACAGTGAACGCCGAGAATTCTTTGTGACAGCGATCTGGCTGGTCTTTGCGCTGTGCCCATACATATTTCTGATTTACGACATTCACGTTCCAAGTCGCCACCTGTACCTCGCCGCGATGCCTGGCTGTTACTTGATGGCGCAACTCATCCGGCCGATTGGGGACCGCCGGCTACGGTGGGGATTTGTCGTTGCTTTTGCCATCGTCAATATCGCTTACCTTTGGTCTGCCAAGGATATTCAGTATGTCAGACGCGGAAGAACTGTACACGACCTGGTCGCGATTCTCCGCGCGCACCCTCCCGGTTGTGTCCTAATCTCGGATTTTCCTGAGAACCCGTGGGTTGCCAAACTGTCCGCTCGGCTTGTTCCCGGCTGGTCGCCGGACATGATCGTCGTGAACGAGTCGCGGCCGAGTGCGGTGAATTGCGTCGTTCTAAAGTGGGATGGAAAGCGGAAACGGTACCAAATGCTGGGGACGAAATGAGCTGATTTAGTCCTTGTGTTGGCCTGACTGCTCAGGCAAATCGAGGGCGGCGCGAATGGCGGCATACGAAGGAGACCATTTCATTCCGGTCTCCTCGCGCATGCACAACTCTTCTTCGGTCACGGGTCCCGGGTCGCCAGCCGCTGATTCGATCAGCCAGTATGTAGGGGGTTGGCCCGGTTTTGGCCGAACCGCAACGACCCGGCAGACAGCCAGGTTTGCGCCGGTGACCGCCGCCTCCGCCCGGATACGCCCCGCGCCGTTCATGAGGAGAACCATGCGACCTCCGTTGCTCAGGTGCCCCGCTGCTGTTTGTGCATAGGCCTCGACCCCGCCCCGCAGCTCGAACCGCCCGGCCGCTCTGCCCGGGTCCTTCGGCAGGATTCCGCTTCCCAGAGGATGATAGGGAGGCGCGCCGCAAATCAGATCAACAGGCTCCTCGCCCGCCAGCATCGCCGGGTCGCGAAGATCGCCGAGTCGAGGATCGTAACGGTCGCTGAGGCGGTTAAGGGCCGCATTACGGACGGCCAGACGGTGGTGAGCCGGGTACGCCTCAATGCCGACAACTTTCGCGTCCGGCAGCGAGCCCAAGAGCAACAAGGCCACTGTTCCTTTACCACTCCCGAGGTCCAGGATTCGCCGGGCGTCGGGCACGGCCCGAATGCCGGCCCAGGCCAGCAGAACGTCGTCTGATCCCGCCCGGTGTCCGCCTCGGCGCTGAATGATGCGCAAGCGGCGAGTCAGAATGTCCGTCGTCTCATCCGCTCTTTTCATGATTGGCCGCCGGAATTCAACGTTTACAGGATCGGGCGTGAGAAGGCAACAGTCAGCTTACTGGCACGCCGTGCGTCAGAAGCGCGAAGCTGGAATCACGTTACGGAGCCGCGCACGGAGCAGAGGGGCTGCGCAGCGTTTTCAGCGGAGCGGCCCCGAGCGAAGTAAGCGGGACCACCCAACGAACTTTTCAAGGCGCGTTGGGTGGTCCCGCTTACTTCGCTCCAGGCCGCTCCGCTGGAAAGCGCTGCGCAGCCCTCTGCTCCGTGCGCGGCTCTGTAACGCGATTCCAGCTTCGCGCTTCTGTGGAATTTCTCCCCACCACCTTCCTCTTTGACACCAAATGCCGCCTGACCGCGTCCTTGTTTTTCATCAAAGGAGGAAGTGAATGACTTACGCCACTGCTCCGGAAGTATCTTCGGCCGAGCCGGAGACGACTTTGACTTTCGATACTCAGAAGGCCGAAGCCTTTGCCGGCCGCCTTCTGGGTGCTCTGAATGATGGAGCCCTGTGCCTGATGACTTCAATTGGGCACCGCACGGGGCTTTTCGACACGATGCGCGACCAGCCGCCGATGACGTCGCAAGAAATAGCGACCCGCGCCAAACTGAATGAGCGTTACGTGCGCGAATGGCTGGGGGCGATGGTGACGGCGGGCGTCGTGGAGGTCGATCCGAAAACAGTCCGGTTCACTCTGCCTCCGGAACACGCCGGCTTCCTCACCCGCGCCGCCGGACCTGACAATATCGGAGTGTTCAGCCAGTACATTTCCCTCCTTGGAAGCGTGGAAGACGATATCCTGGAGTGCTTCAAGAAGGGCGGAGGAGTGCCATATGAGGAATTCCCCCGATTTCATGAGGTGATGGCCGAGGACAGCGGTCAATCTGTCCTGTGCTCCCTGGAGTCGCACATCCTGCCGCTGGTACCCGGTCTTCCTGGCCAGCTCAAGCGCGGGATCCGCGTGCTCGACCTCGGCTGCGGGGCCGGGCGAATCATGAATCGGCTGGCCGAGCTGTTCCCTAAGAGCCGCTTTGTCGGCGTTGACCTTTCCAGGGAGGCGACCGAGGTTGCCCGCCAGGAGGCAGCCGCCAAGGGACTGAGGAACATCCAATTCAGCGCTGTGGACCTGAGCGACTTCGATCAGGTGGCGGAGCCCGAATCCTTTGATCTGGTGACCACTTTCGATGCGGTCCATGACCAGGCAAAACCCCTGAACCTTCTACGCGGGATTCAGCGCACCCTGAAGAGCAAGGGCGTGTACCTGATGCAGGACATCAAAGGATCGAGCTCGGTACACAATAACATCGGCCATCCGCTCGGGACCTTTCTCTACACCGTCTCCTGTATGCATTGCATGACCGTATCGCTGGCACAGGGCGGCGAGGGATTGGGGGCGATGTGGGGGGAGGAAAAGACACGCGAGTACCTTAAGCGGGCGGGCTTCCGCTCGGTTGAAAAACACGAACTGGCTCATGACATTCAGAACAATTGGTACGTGGCGCGGAAGTGACGGGCCCCTGAGCTGGAGTCGCCTTACCGAGCCGCGCACGGAGTGGAGGGCTGCGAAGCGTTTTTTTGCGGAGCAGCCTGGAACGCAGTAAGCGGGACCACCCAACGAACCCCCAGAGCTCGTTGGGTAGTCCCGCTTACTGTGTTCCAGGCTGCTCCGCAAAAAAACGCTTCGCAGCCCTCCACTCCGTGCGCGGCTCGGTAAGGCGCTGAACCTGAGGAGGGAAGCTTCACTTCTGTCCCGGATGCATCAGTCGAACCGAAACGTCAGCGCGCCATACACGCTGCGGGGCACGGCTGTCGGGAGTTCCCAGAATATGGTGCCAAATTCGCCATGCTGGCCCTGCCCGAGATTCTGGCCCGTGATGCTCAGCTCCACACGTTCGGCAGGGGACCATGCCAACCTGCAATCAAACCGCGCGTAGTTGTCGAGGCTATAGATCGGCAGCTCGTCGACGTAATACAAGCTTGAATCGAACCTCAGCGATTTCGGAAGGTCGAACGAAGCACGTGCGCCGAATTGGTGATCGGGCTGCCGGTTCGATTCCATGTCAATCCCGGTCGTCGTCGCGCGAACAGTCAGATACGAGTACGTGAAGGTGAGCCGCGCGCGCGGAGAGGGATCTGCGTGGGCCGTGATTTCGACGCCGTAGGTCTCGCCGTTCAGGTCATTCTCCAACAGGACCGGTGCCCTTAGGTGAGGGAATGGCGTAAAAGTCATGTAAGGCTGCCCGGGAACGACGGAGCGCAGGTCTCGATAACGATTCGCAAAGCCCGCAACGTCGAACGAGACATAGCGACTGGGGTTGACGCGGTAGCCGGCCTCGAACGCCAGGAGCGCCTCCGCTTTCAGGTTCCCGTTACCGGCGACGCCGGCAAAAACGGGAGGCATCATGGGGTTGGTCGGATCGACAATGATCTGCTGCCCGATGAAGAGTTGAGGATCGTTTTCCGCCATGCTTGGGGGATGAACGGCACGGGAGACCGCGCCCCAGACTGTATTCTTGTCGTCGGGAGTCCACGCCAGCCTGATTCCCGGCTGAATCTCTGCGCCGGTGTACTCATTGTGCTCAAACTTGGAGCCGACCGTCAGGGCGAGGCGCTCCTCCGAAATCGTAATCTGGTCCTGCACCCAGCCGCTGAACACCCGATAGCTGGCCTCCGGGCTGATTGTCAACGTCTCGAAAAACGGCGTGAGGTCGGCAAATGTGGAACGGGAACCGAGACCCCAACTCACCCCGTGGCGAGGCGTCGGAGTCCACTGATGCTGGAACTCGACGTCGAAAGAGCTCCACACGAGCTGCCCGACCGGTTCCTCAAAGGAAGTCCGGTCAAAGTAGAACTGCAGGTTCGTTGACGATTTGTCGGAAAAGCGCCGGTTCCAGCGGACGAGCCCGTTTCCGGACATGAAATCATTCCTTGTGGTGAGGATACGAGAATACGGCGCCTGGAAGCTGGGAGTGACCGTGTTCCCGCCGTAGACCCCGCCGGTAAAGTCTCCCTGCGCCATCACGTTGTCTTTCTTCGACGCACCCCAGTCCAACCGGAAACCGGCGCGTGTGTTCCACCAGTGGTCGTCAGGCGTGGCGCCGGGCACCATGGCGTCAAAGTCTCCACGGTTGCTGAGTTTTGTGTAGACCCGGTAAGCCGCATTGTCACCCAACCGGGCGCCGTGCCTGGCCGAGCCGAATCCCTGCTCGATCGTTCCTGCCCCGAGTTCGGCATAGCCTCCCTGTGTGTCTTTCGAATGCTTGGTAATGATGTTGATCACGCCGTTAACGGCATTGCTTCCCCACAGGGTGGCGCCCGGGCCTCGGATGACCTCGATTCGCTCGATGTCTTCTAGCAACAGATCCTGCAGGCCCCAATAGACACCCGAGAAGATGGGCGTGTAAACGCTGCGGCCATCAATCAGCACAAGGAGTTTGTTGGCGAAGCGATGGTTGAAGCCCCGAATCGAGACGGCCCACTTGTTGGCGTCGATCTGGGCAACCTGGACTCCCGGGACGAGGCGCAACGCATCCGGAAGATTCCGTGCTCCCGACCGCCTGATGTCCTCGTTGGTCACAACGAAGACAGCCGCCGGCGTTCTGAAAGATCGCTCCTCCTTTTTGGAAACAGAGGTGATCTTCATGTCCAACAACTCCAGCAGCGTCATGCGTTCAAGGCTGTCTTGACCGCCACGCTGGGCATGCGCCGGTGCGGCAATCAGGAAGATCAGCGCGGCAACCACTCCGCCCGACAGAATTGGTTTGATCTTGCGGGCTCTGAGCAGAACCCGCCCCAATGAGGACAGTGGATTAACCTTCAACATACAACCCTCCCCGCTCTTACGGATTTTCACCTCGCCGTTTTTCTATGCACTTTGCGCTTCGAGTATCGGGTGCTTTGTGGCCTCCCCTCTTAGAGTCGAAAAGTATCTACGAGCTGAAGCATTACAGCAGCCTGGCTGCACAATTCAGCCGAATTAGCTGCAACCTGCTCCGAGTTTTCGGTATTACGCTGAGTGACGTCCACCATTCGCTGGAGCGCGATTCCGATTGAGTCGACGTTCCGGCTTTGTCGCTCGGACACGTCAGCCACCTGCTCTATTACGGTGCTTACTTCGTGAACTTGCCGATCGATCGCCTTGAGGTCCGACAGCATGGCAGCGTGGATCGCGGCACCGGCATCCGCGCTGCGCGCCGCCTCGGCAACCAAATGCGCAGTGGTCTTCGCCGCATCGGCGCTCCGCATGGCCAGGCTGCGCACTTCTTCGGCAACAACGGAGAAACCTTTCCCGGCCTCTCCGGCCTGGGCCGCTTCGATCGCGGCATTGAGAGCCAGGAGTTTGGTCTGAAATGCTATTTCGTCAATGCTTTTGACGATCCGGGCTGTCTGGCTCGATGACGTCTTGATTTGCTCCATTGCCTGAGACAACCGGTCTACGCTCTGAACGCCCTTCTCGGCTGTCTGCAAGACAGCGTTGGAGCGGCTGTGTCCGTCCAGGGCATAAGTCGCGTTCAACTTGATTGTGGAGATCATCTCGTCGAGTCTGGTCCCGACCTCGCGGAGCGCCTCGGCCTGTTCTCCGCCTCCCTGCGCCAGGGCTTGGGTGCTGTCGTTGATGCTTGCTGCAGCTCGCGCAACTTCCTGCGAGCTTGAGCTCACCTGGAGCAGACCGTCGTGCAAGTGATCGAGCGCGCTATCCAGTGCAGCCTTGATCGTTGCATGATCGCCGCGGTACTGGCCTTCCATACGTTCCCGAAGGTCTCTGTCTGACACCAGCTGGAGCACCCGCGCGGCTTCGTTGATCGGTACAACCACCGCATCCAGGACCTCGTTAATCCCCGATACGATGTCCCGGTACACGCCCGAAAAGCGTTGCACGTCGCCCCTGGCCCGAAGATGCCCCTCCCGCGCCTGGTTCAGCAGATTCTGGATTTCGCCCATCAATTCCCGTAAGGCCAGAAAATTTTTCGACAGGACGTCCCGATCGGACCGAACGGCCACCTCGGCCGACAGGTCCCCCCGGTTGATGGCCTCGCTGGCGGCCGCGACTCCTTTGAAGTATTCGATCAGTTGCTGGAAAGAGTCCGCCAAAGCCCCTATCTCATCCTCTCTGCGTATGTCCAAGGAGGCCGTGGTATCCCCTTCGGCTATTCGTTTCGCCGTCTGCTCGAGGGTCTTCAACGGTCCAACAATCCGCGAGGAAAAAGCCCCGAAGGCGAGTGAACCGATAAGGAGGATAACCAGGCCGAGCAAGGCGCTTACCCAGATCGAGGTGGCTACTTGCGCCTGAAGATTCGCCAGGCTAAGGCCGACGACCGTGGACCCGATCGCCTCTCCGGCAGAGACGATGGGAGCGGACACAACAAGGTAGTCTCGATCCTCAACGGTACGTCCGTTTTTCGGGTCGGCCGCAGAGGTAAAGTCCGGGAGATATCGTTGCCCCGTCTGGCCCGAGTAGTCGCAGAAGACGTTTCCTGACCGATCGATGACGAAGGCGAAATTGACGTCTCTGACTTCTTTCAAAGCGTTGAGCGCTTGCTGAACGGCCGCCTTGTCACCGAAATTCAGCCCGGCCTCCGAGCTGTGAGCCATGAGGCCGGCGAGCAACACAGCCTTGTGGTTCAAGTCCTCGCGCAGCGTTTGATACTGTTTGAGCGGGAAGTAGATGGATATAAAAAGAGCCACCAGAAACAGGAGGATTCCGACACCAAGCGAGAGTTTGTACCTGATCAGGAGTCTCCCTGCTCTCATCGTTTGTCCCTCACTGAATCACCTGCGCAAGCTGAAGCAGGTTGGAGGCAACCTCGTGCCCTTCAGCCTTCAATGCCGTCAGGTTGACCACAATTTTCGGTTTGGAATCCTGCAGAGCCAGCCCGATTGACGCCTCCCCCCGTTGCACCAGTGCAGGGAAGCCGGTAATCGAAAGCGTCCGATTCTTCTGCAGGACTTGACGAAAGGATCCGCGCGGAGTGGCAAGATAAACGACTGATCCCTCCCGGATCCGATTGGTCAGGTCCGCTTCCTGGACCGCGATCGTCTCTATATTCACCTGTTCAAATGCTTTGCGAATCTCATTCATGGACTTCGTCGAGGCTTCGTCATAGAGGATTACGACGGGAGGGCTGGTTCCAGTAGAGAGGGTCCTCACGTAAGCGAAGACCTTCTTGAAAATCACGGCCTGAATTTCAGCGGGAACGGGCGCGTCCTGGGCGAAAACAGACCCGGAGGCAGCGGCAGTGGGCAGTAACAAACCCAAGGCCAGGAACCGTGCTCTGGATAGCAGTGTCCGGAGACAGAATCCCCGAGGATCTTCTGTAAACATCGCCGTCTCTTTTCGCCGTAAAGCCGTGGTTTGGGAAACCGTAACTAATCTGAGGCAAGTCCTGGCGGGGAGCAATGGATCGAAGATTGATTTTACCTTGATAAATCCTTGACACGGAATATACTGTAGGACAACAAGTTAAGCCGGGGGAGGAAGAGATGGGCCAGCGGGGAGGCACAGGCATTCCTGCCGAAAGTTCCGGAGACCGGACTGCGAAGGTGGTCCGTTTTCGTTCTTTTGAGGTTGATTTTCGGACGGGTGAGCTGCGAAAGGGGAATCGCCGAGTCAAGCTGCGTGACAAATCGCTGGAAGTCCTCGCCCTGCTTCTGGAACAGCCAGGCCAACTCGTCACCAGGGACGAACTGAGAGTTCGACTCTGGCCAAATGATGTTTTCGTCGACTTTGAAAACAACATCAATTGCGCCGTGAGCCGCCTTCGATACGCGTTAGGTGACTCCGCCTCACGCCCTCGTTTCATTGAGACTTTGCCTCGCCGAGGGTATCGATTGCTGGTCAGTCCGGCTGAGCTCTCATTTGCCGGCGAGGAGTCGGCATCAGGGCGGCTGAAGCTACTGGTCCTGCCTTTTCAGTATCTAGGCCAGGAAACTCGGCACGATTACCTCAGCGACGGCGTGACGGAGGAGATCATCGTTCGGCTGGCGACGTGCGGACCTGAAGCGCTCAGGGTCATAGCCCGCGCGACGGCTATGAGCTACAGAGGAACCAGCAAGAGTATCGGTCAAATCGGCCGTGAGCTGGGTGTCGACTATATCGTGGAGGGTCGTTTGTTCCGCGCCGGAAACCGGCTCCGGCTCAATGCCTCGATTGTCCACGTGCCTGACGACAGTCAGATCTGGGCGACCAGCCGTGACGGCGAGTGCGACGAGATTCTGAGCCTGCAAAGAGAAGTGGCCGACACCATTGCCGGTCGCATACGGGCGCTCGCCTCCGCCGAGCAGACTGTCACTCCGGCTGCATCATCTCGGATGACTGACCCCGAGACTTACGATACATTTTTGCGGGGACGATTTCAGTATCGTCAGTTGACGTACGAGGGGCTGACCGGGGCTGTCAAGCATTTCCGCCAATGTGTGGCCACCGACCCGTTTTACGCACCTGCCTGGGCCAGCCTCGCCTCCGCTCTCTCCTTGCTCGGTTTCTGGGGATATGGCCCCCTGTCGGAGGTGATGCCGGAAGCCGAACGCAGCGCGCGGAAAGCCATTGAGCTGGATACGCGATCGGCACTGGCTCACACCGCGCTCGGTACGGTCTCATGGTTTCACCACTGGGATCTCGATGCTGCGGAGAAGGAGTATTCTCGATCCGTTGAGTTATCGCCTGGCGACTCGGAAATCCGCTGGCCGCTGTTTGTTTTCCTGAGCACGATGCGCGGAGACCACGACCGAGCCATTCGTGAGGCGCGGATGGCAGAAGACCTCGACCCGGCGTCAGTGCTCATCTGCGCGAACGTCGGTTGGGTCTACTATTGGGCACGGAGATACGACGACGCCGTCGCGCAAAGTCGCAGGGCTCTGGAAATGTCGCCCGACTGCCTCCAGGCCTACTATCTGCGTGGAGCGAGTGAACTGGCCAAGAACAATTTCGACGAAGCCATTCGGGCGTACGAAAAGGCTTTCTCCTTCTACCAGGACAATTACTCACTGGCTTCACTGGCCATGGCCGTGGGGGCGTCCGGCGCCGGGCGCCGAGCGGTGGAGCTCTTTGAGGAATTGCACCACCGATCGGAACGCGGATATGTGCCTGCCATGTGCTTTGCGCTCGCCTGCCTGGGACGCGCTGACGTGGATCGGGTCTTCGAGTGGCTGGAGCGGGCTTACGCGGACCGGGAGGCGCAGCTTCTGTTCCTGAAAGTCACGCCGGCCTATGATTCCCTACGGGCCGATGCGCGTTTCGAACGACTCCTGGAGCGTATCGGGTTGTCGGCCACGGCCTGATCAGTCTCTCGTTTACTGAGCTACTTTTGCTCGACGCTCACGATGTCTTCTGGCTCGCGAGCTCTGCCTCTTGGGTTTCAGGGAGGCCGCGTACTTCCATGATCGGCCGGATTTCCACGGTCCCGACCCGCGCCGCCGGGATGCGAGCGGCAATGGCCATGGCCTGGTCGAGATTCTGAGCCTCAATCAGGAAGTATCCGCCGAGTTGTTCACGGGTCTCGGCAAAGGGCCCGTCCGTAACGACCGGCTTGCCATCGCGGACGCGAACGCTCGTCGCGGTGGAGACCGGGTGAAGCGGGGAAGCCGCGAGGTAGTGTCCACTGGAATGAAGCTGCCGAGCTAGTTCTGCCGACTCCTGATAGCAGTGATCGCGCTCGGGTTCGCTCCAGGCTTGCTCGTCACTGTAGATGAGCAACATATATTTCATTTCTTGCCTCCGAAGTTGGGTCGAATGGCAGGTGCGAAAATCGACACCCCGCGAGAGAATTACTTAAGATAGTACATGGTTTCTCAGGTCAATGCCGCAGTCGAGACGCTCTACCGCTCGGATTGGGGCAGAATCGTTGCCACGCTTATTCGGCTCTTTGGCGATTTTGACCTTGCAGAGGAAGTGGCACAGGAGGCTTTTGCCGCGGCCGTCGACCAATGGCAGAGTGAAGGCGTTCCCAGCTTTCCGCGTGCGTGGATTATCCAGACTGCCCGGCACAAGGCCATCGACCGCATCCGCCGGCGTACGCGTTTCAAAGAGAAGCTCGACTCCTACGCGTCGGATCTCGGCTCCCCGGTCCAGCATCCTGATTACAGCCCGGGCGAGCTCCCCGATGATCTGCTTCGGCTGATCTTCACCTGCTGTCACCCGGCGCTCGCCCAAGAGGCACAGGTCGCGCTCACGCTCCGGACCGTGGGGGGCCTGGAGACAGACGAAATCGCCCGTGCGTTTCTCGTGCCTCCCGCCACCATGGCCCAACGCCTGGTACGCGCAAAACGCAAGATCCGCGACGCAGGCATTCCTTTCCAGGTGCCCGACACCAGCCAGTTGCCCATCCGGTTGGACGCCGTGATGACGGTGATTTATCTCATCTTCAACGAAGGCTATGCGGCGACCCGGGGCGAAGCGCTGGTGAGAAGGGAACTGTGCGCGGAGGCCATCCGCCTGGGGCGGCTGATCAGGTCGTTGGTGGCCCCGCACCCGCCCGAGGAAGCGACCGGGCTGCTGGCTCTGATGCTGCTTCACGATGCCAGGCGGGAGGCGCGACTTGATAACTCGGGTGATCTTGTCACTCTCGAGGAGCAGGACCGCACCCTCTGGAACCAAACGCAGATCGCTGACGCGCTTCCGCTTGTTGACGAGGCGCTTCGCAGCGGGCCGGGCCCGTTCGCCCTCCAGGCAGGGATCGCAGCCGAGCATTGCCGGGCACGGCAAGCCGAAGCGACAAACTGGCGCGAAATACTTAGGCTGTACGGGCTTCTGGAGCTCGTGCAGCCGTCACCCGTCGTCTCCCTCAATCGGGCCGTCGCTCTGGCAATGGTCGAGGGCCCCCAGGCGGGGCTGGCGGTGATCGACAAGTTGGCGGCTAGCGGGGAGCTCAAGGATTATCACCTGCTCTATGCGGCCCGTGCCGACCTGCTGCGTCGCGCCGGATCTTTTCGGGAAGCGGCGAAGAGCTTCGCGCGAGCCCTCAAGCTCGTCACCAACGAAAGCGAGCGCCGGTTCTTGCAGCGACGGCTGAGGGAAGTAGAGGAGTAGGGGCACATGGGTGCTCGGCACGAAAGCGAAACCAGCCAGTTCAGCGGCGGTTGAGTGACTCGCCGCAAAACGGCGAGTCACTCAACCGCCGCTCAGCCGGGTGGTCCCGCTTACTTCGCTCCAGGCTGCTTCGCAGAAAACGCTCCGCAGCCCTCCGCTCCGTGCGCGGCTCTGTAACGCGGCTCCAGCGCGTGTGTGCGCTACTCCTGGGCTACCAGGCTCTCCAGTTTCTCCGCTCCCGGGAACAGAATGTTGTTTTCCAGGTGAATGTGCTGGTGCAGGTCCCGCTCGAACTCGTCGACCGATCTAAAGAATTCCAAGCAGGTATTACAGCCGGTGCGGTCGGTGAGCAGGCCCTTGATCTGATCGATCAGTTTGCCCGCTGAATCATGTTCATGCACCATCATCCCGATCGGGTTGCGGACCGAGCCGAACGGCGCAAACGGTTTTCCCGCCGATCCCTGGCTCCAGGACTCCAGGCGCTCGATGAAGGGAAAAAGAACCATCTCTTCCTTGTGCATGTGTTGCACCAGTTCCTCGGCGAGCGCCGACCAATGCTCTCTGACCTTCAGGAATTCCGGCCGGTTCTGTCCGTGAACCTCACAAATCTTGTCCAAGAGGCCCGTTATTCTCGGCACTTCTTTTCGGACGTAGGAGTGGTGCGTCTGGACGATGTGCCTGCTCAGCTCGGTGAGGGAGGTATTTGCCCAGTCGCGGTTGTTTGGAACCGTCTGCTGCACCTCCCTGATCGTTTCCAAGGAGGCGATGACCTGGTCGACAGCCAGGTTCTTCTCTCGACAGACTTCCTCGAGCGACACGCGCCCCCCGCAACAGTAATCAATACCAAGTTTCTCAAACAGGCGGACTGCGCCAGGCAGACGGGCGGCCAGCTCTCCGACAGTCGTGTTCTTGCCGATGTTCATTACACTCTCCTTCCGGGTTCCAAGACGCTGTATTTTCTGATGGAAACAATTTAGGGGAGGTTGCGCGACTTTACGATGACTTAGGTCACGGTGTCTCAAGCGTTCGGTCTGTGATGAGCTTTCGCGCCTCGGCACGCAGCGAGGAGAGCCGGGAACCGAAGACCAGAGACGCGGTCGCGCAACAGACGCCTCCCACGATGACGGTCAGTGGAGCGCCCACCCGGTCGGCGAGGAAGCCCGCGAACAAGGCGCCAAAAGGCGCCATTCCGATGAACATCATGGAATAGACGGCCATCACCCGCCCGCGTAGACGATCGGGCGACATTGCCTGGATCACGCTGTTGGAGGAGGCCATCTGGGACAGCATGAAAAAGCCGAGGGCAATAAGGACCAGGCCCGAGAGCCAGAACGCCTTTGAGAGACCGAACAGGACGAGGCTTGTGCCGAATCCCAAGGAGGAGCCGGCTATCACTCGCCCCAGGCCGCGTAGACTCGGCCGGGCGGCCAGGAAGAGAGCACCGGTGAGTGCCCCGATACCGGACAGCCCCATCAGGATGCCTAGTCCGCGGGCCCCACCGTGGAGGATCTGGTCTGCGAAGATCGGCATGAGGACGGTATAGGGCATCCCGGTCAGGCTGGTAACGCCAAGCAAGAGCAGGAGTGCGCGAATCGGACGCGACTTCCAGACGAAGCGGAAGCCTTCGGCTATGTGCGCCAGCGTCGAACCCGCCGGGCGCAGCGGGGCCACCGGGCGGATATCCATCAGCAGAAGACCGGCGATAACGGCCACATAACTTGCGCCATTGGCGAAGAAACACCAGCCCTCACCGATGGCAGCGACAAGAACGCCGGCGACGGCGGGACCCACGATCCGAGCCCCATTGAAGACCGAGGAATTCAGAGCAATGGCGTTCGTCAGATTCTCCCGCCCCACCATTTCGACGATGAATGCCTGGCGGGCGGGAATGTCGAAAGCATTCACGATTCCCAGACTGATGCTCAGGACAAAGATCTGCCATACCTGGATGAGTCCGCTGAGAGTAAGGCCGGCCAGGACAAAAGCGAGCACCATGGAAGCCACTTGAGTGGCGATCACAATCCGATGGCGGCTGTGCCGGTCGGCGACCGTCCCACCGATAGTGGCGAGCAACAGGACAGGCATCTGGCCTGCGAAAACGACCAATCCGAGAAGTGCCGATGAGTGGGTGAGCCGGTAGACCAGCCAGGATTGAGCGATCGACTGCATCCAGGTGCCGATCAGCGAGATCATCTGGCCGGTGATGAAGAGGCGGAAGTTCCGATGCCGAAGCGAGGCGAGCACACCCGGCAAACGGGATTGGCGCACGGCCGTCGACCGCGGTTCGGACCCTCCCTCTTGGAGCCCACCTCGGAAAGATTTATCTCCCATCAGGCCGCTCGTTCTTCTGCCAATGCCTCCATTGTCCAACGCCAGGAGCGCGGAACAGAAGTACAGATTTGTGCGGTAAACTGACTTTTCACGCAGAGTGGCTGCCACGGACCGAGGATACTATTCGGGTGCACTGCGACTGACTCGGGAAAGAACTAATGCCAGAAACTAGTTTGCCGCCGGAAATTCACGCCATCGTTCAGGCTCGCGACTTCGTGACTCTTCGCGATATCCTCCGGAATTGGTCGCCGAGCGGAATCGCCGAACTGATGGGGGAATTGCCGACCGAAGAGAGAGCCATTGTGTTCCGGCTGCTGCCAAGGAAGGTGGCGGCCGAGGTTTTCGAATACCTCCCGATAGAAGACCAGGAGCAACTCCTGAAGGCGATGGCCAAGGAAGAGATGGCGGCGCTTCTGAACAACATGGCGCCCGACGACCGCACCGCGCTCTTTGACGAGTTACCGGCCAAGGTGACGCAGCAGATGCTGGCCCTGCTGAGCCCGTCTGAGCGGGCGATAGCCGTTTCCCTGCTGGGCTACCCCGAGGGAAGTATCGGCCGCCGGATGACTCCCGACTATGTCCGGGTCCGCCCGGAATGGCCGGTGGAGCTGGTCATCGAGCACATCCGCCGTCATGGGCGAGATAGTGAAACGCTCAGTCTGCTTTATGTCATTGATAACAACGGCGTCCTGATCGACGACCTGCGAATCCGCCGGGTCCTCCTGGCGGACCCGAAGACGAAGATTGGAGAGCTTCTGGATTATCGGTTTGTCGCGCTTAAGGCGACCGACGATCAGGAGACGGCCATCGAGGTCTTCCGGAACGAAGACCGTTACGCGCTGCCGGTCACTGATTCGGCGGGGGTTCTCATTGGGATTGTGACTATCGATGACGTCCTCGACGTGGCTCAGGAAGAAGCCACCGAAGACATCCACAAGATCGGTGGCATCGAGGCCCTGGACGAGCCGTACATGGAAACGCCGCTGCTGCGCATGATCAGGAAACGTGCAATCTGGCTGACAGTCCTCTTCCTGGGCGAAATGCTGACGGCGACAGCCATGGGCTATTTCGAACAGGAGATCCAACGGGCGGTGGTCCTCGCCCTTTTCGTTCCGCTGATTATCTCGAGCGGCGGAAACTCGGGCTCTCAGGCTTCAACGCTCGTGATTCGCGCGTTGGCGCTGGGGGAGATCGGCCTCCGGGACTGGTGGCGGGTCATCCGCCGGGAGTTCTACTCCGGGCTTGCGTTAGGAACGATTCTCGGTTCTATCGGGTTCCTCAGAATTACCATTTGGCAGAACTTCACAAACATCTACGGAGAACACTGGTTTCTGGTTGCCCTGACCGTCGGGTTCGCGCTCGTGAACGTCGTCCTTTGGGGCACACTGGCAGGTTCCACTCTGCCGTTCGTGATGCGCAGC
>Ga0105104_10000606_pt1 | contig 27703 bp, 24 predicted proteins | sample PPLLaktember2015_3_FD_87034 | JGI IMG/M metagenome (GOLD analysis project Ga0105104, IMG submission 87034) | Freshwater sediment microbial communities from Prairie Pothole Lake near Jamestown, North Dakota, USA - PPLs Lake P7 Core (6) Depth... | ecosystem: Environmental > Aquatic > Freshwater >...
AGCGATCAGCACACCCTGGTCGGAGCACTGGAGTGCTCCGACCGGGGTGTGGTGAGCACAGCGAGGTGGCCGAGACCGAAGCGAGAGGGCGCACCCGAGGAGTGAGCAGCGGAGGCGTGCCCCGCGGCACGTCGAGCAGCGTAGCGACGAGGCTGCGCGTCGCAGCGAGAGGATCGGGCACCGCAGCGGTCAGCACGCCCCGGTCGGAGCACTGGAGTGGCGCCGGGGCGAGAATTCGAGGGAGATTCCACACATGGGAACCTTCCGGGAGGAGCGCCGCGGACCGGTGGAGATCTGGACGCTCGACGCCGAGGACACGCGCAACGCGATCAGCCGCGCCGTCCTCGCCGAGCTCGAGGCGCGGGTGGCCCGCGTCTCCGGCGGTCAGGAGGTCCGCGCGGTCATCCTCACCGGCGCGGGGAAGAAGGCGTTCTGCGCCGGCGCCGACCTCAAGGAGAGGGCCAGCATGAGCGAGGCCGAGGTCCGCGCCTTCCTGGGCGGGCTCCGCCGCACCCTCTGGGCCATCAATACCAGCGGCACCATCTTCATCGCCGCCATCAACGGCTCCGCCCTCGGCGGTGGCACCGAGCTCGCCCTCGCCTGCGACCTCCGCGTCGCCGCCCCGGCCGCCGAGCTGGGCCTCACCGAGGTGCGCCTGGGCATCATCCCCGGCGGCGGTGGCACTCAGCGGCTGCCCCGGCTCATCGGACCGGGCCGCGCCAAGGACCTCATCCTGACCGGCAGGCGGATCAACGCCGCCGAGGCCTTCGCCATCGGCCTCGTCCAGCGCCTCGCCCCGGAGGGCCGCCTGCTCGAGGTGTCACTCGCGATGGCGGAGCAGATCGCCGAGAACGCGCCGGTCGCCGTCGCGGCGGCCAAGCGCGCCATCGACCGCGGGCTCGCTCTCGACCTGGAAGCCGCGCTGGCCCTGGAGCTGGAAGATTACGAGACGGTCCTCCGCTCGGAGGACCGCCTCGAGGGACTGAGGGCCTTCGCCGAGAAGCGACCGCCCGTCTGGAAGGGACGCTGAGGGGGGATGAGCTAGGCCGTGACCCGCTCGACGTCCTGGGCCTTGTTCTTCACCTGATCGAAGAGGTTCAGCGCCTTGTCCTTCACCTGGCTCCGGAGCTCCACCCCGGGCTTCGGCGCGAGCGCCAGCCCCACCACCGCGCCGACGATCCCGCCGAGGAGGAACAGGGTGACGTCGCTCGCGGTGCGGGTCCCCGGGTGGTAGGGCGCGACGCCGATCTTCCTGAGCAACCGCCGCTTGTCGAGGTCCCCCAGCTCCAGGTCGCCGAGGCGGTTCCACAGCCTCACGCCGTCCCGGGCGAGGTTGGTGTAGAGGTAGCTCTTGGTGAAGCCGGCGACGATGTCGGAGAACGCCATGGTTTCCGCTCCTTCCTTCGGGAAAATCGGTTGACTGAAGCCCAACGGTAGGAACGCCTGACAGGCGCGGCACCCCCCGTGCTAAGCCCCCGCGCCGAATGCCAGCCGACGACACCCTTCGCGCGCGACGCGCCCGTATCCGCGAGGGCGGGGCGCCCAAGTACCACGCCAAGAACGCCGAGGCGGGGAAGCTGTTCGCAAGAGAACGCATCGCCCGCCTCCTGGATCCAGGCTCGTTCATCGAGGACGGGAGCTTCGCCAACTCCGCCGACCCGGAGCTCCCCGCCGACGGGGTGATCACCGGCCTCGGGAAGATGGCCGGCCGCACGGTCGCCCTCATGGCGAACGACTCCACCGTGAAGGCCGGGAGCTGGGGCGCCCGGACGGTGGAGAAGATCCTCCGCATTCAGGGGACCGCTCGTACCCTCCGCCTGCCCATCCTGTACCTGGTGGACTCGGCTGGCGCCCGCATCACCGACCAGGTGGACATGTTCCCCGGCCGGCGCGGCGCCGGGCGCATCTTCTTCAACGAGGTCCAGCTCTCCGGCGAGGTCCCCCAGATCTGCCTGCTCTTCGGACCCTCCGCCGCGGGCGGCGCCTACATCCCGGCCTTCTGCGACCTGGTCGTCATGGTCGAGGGGAACGCCTCGATGTACCTCGGCTCGCCGCGGATGGCGGAGATGGTCATCGGCGAGAAGGTCACCCTCGAGGAGATGGGTGGCGCCCGCATGCACTGCTCGGTCTCGGGCTGCGGCGACGTGCTGGTGAAGACCGAGGACGAGGCCATCGCCGCCGCCCAGGCCTACCTCTCCTACTTCCCCCCGAGCTTCGCCGAACCCCCGCCGCTCACCGAGCCGAAGCCGCCGGCCCGGTCGGGGAAGCGCATCGACGAGATCATCCCCGCCGACCAGAACAAGCCCTTCGACATGTTCGCCCTCATCCACGAGCTGGTGGACGCAGGGTCGTTCTTCGAGGTGAAGAAGCTCTTCGCCCAGGAGGTCATCACCGGCCTCGGCCGCATCGCAGGCCGACCGGTCGGCATCGTGGCCAACCAGCCCAAGTACAAGGGCGGCGTCCTCTTCGTCGACTCGGCGGACAAGGCCTCGCGCTTCATCTGGCTGTGCGACGCCTTCAACATCCCCCTGGTCTACCTGGCCGACGTCCCGGGCTTCATGATCGGCACCAAGGTGGAGCGGGCAGGCATCATCCGGGCCGGGGCGAAGATGATCTCCGCCGTCTCCGAGGCCACCGTCCCCCGCATCTCGGTCATCGTCCGGAAGGCCTACGGTGCGGGGCTGTACGCCATGTCCGGACCCGGCTTCGGCCCCGACGTCACCCTGGCCCTCCCCCAGGCGATGATCGCCGTCATGGGGCCCGAGGCGGCGGTCAACGCCGTGTTCTTCAACAAGATCCAGGAGAAGCCCGAGGCCGAGCGGGCCGCCTACGTCCAGGCGCTCCGCGACGAGTACCGGGCCGACGTGGACCTCCTGAAGCTCGCCTCCGAGCTCATCATCGACGAGGTGGTCCCCGGCGACGAGCTGCGGGACCAGCTGGAGCGGCGTCTGGAGGCCTACGCCCGCCGGTTCCAGCCCCGGTCGGTGAAGAAGCATGGCGTGTTGCCGGTGTAGAAGGGGGGAGGAATGGACCTGACCCTCCCCGAGAGCCACCGCGCCCTGCAGACCTCGCTCCGCGACTTCTGTGAGGAGCACGTCAAGCCCCACGCCCGCCAGTGGGACCACGAGGAGAAATTCCCCGCCGGAGTGGTGAAGGCACTCGGGGAGCTGGGGGCGCTCGGGATCCTGGTCTCGGAGGAGCACGGCGGGGCGGCGATGGACAGCCTGGCGGTCGCGGTCGCCGTCGAGGAGATCGCCCGCTACGACGGCTCGCTCGCCCTCACCGTGGCCAGCCACAACGGCCTCGGCACCAGCCACATCCGGGTCTTCGGCAACGACGCCCAGCGCAAGCGCTACCTGCCGAAGCTGGCCACCGGCGAGTGGCTCGGGGGCTGGGGTCTCACCGAGCCGGGCAGCGGGTCGGACGCCGCGGCGATGAAGACCACCGCCGTCCGCCGCGGAGACCGCTGGGTCCTCAACGGCAACAAGATGTTCATCACCCAGGGCACCTTGGGCCAGGTGTTCGTCGTGCTCGCCCTCACCGAGCCCGGCAAGCGCCAGAAGGGCATCACCGCCTTCATCGTGGAGAAGGGGATGCCCGGGTTCAGCCAGCGGGCGATCCACGGGAAGCTCGGGATGCGCAGCTCGGACACCGGCGAGCTCATCCTGGAGCACGTGGAGGTCCCGGACTCCCAGCGCCTCGGCGAGCTGGGCATGGGCTTCATCAACACCCTGCAGATCCTCGACCGGGGGCGCATCACCATCGGCGCACTCTCCACCGGCCTCGCCCGGGGCGCTCTGGAGGAATCGGCCCAGTACGCGAGGGAGCGGCGCGCCTTCGGCAAGCCCATCGGGGACTTCGAGGCCATCCGCTGGATGCTGGCCGACATGCAGACCGAGCTGCAGGCCGCGCGCCTCCTCGTGCACCGGGCAGCGGTGCTGGCCGATCAGGGGCGCCCGTACGGGCGCGAGGCAAGCATGGCCAAGCTGTTCGCCAGCGAGATCGCCACCCGGGCCTGCAACAAGGCGGTGCAGATCCACGGTGGCTACGGCTACACCCGGGAGTTCCCCGTGGAGCGCTACCTGCGCGACGCGAAGCTCTGCGAGATCGGCGAGGGCACCAGCGAGGTGCAGCGCACGGTCATCTCCCGCGAGCTGCTCAAGGCCTGAGACCCCAGGTGTCGATGGAAGCGGAACGGCTGGCGCAGCTCGGGCTCACGGTTCAGGAGGGCGCGGCCGGCCCGGAGGTCGTGCTCCCGCTGCACCGCTCGGTGGTGAACCCCCTGACCCGCAGACCCGTGCCGGCGGTCACGCTCGCCCTGGCCGAGGAGCTGCTCATCCCGGTGGATCCGCCCGAGCTGGTGGGGCTCCCGCCGCTCGCCATGGACGCGGTGACCGAGGCTCCGGAGCTCGAGGCACGCCTCCTCGCCGACTTCGACGAGCACGTGGCCCGGCTGGAGGGGATGGCCAGCCAGCTCGAGGCGCTCGGGCTCCAGCCCTGCGTCGACCCGGGCTCGCTCGAGGTCCGGGCCGAGACCCAGGTCGGGGGACTCCGGGTGCTCCTCGGCGCCGACAAGCAGGGGAAGATCCGGATCCGCGAGGTCCACCGGGCAGGGGCGATGCTCCGCTCCGAGGTGGGTGCCCCGTTCGCCCTGTCCCAGTTCGCCGACGCCCCCGCGCTGCAGGCCCACCTCCTCGCCCTGGTCGTCGAGGCGGCCGCCCCGGGGAGCGGCATCGGCTACGGCGAGCTGGCCGAACGGTTCGGCCCCGTCGCGCGCGTGCCACCCACCAGCGCGCTCGAGCTGGTGTCCGACTTCACGGTCCGGGGTGAGCGGTACCGCTTCGTCGCCGCGCGGGTGCGGGGGCGGACCTTCCGCGGGCTCCTGGCCGGGCCCGATGGCAAGAAGTGGGCGGAGCACTTCCAGCTCGAGGACTTCCCCGGCGTGGCCGACGTCGCGGCCCGCGCGCTCGGGGTCTCTCCCGGGGAAATCTCCTGGCTCGAGGGAGACGAGCCGTGAGCGCGGCCTCGCTCGTGGATCGGGTGCTGGCCGGCGAGGTGCGCGCCGCCAGTCGCCTCATGCGCCGCATCGACGACGAGGACCCCGCGGCCACCCCCGACCTCCAGGCGCTCTTCCCCAGGACCGGCCGGGCCTACGTGCTCGGCATCACCGGCTCGCCCGGTGCGGGGAAGTCCACCCTCACCGACCGGGTGGTCGCCCGGTTCCGCGCCCAGGGGCAGTCGGTGGGGGTCCTGGCGGTGGACCCCACCAGCCCCTTCAGCGGGGGAGCCATCCTCGGGGACCGCATCCGGATGCAGGCCCATGCCTCGGACCCCGGGGTGTTCATCCGGTCCCTGGCCACGCGTGGGTCCCTCGGGGGACTCTCCCGGGCCACGGGCGACTGCATCCGGGTGATGGACGCGATGGGGAAGGACATCATCGTGGTGGAGACCGTGGGCGTGGGCCAGGACGAGATCGACATCGCCCAGATGGCGCACTCCACCTTGCTGGTCACGGTGCCCGGGATGGGCGACGACATCCAGGCCATCAAGGCCGGCATCCTCGAGGTCGCGGACGTCTTCATCGTCAACAAGTCCGACCTGGACGGCGCCGACCGCACCGTGCGCGAGCTCCGGCAGATGCTCGAGCTCCGCCACGCCACCCGCCGCCCGCCGTTGGAGCACGACCGGCAGCACCGGCTGAAGACCCGCGCCGCTGGCAAGGCGCCCGAGCCCCCTCCGCCCTCCGACGAGTGGGAGCCGCCCATCCTCAAGGTGATCGCCGCCCGCGACCAGGGGCTGGATCCGGTGATGGAGGCCATCGCCAGGCACCGCGAGTTCCTCGAGCGCACCGGTCAGCGCGCCGAGCGCGAGCGGGCCCGCGCCCGGATGCAGTTCCTCGCTCTGCTGCGCAACCGGCTCCTCCAGTCGGCCCTCGACCGGCTCGAGGCCGAGAAGGGCCGGCTGGACGAGGTCGCCCTCGCCATCGCCCGGCGCGAGGCCGACCCCTACGCCCTGGCCGAGACTCTCGCCCACCAGCTCTCGACCTGACCGATGCCCGCGCCCGGCCGCCCCCCCGATACCGTGCTGGTCGAAGGCCTCTGCCACCGGCTGGGGCTGGAGGCGCTGGACCCGGTGCACGGCCTCGCCGCGCTGACCCACAAGAGCTACGTCAACGAGCACCGGGACGAGGGCGCGGACAACGAGCGGCTGGAGTTCCTGGGTGACGCGGTGGTGGACCTGGCGGTGAGCCACCGGCTCATGGAGCGTTTCCCGGACGCCGACGAGGGCGAGCTGTCGAAGCTCCGGGCTCTGCTGGTCAACGAGGAGACCCTGGCGCGGGTGGCCCGGCACCTCGGCCTCGGGGGACTCCTGCGCATGGGCCGGGGCGAGGAGATGACCGGCGGGCGCGACAAGAGCTCGGTCCTCGCCGATGCGCTGGAGGCGGTGATCGGCGCGGTGTACCTGAGCACCGGGCTTCCCGGAGCGCTCTCGGTCGTCGACCGGCTCTTCGGAGACCTGCTCGAGGGCGTGGCGGAGGGGAAGAGCGGAGAGGACTGGAAGACCCGGCTGCAGGAGCTCGTGCAGACACGGCTTCGGCAGTCGCCCCGCTACCGGGTGGTGAGCGAGGAAGGCCCAGACCACTCCAAGACCTTCGAGGTGGAGGTCACCGTGGGAACCGAGCTGTTCGCCCGGGCGCGCGGACGCTCCAAGAAGGAGGCGGAGCAGGCCGCGGCGCGCGAGACGTTGACGATGCTCGATTCCGAGGCCAAGAAGGACCCCGGCGCCGGCTGAACCTCGGTCGCGCCCCAGCCACCCGCTTCACATCCAAGGTGACATCGAACCGCATGCGACTCGCCCGCACCGCTGCCGTGCTCCTGACCACCGCGCTGGCCCTCGTGGCCTGCGAGAAGCAGTCTCCGCCCGCCACCCCGCCGCCCCCTGCCGCCCCGACGCCGCCCGCCCAGGCGCCCGCCCCGCCAGCGGCGACACAGGCGCCGCTCGCGTCCGGCGGTCCGTGGATGAGCAAGGCCGAGGCCGGAAAGGACCTCTGGGCCACGCTCAAGACCAGCAAGGGCGTCATCGTGGTGAAGCTGTTCGGCAAGGACGCGCCGAAGACCGTCGCCAACTTCGTCGGGCTCGCCACCGGCGAGAAGGAGTGGATCGACCCCCGTGACAACCAGCGGAAGAAGACCCCGCTCTACGAGGGGACGGAGTTTCACCGCGTGATCCCGAACTTCATGATCCAGGGCGGCGACCCCACCGGGACTGGCCGCGGACAGCCGGGCTTCACCTTCGAGGACGAGTTCCAGAGCAAGCGCGGGTTCGAGAAGAAGGGCATCCTGGCCATGGCCAACCGCGGGCCGAACACCAACGGCAGCCAGTTCTTCATCACCACCTCCACGCCCCGTCACCTCGACGGGAAGCACACCATCTTCGGCGAGGTCGTCTCCGGCTACCCCGTGGTGGAAGCCATCTCCGAGGTGAAGACCATGATGGGCAGCCGGCCGACCGATCCGGTCACGCTGATCTCGGTCACGGTGTCTGACAAGCCGCCCCGGAGCTAGTAGAGGGGCTGAAGGGAAGGGCTCGAAAGGAACCGCACGATGGGAATGGTCGACGAGGTGAAGGCCGGGAAGGACCTGTACGCGCACTTCGACACCACCGAGGGCAAGGTGGTGGTGAGGCTGTTCAGCAAGGATGCCCCGAAGACGGTCGAGAACTTCGTCGGGCTCGCCACCGGCGAGAAGGAGTGGACCGATCCGGCCAGCCGGGCGAAGAAGACCGAAACGCCGCTGTACGACGGCACCATCTTCCACCGCTGCATCGCCGACTTCATGGTCCAGGGCGGTGACCCGCTCGGCCGCGGGACCGGCGGACCGGGCTACCAGTTCGCGGACGAGTTCCAGAGCGGCCGACGGTTCGACAAGCCGGGTCTGCTGGCCATGGCCAACGCCGGCCCGAACACCAATGGCAGCCAGTTCTTCATCACCGTGGTGCCCACCCCCTGGCTGAACAACAAGCACACCATCTTCGGCGAGGTGGTCTCCGGCCAGGACATCGTCCGGCGGTTAGCCAACGAGGTTCCGAAGGGCGCCGGTGACCGCCCCCGCACCGACGTGCGCATCAACAAGCTGACCATCTCCACCCAGCCCTGAGGCCCGGCACGACCGGGCAGCCGCCGGGGAGGCCGCACGACGGGCCTCCTCCAGACCACCTTCTCGATGACCGTTCAGCGCTCAGGATTCGCCGCCCTCCTCGGCCGGCCCAACGTGGGCAAGAGCACGCTCCTCAACCGCCTGGTGGGGGAGAAGATCGCCATCGTCTCGCCCAAGCCGCAGACCACCCGGACCCGCATCACCGGGGTGGTCACCCGGCCCGAGGGGCAGGTGGCGTTCGTGGACACGCCGGGAATTCACGAGGCGAAGGGGGCGCTGAACCGGACGATGGTGGAGGCGGCGCTCGCCGCGCTGAAGGACGTCGATCTCGTGCTGCTCCTGGTCGAGCCCGCGCTGGGCCCCGACGGGAAGACACCGGAGGTGACCCCGGGAGTGCGCGCCGTCCTCGAGCGCCTCGCCCCGGTGCGCAAGCCGGTCCTCCTGGTGGTGAACAAGGTGGACACGATCCCCAAGCCGCTGCTCCTGCCCTTCGTGGCAGCCCTGGCCCGGGTGCGCCCCTTCGACGAGGTGCTCCTCGTCTCCGCGCTCACCGGCGACGGGGTGGAGGAGCTCCTCCGGACCACGCTCGCCCGGCTTCCGGAGGGACCACCGCTGTTCGACCCGGAGACCTTCACCGATCAACAAGAAGTCGGGCTCGCCGCCGAGCTCATCCGGGAGCAGGTGCTCCGCCACACCCGCCAGGAGGTGCCGCACTCGGCGGCGGTGGGGATCGACGCCTTCGACGAGAGCGAGCGCGCTCCGCGGCCGGGGAGCAAGCCGGGAGGGCTCCAGGGGCTGGTCCGGGTCCACGCCACGCTCTACGTCGAGCGGGAGAGCCAGAAGGCCATCGTCATCGGCAAGCGCGGCGCGATGCTCAAGGCCATCGGCACCGACGCGCGCAAGGCCCTGGAGCGCCTGCTCGGGACGCACGTCTACCTGGACCTCCGGGTGAAGGTGGAGCCGCACTGGACCGAGAGCGAGCGCGGCCTCCGCAGGGTGGGGCTCACGTGAGGCCGCTCGTCGCGATTCTGGGAAGACCCAATGTGGGCAAGAGCACGCTCTTCAACCGCATCGCCGGGCGGCGGCTGGCCCTGGTGCAGGACGTGCCCGGTGTCACCCGCGACCGGCACTATGCCGACGCCGAATGGCAGGGGCGGCCGCTCGCCCTCGTCGACACCGGCGGCTTCGTCACCGACGAGGGAGGGGGTCTCGCCGCGCAGGTGCGTGCCCAGGCCGAGCTGGCCGCGGCGGAGGCCGACGTCGTCCTGATGGTGGTGGACGGGCGGTCCGGGCCCACCGCTGCGGACGAGACGCTCGCCCGGGCCCTGCGGCGGACGGGCAAGCCGGTGCTCCTGGTGGTCAACAAGCTCGACTCCCCGGCGGCGGCCGAGAGCGGGACGGGCGACTTCTACCGCTTGGGCTTCCCCGACGTGTTCCCCGTGTCCGCCGAGCACGCCCTCGGCTTCGACGCGCTGCTGGATGCGGTGGTGGCGCGGCTGCCGCCCCCGACCGAGCCGGCGGAAGGAACGGAGCCGGAGGAGAACGCCCCGGTCCGGCTCACCATCCTGGGCAGACCCAACGTGGGCAAGAGCACCCTCCTCAACGCCATCGTCCGGGAGGAGCGGGTGGTCGCCAACCCCGAGCCGGGCACCACCCGGGACCCCATCGACACCGCGCTCGAGCACGAGGGTCGGCGGTTCGTCCTCACCGACACCGCCGGTATCCGCCGCCGGAAGGCGGTGGGAGAGGCGGTGGAGAAGATCAGCGTCCTCGCCGCGCTCCGGAGCATGGAGCGGGCGGACGTGGCGGTCCTGGTCCTGGACGGTACCGAGCCCGGGGTGGACCAGGACGCGCGCCTGGCAGGCCTCGTGGCCGAGCGGGCGCGTGCGCTCCTGGTGGTGGTCAACAAATGGGACCTGGTGGCCAAGGACCCGCGGACGGAGAAGCGGACGCGCGAGGAGCTGAAGTGGACCCTGAAGTTCGTGTCCTACGCGCCCATCATCTTCGTGAGCGCGCTCACCGGCTCCAAGGTGGAGAAGGTCCTCGACCTCGCCGCCGAGCTCCAGGACTCGTTCCGCAGGCGGGTGCCGACACCGGCGCTCAACAAGCTCCTCGCGAAGCTGGTGGACGCCCATCCGGCGCCCATCGTCGACGGACGGCCACTCAGGCTGTACTACATCGCCCAGGTGGGGACGGCCCCGCCGGCGTTCGCGCTGACCACCAACCGCCCGGAGAAGGTCCCGGAGGCCTACAAGCGGTACCTGTCCAACCAGCTCCGCGACACCTTCGGACTGCGCGTCCCCATCCAGCTGTTCTTCCGGGAGAAGCCGGGAAAGGCGAAGCGGGCCGCCCGCAAGCGCCCCCACGCCCGTCGTTGACGTCCAAGCATCCGGATCTCTACAGTGCGCGCCCTTTCCGGGCCCCAAGCAAGAAGGACACCAGGACACCACGTGGCACAGGATCGGATGAGTCGACAGGAGCTCCGCGCGCCGGACGCGTTCCAGCGCGTGGGAGTCGGGGCCGAAAGCTGGGTCGCTCAGCGGAAGACGGTCGTGATCGGCGCGGTTCTGGCGCTGATCGTGGTGGGCTTCGCCGTGGCCCTGACCAAGACGCTCTCCGACCGGAAGGAGCAGAAGGCGCGCATCGCGCTGGGCGCTGCCCTGGGCGTGCTGTCCCGGCCAATCCAGGCCGAGCTGCCCCCGGGGAGCACCGAGGACCCAGCACCCTTCAAGTCCGAGAAGGACCGTGACCAGGCGGCGGCCACCGCCCTCTCCGGCGTCGTGAGCAGCTTCCCTGGCACGGACGCCGCGGTGACCGCGACGCTGCCGCTCGCCGCCAGCGAGGTTCGACTCGGGCAGGTGGACCAGGGCATCACCCACTACGAGGCCTACCTGCGGGGCGCCCCGGCGAGCGAACCGCTGCGGGTGGCCGCGCTGGATGGGCTCGGGCACGCGCGCGAGGCGAAGGGCGAGCTGCCCCAGGCGCTGGAGGCCTACGAGCGGATGGCGCGGGAGGAGAGCGCCGGGTTCCAGGCCGGCATGGGCTCCTTCCATCGCGCCCGCATCCTCGCGCTGATGGGGAAGAAGCAGGAGGCGGCGCAGGCTTTCGCCGAGCTCATCGCCGCCAGTCCGGGCACCCCCGCCGCGCGCCTCGCGCAGGATCGGCTTTCCGTGCTCGAGGCCGAGGGGTTCAAGGCCACCGTGGCCCCCAGGCCGGACGCCGGATGAGCCGCGGCGCGCTTCTTGGCCTTGCCCTGGCGGCTCTGGGCGGCTGCGTGTCCGCGAGGGCGCCGGTGCTGAGCGACCCGTTCTCGCGAGACCCGGGCGCGCCGCTGGCGGTCTACAGCATCGACTACTGGCACGCGATGATCGAGACCTCCACCACCATGGAGTTCGTCCCCCGCGAGTTCGCCACGCCGGCGGTGGACCCTGTCTCGGGCCGGGTGGTGGTGGGTACCCGCGACGGCGTGCTCCGCAGCGTCACCATCGACGGCAAGGTGCGCTGGGCCATGCCCACGCCCGCGCCGTTCTTCGCCGGCGTGCTGATCCGCGACGGGGTGGTCTACTCACCCGGCGGAGACGGCGTCCTCCGAGCCCTGAAGGCCGACACCGGCGCGGTTCTCTGGACCTACGACTGTGGCGAGGAGCTGGTCACGGTGCCGGTGCTCGCCGAGGGGCGGGTGCTGGTCGCCTCCCAGTCGGCCACCCTCTACGCGCTGGACGCCGCAGACGGGAAGTGGGCGTGGCAGTACCGGCGCACCCCGCCCGCGGGCTTCATCCTCCGGGGCGCCAGCACGCCGGTGGTGCGGGACGGGGTGGTGTACCTCGGCTTTTCCGACGGGCACGCCGCGGCGCTGGACGCCAAGACCGGCGGGGCAATCTGGGACCGAGTCCTCTCCACCGGTACCCAGTTCATCGACGTGAGCAGCACCCCCGGGTTCGATGCTGCCGGCCACCTCATCGTCGCCTCGTACAAGGACGGCCTGTTCGCGCTGGACCCGAAGACCGGGGACACCGTCTGGCAGAGCAGCGCGACCGGCCTGGCCTACGTCCTGGTGCGGGGATCGGTCATCTTCGCCGCCGGCGAGGACCGGATCGGCGCCTACGGCGCCGAGACCGGCAAGAGCATCTGGGTGACGACGCTTCCGGACCGCGCCGGACAGCAGCCGGCGTTCGCCTCGGGGCTGCTCCTGGTCCCCACCGGGAGGGCGCTCCTGTTCATCGAGCCGGTGAGCGGGAAGATTCTCCGGCGCTTCGACCCGGGCAAGGGGGTCACCGCGACGCCCGGAGTGTACGGTCCGGACGCGCTGGTGCTCTCGAACCTCGGCTTCGTCTACGGCCTGCACGTCTCCCAGCCCGGGGCGCTGTGAATCGCGAGATCCGGGTGGTGGCGGCGCTCATCCAGACCGCGCCCGGCCGTTACCTGGTGCAGCAGCGCCTGCCGGGGAAGAGCCGGGCGCTGCTCTGGGAGTTTCCCGGCGGCAAGGTGGAGCGGGGCGAGTCCGACGCGCAGGCCCTCCTCCGTGAGGCGCGCGAGGAGCTGGGGGTGAAACTCGAGGTCGGACGGGAGCGCTTCGCCGTTCGCCACGCGTACCAGGACCTCACTGTCGACCTGCACCTCTACGAGGCCCGGATCCTCGACGGCACCCCCGCGCCGCTCGGGGCCCACGCGCTCCGGGGCGCCACGCCCGAGGAGATGCTCGACATGCCGTTCTGCGAGGCGGACCTGCCTCTGCTCCGGCAGCTCGCGTCGGAGGGGCAGGGCAGGCTGGGCGGGTGATTCGCCGGACGTTCCAGCTGATGCCGGGCATCGGCCCCTGGCGGGAGAAGGACCTCTGGGCCCGCGGACTCGAGGGCTGGCAGGCGGTCCGGAGCGGGGGAGCCGCGGTGCTGGGCCACACGCTCCACGATTCGCTCTGCGCTGCCCTGGACCGCGCCGAGGCGGCGCTCGATGCCGGTGATCTTCCGGCGCTGGTGCGAATGCTCCCGGCCCGGGAGCACTGGCGGCTCTGGCCGCTGGTCGCGGACGAGGCACTCTGCCTCGACATCGAGGCCGACGGGGTGGGGGAGCGACACCACCCCACGGTGGCGGGCTGCCTCGACCCGGACGGGCTGTCGACCTTCATCCACGGCCGGAACCTGGATGCGCTGCTGGCGCGGCTCGCCGCCCGGCGGGTGTGGGTGACCTTCAACGGTTCGGCGTTCGATCTTCCGGTCCTCCGGCACGCGTTCTCCGGGCTTCCCCGGCCGGTGCTCCACCTGGATCTGAAGCCGCTCTGCCGCCGCATCGGTCTCGGCGGCGGGCTCAAGTCGGCCGAGGACCGCCTGGGCATCGCCCGCCCGCCGCACCTGCGCGGCCGGAGCGGGATGGACGCGGTGCTGCTCTGGCGCACGTACCACGCGACCGGCGACGTGGAGGCACTGCGCTTCCTCGTCGAGTACAACCTCTACGACGCGTTCCAGCTCCGGGCAGTCGCGGACCACGCGTTCAACCGCGCCGCGGAGCGACTCCACTGGCCGGACCGGGTGCAGCCCTGGGACCGCGGGGTGGTGCTGTACGACCTCAGCCGGCTCCTGCTCGCGCTCGAGCCGACGGATCCGGACCGGGCCCGCGCGGAAGCCGTCCGCGGCGTCGGACTCTGATCGCCGGCATACACGCCGGCGCTCCAAGCACGGCGTGATAGGTTCGTCCGCGCGGGGGGGTCCTGCATGCGTGCGATGGTCCTCGTCACGACGCTGCTCGTGGTGGCCTGTGAACGTGGGTCGGAGGGCTTCGTGCCGATCGACGCCCCCCCATCGTTCTCAACCGGGTGACCTCGCCGCCGGGCTTCTACCATCTGCCGAACGGGACTGTGGCCACGACCCTGTACCTCCAGCGAGCCGGCGAACGCGATCGCGGCTGGTAAGTGCACCTGTCCCTCCGGCAGCGTGTCGGCGGCCGAGTGCAGCGGCTACCCGAAAGTGTTCTGCGGAGGCCTCTAAAGATGCTGCGTCCTCTCCGGGCGCGCGCCGGATTCCTCTCGCTGGGGTGATCGTCCTTCTCGCCTGCAGCTCGGACCCGCCCGAGCTGGTTCGCGTCTCCGCGGACGCAGGCGGGACCGACCCTGCGAAGACCGGGGAGATCGAGACCTGTTGTCGCGGAGATTGCAACGGAGATACCTGCGTCCGTGCGGTGTGCGATGCCGGCGTGTGCAGCTGCCCGCCCGGAAGCGTCTCCCCGGCTGATGCGTCGGCTACCCCGGCCAGTACTGCAGCGGCGCGCAGCCGGCCCCGCTCGGCTGGCCCGACGCGGGTCACCGAGCGGCTCATCGCTCCGAGAAGCACGCCGGAGACCGTCGGCCGAGGCGTGCGTCCTTCCGCCGCACGTCTTCCCCCGGCCAGGGCCCCTGAGGTAGGCCCGGGGTCGCCATGCCCCGTCGTGTCCTCGTCCTCGCCACCGTGGCGGCCGCCCTCGCCGTGGTGGCCATCGAGCTGGTGATCCGCTGGGTCGCCACCGAGCCTCAGGCGCTCCCGGCGTCCATCCGCCGGACCGCGGCCAGGCCCGACGGACCACTGCCCACCCTGTGGTCCGTGCCCGCGTACCGGCTGGTGGACCAGGAGGGGAAGACCCGGACTCCCGAGGACCTCCGGCACTCGGTCTGGGTCGCCGACTTCATCTTCACCAGCTGCAAGAGCATCTGTCCGGTGCTCTCGGCGAAGATGGTCCAGGTGCAGCGGGCCATCCCGGACGCACGCCTGAAGTTCGTCAGCTTCTCCGTCGATCCCGAGCGAGACACCCCGGAAGCGCTGCGCGCGTATGCGAAGCGATGGGCGCCGGACGAGACGCGCTGGACGCTGCTCGCCACGACGAAGGACAGCCTCGCCGAGCTGGCCAAGGGGATGAAGACCTTCGTCGAGCGCCAGCCCGACCCGGATGCCACCGTCCACACCGGCGAGCTGTTCCTGATCGACGACAGGGGTCGGGTCCGTGGGCTGTATTCCACCGACGGGGACTCCTTCGCCCAGCTCGTGCCCGACGCGCGGCGGCTCCTCGGCGAGCTCGGGACGGCCTCGGCGGCGACCGAGACCCGGTCCGCTGGCCGCGAGGACGGAGGCCTCCTCTACCGGCAGCTCGGGTGTGCCGGTTGCCACGACGTTCCGGCTGTCGCCCCATCGCTCGCCGGGCTCGCCGGGCGGACGGTGATGCTCGCCGACGGACGGACCACCACCGCGACCACCGAGTACCTGCGCGAGTCGATCCTCGACCCGGCGGCGAAGGTGGTGGCCACCTACCCGCCGTCGATGCCCGGCTACCGCGGCCACGTCACCGACGCCCAGCTCGCCGCCCTGCTCGAGCACCTCCAGGGGCTCAAAGCGCCCGCGGGCACCGCCACGGCGACCGCGGTGGCTGGCGAGGGAGCCGCGGTCGATCCGGTCTGCGGCATGTCGATTCACGCCGGCCCGGACACGCTCCACGTCACGCACGACGGGCGCACGGTGTACTTCTGCTCCGAACACTGCCGGGACCGGTTCGTCGCCAACCCGAGCGCGTTCGCGCGCTGAGCTCGCGTCCTCGCTCCGGCGCCGGCATCAGGGGGAGGGAGCGGACCCTGTCTCCGCGCCGCAGCGGGCAGGATTGTCCCTGACCGCCGCGCGCAGACTCGATTCGATTGGCGGAAGCGACGTTCTCGGGATGGACGCTCGTTGAGCACCCCCCCCAGGCTCGGGGCGAGCGGCGGCAGCGCATGAACCCCGTGCTCGCTGGCGCGTACCGGGGCGAGGCTGACCGGCCGCGAGCGGTGAACCGTCGGCCCCATGCCGGGACTCTCGGCCCCCGCGCGGGAGGGCCCCGCCGGAGGCACCTCGAACGCTCAGAGGCAATAGCAACAACTTGGAACCCGAGTGCGAGTCGGTTCCTCGTAAGTACCGAGACCCTCGTTCGGCGTTTTCACGGCCGTTCGAAGTTGTCGCTATAACCTCTGAGCGTTCGACCCCCTCGCCCCCCGGGCCCAATGACCGAGGGTGGCGTGGCGTAAGCACCCTCGACGGGCACTGCGCCACGGATCCCGAGGCGTTTCCATCTTGAACGTGCGAAGCAGGTCGGGCGGCGGCCCTCGACTTGGCGGCTCGCCCCGGAGCGCCCTCGCGCAGGCCGGCCGGAACTGCTGCGCGTGCCGCCCCGTTCCGCTGATTCCTCGAGGCAGTCCGACGGCCTGCGACCTCCATCTCGATCCCGGGAGAACTTCCTTGCCCCCAACGACCGGGCTCTCAGGTCGTCCTGCCCGGCGGGGCGACCCGCGCTCGCCGACCATCTCAGCGGTGGCGCCGCTTGCGCTTCGGAGGAGCAGGCTTCGGCCGTTCCCGCTCGCCGCTGGTGCGGAACTCGAGGCGCTGCTCGGGCACCTCCTTCCCGCTGCCGTCGTCGAACGTGGCACCGGACTGCGCGTCGACCAGCACTGCGTAGCGGTGACCGGGCTCCAGCGGCCGGAGGAGGTCGATCCGGTAGCGGAGCGCGCTCGTGCTCTCCTCGGGCACGTCGTCCGACTCCAGCGCCCGGTCCGACTCGTCCATGACCCGGATCCGCGCGTTGTGGAGCGGCCGGTTGCTCTCCAGCACCAGGCTCCGCACCGGTGACACCACCGGGCTATCCAGCCCGAGCAGCGCGTGCCGCTCGGTCCCGCCGTCGGGCAGGGCGACCAGGATATCCAGGGTGAGGGGAACGGCCGGCCCGGCATCCAGCACCGCCGCCGTTACCCCCGCGTCGGCAGGGACGGGAACCGGCCTCGAGCATCCCGCGGTCACCCCGACGACCGCACACAACTTCACCACCTTCCAGAGGCGCATCGGCCGGCGGACGTTAGCTTGCCGGTCCATGAGCGACACCTTCCGGTTCAGGAACCTCGACGGGTCCGGTCCGACGCCATTTCGCCGCGTGTTCCGCTGGGTGGTGCTGGACCGGCTCGCCGGCCGGCGACGGCGCGCTCCGGCGCGGGCACCGGTCCCCGAGGTCCAGCCCGATGTGGCGGCGCTCCGCCGTCCACCGCTCGACGGTCTGCGCATCACCTGGCTCGGCCACGCGAGCTGGCTGATCCAGGGAGCGGGAACGTCGGTCCTCGTCGACCCCGCGCTCGGCCCGCGCATCTCGGGGCTCATCCGCCGCAACGCCGGCCCGGGGCTCACCGTCGAGCAGCTGCCGCGCATCGACGCCTCGCTCGTGACCCACAACCACTACGACCACCTGGACCTGCCCACGCTCCGCGCGGTGGGGGCTCCGGTCGTGGCCGGCACTGGCACCCGCGCGAACCTCAAGGGGCTGCCCTGCACCGAGCTGGCCTGGTGGAAGCGCCTCCACGTGGGCGGCCTGACCGTCACCTTCGTCCCCGGCCAGCACTGGAGTCGTCGGGGGCTCACCGACGTCAACGAGGCCCTGTGGGGCGGCTTCGTGGTGGAGGGCGGCGGCGCGCGGGTCTACCACGCGGGCGACACCGCCTACTTCGAGGGGTTCCGGGAGATCGGGCAGTGCTTCCCCCGGCTCGACGCCGCGCTGCTGCCGATCGGGGCTTACGACCCCGAGTGGTTCATGCGTCCGCAGCACATGAACCCCGAGGACGCGGTCCAGGCGTTCGTCGACCTCGGTGCCCGGCGCCTGGTGGCCATGCACTGGGGGACGTTCAAGCTCACCGACGAGCCGCTGGACGAGCCCCCGCGCCGGCTGAAGGCGGAGTGGGAGCGGCGTGGCCTGCCGCCGGAGGCGCTCTCCATTCCCCCCATCGGCGCGTCCCTGACGTTGCCAGCCGCGGCGGAGGCGCCCTCGACCGCCCCCGGAGCCTCGGCTCAGGCGGCGACCTGACCGACCTGTTGCGCGAGCCGGACCAGGTCCACCACCGAGCTCGCCTCCAGCTTCTGCATCACCCGCCCGCGGTGAACCTTGATGGTCTTCTCGGTGGTGCCGAGTTCCGCGGCGATCCGCTTGTTCGGCTTTCCCAGGGCTACCTGCGAGAACACCTCGCGCTCGCGCGGGGTGAGGGTGGCGAGTCGGCGAGAGGCCGACTCTCGTACCGCGCGGGCCTCGCGCCAGGCACGCCCGCGGGCGACCGCGCGAATCACCGCGTCGAGCAGCGCCCCCTCGTCGACCGGCTTTTCCAGGAAATCGACGGCCCCGTGCTTCATCGCCTCCACCGAGGTGCGGACGTCGCACCCGGCGCTGAGGAAGACCACCGGGACTTGCCCGGCCCGCAGCTGGAACCGGGGCAGGAGCTCGAGGCCGGTGGCGTCCTCCAGCCACAGGTCGAGCAGGAGGCAGTCGGGGACGGACCCGGCGAGTCGCTCGAGCAGCTCTCGGCCGGACCGCATCAGGACCACCTCCAGCGCCGCCGCGCGCAGGAGCCTGAACAGGGCCATGGAGACGCCCCGGTCGTCGTCCACCACCCACACCACGGGGGCCGGGAGGAATCCGTGAGCTGCTGCAGTCGCCATGTGGGTCCCTAGACTTAACAGTGTGGCGGAAAGGTTTCGCCAGACGTGAGTTTTTCTTCACCCGGCGCCCTCCTCTCATCAGCCCAGCTGTCGGATTCCTGACTACTGTTCCCGACCCGGCGAGGCACTTCGCTGCGCGGCTGCCGGGCAGGCACGCGATCACCACCTTCCGCGCGCAAACGGTGAAAGTGGCGCACGTCATTCACGGCCTGGAGGTCGGTGGGCTGGAGCGGCTGGTGGTGGACCTCGCGGCCCGGTCGCGTGCGTTCGGGGTCGATCCCTCCCTGGTCGCGTTCGGCGACGATGGCCCGGTCCGCGCCTGGGCGGAGGCAGCCGGAGTCGCGGTCATTCCCCTCGGACCTCTCCGCGGCCTGAGGCCGGAGGCGATCCGCCGGCTGGGGGGCGCGCTGTCGGGCTTCTCGGTCGCCCACGCCCATGACCTCGGCCCCTGGCTGAACGCGGTGGCCGCCCGGGCGCTCTCCCCGCGCACCCGGGTGCTGGCCACCTTCCACCAGATCGCATCACCGACGGGCCCGAAGCGCGGGGCTGCCCGGCTCGGCGCGCGGGTCAGCAGCGCGCTCGTGGCCTGCGGCGCCGAGGTCCGGGCCGAGCTGCGCGGCTGGGCTCCCCCGGGCACCCCGGTGGTGACCATCGGGAACGGGGTGGCCCTCCCCGGCCCGGCGACTCCCGAGCAGCGTGCACGCGCGCGCGCCCGGATCGGCCTCCCGGACAGCGCGGTGGCCATCGGCTACCTGGGCCGGATGCACCCGGAGAAGGGGCCTGATCTCCTGGTGGAGGCGATGCTTCGCCACCTGCGTGACGTCCCGCAGGCTCACCTGGTGCTCGTCGGCCGGGGCCCGCTCGACGAGTCACTGCGTGCGGCCACAGCTCCGCTCGGCCCCCGGGCCCATCTCCTCGGCGAGGTGGTGGAGGGCGCCGCGGACCTCCTGGCCGGGCTGGACATATACGCCCAGCCCTCCCGCCGGGAGGGGCGCTCGCTGGCGATGCTGGAGGCCATGGCTGCGGGGCTGCCCACGGTGGCCCACCGGCTCCCGGCGGTCGCCGAGCTCCACCCGGAGGACACGACCGCGGTCCTCGTGGCGCTGGAGGACGTGGACGCCCTCGGTGCTGCGCTCCTCGCGCTCGTGGGTGATCCGGCGCGGCGCAGGTCGCTCGGCCAGGCCGCGCGCGCCCGCGTTTCCGCCTTCTCCATGGAGGCGATGGTCGAGGCCTACGTCCGGCTCTGGCGGGCCTCCGTCCCGGGGCGGGCATGACGGCCGTCCTGCACCTGCGCTCCGCCCAGGGGCTGTACGGCGCGGAGCGCTCGCTGCTCGCGCTGGCGGCGGCCACCGACGCCCCGTTCGAGCCGAGGGTGGTGAGCCTGGTCCGCCCGGGGCGCGAGGACGTTCTCGGTGCGGCGGCGGGCCGCGTGGGCCTTCCAGCGGTTCGGGTCGCGGCGCCGGGCAAGATCTCCCTCTCCGCGCTCGCGCCCCTGATTCGCCTGTCCCGGGGCGGCCTCCTCCACGCCCACGACTACAAGGCGCTGGTGCTCGCCCTGGCCGCGGGCGCCGTGGCCAGGGCGCCGGTGGTCGCGACGTTCCATGGCGATACCCGCCACCTGCCGCGGGTGCTGGCCTACGAGCGGCTCGCACGCTGGGCGGCGCGGTTCAGCTCGGGCGTCGCGGCGACCTCCGAGACACTGGCCGAGCGAATCCGGTCCGCCGCGCCGCGCACCCCGGTCCACGTCATCCCCAATGGCATTCCCCTCGGGACGCTTCCCACGCCGGCGGAGCGGCTCGCCGCGCGCCGGGCGCTTGACCTTCCGGAGAGCGCGCAGGTGGTCGCCTTCGTGGGAAGGCTCTCGCCGGAGAAGGCCCCCGAGGTCCTCCTCCGGGCCGTCCAGGGCACCGGCATGCGCGTCGTCATCGCCGGCGAGGGCCCGCTCCGCCCGGCTCTGGAGGCCGAGGCGGACCGCGCCCGGGTCCGCTTCCTGGGCTTCGTCCCCGAGGTGGGCCGGGTGCTCGCCGCCGCAGACGTCCTCGCGCTGCCCTCGCGCACCGAGGGCCTTCCCATGGCGGTGCTGGAGGCGATGGCCGCGGGCGTGCCCGTGGTGGCGAGCGCGGTGGGGTCGCTCCCCGAGGTGCTCGGGAACGGGGCGGGGGTGCTGGTGCCACCGGGCGACGTCACGGCGCTCCGGCTGGCGCTGAAACAGCTCTCGGCCCCCGAGCTGCGCGCCACGCTCGCCAGTGCCGCTCGGTTCCGCGTCGAGTCCCGGTACGGCGTGGCGGCCATGGCGCGGAGCTACCGCGAGCGCCTCTATCAGCCGGCGCTGGAGAGCACCCGCGGCCGGGCCCGTTCGCCGCTGCTCCAGCTCCGGTAGAGCTCGACCAGCCGGGCGCCGATCTGCCGCCAGTCGTACGCCTGCGCCAGCTCCCATGCCGCGTCGGTCAGGCGCGGGCCGAGCCCGGGCTCGCGGCGGAGGCGCAGCAGCGCACCGACGAACTCCTCGGCCGTCTCGGCGTGGAGGAGCTGCTTCCCGTCCTCGAACGGCAGCCCCTCGGAGGCGAGCCGGGTCGCGACGATGGGAACGCGCGCCGCCGCGGCCTCGAGGACCTTCAACCGTGTGCCCGAGCCCGCCCGGAGCGGCATCGCGGTGGCGAAGGAGCGGAGCAGCCAGGGCACCACGTCATCCACGCGGCCGGTGACCTCGATGTCGTCGGCGGCGAGCTCGCGCACGAGCGGCGGGGGCTTCCGGCCGATCAGTGCCAGCCGCAGCCCGGAGCAGGCCTCACGCATCCGCGGCCAGATCTCGCGCGCCAGGACCATCGCTGCGTCCACGTTGGGGCGCCAGTCGAACGAGCCGACGAAGGCGACCGTGTCCCGCGGTTCCAGGGTCGCCGGGAGCTGGCGCAGCTCCACGCCGTTGGGGACGAGATGCACCTCGCGCGCACCGGCACGATGGAGCGCCGCGGCGTCGAGCTCCGAGCAGGTGAGGACCGCGTCCACGCCCTGGACCGTGCGCTTCTCCAGCCGTGCGATCGCCGCCGCCTGACGCCGGAGGAGGAGGCTCAGCGGCCAGCGCGAGACCTCCGCCAGCCGCTCGGCGACCTGCGCCTCCACGTTGTGCGCGTCCATCACCGTGCGGGCCCGCGGTGCGAGCGCCCGAGCGTCGGGGAGCAGCTGGGCGGCGTGGACGTGGTCGAAGTGGACGAGGTCGACGACCTCCTCCGCCAGGAGATGGCGGAAGGCCGCGCGGAGGTTCCGGCCCGCGTACCGGGCGTAGCCCACGGGCCGTCCGCCGAGCACGCTGCTGGCCTCGGACAGGGCCCAGCCCGCGGTTCCCCCCGTCTCCCGGGCAGTCATCACCCGGCCCCGGAGCTCGGCACGCAGCCCCCGTGCATCGCCGCCCGGAAGCTCCGGGGCGAGGACCGTCACCTCGTACGCGGCGTCGAGCGCACGGAGGAGCTGGAGCGCACGGAGCGTGCCCCCGGAGTCGGCGGGAAACGGGATCCTTGGAACAACGTGGAGAATTTTCACAGGAAAGGCTTGCGATTCCTCACGGCCGCGGCGAAACCTGCGTTCCACCGGTCGCCGCGCCAAGGGGGACCTCGGTGACCCGGTGGTGCAGGAACCTCCGCCCCCCTCACCGGAGTGTCCGATGATTCACGAACTCGCGCGGAACTGGGGCTGGATCGCCCTCCGGGGTGCTCTGGCGATCGTCTTCGGCGTGCTCGCGCTGGCCTGGCCGGCCTCGGCCTTCGCCGCCATCGTGCTGCTGTTCGGCGCTTATGCCTTCGTCGACGGCGTGTTCGCGCTCGTCGCGCTCTTCCGGGGGGCGGGGCGAGAGCGCTTCTGGATGCTGGTGATCGAGGCGGTGGTCGGTATCGGCATCGGCATCCTGACCATCGCCCGCCCGGCGGCGACGGCCCTGGCGCTGCTCTACTACGTGGGCATCTGGGCCATCCTCACCGGCATCTTCGAGCTGGTGGCGGCCATCCGGCTGCGCAAGGAGATCACCGGCGAGTTCTGGCTCGGGCTGGCGGGTGTGCTCTCCATCGTCTTCGGCGTGGTGCTCTTCGCCGCCCCCGGCCCGGCAGCGCTGGCGCTGGCGGTATGGATCGGCGCCTACGCCATCGTGTTCGGCGTGATGCTGCTCTTGCTGGCCTTCCGGCTTCGCCGGTTCACCGAGGGACACCGGACGCCGGGAGGCACCGGAACGCCGGCCGCCGTCACCCGCTGACCTTCGGCGCTCCCTCCATCCCCCGGGTGAGGGACTCGAGCACCAGGGCGAAGTTCTGCCACGGCCGCCCGGTGGCCCGGTGCATCCCGATGGTGCAGGGGTGGTTGGAGATGAGGTGGGCGTCGAACTTCCGGCGGGAGATCTCCTCCGCCTCGGCCCGCGTGGCGGAGGCGGTCAGCTCGGGATGGAGGAACCCGCGATCCCCGGCGAAGCCGCAGCACCCGGCCCGGTCGGGCACGACCACCTCGTCTGCCACCGCCTTGCCGATGCCCATCAGCTTCGGTACCAGCCCCATCTCCACCAGCGAGCACACCGGGTGGACGACGGCCGACCCCAGCCGCCGGTCGATCCGGAGTCGGGGGAGCAGCGTGTCGTGGACGAACTCCACCGAGTCCAGGATCCGCAGGCGGTCGAAGCGCTCCCGGTTCGCCGACGTGAGAGCCTGGCGAGCCTCGCGGAATCCGTGCGCGCACGAGCTTCCCTCGACCACCACCGGGAGACGGCCCCCGTCGGTCCAGCGCCAGAGGCGCTCCAGGGTGGCGTTGGCCATCGCCTCGTCGCCCTCGACGTAGCCCTTGGAGTGCCAGGGCGTGCTGCAGCAGGAGCCGGCGATGTCCTCCGGGATGTGCACCGGGACACCGGCGCGCCGGGCGAGCGCCACCAGCGCCTCGGGGATGGTGGGGCGCTCCGGCTCTCCCTCCACCGGTCCGAACATCCGGAGCACGCAGGCCGGGAAGTAGATGGCCTGCGCGCCCTCGGCACCGGTGCGGGGCAGGGGAGGGGCGGCGCCGGGCATGTCCGGCGTCCAGCGGGGGACGAGGTCGTCGCCGAGCACGGCGCGGAGCGCACCGCTGATCGCTCCCACCGCGCCGTGGCCGATGACCGAGGCGACCGCGTTCCCGGCGGCGAGGCTGGCGCGCGCCATCCGTTCGGTGGTCCGTCCGGACAGCGCAGCCCGGCGCCCCGCCTCCCTGCCGAAGTCGGAGTGCCGCGCGGCGCGGAAGCGCTTCACCAGGGCGCCGGTGTCGATCGAGACCGGGCAGCGCGTCTGGCACATGCCGTCCCCCGCGCAGGTGTCGAGCCCGGAGTACTGGTAGTCCCGCCGGATCTCCTCGGAGACGGCTCCCACCGGGCGGCGCTCCAGCTCGCGGCGAACGACGATGCGCTGCCGCGGGGTGAGCGTCAGCTCGCGGCTCGGACACACCGGCTCGCAGAAGCCGCACTCGATGCACATGTCCGCCTCGCGCTCGATCGAGGGCAGCGACTTGAGGTCCTCGAGGTGGGACTTCGGGCCGGCGGGGACGATCACCCCGGGATTGAGGATGTTCTGGGGATCCGCCAGCGCCTTGAGCCGGCGCATGATCGCCAGCCCTTCCGGGCCCCACTCGGTCTCCACGAAGGGAGCCATGTTCCGGCCGGTTCCGTGCTCGGCCTTGAGGGCCCCGTCGTACTTCCGGACCACCAGGGGGACCAGATCGTCGATGAAGCGCGCGTACTGGTCCACCGCCGCCTGGTCGTTGAAGGACTGGGTGATGACGAAGTGGACGTTTCCGTCCTTGGCGTGGCCGAAGATGATCGCGTCCTCGTACCCGTGCGTGCGGAACAGGCCCTGGAGGTCCACCGCCGCGTCGGCCAGGTGCGGGATGGGGAAGCACACGTCCTCGATGATGACCGTCGTTCCGCTCCGCCGGACGCCCCCCACCGTGGGGAACAGCCCCTCCCGCACCCGCCAGAACCGGGCCTGTAGCTCGGGGTCACGAGTGAAGTCGGCCGGCTCCACCAGCGGCAGGGTGCGGGTGACACCCGCCGCCGCCGCTTCCAGGGAGGGGAGCTCGACGTCCTTCCCGGTCTGGAACTCGCAGAGGAGGGCGGCCGGCGCGGCCCCGAGGTGGCGGAGCTCCGTGGGCATTCCGGGCTTTCCCGACGCGGCACGGAGGCTGGCGGCGTCCAGGAGCTCGAGGGCCCTCGCCCCCGCGTCGCGCAGCGGAGCGATCGCCGCGCACGCGGCGTGGATGTCGCCGAAGAAGAGCAGCCCGGTGGACTTGTAGGGAAGGACCGGCACCGTCTCCATCACCGCCTCGGCGATGAAGGCCAGCGTCCCCTCGGAGCCCACGAGGACGTGGGCGAAGATGTCGACGGGCCGCTCGAAGTCGACGAAGGCGTTGAGCCCGTACCCGGTGGTGTTCTTCATCCGGTACTTCGCGCGGACGCGCTCCACGAGCTGCGGCCGCGCGCGGATCTCGTCCCTGAGCTCCAGCAATCCACGATGCAGCGCCGGCTCGCGGGCCCGGAGCTCCTCGTCCGCGCCCTCGGCGCCGCTGTCGATCGCGGTTCCGGAGGGCAGGACGAAGGTCAGCGAGTGGAGGGTGTGGTAGCTGTTCTGCTCCACCCCGCAGCACATCCCGCTCGAGTTGTTGGCCAGGATGCCGCCCAGGGTGCAGGAGCGGATGCTCGCCGGGTCGGGGCCGATCTTCCGCCCGAACGGGCGCAGGAGCTGGTTCAGGTGGTCCCCGATCATCCCCGGACGGGCGCGGATGCGGAGCCCGTCCCCCTCCACGCGCGCCGACCGCCAGTGCCGCGCCACCTCCACCAGGAGCCCGTCGGAGAGCGACTGGCCGGAGAGGCTCGTTCCGGCGGCGCGGAAGGTGAGCGGAATGCCCCGCGTCCGGCTGAGGGCGAACAGCCGTTGCACCTCGTCGACCGAGCTGGCGAAGACCACCGCCTGGGGCAGGAGCCGGTAGAAGCTTGCATCCGAGGCGAACGCCACGCGATCCAGCGGTCGGGTGAGGACCCGTTCGGGCGAGGTGCAACGGACGAGCTCGTCGACCAGGTCCACCGCGGGCGGAAGCAGCAGCATCGAGTCGGTCCCCATGGCGCGCATCAAAGCGATCCGCGGGTCGTCTGGCGAGGTTCTCGCAGGCCCCGAGACCAGACGGGCGGTCGGGGCTTCCCGGGTGCATCTTTTGCGTCACCCGGCCCTCGAAGCAGCGCCCCGTGCACCCCGAGCGACAGGAGCCCCCTCCGATGACCACCCCGACCCTCCGCCGCCTCCGGACCTCCAGCCCGCACCGGACCTCCCCCCGGCCCTCCCACACCCGGAGCAAGGCCCGCTCGCTGGTCTTCCGGTTCGACCAGCTCCCCGAGGTGAAGAGGACCGCCAGAACCTGGGATGAGGTCAAGGCCCTCCTCGGCGGCAAGGGGGCCAACCTGGCCGAGATGACACGGCTGGGGCTGCCGGTGCCGCCTGGCTTCACCGTGACCACCGAGGCCTGCCGCGCGTTCCTCCGCACCGGGAGCTGGCCCAGGGGCCTGTGGGAGGGCGAGGTGGCAGCGCTGCGGCAGCTGGAGGTTCGCACCGGCAAGCGCTTCGGAGACCCCTCCAAGCCGCTGCTCGTCTCCTGCCGCTCGGGCGCGAAGTTCTCGATGCCGGGGATGATGGACACCGTCCTCAACATCGGCCTGAACGCAGAGACCGTGGACGGGCTGGCCCGGCTCACCGCGGACCCGCGCTTCGCCTGGGACGCCTACCGCCGTCTCATCCAGATGTACGGGACGGTGGTGCTGGGGGTGCGTGACGAGCCATTCGAGCACGTCCTCGCCGAGTGGCGCGCCCGGCGCGGGGTGGAGAACGACGCCGATCTCGGCGCGGACGATCTCCGCACGATCGCCGGGCGGTTCCGGGAGATCGCGAGCGAGCAGTCCGGCCGCGAGTTCCCCGACGATCCGATGGAGCAGCTGCGGCTGGCCACCGAGGCAGTGTTCCGCTCCTGGCAGGGCAAGCGGGCGCAGGACTACCGGAAGGCGGCCGGCATCCCCGACGACCTCGGGACCGCCGTGAACATCGTGGCCATGGTCTTCGGCAACATGGGGAGGGACTCGGCCACCGGGGTGGCCACCACCCGGAACGTCTCCACCGGGGAGGACGCCCTGGAGGGCGACTACCTGCTCAATGCCCAGGGCGAGGACGTCGTCGCCGGCATCCGGGCCACCCAGCCCATCGCCCGGCTGGCGGAGGACATGCCCGAGGCCTTCACTGAGCTCCAGCGCATCGCCCGCTTGCTCGAACGGCACTACCGCGAGGTGCAGGACATCGAGTTCACGGTGGAGCGGAGCACGCTGTGGATGCTCCAGACCCGGGACGCCAAGCGCACCGCGCGGGCGGCGGTGAAGATCGCGGTGGATCTGGCGAAGGAGAAGCTCATCACCCGGGAAGAAGCGGTGCTCCGGGTGACCCCGGAGCACGTGGACTTCTTCCTCCACCCCCAGTTCGACCCGGAGTCAATGCGGGCCGCGCGGGCCGAGCGGCGCCACCTGGCCAGCGGCCTCAACGTTTCCCCCGGGGCCGCGGTGGGTCAGCTGGCCTTCGACGCCGACACCGCCGAGCGCTGGGCGAAGGAGAAGAAGGCGGTGGTGATGATCCGCGCCGAGACCAAGCCGGACGACGTCCACGGCATGCTCGCCGCCCGCGGCATCCTCACCAGCCGCGGAGGCCGGACCAGCCACGCCGCGCTGGTGGCCCGGCAGTTCGGAAAGCCAGCGGTGGTGGGGGTGATGGCCCTCGAGGTGGACCCGGAGAAGCGAGAGGCCACCCTGAAGCGGTCGAGCACCGTGCTGCGCGAGGGCGACTGGGTCTCCATCGACGGGACGACCGGGGAGGTGTTCCTCGGCCAGGTGGAGACGATGCAGCCCTCGCTCGAGGACCCCGCGCTCATCGAGCTGCTCAGCTGGGCAGACCTGTTCCGCCGGCTGGGGGTGTGGGCCAATGCCGACTATCCCAAGGACGCTGAAAGGGCCCGCCGGTTAGGCGCCGAAGGCATCGGTCTCTGCCGTACGGAGCACATGTTTTTTCAAGG
>Ga0105104_10000607_pt1 | contig 27700 bp, 60 predicted proteins | sample PPLLaktember2015_3_FD_87034 | JGI IMG/M metagenome (GOLD analysis project Ga0105104, IMG submission 87034) | Freshwater sediment microbial communities from Prairie Pothole Lake near Jamestown, North Dakota, USA - PPLs Lake P7 Core (6) Depth... | ecosystem: Environmental > Aquatic > Freshwater >...
CAATGACATTCGACAGCAACAAGGTGGAACTCGGGACCGTCAGCCACGGCACCCTCCGTCCGCAAGACCTGGCACCGGCGTTCGCCAACTACGCCCTATACATAGGCATCGACGTTTCGCAGGAGTTGATCGACGCCGCCGAGGCGATCTACAACGACACCTACGAGGGTGAGGACGCCGCCGAGGTACTCATCGAACTGGGCGACCTCATCGACGAGGCTCTGCCCACGTTCCTGCGCTTCGGCACCCATGAGGGTGACGGCGCTGACTGGGGCATCTGGGCCGTCGATTGGTACAGCGAGGAACTGGTCGAGGCGCTGCTCCAGGTGGAGAAGGCGAGGGAAGGCGACAGCAACGACGCGGAGATTGAGGCGCTGACCGAGGCACTCGACGCGGCGCTGGCGCAGATCGGTGACGAACACCTATAGCCAACGTCGGACCCCTCTGCTATACTGTAGGTATACAGTGAAAGAGAGAGGGAAGAACATGAGCAGGAAGATCGACCGCAGTATCCACAAGATGCCTGCGGAACAGGTGGCAGCTCGGTCGCAATGGCAGGGCAGCAACGCAGCCGGAACGATGGGCGACCGCCGCACCAAGCGGAACCGCACCCGTTCGGCACAGAAGGCGAAGGCCGTCAGCGAGTACCGCTGACGGCCCTTCGTCGGACCCTCATGGGAAACTAGAGACACCAAACAAAGGAGAGCAACATGGGTTACCGCAGTGATACGGCCTACGCGATCGTCACCAAGACGACGGAGGACCGCGACAAGATCATTAACAAGATCACGCCGAATGAGTGGAACCTCATCAAGAACGAGGTCAAGGTCGAGGCCACTCGCATCCTTTATCGTGACGCCTACAAAAAATGGTACGGCGGAGCTTTGGGCTACCCCGATGTTGACGCGCACCAGGCATTAATGGACGCGGCTCAGGAAGCTCAGGAGATATACGAGTACGCCGAGATTGATGGAAACGAGGATGTTCTGGGGCAGGGTATTCCGAACCTCGGCGTCTTTATTAGGCTCGGTGAGGATGACGATGATGTGGACCGAATTGTATGGGGTGAGGAAGCCTTTGAAGGTGCGCCCCAGTGGTACGACCTCATTGATGTCAGGCGTGAACTGGAAGTCAGCTGGGAGTAAAATAGGGAACGGCCCAGTGTCAGCTGGGCCGTTCTATCAGCCTGTCTCGGAGGCCGACATGGATAGTGTACCGACATACGGTGTGGTTCATTGGAGAATCCGCAAGCATCGTGGGTCTGCCTCGGAGCACACGTGCGGTAACTGTGAAAACCAAGCAAGTTCCTGGGCGTACATGCATGATTGTGAAGATGAACTGAGTGACGAGAGGGGGACATACTGTCCCCACACCGATCATTATTCGGCGATGTGCGAATCGTGCCACACGCAATTTGACGGAAGGTACGGTGAGATGCATAAACAAGCGATACTCACTGACGCCGTAGTCATGGAAATGCGACAGCGATATGCAACGGGTCAATACTCTATGGCTGAACTAGGCACTCTCTATGGAATCAAGGCAGTTACGGCTATCAGCGCTATCCGTGGAATCGGTTGGACGCATCTTCCCGTGCTTACTGATTTCAAACGGCCAGGGAGAACAAAACTCACCTATCAGCAGGCGGAAGAAATCCGTGCTGCGTATGCCGTTGGTGGAGTCAAGCAGGTAGATCTGGCTCATCGTTACGGGATTAGTCAGCAAGCGGTGAGCAACATTCTGAATAATAGAACGTACACGCACCCAGGAACGGGGACGCGGAGGGCTTGACAGCAGTCGGACCCATCCCGTATACTTAGAGTATGAACAAAGGAGAGAAAATGAACTTCAAAGTAGGCGACCGGATCGAACTGATCCAGATGGGACCGGACCCTGATCCGGTGGAGCCAGGCGCACGCGGCACCATCGACCACATCGGCACCTTCCAGGGTCACACCCAAATTGGAGTGGATTGGGACAACGGTCGCGCCCTGCTGGTGATCCTCCCCGAGGACACCATCCGCAAGATCAACGACAAGGACTGACGGACCCTCCTGGTATCATAGGAACATGAAAGAGAGAGAAGGAAATATGAACGACCAAGTATTCGCAATTTCCATCACCGCCAACGGTGTGACCGTGTGGCAGGCCGGAACCTGGCCGACGATGAAAGAGGCGCAAGCCTTCCTTGACGAGCACGACGAACTGATCGGTGACATCTGCACCGACCTGGCCGAGGAGTACCGCGAGGGCGGGAACCCCGAGGACATCGCAGACATCGACTGCACCGTGGTCTACATCAACACGCCGACCGGTCTGAAGTGGGGACTTGACGCATGAGCAACGAGAATTGTTTGGAGGGCATGCGCTGTCCGAAGTGCGGCTCGGAGGAGCCGTTCAACATCGAGGTCACCAAGATCGTGACCGTGTACGACAGCGGCACCGAGGACTCCAAGTACGGTGACACCGAGTGGACCAACGACTCCTACGCCGACTGCGTGTCGTGCGGTTGGACCGGTATCGTGGACGCTCTGTATGTGAGCCGCTGAACCATCGTCGGACCCCACTGGTATAGTGGAACTACAAGCAAAGGAGAAGCAATGCGAGAACTTTTCATGACCGAGCTGCCGATGGGTGCCCTTACCCTGCGACCCGCTGACAAGGTGGACCGCGCTATGGCGATGGTCGCCTTCCCGATGTGGGAGAGCCAGAAGGACGGGCGGTTCGTCGTCCTGGTCACGTCCCCCGAGGGCGAGATCCAGACCGACGTTGAGCTCGACGATCATTGGCGCGCCTATCGCACCTTTGAGGGTTTGGCTGTGGAGTTGCGCCGTGCGGACTGCGGGGCGGGCTGCCGGTGTGGCGGGGAATTCCGCTTCGTCGGACCCTCCTGATAGAGTAGGGTTAATAAGAGAAGATGACGCAAGCCCGTCTGCCTGAGCACCAGGTGACTCCTGGTGGGCAGCAGTCCCGATCCACGGACCCCCTTCGCGGTGGACAGCCTGGATGCAGGGGCAGCCACGACTCGTCACCGTGGTAGTCCAGGGGCAGTTCCTGGAGCGGGTACTTTACTTTGACGGACCCAGGTGGTATACTGGTTGTAGTAAGATGAAAGCTTCCGCACAGGGGTGGTGCCCTGCAGCGGGAAGGTCGCGGCGCACCTTGGTAGGGGTGCACGTTGTTGGTTGTCGCGGCCAACGGTCCTGGAGGCCGGTGCGTTGATCCATCCGGCTTCTCTCTCCGGAAAGCGATCCGTGCCGGCCCCCAGGCCCAACACACCATCGGAACTCAAGAAGGAGCAGAGTTGAGGGAGCCCAAGAGTTGCCTGAAATGTCACAACCAAATTCCGTACCTCTGGGATGATGGCGAGGCATCGAACACCGACAACGGACTGGAGGTCCACTTCGTCGGGAGTTACGGGGAATTTATCGACACTGCGTTTGAGGACGGGTCGTACAGGGTATCCCTCTGTCATGACTGCTCACACGACCTGGCAAACTGGCTGGGGATCGACGTTCACAACTGGCACACGCACAAGCCTGGCTCTGGGATGCACCCAGATCACCACGACGAGTCCTAACGGGGACAGCGGGGGGGTTGACCCACCGGCATCCATCTGGTATACTCGTAGTAACAAAGAGAAACCTCGCTCTCACCGTGGGAGCGACCACACGAAAGGAAACAGATGTTCAGCAAGTCTCGTATTCTCCTGGGCGGAGTTGCGGCTGCGGCCCTGCTCGCCCCACTCGCTGTCGGTCCAGCTATGGCCGCCGATGGCGACCAATTGATCACCGGTGGTGACTTCTCCACCCCGACCGTCAATGGTCTGCTCAACATCCCCGGTGCTACGACCGATTTCACCCTGGCATCACAGGTTCAGGGCACGTGGCAAAACGCTAACACCGGGACCATGTATGACCCCGGCATGTACACCGTCGGCACAAACCCACGCAACTTTCACGAATTGTGGGCTGACTTCGGCGCCACCGCCGACGATCCGATGCTGTTCGTCAACGGGTTCCAGAGCACCAACCAGAAGGTGCTGTCGGTTACGGTGAACCCTGAGCCCTGCACCACTGGCTCCACGATCACCTACGATTTCGCGGCGAACGCCACGAATATCCTGCCCGCCGGTGTCGCCAGCGACGGTGGCGCGAACCTTGAGGTCAAGATCAACGGTGCGTCCATCGGGTCGCAAGACCTGACCGGCGTCGATCCGACCAACGTCGTCAACTTCGTTGGTTCTGTGCCGTGGGCACCGTCGCTGGAGGTCACCCTCTGGAACAACGGTACTGCCTACTCAGGCAACGACTTCGCCATCGACGACATCACGCTCACCCAGCGTGGTGGGTGCGAGCCGTCGTGTGAGGTTGTCACCACCGGCGTGTGGCACAACTACACCGGCAAGTACACCGGTACGACTGCTCCTGCGCTGAACGACCCGAAATGGCACGCTCTGCCCGCCACTCCTGGCGGCGAGCATGATGTGACGGTTCGTGGCTTCGACAAGCCGTACAACCCCGGCGCTGACAAGGGCAAGGGCGACTGGTTCGTGTGGAAGAACATCACCACGACCTGCCCCGCCTGATCCACTAGCACCACACAGAAGCCCCCGACTAGCAATAGTCGGGGGCTTCTGGTATAATATTAGTAACAACCAAACGAGAGGCAACACCATGAGCAAACCCAAATACTACGTCGTCGAAGTAATCGGCGGCATCGAGCCGTTCCTGCGTGGCCCTTTGGATACGGTCGATGACCAGGAGCGGGTGGCGAAGCTGCTGCACGCCGCCCAAGACCCTGACACCGACGCCACCTTCTGGCTCGATATCAACGAGAACGGCGTCCCCGAGATCGGTTCCTACTCCGGCCAATTCTTTGAGGATGAGGCCAACGATGAATGAGCCGCAGGCTCTGGCCCTGCACCGCCCCGAGGCGCTACAGGCAGCGATCGACCTGATGAACGGACTCCAAGCTGGACCGTTCACCAGCCGCCCCCTCATCGGGGCGACCCTCGACGCCCTCGACAACGGCGACGTGGGCACTGCCCTCGGATACATCGACGGCGCACACACCTATACGATCACAGGGAAGCGGGAAGTCAGCGCCGCCGCCGCACTCATCCGGCAGGCGTTCGACCTCTGACGGACCCCACTGATATAATAGAACTAACAAGGAGAAAGAGAGACAACATGAACTTCACCGAAGTAAAGTGCGACCGTTGCAACGCGAAAGCAGCGAAGAAGATCGTCCTTCCCAACGGGCTGGACCTCATCTTCTGCGGACACCACAGCAACAGGTACACCACCCAGATGGGCGAAGGCATCCAGATCACGGACCTGGAACCTGTCGAAACCCCCGTACCTGTGGGGTAGGCTCCCCCGCAAGGGAGTGACGTGGATCACACATCACTCCCTTGCGACGAAGGGAGCCGGCCATGATCCTCTCAGATCCGGTACAAGAACTGCTGCTGGTCGCGCGCATGATGCGCGAAGAACAAGAAGTGTTCGCCCCGATGATCACCTGGCAGCCCGCGGCCGGTGACCCCTTGGTCGCGCACCTCACCTCACTCACCGGCGACACCAAAACCGACCTCGACCAAGCTTTCCAACAACTCCGCGACATGACCGGCCCACCGGAATGGTTCGCCGTCACCCTCGACTCCTACGCCCGAGACGGTGAGCCCGACGACCTCGACGGGATCACCCTTGAAGAAGCCTTCCTCCAGGGCGACATGCGCGTCATCGAGCAGATGGTGACAATCTTCCACAATGTGGCACAATCTGCCAGCAACACTGCTCCCCTTTATGGGGCTGGGAATCCAAATATGACACCCGGAACCGGTGAACTCATCATGATCCGGCAGGTGTACCGGTTCATTCCCAGCGAAGGCTGGGAATGGGCCGCGCCGGAGATTGTCGAATCCCCAGGCGACGCGGTGACCACCGCCGTCCGGCTCTTCCATTAACCGGGACCATGATTCGGTCGCGGCTGTGCCTCTCCCGCTGGCATGGTGACCATGTGGAGTCAATTGGCTACATACAGGACGCCCCGCTCGACGGGGAGATATGCGACGGATGCGGAGCCGCCGCAATCATCAGAGTCGTCCTCCACACCGGCGGCATCCTCGTGTTCTGCGCCGACTGCTGGACCCGCCACGAAAAAGTTCTCCGCGACGAAGCGGCACAAGTTCGAGGTTGAACAGCTCGATCGAGGTAGCTCGAGGAGCTCGAGGAGGAGAGTTCGTATGGTTCAGAACCCGGAGCCGGACTTCCCAGAAGACTGGGACGACGAAGACCCCGACCTGCTCAATGAAACCGACATCGACCCGTTCGACGATCTTGAAGAGGAAGAGCTCGACCTCATCGCGGAGATGAGGGAAGCCGCGGAGCGGGAATGGTTGGTCCCGCAGACGTGGTACGACGATGGCGGGGATGGGCCGCGCGACCAGGACGATGGATGAGCTCTGGACGCCCCGGGACTCCATACTGCCCCCCGAATGGGAGGCCGTGAACTACCTCTTCGCAGCGGCGAAGAGGGCGCGGGAAACCACCGTTGTATTCGTGCCGCTGCTGATGTGGATGTCCCGCGACGGGATGGGTGGTTTGACGGCGCTCGCCCATGAGCCCGGCGGACTCCCCGCGGCGGTCGATGCTGGTTTGGACATGGTGGAGGAGCATTATGTCCACCCGGTATGGTTCGCTGTCGTCGTCGATGCGTACGGCCGGATCACCGACCCGACGGATACCACTGTCGTCGCGGAAGAGTTGTCCGATCGTTTCGTGATGGGCGACCCGGTGGTTGTTGAGCAGTTGATGCTGTTCATCGCGTTCGAGGGGCAGGTGCGGGTGTGGCGGCGGGTTTACCGGAACACGCCGGTGGATGGTTGGGAGTGGGACGACGCCGAGTTGATGATCAACCCTGTCCTGCCTGCCAATGGTTTGCGGGAGGTTCTGGAGTCGCACGCTTCAACGGCGACGAGTTAATCGGCCGGCTCGGGGAACGGCAGCTGGTTCTCGGACATCTGCGCCCAGCTGTACCGCCCTCGGGCGTAGATGGTCACCTTGTCGTTCTCGTCGGTGATGACGAGGACGTCGCCGACGTCGAGTTGCCGTTCGCCTTCGGGCCAGGTGTTCCCGTCAGCGTCGTGGAGGTTGTCCTCGGTCATCGTCGCGATCTTGTATATGCTTTCGGCTGCGCGGGTGGGGGTTCCGGCTTCGATACTGTAGGTGGTGGGCAGCTCTTCGAGGGGGTCACCGAATCTGTATGGTCGTGTCTGTATGGTATTTAGTACAGTGATGGTCCCGTCGGTGCGGCGGTTCATCATGACGGTCACCTTGTTCATCATGATGTGGAGTCTAATAGGAAACGCCCCTGGGAATGGTTCCCAGGGGCGTTCTTTTTGTTGTTGTCAGGAGTTGGTGGCGTCGGCGAACCGGACCCGCAGGGACTCGGGGATGCGTCCACGCTCGGACACCTCGATGTTCTGCGACTTCGCCCACGCGCGGATGGTTCCGGCGTTGCTGGGGATGCGGGTGACGGTGCCGCTCTTCCGGCTGGTCACGGTGACGGGACGGGCCTTCTCGACGAACGGGGCGAGCGCGGCGCGCAGCTTCTCGCTGTTCTCCGGCGACAGGTCGATCTCGTAGTTCGTGCCGTCGATGCCGAAGGTTACCGTTTCAGCGTCGGGCGATTCGGACCCGTCGAAGTCGTCGATAATTTTCACTACAGTCAGTTTAGCCATTAGAGGTTCCTTCCCCCATCACGAAGACACCAACTCAGATGCCTGATATGTCTACTTTAGGTATCGGAGTTTCAATAAGCAATCTTAAGCGATGTGACCTGCATTACACCTAAGTGGGTGGCTTAGCGCCGTCGCCGTGCCCGTCGTGCAGCTTCTTTCGCCTTCTCTAGGCCCACGTCGTAGTCATCCACCGTTTCGCCGGAGCCTGGGATGTATGGTTTGCCGACCTGTTCGGGGTCGTATCCCATGAACGCGACGTCGGGTTCTCCGTTGTTGTACGGGCCGAAGTGCTTGTAGTCCCAGCCTGGGGGTGCGTACTCCCTGCTGAACGGCATACGGGCGACAGTTTTCATGCCTTCCAGGCCGTAGATTTTCGGGAGCACGGTGTCGAAGGCGTCCGCGCGCCGCGCTCCCTGGTTGATCGCGGCTGCGGTCATGTGCCTTCCGATGCCTTTGGGCCCGTCGGGGAGGTTGTAGACGCTGACCAGTTCGTCGCCGTCTTTGATCCCGAAGCCGGCTTTTCCTGTGGCGTCCATGAAGAGGCGCATCTTCTTGTAGTCCTCTTCGTCGTAGACCTCGACAGCGGCCCCGTTCGGGGTGCCTTTGATCTTGGAGATCATTTCCCTGAACGTGGCCGCTTCGGTTTCCGCGTCGATCTCGTACAGCTGCGGGGTTGGTTTGCCGTCTTTGTGGATCGCTTCTTCGCGTCCGTGCTTGGGTAGCGCGCCTGCTTTGCCGAGCTTGACCTGCCGCCCGTCGATCACAGGCCCGTGTCGATCACGTCCCTGATGAATTCGTCCGGCTCGCTTCCCGGTTCCAGGTGCAGGTACTTCTCCACTTCCGCCCGTTCCTCGGGCGTCACCGGTAGTTTCCTTGTCCCCGATGGTTGCTCGTTGCTCATCGTTCCTCCTGACGAGTCTGGCGAGGACTTCGCGCCATTTCCCGTACTTGTCCCTGGGGTGGAGTTTCTCAGCCCATTGCCGCACACCAAGTTCTGTGTCTTCTGGGGCAAGTATAGAGTACGCACGGACCAGTTGGTATTCCCAGTCTTCGGGAAGGCTGTCGTGGTCCGCGTCCATAGGAACGATGCTAATGCGCGAGCAGTTTTGCATGTGTCGGTTTCTGGGTCCAATCGTTGGTTGATAGCAGTTGGGGCGCACCCTTCTCGGATGCGCCCCGTTGCTGTGGTTATGGTTTGGTTCGCCAATTGATGTATCCGGCGATGATCCCGTAGAACTTCACTCCGGCCCACAGGAGGGCGGTGTAGGGCAGGGTGATGAACGCGCCGACGACGTATGCGCCTGTCTCGTCGCTGTAGTTGTAGTAATCGTTCTGGTAGCTGCTGTGCTCCGCGCCTGCGGCGATGAGCAGCCCGACGAACGCGAGCGCCCCGAAGATCAAGATGAGGACGGCGAACACGTCGAACACCGTCTTGACCTTCTGTGATGCGGCGGAGAGTTTCGCCTGTGTATGGTCGGCGACGGGGTACGGGTATCCGGTGGGTGCGTATGGTGCTGTGGTCATTGTGTTTCCTTCTTTCGTTGGGTTGGTTTATTCTTGCTTGATACTACTAGTATATCAGGTGGGTCCGTCAGAGGTCGAAGCCCCAGGGTGCCTCCTCGTATTCCTCGGAATCCTCCGAAACCCCGACCTTCAGGGTTTCGATGAGGGATTCCACGATCCGGCTCGCGGCGCTGTCCTGCCATTGCGGATGCTCGCAGGACTGGTATCGGTACGACTCGGCCAGCTTCAGCGCGGCTACGGGTGTGGTCAGGTCGTCCGAGGGGGTCCGGTATTTGTAGGTGTTGACGTCGTTGTCGCGGAAGCCGTTGGGTCCTGGCCGTTGGCCGTCGCCGTCGTTGGGGTAGCGGTACGCCACGGACGCCAGGTTCTCGGTCCACAGCAGCCGGCCCAGCGCGGTGCGGGACAGGCTCCATTCTCCATGCGTTTCGACAGCGGCGACGATGACGTCGATGTGTTTCTTGCTCACGATCCATGCACTCATTGTCGTTCCTTTCTCTCTGTTGTATCTATAGTATAGCAGATCAGTCCGACAATAGCAACGCTCATACGGCGATGGGCTGCGCCCGTTCCCAAGCCTCGGCCTGCAAGTCCTTGTAGTCGTCCTCGTTGCGGCGGGTCCATTCGAGATCCCGAACAACGAAGAACAGCCACCGCTCGTACTCGGCGTGGTGCGGATCGTCCTGTTTCGTCGCGGCGAGCGCGCTCGCAAACGCACGCAGCTCGCCGGTTTCCATCATGTCGCCCATGCAGAGGGGGCTGAGGCGGTGCGTCCCCTCGTACTGGTCCGTCTCGTGATTGAAGGAGGAGGGGCACAGGTCGCGGTCGATGCAGGTTGTGTGGCCGATGCTCCCGCATTCTTCGCATCTCGAGAATTCCGCGAGATGGGGAGGCTCGTCCATGTCGAACGGGCAGGCCGGGTCGCAGCAGTCCGCACAGTGGACAATCATGTCTTTTCTCTTTCTTGTTGGTAGTTCTATTCTCTCATGGGGGGTCCGACGGGGAGCCGAAACTCCCCGTCGGTATTACTTGCCGCCGCGGATCGCTCGGGCCTCAAGGGGTTCACCCCCGCGTTAGCAGGGAAAGGGACGGAGCGACGCAGTATTTAGACGCTACGAGATTCCTGATGGTTCCGTTGGATCTTCCGCGCCTCAAGGATGAGCGCGTCGAGTACGTCGCTGCTGGTGTCCTTCACTTCTTCGTGCAACTCCTGCCGCGTGTCGTCGTTGTCGGTTGTCGCCATCGTCTCGTCGTAGGTCGGGTATCCGGCGATCTTCGCGATCAGCGCCTCGGCGGCGAACTTCGCGGCATCGGCGTCGCTGATATCTTTCCAGCCCTCGGCCTTCGCCTTCTGGAACGCGGAGACCAATTCGTCGGGCGTGAACGGGCCGGAGTTGTAATCCCCTGGGTAATTCTCGTAAACGACGCCCTGGGTGTCGAGCGCGGTGAGGGCTACGAATTCGTGCCACGGGTGATCGGCGTCGGTGCCGCCGCGGCTGTACGCCATCGCGTCCACGCCGACCTGATCGGGGATGAAGTATTCCCCCTGGTCGAGGGTGTCCACGATCAGCATGGCCTGCTCGTCGGTGAGTTTCTCGGTCAGTCCGATGGTGCCCCACTCCTTGTAGTTGTCGCCGTCGCGGTACATGTAGGGCAGGTAGTAGTTGATGCTCATAGTGTTCTCTCTTTCTTGGTTGGTAATACCAGTATAGCAGACGGGTCCGACGCGGTGCAATCCCTTTCGGGCTACCCGGTCGCGATGAGCGGCAGGACGCAGCCGTCCACCCAATCGGCGGTGATCTTCTCCACCGGCGGGTACACGGCCATTGTGAAGGGCTTGCCGCGGCTGGTCCAGCCCTGCTCGACCATGCCCTCACTGATCTTGTTGTAATAGGCGTCGGCTTCGAGGCTGGTGACGAACCGTTCCACGGCGGGGGTGTATCCGTCGATGCAGACGACGACACCGTAAGCGCCGTGGAGCTGGTCCGTGGCGACGATGTACGCCCAGTGTTTTCCGCGTCGGTATCCCTGCGCGAATATCGGCGTCTGCTCCGTCGCCGCCACGGTCACTCCCCGTCGGTATTCTCGACGTACCGCTGGACGGCCTCCAGGCGCTCGGTCATGAGGGCGCGGATCAGGTTCTCCGCGATGATGAACAGGACGGTGTGGGCGTGGTCGCTCAGTTGCCGTGCGCTGATCCGGTCGCCGGTCAGGTCGGTCGTGTCGATCCGCCACCCCGCGAGGTCGGTGAACTGCTGCCACCGCTCATGGATCGCGCCGCTCGGCGCGTCGTTGGCGATGTCGCTGAGGGTTTCCTCGTTGGCGTCGTCGTTGTCGATCGCATCCTCCACGGCGTCCATGACGGCGACGAGGAATTCTGCGCCTGGGCTATCGACGGATTCGGGCTGGCCGCAGCCGGCGAGGTTGGCAAGTTCGATGACATTGTGCGTGAAGATCGGCATGGTGATTTCTTTCTCTCGGTTGATTAGTTCCAGTCTACAGGGTGGGTCCGACGGCGGGGCAACGGTGTTCCCGTCGCCCCGCTGTCAAGTGGTTAGATCCGTGCGTCCCACGCGGCGGCGAGGTCGCGGTGGGCGCGGCCCGGTCCGTCGATCGGCGTCGATTCGAGGAGCCGCAGCGCATCCGCGTGCTGCTCCCTGGCGACCTTGGCGTTGAACCGTGCGATGGGCTCGCGGTGGATCGTGATGCCGAATCCGGCTGACGGGTCGCGGTCGTACAGGGTGAAGGATCGCGTCGAGAATCCGCGCCCGTTCGCCTCCTCGACGTAAAGGTCGGATTCGATCACCTTGCGGCTCTTGTGATGCGAAGTCTCAAGGACCAGGATGATCGTGACCTCCCCGTCGAGCCGGTCGGGTTTGGTGATGGAGGTCGTCCAGCGGGTGCGGATCGAGCGCCGGTCGGCGTGGGCCAGCTCGTCCAGGGTGCGTTCGGTTTCGATGGTGGTAGTCATTGTGTTTCTCCTTCGTTCGGTTGATTACTTACAGTATACGGGACGGGTCCGACAGTCAGTCGGCGTTCTTCGGGTCGTCGGCGATGGATTGTGCCGCCGCGAATAGCAATTCGTCGGCGTGCTTCCCGACCCAGCCGTGCGTTTCGGCCGCGTCGCGGAGTGTCCAGTAGATCGTTGCGGGGTCCACGGTCAGGCCACCCTGAAAGTGATGCCGGGGTATTGCAGGGCCAGGGCGAAAGCCTCGGCGTCGTTCTTCGCCTCGACGGTGGCGGTGCCGCCCATCTGGACGACGGCCACGGCCTGCGCAAGGTTGAAAGCTTCGTTGGCGGTCATTGTGTTTCCTTTCGGTTGATTACTTACAGTCTACAGGATGGGTCCGACAGTGGTGGGCCGTTGTCCCGTTTTCCGCTTACAGTACTTAGACGTTCCAGCGTTCCGATTCGTTCCAGGTTTATTGTGTGACCTGCACCACACTCGGTAGGCAGTCTGAGGCTGGTCGCGCGTGTTGCATGCGGGTCCGACGGAGTCGACTACCCGATGAGTTCGTCGAGGATTATAGACTCGGCTGTTTCCCAAGGGTCACCCCCGCAGAAGCGGGGAATCATCGGATAGTCGACCCATCCCTACTGTATCCGTCAGGTCCAGCAGTCGAGCCAGGTTTCCCGCCAGTAGGCGAACGTCTTGCCGTACCGCTCACGGTTCTCGTGACCGACCGGCACCCCGACGTATCCCTCCAGGATCATGGACTCGGCGGTTTCGGCGTTCAGGGCGACGTCCTCGACCGCGCCGTCAGCGTCGGTCATCACCGCGACCGCGTCGGCGGGGATGATGTACGGGCGCGCGCCGTCCCAGTAGGTCAGGGTCACAGTGTCGCCAGCTTCGTAGTTCGCCATTGCTTTCTCCTTTGTTGGTAGTTCCATTATCTCATCGGGGTCCGACAGTGGGCGGGGGCCGAAGCCCCCGCCGTCCCGTCAGTTGCCCCAGGGGGGAGTCTCGTTCAGCAAGTCCATCAACTTGGGGACGATGATCCCCTCGTCCTCCGGCTCATCGTCGGCCCAGAGTTCCTGCTCGGCCTCGTTGTCGGCGCGGAGCGCGGCGAACACTTCCCGAGCGTCCGGCTCGGAGAGGTGCAACTTCTCGGCGATATAGCCCCACTCAGCGGGGTACGGGCTCATGGTCGCCGCCACCCCGAAGTCGGGGAGGGCGACGAAGGACTCGCCGTAGGGACCTGGGATGCGGCCGACCACGATCGCGTAGCGGGTGCCGTTGCCAGGGGTGTGAACGATTGTGCGGATGGTCATTGTGTCCTTCTTCCTTGTTGGTAGTTCCATTGTCTCATCAGGGTCCGACAGTGGCGGGGGCTTGCGCCCCCGCCCGTTGTCACAGGTAGTCGTCGTCTTCCGGCTCCCAGGTGCAGCCGGAGCAGCGCCAGCCGTACTCGGCGGGGTCGATCAGCGTCTGCGGGTACAGCAGCACTTCGACGGACTCGGACGCCTCGCACCATTCGTGTTCGCGGTGCGCCTCGCTGCAGACGGCGTGTCCGCAGTCGGCGGCGACGTCGAGTTTGCCCTCGCCGTAGCAGGTGAACTTGTCGCGGTAGTTTCTGTTGAGGAACTTGGCGAGGTGCTCGGGGTCCACGAAGAATACGCCGTGGTCGGAGTAGATCGGCACGAATCCCTCGGCGGCGAACCGGATCATGAGGTGTTCGGCGGCCTCAAGTTCGTCCTCGGTAGTGGCGGTCAGGGCGGCGGCGGTGGCACGCATTGCATCTCCTTTGTTGGTAGTTCCATTATCTCATCGGGGTCCGACAGTCACTCCCCGTCGGTAATCGAACTTCGCGTCGGTAACTTTCCGACTCACTACTTGGACGTCCGATCGTTCCCCCAGGTTCCCGATCCATTGTGTGACCTGCACCACACCGAGCGGCGTGGCACGGGAAGTTGATCTTGCTCGGGCTGACAGCGACTGCTGGTCGCGCGTGTAACACCCACCTGCGACACGGGGCCGCGGGCCGCCGGCTGGTGAACCATACGGCGAGCCGGGCGGACGGATCTCGAGCTCCGTCGGACCCCTGTGCTCGGGGTCCGAATCGGTCGGCGGGAAGGGGGGCCGCCGACCGATTCGGGGTGGCTACGCCGACCGCTTGAGCGCGGCGTAGTTGATCGGGCCGCTCGTGGCATGGAGCCACAAGTGGTCGGGGTTGACGCACGACCGCGTGCGGCATGAGTGCCACACCGCGTACCCCTCGGGGACGGGGCCGTGAGTCGTCTCAAAGACGACACGGTGCGCCTCGCGGGTCTTGTACCGATTCTTCCTGTCAGACGTTGGGACGCCTGGCACGACAACGCGCACTTGCCCGTAGCCCTCGGTTCCCAGCGCGCCCTGATAGAGCCAGCAGCCTGTGTCGGCGTCGGTCTTGACGATGCGTGCGAGGATTCTTGCTGCGGCCGGAATGGCCGATTGTGTAGTTGGCATGATTCTTTGTTTCCGTTTCTGCCCCGTCGGGGCGGTTGTTTGGGTAGTTCCATTGTCTCGCAGGGGTCCGACAGGGAGGAGCTTTCGCCCCTCCCTATCGGTAGGTCACTCGCTGTCGGGGACTACCGACAGCAGCAGCGCGACTGCTTTCTGCGCGTCTGCCGCTGCATCCCACAGCAGCGAAGTGTCATTCTTGAGCGCCTGTAGCCAGTTCGCCAAGTAGTCGCGGTTATGGTCGGCCATTCCCGTCGCTATCCCGAAGTGATTACCCAGGAATGCGGCGGTCAATTCCGCGACCAATTCCTCTCGGGCGTAGGACGGGGTGCCGAATCCGTTGCCCATATTCCTGTTGAGGCGGTCGGGGTGACCCGTCGAATGCCCCGCCTCATGGAACGCGGTCGAGTAGTAGCCCTCGGCACTCTTGAAGTGGTCGAACGCGGGAAGCGTGATCGCATCCTGTGACGGGGTGTAGTAGGCCCGATTCGGGGCGTGGCTCACCGGCACGACTGCGGACCATGCGGCCAGCCAAGCCTCGGCATCGGCGATGCGCGGCTCGGGATTCGTCGGCCCCTCGGGCGCGGTCCACCCGTCCACTTGACCGGCGTGGAAGACATGGGCCGTCCGGTACTTGACGAAGCGAACAAGTTTCTTGTTCCCGTCGCGGTCCTCTTTCTCGAACTTGACCGGAGCGGGTACGAGAATCATGGTGCCCTTCTCGCCCTTGCGAACCGTCGCGCCGACCGTCTGCCACTGCTTGAACGTGGCCCACGGCCCCTCGCCCATGAAGCCAAGGAACAGCGCGTTGCCGCCGTTGTACTTGCGCTTCGTCGTAGCGTTCACCGCGCCAGCCAGGATGGAGTGCCACGGTGCGGCCCAGCCCTTGGGATTGGCGATGCCTTCCTCAATGGAGGCAATGACTTGCTCGGTAAGGCTCCCCATGAGCGTCTCAATTTTCGGATCGGTAGTGGTAGTCATTGTGTCCCCCTTCGGACGTAGTGTTTCTTGCTTGTAGGACCATTCTCCCACCAGGGTCCGACAGAGCCAACCCTGGCTGCCAGTGGTGATCCTTTCCCGCTGGCCGTTCAGTAGTTAGACGTCGAGGCGGCCTCGATCCGTTCCATCGAATTGTGTGAGCTGCACCACACCGCTGTTGATCTTGGAGAAGTTGATCTTGCTCTGCCCGAAGGGCAACTGCTGGTCGCGCGTGTTGCACACACCTCCGACACAAGGGTGCTCGATCGAGCATCTCGAGCCTCGAGATCGCCGACATCCCGCCGTATGGTTCACGATCTCGAGCCAGCGTCGGACCCTCATGGGAGAATGGAACTACCAACAAAGAAGGAGACAGAATGGCCAGCTACCAGATCGACCAGACCGCCCCCTACACGGCGGCAAACGGCCACCGCATGGTGGCCCCGATCCACGGCTCCGACCGCGAAGGGTCGAAGCCGTTCACCATCTGGTCCTACGCCTACTGTGTGGACAACTGCCCCGCCTGCGGGGCCGGAGGCACCCTGGAGGATTACGCGGGTGAGGAATGGGATCCGGACGACGGGGCCTACGACTGGGCCTGGTGATCTGGAGCGGGGAACGCTACCATGATTAGCGTTCCCCGCTCGGGCGGGGGTGATCCTGGTCAGCGGATAGTCGCTCCGATATACATCACGTTCCCCGCTCACGCGGGGGTGTCGGACCCCCATGCAACACGCGCGACCAGCTGGGGGGGGGAGAGAAAAACCAAGATCAACTTCGGGGTGGATCTTGGGACCGGCGGGTTTCCCCGCCGGTCCCGACCCGTTAGAAGCTCGGGTCGTAGTAGTAGTCGGCCTTCCCGATCTTCAGGAACGTGCCGCCCGTATCGCGCCAGCGGCCGTCCTTGCGGACGCTGAAGGATCGCTCCCCGCCCGTGGGGCGGTCGAGGTGGATCGCTTCGGCGTACCCGTTCGGCCAAGGCTTCGGGGTCACCTCGACCTCACGCACGGTCACTTCCTTCGGCTGACCAGCGCGCGCGCCGCTCTTGAACCGTACGATCTCGGTCACCACGCAGGGGCGGCGGTCGGAGAAGAGGATGATCGTCGCAGGTGATCCGACCTCCACGGGCGCGTCGATCATGGTCTCGAAGATTCTGTTGAGCATTTGTTTCCTTTCGGTTGGTAGTACCAGTTTCCCATGAGGGTCCGACAGTGTCCCCGTCGGTATTCTGATCTTCGCGTCGGTATTTGCCGGCACAGTAGTTAGACGTCCGATCGTTCCCCCAGGTTCCCGATCGTTGTGTGAGCTGCACCACACCGAACGGAGCGGAGCGGAATGATCTTGGCGAAGTTGATCTTGGTTTTTTTCCTCCCCCCCCACCGCTGGTCGCGCGTGTAGCACGCACCTGCGACACGAGCTCGAGCCGGCGGAGCCGGTGAACCATACCCGTCCGCCGGACACGGGGCGGAGCTGAAGGCGGAGCGGCGGGGAAGGGGGAACCCGCCGCTCCGAAACCGTCAGGCGTGATGCAGTTGCAGATTGAGCCACTGCCGCACGATCCGCATGGCACCGGCGTCGATCCGCCAGGCGGGGATGCCGTCGTCGAGGATCAAACCGGCCTCGCCGTCCACAATGTCGCAGGCGTAGTACCGACCGCCGGTGAACTGCCCATCGGGCGTGAAGTCGTACCGCCGGTCGTAGAACTCGACCGTCGCACCGTCAGCCGCTGGGGCTTTGGGGTGATTCGGCAGGGCCGCGTCGGCGGGGACGTACACGGCGCGGAACGGGATGCCGTTGCTGGCGACGTCGATTACGGGGTAGGTTGCGTTGCTCATGGTCGGTAGTGCCTTTCTGTTTGGTTGGTAGTTCCAGTTTCCCATGAGGGTCCGACACGGTGCCGGACCCTCATGATGCGTCGCCGTCAGGCGGCGCGGCGGACGTACAGCCGCCGCCGCATGACGACACCCGCGCCGCCGAACAGGGCGTGGGCGTGGTTCCCGCCCTGCTTGTCGAACTCGCGCCGCACATCGGTTTCGAGTTTGCCGGCCTTCACCAGCGCGTCGACGTCGCTGCGGACGGTCCCCTCAGGGACGCGGACCCAACGGTCGCGGGGGATGGACACCAGCAGTGTCCGGCGGTCGGTTTCGCGCTGCGAGGCGCTGCGTCGGTTGCTCACCGTGTACTCCATTTCTTGTTTGGTTGGTAGTTCCATTGTCCCATCGGGGTCCGACACGGTGCCGGACCCCGATGCGTCGCCGTCAGCGGTTCCCGCCGCCGTCGTAGGCGAGGCACTCCAGGCAGATGAGTCGGCCTGAGGCGCGGTGGATGCGGACGTTGGCCTCGGCCTTGGTGGTCCGGTCGCACCAGAAGCAGCGGTAGGTCATTGTGTTCCCCGTTTCTTGGTTGGTAGTTCCATTGTCCCAGCAGGGTCCGACACAGCGGGGGCTTTCGCCCCCGCCGGTCGAGCCGGTCAGCTCTTGTACTTGTCGAGGAAGTCGAGCGGGTCAGACTTGAAGATGTCCGCCACGCCCTTGTCGTGCTCGACCCCGATCGCTTCGAGCCAGTTGGTGTCGCCGTCGGTGAAGTCCATTTCTTTCTCCGTTCCTTGTTGGTAGTTCCATTGTCTCAGCACCCTCCGACGCAGGGCGGGGACCGTGCGGCCCCCGCCCCAGGCGGTCAGTAGGACAGGGCCACGGCGCTGTACTTCGCCGCGTTCCCGCAGGCGTCGCACGCCTCGCCGTCCACTTCCCAGTCGTCGTTGACGTCGACGGCGTCCCAGTCGAGGCAGTCGCCGCCCTCAGCGGCGAAGGCGCAGTCGCCGCAGAGCGCGACGTCCGTGCCGACTGGTGGGTCCGGTGTTACCGAATCCCACGCGGGGTTGATGTCCCATTTGCTGATGTCTTCCATTTGGTCCCCCTTAGGACTGTTTGGTTGGTAGTTCAATCTTCCCATGACCCTCCGACACGGCGGGGAGTTTCCTCCCCGCCGCCAGGCGGTCAGTAACCCATCGACCGCTCGTACGCATTCTCCGCAGCCTCGATCGCGGCATCCTCGTCGTAGTCGTCGAAGTCCGGCTCGTCGAAGTCCGACTCCAACTCGCTGAAGTAGGCATCCCAGTCATACTCACTGGCTTCCTCGTCCGTGAGGCCGAGTTCCTCAGCGGCGCGCTCGATAGCCTCGGCGTAGGCGGCGGCTTCCTGGTAGGGAGCTTCGAGCCAAGCGTCGTATCCCTGCATTTCCGTACCCCGTTTCTTTGTTGGTAGTACCAGTTTCCCATGACCCTCCGACACGGTTCGCGTCGGTAATCATTCGGTTTCGGCGGTTCAGTAGTTAGACGCCGAGGCGTTCCGATCCGTTCCACTTTCATTGTGTGACCTGCACCACACCAAGCTGTTGATCTTGCTTTGCCCTGACGGCAACTGCTGGTCGCGCGTGTGACCCTGTGTCGGACCCTCGTGGGAAACTGGAAAAAAAGGGTGAAGCCGGCTGCTGGTCGCGCGTGTAACACCCGTGCGAGTTCGAGCTCGCCGAGCCGGCGGGGCGGGAACCATACGGCCCCCGCCCCGATCCGGTCAGGCGTAGATCGCCCCGTCGTCGCCGACGTACAAGTCAACCGACCCGTAGGGTTTGCACGCGGCGGTCAGCCGGTCGCCGAGCCAGTCGAGTCCGCGATCCCAGAATCCAGCTCCATGAGAGTTCCGCGTGAGCCAGAAGTCGTGGCCGACTGCCTCGCCCGTCAGACCGGACAGCGCGATATCGTCGGCGTTCGCTTCGATGAAAGCCTCAAGGTCAGCGATCAGCGCCTTCGACGTTTCCGGCGCGAAGTCTTGGATGCCGTGCGAGGCATCCAGCGGCTCATCGGTATCGAAGTCGACGCTCGACCAAAGGGCGCACTGCAGCATCGCGCCGACGGCGTAGGACGTTTGTAGCTGGTTCATTGTGTCTCCGTTTCGGTTGGTAGTTCCATTGTTCCAGGGGGGTCCGACAGGGCGGTTCCCGTCGGTAATCGAGCGGGTGAGTCGCCCCGCCACCGTAGCGGCGGGGCGACTCCGATCGAGCTGACTACTCGACTTCAACCCAAACCGAGTACCAGTCGAGCCAGACCGGACTCTTCGACGTCCGCGTGATGGTGCCGATCCAGGCGGCCTCTTCCACCGCCGCCTCATCGACGGCCACGGTACGGGCGTCGATGCTCAGGGGCCGCCACTTCACGGCGTGGACAACCCCGTTGCGGATGGTGCTGATCTGAGTCAGTCCCGTCGCCTCGACCAGCTCGGCGCGAATCTCGATGATCTGCAAGGCAGTTCCTTTCATTGTTGGTTGGTAGTAGTTAGACGTTCCAGGGGTGGCGAACGGTTTCATCGGGATTGTGTGATCTGCACCACAATCCCGATGGGGGGCCGTCAGGCGGGTTGGATCACGTCAACCCAGGCAGGCACTCCGCAGCGGTGGACGGCGGGCGGTGCCGCGTAGGCGCTCTTGCCGCACAGCGTGCAGTAGATCAGGGGCTTGCTCATCGTGTCTCCATTCGGTTGGGTTGGTAGTTCAGTTATACGGCGGGGGTCCGTCACAGCGGGGGAGTCGCCACTCTCCCCCGCTGTGGGGCCGGTCACCACTCCGGCCCTTCAACTGCGGGGTACAAGTCCGTATCGAACTCGTGCTCGCAGAAGACCTCGCAATCTTCGTCGCACATATCGCCACCCCCTTCCAGCTCGGTTGCTTACAAGTTCAGTTCTACGGTGGGGGTCCGACACACCCCGTCCGGAGCGCCCCATCCGGTCGAACAGTAGTTAGACGTTGCGAGGTTCCGATTCGGTTCCACTTCATTCTGTGACCTGCACCACACTCGATTCGACGGGGACGCGACGGGCAACCGAGGCTCGGCAGGCTCGGGAAGTTGATCTTGCTCCCCGATGAGGGGAGGTGCTGGTCGCGCGTGTAGCACCAACCTCCGGCGGAGCTCGTCGAGACCCCGCTCGTATGGTTCGCCGTCCGGCGGCCACCTCGCCGAGGCTTCCCAAACGCCCCGCTCCACTCCGTCGGACCCTTCCCGTATAGTTGTCATTGTAAGCAACCGAGAGAGGAAACAAGATGCTAGCTACCGAAGCTGAAGCTCACCGCGAATGGCACCGTAACGCGAACGTGCCGATGGGATTCTCTTGCCCGTGGGATGCCTGCGACCCCGCGCTGCTGTCCGAGGAGGAAGCGCAGCGCCTGCTGGCGATCCAAGCGGCGAATGAGGCCGCCGAGGAGGAATGGGCGAATTCCGCCGAGGCTCAAGCGACGTGCGAACACGGCATGAGCGCCTGGCTTTGCGCGGGTCCGGGTCATTACCCGATGGACGATCCCTACGATTGGTGACAGACCACCGGCCCCAGCCCCCTTCGGGGGCTGGGGAGTACCGGTCCCAGCTGTGTCGGACCCGCGTGCAACGCGCGCGACCAGCCTCCCTCCCACGGTGAAGCAAGATCAACTCCGCCGTGTCGGACCCACCGTGTATAGTGGGAACCACTACCCGATGAAAGGAAACACCATGACCCACACCCCGCGCTTCACCGTCTGCCCCGCCTGCGAGGGCGAGGGCGGCCACGACAAGCTCGGCGGCTTCACCGGCGCCGACATGGACGAGTGGTACGGCGACGACTGGGGCGCTCGCGACGAATTCGTGAGCGACTACCGCTCCGGCGTCTACGACGAGGCGTGCGGCACCTGCAAGGGCCAGCGCGTCGTCGCCACCGCCGATCTCGCGGAGATCGAGCAGCGACTCGCGGACGAGGCCGAACTCGCCGCCGAGTACGCGGCCGAGGCGCGGTACTTCGGCTCCGGCTGGTAGCCGCCACGGGCGGGGGGAAACCCCCGCCCCACCCGCGCCCGAGCTTTGTCGGACGCCCGTGCAACACGCGCGACCAGCCCCAGATTGGCCCTTCGAGCAAGATCAACACCGAGCAAGATCAACTTGCGCCAGCCGAGCCAGCCGAGCTCGATGTGGTGCAGGTCACACAATGAAACCGGAACGAACCGGAACGCCGGAACGTCAAACCCTTGACCGACCCGAACCGACCTACCAGGGGGAACCATGACCACCACCACCGCCACCCGCACTGCCACCAGCCGCCAGATCGGCTTCATGGCCAAGTTGAGCGCCGAGCGCGGCCTCGACTTCGACGCCGCCACCTGGACCGAGGGATTCGCTTCCCGCGAGGCTCGCGCCGCGATCGACGGGCTGCTCGCCACGCCGCGCAAGGCGACCGCTCGCAAGGCCGCCGAGCCTGCCGCGACCGACGTCCCCGCCGGTCACTTCGCGGTCCCCAGCCGCACCGGCGCGAACGATCTCGACTTCTGGCTCGTCCAGAAGCCGACCGAGGGCCGCTGGGCCGGTTACGTGTTCGTCAAGCGCGTGCTCGGCGGTCACGATCCGGTGAGCGTTCGCGGGGCCGAGGCCGCCGCCGCGCTGGCCGCGATCAGCGCCGCCGGTCCCCTCGCCGCTGCCGCCGTGTACGGGCAGCAGATCGGGCAGTGCTCGCACTGCCACCGCGAGTTGACCGACGTCGTGAGCCGGTTCACCGGCTACGGCCCGACCTGCCGCGGCCACGTCGGCCTCGCGGTGAGCGCGGAGACTCGCGCCGCTGCCGCCGAGTGGGCGACCGCGAACGGCCACGCGGACCTGCTCGCGGGGTGACCTGCTCGCGGGGGGGGGCGGCTGGCAACCGGCCCCCCGCGCTCGCGGTCCCCGCAGGGGCCGAGCTGTTGATCTTGAAAAAAAGGGGCCGGTCGGCTGGTCGCGCGTGTTGCACGAGGGTCCGACACGCCGGCGGACATCCGGGCCGACATGGGTTCGTATGGTTCACGCCCGGGCGGCCCGGCCATTTGATCGAGGAAACCTGACACCCGCCGAGCTGACTTGCCTCCGTCGGACCCATCCCATAGAATGGAACTACTAACCGAGAGAAAGAGGAAAGCATGAAGAAGATCATTGGACCCGCCGCCTGCCTGATCGCCGGATTCGGCGGGGTCGCCCTGCTCGCGCTCACGCCGCCTGCTCACGCGGAATGCCGCGTGACCGACACCGCCGCCAGCCAGGGATGCGAGAGCATCATGCCGCCGTGCGACTCCGAGGATTCGACCGGACCCTGCTTCTGGGATGCCCGGGAACGCGGGAACGGCCTGGGCAGCTCATTCGTCGCGATCCCCGATATGGGCGTCGTGCCTGTGAAGTGAAGGCTTCTAGCGGCTGTTCGACTCGAACGAGCCGGGGAGGGTGTGTTCCATCGCGTCGCTGCGCCACTCCCGTTTCACCTTGACGGGTGCAGGCTTATCGTCGGTCAGCCGCGCATCCCACGAATGAAACTCCACCCGGCGATCATACCGAGGAAGGGCTGTGTCGGACCCAGCTGGGATAATGGAACTACAAGCCGAGAGAAAGAGGAAGCCATGAACAGCAAGAGCACCGGCGCCAACACCGTCCGCACCGCGAAGGTGCAGGAGCTGCGCCGCAGCGCCGCCGCCGGATCGCACGGCGACAGGCGCCTCAAGCGGGCCAAGACCCGCGGGGCCGTGAAGGCCCGGGCCTTCAGCGAGTACCGCTGAGGGCAGGCGGGGGCCGCTAGCAACGGCCCCCGCTGTGTCGGACCCCGAACGTAGAATAGAACTACCAGCCCAACAGAGAGAAAGAAGGACCGAATGATCATCGCTAACGTCACCGCCCAGGACGGCAAGATCAGCGCCATTCCCGCGACCCACTGGTCGCCGATGAAGCGCAAGGTCTTTGAGGCGGGGGCCGTGAAAGCCGGCCTCACGATCACCTACACGACCCGGTGACGCGGGGGCGGGGGCCGCAAGGCCCCCGCTGTGTCGGACCCAGCTGGGATAATGGAACTACAAGCCACCGAGGGAAAGAGGAAAGCATGAGCGACTACTTCTACGTCGTGATCGTCACCGGCGCGGACGTCCGGTTCGACGGCCCGTACATCCGCGAGGATGCGATCGAGGCTCGGCAGGAAGCCTCCGACGCCGACAACGTCACGCGGCTGCTGAAAGTCGCGATCAGCGAGTCAGGCTTCCCCACCCTGACCCTGTGACCCGAGCGGGGCCGCAAGGCCCCGCTCTGTCGGACCCCCGCCGTAGAATGGAACTAATAACCCAGCCGGTCAAGAGAAAGGAAACCTTATGACCAGCACCGTTCGCTCCCTCCGCAACGCGGCCCGCCGCCTCTACGCCGAGGCCGACGCCGCCTACGCGGCAGGCGACGCCGACGCCGCGATCGCCCTTGGCGGCCTGGCGCTCGACGCCGAGGCCGAGGCCGACCGGCTCGACCCCACGGTCTACGCTCGGCGCGTCTGACCCGCAGCCGGCTCCGGCCCCTTACCCCGAGGGAGCCGGAGCCGGCTGTTGATCTTGCTCGCCGCGCGGTCAACGCTGGTCGCGCGTAATAACACCAACCCCCGACACGGGGCCGGCGGAGATCGCCGACATCCCGCCGTATGGTTCACGATCTCCAGCTCCAGCTCCAGCTCCAGGGCCGTGTCGGACCCTGATGGGATAATGGAACTACACCGAAAGAGAGGAAACAGAATGTACTTCAACTGCGAATGGGACGGGCCGGAGCACCGGCACCTGACCGAGGCGGCAGTCGCCGCCTGCACCGCCGAGTTCTACGCGGCAGCCGAGCGGGAGGCGCGGCGGTTCGACAACGCGGTCCCCGCCGAATTCTTCCGCGACAGCGGGAGCTCCCACTTCGAGACCTGGTTCTCGGAGCGGTGACAAAGAAACCCCCCATCCCGAAACCGGGGTGGGGGGTTCTCCCAATTTTCTGGGGTCGGCGACTGCTGGTCGCGCGTGTAGCCGGCACGGCCTAAGCCGCCTTCCGGGCCTCCCGCCGTTCGGCGAGGTGCTTCGCCCATTCCGGCGACTTCGATCCGGTGGGGGTGAAGCCGTGCTTGAGCAGCCAGCCCCGCACCGCCCCCGGTCCCCACAGCTCCGGTGAAACCGGGCCGACCTCGGGGTCGATGAACCGGATCGCGCCGCGCTCATCGCCGGTCATCTTGAACCGGTATTCGATACCGAATTCGTTGGTCACCCTGTACCACTTGACCGTGCGTTCGCGCTGGACGTAGTCCACGCCGTCGCCGTTGTTCATCGTTCCCCCCGTTGCTTTCCGCTGTTAGTTTCATTGTATCGGAGGGGTCCGACGTTGCCGGATCCCTCCGATATCGTTATAGTTCGGGATAGAGTACGGCGGTATTCCCCGCTAATGCGGGGGTGAACCGGCGAGCAACCAGGCTGTGTGGTGCTGGCAATTCGCCGCCGTACTCTTTCTTTATTCCCAGCCAGGAATCACGATGGTTTCGATTCCCTCCGCGATCCACAATTTCAGGACGTTCGGATTGTCGTCCACCGCCAGGATCGGATTCCATGACCGCCGTATCCGAGCGAGGATATCGGCCTTCACTTCAACGTCGGCCCGTTGATCTTTGTCGTGCCGCATGAAAAGCGCGTGGCTGGGGATATCGTGCATTGCCAACCACCAGGCGGTGTGGTGCCGCCATTTGTGCCGCCTCGCGGTGACGATCAGCACCGCCAACCCGTCGGCGTGAGCCTGCCGCGCGATATCGACGGCCTGCGGGATCGGGGGGCAGTTGACGGACTCGCCGTGGAATTCGTCGAACGACTTCCAGGGCCGCTCGGCGGTCGGCATCACGAAGTGCCGGATGCCGGACACGTCCGCGAGGGTGCCGTCCATGTCGATGATGACTGCGTTCCGCATGATGCCTTCCTTTCTCTTGACTAGTTCCATTGTCCCAGGTGGGTCCGACACGGGTTCGCGTCGGTATTTCAGCTTCAGTAGTTAGACGCCGATGATCTTGACAACGTTCCCCGATCGTTGTGTAACTTGCATCACACCGAGCTGGGCCGGTTGTGTCGGAGCCTCGTGCAACACGCGCGACCAGCGTGGGGGGAGGGGAAAAAATTTCCCAAGATCATTTCTGGGTGGGGGTGCGGCCCCCCTTTCGGGGGGCCGCCGTTCCGGTCAGGCGACCGGCTCCAGGGCGGGGTACTCCCAGCGGCTGTCGTCCGTCAGGCGGTACGTCACCCCGTCGACCTCGATCAGGTCGCCGATCGCGACGTCGATGACCGGCGCACGCTCCGGCTGCGGATGCGCGGTGATCATCGTGCCCAGCGGGTAGGTGTAGGCCCACGGCCCCTCGACCAGCGGCCCCTGGAACACCTTGCGGCCCGACTCGCCGGCGGGGATCGCGCCCACGCCCAGCTCGATGACCCGTCCCGCGTAGCGGCTGCGGGTCCGGATGCGGGTCTTGCTCGCGACCTCGGTGCCGCCGTAGGTGAGGTGGGTCGGGATGATGATGATGGTTGCCATTGTGGCTCCTTCTTTGTTGGTAGTTCCAGTTTCCCATGAGGGTCCGACACGGGTTCGCGTCGGTAATCTTTCCCTCGTTCGGCCGGTCAGTAGTTAGACGCCCAGGCGTTCCGATCCGTTCCACTTTCGTTGTGTGACCTGCACCACACCAAGAAGTTGATCTTGGATTTTTCCTCCCCCCCCCAGCTGGTCGCGCGTGTTGCACGGACATCCGACACAAGCTCGGACCGCCGTCGGGCCGAACCGAACCGGCCCCCCTTTCGGGGGGCCGGTCAGTCACCGGCTGGCCCGGTCGAACGGGCCGCCCGCCACAATCTCCCGGACCAACCGCTGGGTCAAGGTGTGAGTCTCGGCGTCACCGGCGGTGATCTTGTGACCGCCTTGCGCGTCGGACCACGTCGTGGTGAACGTTCCGTCGTGATGGTTCACGCACCGGAAGTTCCGGATGGTCTGTGTGCTGGCCATGAGCTTTCCTTTCTCTCGGTTATTACTTTCAGTATACGGGGGGGGTCCGACACAGCGGGGGCCTTGCGGCCCCCGCCCGGGGTCACCGCCGAAGATCGGCAGGCCGGATGCGGACCTCGCCGCCGTCGACGTCCACCGTCAGCCGCGCGTCGGTCGGCGTGGCGAACAGGCTCACCCGCAGCCACTCGGCCCCGCCGTCCAGCTGGACGTAGGTCGCCGTGGGGATCTTCACCCCGTAGCGCGCCGGTGAGCAGCCGATCGGGTCGACGGTGACGCCGGTGACGTTCGCGAAGATGATGCTCATGGGTTCCTCTTTCCCTCGGTTTCGGTCGGTCAGTAGTTAGACGCTGCAGCGTTCCGATCCGTTCCACTTTCATTGTGTGACCTGCACCACACCGAGCTGATGATCTTGGCCGAAGTTGATCTTGGTCGGCTGGGGTCAAGGGCTGGTCGCGCGTGATACATGAGGGGTCCGACAGAGCCGGCCCCCTTCCAGGGACCGGCCTGCCGGTCGGTCGTCAGGCGGCGCAGTCGGCCAGCTCGGACGCGCACCCGCGCCAGAACACCGCGTCGGTGTCGGTCACGGTCCACGAGCCGTCCTCGAAGATCACCGCTTGCGCGTCCGATCCGAAGTCGGCGCAGCCGTCGTGCAGCACGGTCACCGTGTCGCCGGTGATCGGGCCGGTGTACCAGGCGAGCGACGCCGCGACGGACTGCTCGCACGTCGAACCGATCGGCACCGGCGCGGACGCGGTGTGGACAACCGGCGCGGCGGCCTCGGTCGCCACGACCTGCGCGGTCGTCGTGACCGACGATGGCAGGAAGGTGAGCAGCCCGATACCGGCGGTCGCCGCGATCAGGTAGGCGGCGGCGGCTTTCGCGGTGGACGGCTTGTGCGTTGTCATTGTGTCTCCTTGGGTTGTTAGTTCAATTCTAGCTGGGGGGTCCGACGGAGCGGGGGGCTTGCGCGGCGGTGAAGATCACCCCCGCCACGGCGGCGTCGGCGGTGAGCCGCGCCTCCCTCGGGGTGACGTAGGTGAGCGGCTTGCGCCGCACCGCGAAGGGGGTCGCGGTGACGGGGGACGGGGTGGCGATGCTGCTCATGCTTTCCTCTTTCCGTTTGTTTGGGTTGGTAGTTCCATTATGACAGGGGGGTCCGACAGAGCGGGGGGAGCCG
>Ga0105104_10000608_pt1 | contig 27667 bp, 30 predicted proteins | sample PPLLaktember2015_3_FD_87034 | JGI IMG/M metagenome (GOLD analysis project Ga0105104, IMG submission 87034) | Freshwater sediment microbial communities from Prairie Pothole Lake near Jamestown, North Dakota, USA - PPLs Lake P7 Core (6) Depth... | ecosystem: Environmental > Aquatic > Freshwater >...
AGCGCGCCTCGCGAGCGGGGCGCGGGAAGCGATCTCTTCAGCAAGCTTAAGGGCTTCCTCCAAATATCCCTCCACGGGGACGAGGCGGTTCACCATCCCAAATTGGTAGGCTTCCTGTGCGGTGAGCGTGCGATTGTTGAGGATCATCTCCATCGCGATGGCTTTGCCCACTGCGCGCGTCAGACGCTGAGTCCCGCCTGCGCCAGGGATGACGCCGATCGTGATCTCCGGCTGACCAAACCTGGCTGACTCCGAGGCGACGATCATGTCACAGGAGAGGGCGATCTCGCAGCCCCCGCCCAGTGCCCAGCCGGATACCGCGGCAATGACCGGTTCCTGGATCGTACGAATCCTGCCAAAGACCGCCACGTGATCCCGATCCATCATTTGCTGCATGGATTGGTCGGCCATCTCCTTGATGTCTGCACCCGCGGCAAACGCTTTCGCACTCCCGGTAATAACCATCGCGCCGACAGCGTCATCTTTATCGAACACTTCCAGCGCGTCCATCAGTTCGCGCATCAGTTGATTGTTGAGGGCATTCATGGCTTGCGGACGATTCAACGTGATCAATCCAACATGTCCGCGGGTTTCGGTCAGGATCAATTCGTAAGGCATAAGTTCTCCTCCATGGTTGTCGTAGGGGCGACCAGCTACGACAATAATCTATAGGAGGATTCTACACGAGAACCGAAATTATGCTGCGCTGGCGCAAACCTTCCCTTTCAGGAGATAAAAATGACGGTTGTTGCTAATCTTATGATTGTTATTGTGGCGCTTCTCCATCTTGGTTTTCTTGTACTGGAAATGTTCTTATGGAATCATCCTGTGGGCCGAAAGACCTTCGGGATGACCAGGGAGGTTTCTGAGTCTTCAGCAACGCTGGCAGCGAACCAGGGTCTTTACAATGGTTTTCTCGCCGCCGGTTTGATCTGGGGACTGGTATCCGGTGAATTCTCTGTGAAATTATTCTTCCTGATCTGTGTCCTGATTGCAGGGATCTTTGGCGGTTTTACGGCAAAGCGATCCATTCTTTATCTGCAAGCGTTACCGGCCTTGCTTGGTTTGATATTCCTTTACCTTTCGTAAGGGTAGTTTGTTGTGAAAAAACCAGGTCTCATTAAACTGGCAGCCCTGGCTGGCATGATTGGTCCCATCCTGTTTGCGGTCGTTGTCACGGGATTAACCCTTGCCGAAGCTGATTTCATGCGCACCCTCGGCTGGAATCCATTGGGTCCGGTGATCGACTGGCCCAGCGGACTTGCCATGGGTCCTCATGGCTGGCTGATGACGCTGACATTCTTCATTTGCGGGGTAATGATGGCATTCTTTGCCTATGGGTTAAAGCTTGCACTTCAGGACAAACTTGCCACGACCCTGATGATGCTGGCAGGCTTTGCCATGATGGGCCTGGTGTTTACCTCCCAACCTACCATTGGGCGCGCTTCATATACCTGGCATGGCTTCCTGCACGATGCCTTTTTTGCCGTGCTGGGTTTCAGCCTCATGCCAGGCATGCTCCTGCTGGGACGTGTCTTTCAGAAAAATGATCAGTGGAAGAATTTGTCAATTTATACCTGGGGTACTCTGGCATTGGTCATTCCCACTTTTTGGCTGAAAGGCACGGCGTTTTATGTTTTTTTGCTGGCGATCCTGGTATGGAGTGAAGTCATCGCGTTCCGCTTGAAGTCAACCCAATGAATTGACTTTGCAAAGCGATTTCTGTATAGTATTAATACCACTGCGAAACGGAGAGTTGTTATGGCACGAAAGCAGTCCACCAGCCCTAAAAAGACACGAGAAGTTTCGCCGGAACTCCAGCAAGCCAGGGCTTACTTCCAGGAGAAAGACAATCTGCTCTGCCCGCCGATCACCCGCGCGGCGTATTCGGACCGCATGGCCTGGATCCTTGCCTGCATGGCACACCTGGCGTATGACAGGTTTGAAGACAATCGGATTGCCCGCAAATTATTCGTTGCAAAACTTCAGGGCGGTGGTTTTAAACTGGTCAAAACCTTCTACGCACAGGAAACGGATACGCAGGCATTCCTGGCACAAAGCAGTGAAGGCTATGCTGTGCTTGCCTTTCGAGGCACCGAAACAGGCAAGCGACAGGATGTCAGAATCGATGCGAAGGCGCTGAGGGTCTCTGTCCTCGAAGGCAGGATCCATGGTGGGTTTAGAGTCGCATACGACAGTGTTGCGAAGGATATCGAGAAGAGTATCTTGAAGCTGAATGGTATCCCTCTGTATGTAACCGGTCACTCACTGGGTGCCGCGCTGGCTACCGTTGCCACCCAAAGACTGGAGCACAACCCTCGCACCCGGGAAATCATTGCAGCCTGTTATACATTTGGAAGCCCGCGTGTCGGCGATACCCACTACGATATGGAATTTAAGTCCCCGATCTATCGAATTGTGAACACCGCGGATATTGTTACCATCATCCCATTACTGGCAATGGGGTACATCCATATTGGAGATGTACGTTTCCTCGGCAGCGCGGAAGGGGAATTTCGGCGTGGTATCCCTTTCCTCCGGCGCTGGTATCTTTTTATGCTCACGATGTTCAAGTTTTTTGGACCCATTGTTGGGGATCATGCGATTGTCGAATATCGAAGAAAGTTGGAAGCCGTTGCCCGGAAACGGAATAAAAGGTTTGGCCATTGACCTTCATGTGAAAAAACCACTGGCTCAAACCAGCGGTTTTCCGTTCAATAATTCGGTCAGGTTGCTGGTGCTTTTCAGAATATGGTCCGCTCCCAGTTGTTTCAATTCAGGCTCTTCGCCGAAGCCGCACAGGACGCCGAGGGCTTGTGCGCCGGCGGCCTTCCCGGCACGGATGTCCACCGTTGTGTCGCCGATCATGAGACATTGCGCGGGATGGACGGCCATCTTTTGTGCGGCGAGCAGGATGGGGTCCGGGTAGGGTTTTGTATGCGGTGCGGAGAGACCCGTCACGATCACATCGAAATATTTGCAAAGATCGAATTGCTTCAGGAAGCGCAGCGTGCTTTTCTCGTCCCGGGCGCTGACGACCGCCATGGGATAGCGCCCCTGCAGCTGTGCCAGCATCTCGTCCACGTCGGGCACGAGCAGGAATTTCTTCTTTGAGTCTTTGCGGTGGCGGTTGATCCAGTCGATCACAGCCGTCATCTCATCGTCGATCCCGATGCGGTCGGCGAAGCCCAGGAGGGCATTGCCCGGCGATTCGACCCACATCACCAGCCGTCGGGCAGTCTGCATGGGGTTGCGAAATAAGAACCGCGGCAAAAGGTCCACAACCTTCTGCGCGTATAGGTCATCGGTGTCGCTCAACGTGCCATCCACGTCGAAGCACAGGGCTTTTATGCGAGGAATATCGAGTGGCATGGGCGCAATTGTACCGTAATTGAATGTGCTATACTTTGCTTGTTGGATCCTATATGTCGTTACTGAAAGAAAAAGATCGCACCAAGGCGTTACTGGAACTTCTTTATCATGTCAGCCGCGAGGTAGCCACTGCGCTTGACCTGCGTACTGTGCTGCGGCGCGTGCTTAATGAAGCCTTGCTAAATGTGGGCGGGGAACGTTGCAGTATCGTCGTGCTGGATGATGCCGGCAAAGCCGTGGACGCGACCATTGTTTACGGGAAGCAGGTTCATGAACATACGACCCAGCAGCTGCGTGACACGATGGAGCGCGGGCTGGCTGGCTGGGTCATCCGCAATCGTAAAAGCACCCTGGTTCTCGATACAAGTAAAGACGAACGCTGGTTGATACGCCCTGATGACGCCATTGACCAATCCGGAGCCAAATCCGCGATCTGTGTGCCGCTGCTGGCGCGCGAGCAACTGGTAGGGGTTCTTACGCTTGTTCACCCGGCTCCCAATGCCTTTTCAGAAGATCAACTGGATTTGATGCAGGCGATCGCTGACCAGGCTGGCGTGGCTGTCTTGAACGCGCGTCTGTACACCGAAAGTCAGCGCCAGGCACGCGTCATGACTGCACTGGCAGAAGGGGCCGCTGCCATGAACTCCTCCCTGCGCATGGAGGAGGTCTACCAGCGCATTTTGATCCAAACGATGCAGGCATTGCAGGTCGAGACGGTTGCGCTTGGCATGCTGGACGGCGAGCATATCGTCTATCGTGCAGCGACCGGACAGAATGCCGGCAATATCCTTGGACGGAAGATTCCCCTCGGCGAAGGGATCGCCGGCGCCGCGGCGCTCGAGGGCCGCGGGATCGTGGAGGCAAACGTCAGCCAGGAGAAAAGCCTGGGCGAGACGGACAAGTTTGGCGGCATCGAGACACGCGCCATCCTGGTTGCGCCGATCCAGTCTCAGGGACGCGTGATCGGCATCATCGAAGCGATCAACCCCATCGCCAAGTCTTTCGACCCCGACGCGCTGCTGGTGATGACCGGAATTGGCGGCCTGGCTGGGTCGACGATCCAGAACGCGCAACTGTTCGAACGTCTGCAGGCGGCACATCAACGCTACCGTGAGTTGTTCGAAGACAGCATCGACGCGATGCTGATCACCGATTGGGACGGCCACATCCTGGAAGCCAATCGCCAGGCTGTTGCGCTGAGTGGTTATTCACGCGAAGTGTTGCAGACCCTGACCGTCGATCAACTCCATGAGGTGCAGTGGAGCCGGACGGGCCCGAAATTTGAAACATTGCGTGAGAACCGCACATGTTCCTACGAATCATCCATACTTGGAGAGGCGGACGCACATACGCCAATCGAGGTCCATGCCCGGCGCGTGGAATTCGATGAGACCGATTCGATCCAGTGGATCCTGCGTGACATTACCGAGCGCAAGGAACTGGATGGTTTGCGTGAGGATCTCACCGCCATGATCTATCATGACCTGCGTTCGCCATTGGCGAACATTGTTTCCAGTCTGGATCTGTTGTTCAGCATGGTGCCGGAAGATGACCGCGAAACGGTCCTCACCATCCTGAAGATCGCCGAGAACTCAACCGACCGGATCCAGCGTCTTGTCAGTTCGCTGCTGGATGTGAACAGACTCGAATCCGGTCAGCCGGTGGTAGACCAGAAAGTCGTCGAGACCATCTCACTGATCGAAAAGGTTGTCCTCGACGTGGGACCGGCTGCGAAAGGTCACCGGCAAACCATCACGACCGACCTGCCGAAGGAACTTCCGCCCATCTGGGTGGACGAAGGCATGGCGCGGCGCGTGCTGATCAATTTGCTGGAGAATTCGGTCAAGTTCACACCGCTAGAGGGCAGGCTGGAGGTGGGGGCACGTCACGAGGACAATTGGGTGCACATCTGGGTAACGGATAACGGTTCTGGAATTCCTTTGTCAGACCAGGAAAGGATCTTTGAAAAGTTTACCCGTCTGCGCGGCAGGAACAGGCCCAATGGACTGGGGATCGGCCTGGCGTTTTGTCGTCTGGCAGTGCTTGGGCATGGTGGCAGGATCTGGGTGGAAAGTGAGACGGGGAAAGGCTCCACATTCCACTTTACGTTTCCGATCGCAACAAAAGAACAACTGGCTGGTCAGACAGAATAAATGGATCGCATTCCCGCAGGCTGTGGAAGCAAATAGGAGCACTGATTAATGGATGAAATTGCAAAGAACGTTTATATCGAAGAACGATATTTGGGGGTCACACTGGGTGTGATCATCCAGTCACGCGGTCTGGTTCAGATCGACGCACCGCCTTCGCCGGACGATGGGCGCACCTGGCGAGCTTCACTGATGGGCATGGGCGGGGGTCCCGAACGCGTGCTGATCAACCTTGACGCGCACCCCGACCGGACATTGGGCGCGCGCACCATGGATTGTACGGTGATCGCCCATGAGACAACCGCACAGGCGTTTCGCAACCGCCCCAACACATTCAAAGCCCAGGGCGATGAAACCGGCGCCAACTGGGAAGCTATTCCGGGGCTGGGGAGTGTGCGCTGGGCGCCCCCGGAGATCTCCTTTGTGGAGAAGATGACATTACATTGGGGAGAGTCGCCCATCCTGTTGGAGAGTCATCCGGGACCCGCCTCGGGCGCGATCTGGGTGATCCTGCCGGAGGAAAAAGTGGTCTTTGTGGGGGATTCCGTGACCAAGGGGCAGCCCCCGTTCCTGGCGTATGCCAGCCTGCCTGAATGGCTCGAGTCACTAAAAATATTGCAGGAGCCTGACTATAAAGGTTTTACGATCGTCAGCAGTCGCGGGGGCGTGGTTACCCCGCAGGTTGTCCGTATGCAAGCGGATATTCTCAAGCGCATTCACGATAAAGTGGAAAAGCTTGGGAGTAAGAAAGCCGCCCCTGCTGCCGTAGAAAAGCTGGCCGACCAGCTCCTTAAGGATTTCAAGGTGCCAGCCGCTCGCCAAAAGCAGTATGCTCACCGCCTGCGCTACGGGTTAAATAACTATTACGCACGTCATTATCATTCCACTTCACGGCATTTGTTGGATGAGCAATGACCCTCGTGCCTCTGCTGGAAGTAACCAGAGGGAACATTGTAGAATCCGTCCATTATGGCTCGATCGCGATCGTGGATTCGAAAGGCAAACTGATCTCATCTTATGGCGACCCGCAAACGGTCGCCTTTTTGCGCTCGAGCGCCAAACCGTTTCAGGCACTGCCGTTCGTCGAGCACGGCGGCCTGGAGTATTTTGGATTGACCCCGCATGAACTCTCGATCGCATGTGCTTCCCATGAGGGCAGTGATTTGCACGTGCAAACGGTTCAGGGGATCCAGAAGAAGGTCGGCGTGGAGGAAAGTCAGCTTCAGTGCGGCGTTCATCTGCCCGGGGATGTGGAGGCGTTCAAAGCGCTCCTCCTCGAGCGGAGACAGCCTTCTCCCAATCAAAATAATTGTTCCGGAAAACATACTGCGATGCTGGCGTACGCCAGGATGCGTGGACTTCCGCTGGAGAATTATCTCGACATCAACCATCCCATCCAACAGGAGATCCTCGCCTCCTTCTCCGAGATGTGCCTGATCCCGTTAAAGGAGGTCGAGCTCGGCACGGACGGCTGTTCCGCGCCCAATTTTGCGGTTCCCCTGGATCGTGCCGCGCTTGCCATGGCGCGTCTCTGCGACCCGCGCGAACTTTCGGAGATGCGCAACTCCGCCTGCCGGAAGATCACCTCCGCCATGACGGCGCATCCCGAAATGGTCAGCGGATATGGAGAGTTCGACGAACAATTGATGCGCACCGGGGCGGGGAAGATCGTCTGCAAGCGCGGGGCAGAGGGATATCAGCTCATCGGCCTGCTGCCCGGAGTTTTAAGCTCCGATTCACCGGGGATCGGGATCGCGCTAAAGGTCAGCGACGGAGACGCGGCGCGCACAGCCCTCGACCTCACACATAGCCCGCGCGTTCGCCCGGCGGTGGCGCTCGAGATCCTGCGTCAGCTGGGAGCGCTTTCTTCGGAGCAGGAACAGGCTCTGGCTGCGTTTGGACCCGTCAAACCCATCGAAAACCACCGCGGCATCCTTACCGGGCAGGCGCGTCCAGTGTTCGAGCTTTAACCAGTCTTGCTTCAGCCGCCGTTCGCGGCGAAGGGAGCGTAGCCCTCGACTTCCCGTGCAATTTCCTTTCAATTCGTTAATGTAGCATGACAATACTCGGGAGGATTATATTTAATGTTACAATGAAAAACAGGAAGAATATTACTACCTAGAGAGTTAATCCATGGCTTCCACCGGGGACCGCATACTACTTGTCGAAAACGACCCTGATATTATTGATTTAATAGCCCGCCAGGCACTTATATCTGAGGGATATGATGTGGACGTGGTGTCTGATTCTTCCGCCGCGATCAAACAGGCAATTCAAAATCCTCCTGACCTGGTCATTGCAGACCTCAACCTGCCCACCCTGAGCGCCAAAGACCTGTTGGTGGCACTTTCCGCGCAGGGCATCAATACGCCTTTGCTGGTTATCGCCAGCAAAGGGCAGGAACAGAATATCATTCAAGCCTTCCGCCTTGGCGCAGCCGATTATCTGTTGTGGCCCGCGCGGGATGCTGAGGTGCTTTCCGTGGTGGAGCGTGTGCTCAACCGTGTACATGCAACCCGCGACCGCCAGCGCCTCGACCAGAAGTTAAGTGAACTCAATCATGAATTTCAGCGGAAGGTGGGCGAGCTCACCACCATTATCAATCTTGGCAAGGCAGTTGTCTCGGTGACAGATCAACGCGCTTTATTCCAGAAAGTTGTGGACGCGGCGGCACAGGTCGCTGAGGCAAATATGGCCTGGCTGCTTGTCCGCGACGACGAAAACAGGTCTTTTCTGCTCGTAGGGCAGCGGGGCCTCCCTGAAGTTTGGGCAAAGAAAATCAATCTGCCTCTGGATGACGGCATCAGTGGATTGGTGGCTCTTTCCGGCGAGACGCTCTCGATTGCAGGCGAGCCGCTCATGAAATTCAGGGTTTCCAGTTTGGGAAAGTCCGCCTGTGCCATACCGATCAAAGTTCAAAAGGAAGTGATTGGCATGCTGGTGGTTGTCCGCAGGGAGGCACGCCCATTTGAAAAGCCGGCGCAGATGTTGCTGGAAGCCGTCGCCGACTATGCCTCCATCTCACTTGTGAATGCCCGTCTGTTCCGGGTCTTGAATAGTTCAGCCCAGGCTTCCAAAGAGGTGGAAAAACGGCAGAGTGCATTACTCGAAGCTGTCCGCAGTTCGGTCACAGAAGAATTGCAGGCTGCGATCTATCCGATCGACCTTTTATTGACAGAAAAGACGGATCATTTGACGGGCAGCCAGCGGCAGGCTTTGCAAACCTCCCGCGCCGCGTTGCAGCGCCTGGCGCGTGTGACGGAGAAGACCATCCCTCCCTCCTCGACCTCAAAAAAGAAGTAAAATTTATACGTTTCAACTATGCCGAAAACCGACTTAATTCTGCTGGCGTTGGAAGAACCCTCCATTTTGAATCTAATGGAGCGTGCTTTGCAGGCAGTCAAGTATGAAACTGCAACTGCCCAGGACGTACAGTCACTGGGAAAAATCCTCAAAGAATCTGTCCCTGCACTCCTGTTGCTCGGGACGAAGTTCGATGGACATGATGGGTTGAAGGTTGCCCGGGAACTGCAGGATCGTTTTCCAACACTTCCTTTTCTCTTTTACCTGGAGGAAACAACTCCTGAGTTGCTCAAGGGGATTTTCCGCCTGGGCTTGAGCGGATACCTGACTCCGCCTCTCGCAACAGATGAGATCGTTGATACTGTGGAAAACAGTCTCAGAAATGCTCAGCGCGTAGGTGACTGGCTTCGCAAGGAAGTCAAACGTACCACCACTTCCCTGCAAAAGCGTGCCCAGCTTTCGGAAGCTGAACATGCACAGCTGGAGGCGGTCTTCAATAATATCCACGACTGCGTGATGATCCTCAACCAGGAAAATGTCATCATGCTCCTGAATCCAGCCATGTGCCAGGCTCTTGGCATCAATGCGAAGACGGCGATCGGCAAGCAGGTACTGGATGTGATCAAACAACCTGATCTGCTCACCCTGATCACAAATGCAGACCCAAAGGACTTCTATCAATATCATGAAGTCAATTTTCCTGATGGCCGCGTGGGGAATGCTCAATTCATAGCCATTCATGAAGTCGGATATGCCCTCACCATGCAGGATATCACCTATTTGAAGGAAGTGGATCGGGTTCGCAGCGAGATCGTCCATACGGTTTCGCATGATCTGCGCTCCCCGCTTACCTCGGTGATCGGCTATACAGAACTGGTGGAACGGTCCGGTCCGCTCAATGAACAGCAACACGAGTTCCTCGACCGCATCCAGGACAGTATTCAGCACATCACAACATTGATCAACGACTTGCTGGACCTTGGCAGTATTGAGGCAGGTATCGATACACGCCGCGAATTTGTCCAATTGGAAGGCATCCTGCGTTATACAATCGAGATGCTGCATGCCCAGGTCAAGGCAAAACGCCTCAAGGTCCGGACGGATATCGCCCCGGCATTGCCATCCTTGCGGGCAAACCCTCTGCGCCTGCGACAGGTCCTTGATAATGTTGTGGGGAATGCGATCAAGTATTCCAATGTCAATGGCGAAATACAGATCTCCATCCATTCCGAGGGCGACCAGGTAATTTTGCAGGTCACCGACCAGGGACCCGGGATTCCCCCGGCGGACCAGCCGCACATTTTCGATAAATTTTATCGAGGCACCAATGTGGGTTCAGGGATCGAAGGCTCCGGGCTTGGGCTTGCGATTGTCAAAAATATTGTGGAAAGCCATCAGGGGCGCATCTGGGTGGAATCGACAATGGGGAAAGGCAGCTCGTTCTTCATCGTTCTCCCTGTGGTGGCCGAACCTGTTACAACCCCAAAGAAAAAAGAACCGGAATAAACTTAAGTGGGTCTGATAGCTATTACTTAAAAAATGCCTCCGCCGACATAATCGGCGGAGGCTTTCGCCAAAGGAGGAGACAGTGAGGAGCATTTGGAGGTGTCTTTGTTCCGTCTCCATATTTATAATATCTCACGTATACTTTTTTAGCCATCGTAGAATGTAACCGATAGTTAGTGACATCTTTCACAAACAAAGTTTATGTGTATTGATGAATTTTCTGATTTGCAAGGTTGCCTCCTCAGGGGTACGATTTCAGCAATAAATTGGGGTCAGGGTTTCCGCTGATCATTTTTGAGACCTTCCACTTCTCCTGATACAGCGCCAGCACCGGTTTTCCCGACCTAAGCGAAAAAGCGATCTCATAACCAACGCCATGCGAAGGCAGGCTGACTTCGGCGATCAAAACATCACAATCACGGATCCAGGCAACATCGCGCGCATAGACCTCGCCGGGATCGATTACCGCTTCCAGCGCCATTATGCCTGATTCCGCCAAATGGGCGATTGGCACCACATGCTGATCTTCCGTTAATGCCCGCACGATCGCCTGATAGACCGGCTCGAACTCACGTCCCCCGGTGATCGAACACGCAAAGTACACATTCATTTGCGCGGCAGCCGCGCCAGGATGGAGTCCTTCGATCGTTTTGGCGCGGGCGGATTCGGGTCGACGCCGGAACGCATGCTTTCCAGCTCGGCACTGAAGCGCATCCAATCGTCCACCAGGATCACGATATGGGGCGTTTGATCTTTGAAAAAAAACTTGTGAAGAAAGATCCGCAGCATGGCCGGCGAGATGGGATACCCATTCAGGTCAAGGACCAGTGCGGTCTTATGGGCAAGCGGCGAAAAAATGTCGCGGACCCAGCCGGACATGCTTTTGAGCGAAAAGATATAGCGCATCTCGGTTGCGGTTGTTTTCTGGATGCGCTTATAGGAAATATTGATCCGCATGAACGGCGTAACAAGTTTTAAATAAGTAGGGTACGGCTGGACATAGGCGAAGTATCGGATGGACCAGAAGAAAAAGCCAATCAGGATCGCCAGCCCGCCAACCGCCGCATCGAATCCCCAGATCCACGGCATAAATTGTCCCAGCGGTTCGATATATTCGCTGTACGCCCAGGCAAACATTCCGAGCCCCATCACGATGAAGGCGAACCACCAGCGGTTGAGTATATGCCGGTAAACGATCAGGGGATACTTATGCCCCGCCCGCGCCATCCTCAGTCATCCTCATTCACCGGGATGGACAATCCGCTTCCAGCCTCGGACTCGCTCTGGTTGCCGTTTAATTGGCTGCTCAACTTCCGGATGGCTTCCGTTAAATGTTCGCCGCGCAGGCTGAACGTCACATCACCGCGCGTCTTCTCGATGATGCCGCGTGCCAGGTCCGTCTGCCGGCGCAGACCATTTGTGATCGCGTCGGGATAGTCGATGGTCACCAGCACCGAGTAGATTTCATCCATGTGACCGAGCAGGCGTTCGGCTTCCTGCGAGTAGCCAGAGCGCAAAATGTCGAGCGTGCGCCGGCGCAGCTCGCCGACCACTTCTGCCAGCCCGTTGAGATAGGTTGCATCTTCGACGCCCAGTTCTTTGGGAGTCTGCAGCGGCTGGTTTTGAATCAAGGCGCAGGTCACATTCGCTTCCACAAATTCCTTGAGTGAATCCTGTGTATATCCCGCATAAAAGAGATCGGGATGCCCTTTGAGGTCGTCGCGCAATTTGTCTGCCAGGCTTTGCGCTTCCGCCAGGGTTGCTTCCATTGCCTCCTTGTCATCCCGGTGCACCGCTCGAATGGCAAGCGAGCAGGCGCGCGTAAGCTGGCGCGCCTGTTTCAGCGCCTCGTCTCGTTTGGATGTCCTCACATCGAAGCTGTGGCGGATACTATCAGCGATATTCTCAAGTTTATGCATGATTCACTCTACTCTGTATTTAACAAAAAAGTGGCTTAACGCTACTCTTTCGGAGGCTCAGGGGGATGAGGCGGGCGGAAGAGATTCTCTGCCAGCGTACTGTTGCTGGGCACCACGATCTCGCCGAAGGCCGCCTCATAGCGTGCAATGTTCTCATGGAGCGCACGTAAAAGCAACTTGGCACTGAGCGGTGTCATGACCACACGTGAACGGATATTTGCACTCGTTGCACCTGGCAGGATATGGGCAAAGTCAATGACAATATCGGCCGGGGAATGAGAGATGCGCGCCAGGTTGGCGTAGGCCGGCTCCATGCCTTCAGGAACGTTGATTTTGGGCCCGGGTGGTTGTGGCGGTGTGGTCATTGGATCATCCTCTGCTCTTAAAAGTCTGGATAGAGAGATCGACTAGGCACAGAGATCGGTCAGACTAAAACGGAATATCATCTTCGGCTGGGATCTCAGCCCCTTCCATACCGCCGCCCATCATGGGTCCTTCGCCTGGGCCCTCGCCGCGCGAAGACAGGAAGCGAACGGTGCCGGCCGTCACTTCGAAAGAGGCGCCTGTGGAGCCATCCTGTTTGTTCCAGATCCGTGGTCCACCGGTATTTTTATCGGGTGTGAGGCGTCCTTCGATCAGAACCTTGGAGCCTTTTTTGAGATACTGGTTGCAAATTTCAGCCTGCTTGCCCCACGTGGTAATGCGAAACCAGATGGTTTCCTTGACCTGTTCGCCGCTGCCAGTCGTATATTGACGATTGGTGGCAACCGAAAAGGATGTCACAGCCTGACCAGAGGGCGTATAACGCATTTCAGGATCTTTGCCAACGTTACCTACGATGATAATGGTGTGAAACATGGGAATCTCCTTGGAGGCTAGGTACCCGCCGCAGTTCGACGGGGGAAATAAGATAAGGAGTATTTTACTCGCACTTTGATGATTTGTTAACGTAAGCGCTTCGAAAACGGCATTTTGATCCCTGCACAAAATGACCTGAATTTGCCCTCTTGCTGGAAGAGTTATCCTCCAGCCATCATAAATGATGTACCATTGGAAGATGTAACTCGTAAACTAGAGTTGGAACAGACATCACTAAGGAGACTGTAATGAACCGTACTTGCTGGACATCCCTCTATTGCTTGATCCTGGTCTTTGCGCTAAGCACAGCCTGCCTGACCCTGTTCCCCGCCTCCCCTGAACCCGCCCCAACGGAAACGGAAGAATGGTTTGAGCCGAATACCGAACCGCTGAAGTTCGATCCGTTGTCATTGCCCAATGCCCAGGTGGGAGTTCACTACGAAGTGGAGATTAAGGTAACCGGGAATGTGACTCCTGTGGGTGGTGTCACTGTGAATCCCGATACCCTGCCGCCGGGTCTGGAACTTGTCTTTGACGAGGACGGAACAGATACTGCCAGGATTACAGGTATTCCCGAAGAGGCAGGCACCTATTCGTTCTACTTTGATGTGTGGTGCTATGGGACCCAGGTCAGCGGGCAAACGGGCGGCAAGGAATATACGATCGAGGTTGAATAGACAAACAACCCATTCTGTTACAGTTCTGTAACAGGGAACGCAGCGGGGAACTTTCTTATTTAATGCACCGTCCATCAGCAGCACAACTTGGAGGTGCAAGATGAAAATGAATACCAACTCAATTCTTATTTTATTTGGCATTGTTGCCTTCGCGATCATGGCTTGTTTCCCGGTCACTCTCATGGCAATGCCGTTGCTGCAGCCGAGTCCGACCGATTCAGGGAATGCTTTTGCAACGGTGCAAGCCATCGTGACCCAGACTATGGGCGCCGCGACGCAGAGCGCACCGACCTCGGTCCCCGCCACTGCAACGCCCATCCCGGCGACCAATACAGCCGTCCCCGCGACGAATACCGCTGTCCCCACTGCTGTCTCTTATTGTGACTGGGTCAAGTTCGTCAAGGATGTGACCATCCCCGATGGGACGCAGCTGATCGCCGGCGAGATCTTTACCAAGACCTGGCGTTTGCAGAACCGCGGCACCTGCACCTGGACGCCCGACTACATGCTGGTGTACACCAGCGGAACCCAAATGGGCTCGACCACAGCCGTTCGTCTGCCTGGCTACGTTGCCCCGGGCCAGACCGTGGATGTATCCATCACGCTGACTGCGCCGGCCTCGGCTGGACACCACGTCAGTTATTGGATGCTTCGCAATCCCTCCGGAGCCTTGTTCGGCGCCGGGAGCAAAGCCAATGAAGCCTTTTACGCGGAGATCAAAACGAAAGCGGATCTGCCGCATGGAACTGTCTCCGGCAGCCTGTGCTATCCGAGCGAATTCAACCCACCGATGACGCTCTACTTTGAAAAAGCCGGCACGAATGAAACGATCCAGTTCTCCATTCCGGAGAACCAGAATTTCTACAGCGCCCTGCTGCCCAACGGAAGATACTACGCCTTTGCCTGGGCGCCCAACTACAACCTCGAAGGTGCCTACGTTGACTCAAGCGGGCTGATGAAGAGCTTCGCAGTCGTTGGCGGACAAACCACTGCCGACATCAATCTGTGTGACTGGAGCCCCTATCCACATGGGCGTGGACAGTAATCAACCAAAGAGTGCGACCCACGATGGATCGCACTCTTTTTATTTCATCACTCTGGCTGTGCAATATCATCTATAATCAGACGGGAGAATCAATGGCACAACTCACAGGAAAAGAACGTGTGACGTACGTTCAAACGATGTTCACCCGGATCGCCAAGCGTTATGATCTAATGAATCGATTGATGACGGGTGGACAGGATGTCCGCTGGAGGAGGAAGGTCATTCAACTCGCGCGGCTGCCTCACAATGCCCGTTTGCTGGACGTCGGCGCGGGGACAGGCGATCTGGCGCGTGCGGCGCTTGCACAATTCCCCCGGGCAAAAATCATTGCCGCCGATTTCACTCTCGAAATGATGCGTGCCGGACAGAAAAACGGTGCGCTCGATTTCTCTGCCGCGGATGCCCTGCATCTTCCGTTTAAAAACTTGCTCTTTGACGCAGTGGTCTCCGGTTTCCTCATGCGCAATGTGATCGATTTGCAAAAAGCGATCCAGGAGCAGTACCGTGTTTTGAAAACGGGTGGGCGGATCGTCATCCTCGATACCACACGCCCGAGGAAAAATATTCTTTCCCCATTGATCTGGCTGCACATGCACGCGGTCATCCCTGTTCTCGGCAGACTGTTAACGGGCGTCCAGGAAGCTTATCGATATCTGCCGGAAACCACCGAAGGGTTCATCACGGCGGAAGAATTAGCCGCACGCATGGCAGCGGTTGGATTCAAGAAGATCAGTTACCAGCGATTGATGTTCGGGACAATCGCCATCCATTGCGGAGAGAAGTAAAGTTTATTTCATCATCCGTGCGGCGCGGCGCCCGATCTCCACAGCAAAGTTCGTCCCGCGATCCCACGGGTAGACCTGGCTCATCGAAGCGAAATACAATCCCTCGATCGGCGTTTGGATGGGGGGAATGTTCTTCGAATGGTTGAGCAGGGGCACAGGCTGCGCGTAATTTGTTTTGAATACCCAGACTTTCTTTATCCAATCCCGTTCGAAGGCGGGATTGATTTTTTTAAATGCGGGGGCAAATCGCTCCAATAATTCTTCATCGCTCAGGGAAAAGTATTCGTGACCCGCTTCGAGGTAATCGCCCGCGTAGGCAATCCGATCGCCGCCGAAGTGTTCTTTCGACACGAAATTGGTATGTTCCACCAGCGCCAGGAATGGATAGCCTGCCTCTTTGGGCAGATTGAACCAGTAATAACCCTCATTCGACAACTGCAGCTTGAGCGACAGCACCATCACGACCGCGCCCATGGACTTCAACTCGAGTAAGCCCTTCAAATAATTTTCCGGAAGATCAGGAGTTAATTTCGCCATTAAATTCGGGGATGTGGTGACCAGAACTTTATCGAACGCTTCAGACTTCCCGCTGCTCTGCACCGACAGCCGCCCCTGCTCCCGTTTAATCGACTCGACCTTCACCCCGAGCCGAATCCCGACTCCCAATTCCCGCAGTTTTTCCGCAAACAGATCGGCAAAGCGCTGGAAGCCGCCTTCGAACGTTCCCAGGCGGGTCGTGCGGGCTTTGATGCGCGCCCACATCCAGGCCATGTTGACATCCCGATAGAACGGACCAAACTTCCCGATCAGCAGCGGCTTCCACATCTTCTCGTAGACCTTTTTGCCAGCCCACTTCATCATCCACGTGTCTGCAGTCACTTTTTCGAGGGCTTTCCAGTTGTTGGTCAAACGGAGAAAGAGTCCGACGAAGCCAAACCTGATTTTATCGAGACCAAACCCCAGGCCCGGAAAGAGCATCGCTTTGATGATCGAATCGAACGGATAAAATTTTCCGTTGTGGTACATCACGGTCAGTGGCCGCGGGAACAGGACTTTGTCCTCCCAGCCCAATTCCTTGATCAAACCAAGCATTTCATCATCTGACTGAAACCAATGATGGTAAAACTTCTCGACCGACCAGTCCCAGTGCGGCTCCTTGAAACCCGAAGCCAATCCGCCAACGTAATTGGCGGATTCGTAAATGGTCACCTCATGTCCTGCGTTTTTTAGATCGTACGCGGCAGCCATGCCGCCAAACCCCGCTCCGATGATCGCTATTCTCATTCATTCTCCCATGATTTAGGTGACAGTCACTTCGCCCACTCAGCTTCGCTTTGGAACTGCTTTGTAAAAGTGACTGTCACCTTGTTTTATTTCTTGTGCTGCTCCACTTTTTCTGCAAGGATTTTGAGCCTGCCCCACATTTGCCGGATCACGTAGATCATGGCCAGGTTCTGCAGCCAGCGCGTTTCGCACTGCGGATTTTCAGCAAGCCGTTCAAAGACTTCGATCGCCTGGTCGTCAGTGCGCCTGGTCTTTGTATATTCGCTCGCCAGTTGTTTCAAATAGGCTTCATTTCTTCTGCGTAATTGTTCAGAATGCGCAAGTTCCTGGCGTGTTTTTGTGACACGCCCATGCACGCGCGAGATGGCCGTCTCCAATTCTTCAATGGTAAAGGGCTTGAACAGATATTCCTGCACACCGACAGAGATGGCATTGCGCAGGGTCGTTGTATCCTTTTCCGCAGAGATAATGATGCAGCCGATATCGGGATGGGCTTGTGCGATCTCTCGGTAAGCTGAAAGTCCATCCAGTTCAGGCATGTTGATGTCAAGCAGAAGAATATCTGGCTGGTTCTCCTCTGTTAGCTCGACAGCCTGACGACCATTCGCGGCAATCGCGACGACCTCCACGTCATCAATGGTGGCTAACATCAGCCGGGTATTACGGCGCGTCTCCTGAATATCATCGGCGATCAGCACCCGTATTTTCTTTTTGGGGGACGAGACGGTCTGCATTGTGATCCGTTCTTTCGTTTGCCCTATAAAACGTACTGCCAGACCAAGTATAACTCATGCGAACTATTATTGTCGGGACCGCCTTAAATAAAGGCAGGCAGCCAGGCTGCCTGCACAGGATAGATTTGCTCTCTGATCTTACACGAAATTTCCAACGGCTACCGAGATGCCGATCAGCAATAGGCCGGTGACCAGCATGAAAATGAGAGTGCCGTACCTTTGCGTGATATCAGCTACCATACGCTGGGTCCGTCCGGCAATGCCCTCCTGTCCCGCCGATTCGGCATACAAGATGCCAAAATCTGAGCGCTGGAGAAACCCGCCACCGACGGAGAGAATACCCAGGACAATCAGAATTGCACCTGCGCTGAAAAATCCATTGCTGAACTTAATCGGATCATTCCATTGGAGGAAATAGCCGATCAGGAGTACAACCAGCGAGATGATTGCTGCTGCCCCCAGGATCTTTCCTGCCAGACGAAGGACGTGTTTGCTATTACTTTCCATGTTCCCTCCCGGATGAAAATATATTGACATTCACTTACTTATACGTCACTCGTCTCCGCACGTAGCGAGTCGCTCCACTGGATCCCCTCCTGGGCAAGGTAATACGCGCCGAGCAGTGTGATCGGCAGCCACAGCGCGACGTGCAAAACCAGCGTATAGCCAGCTGCCATGGAATGTTCCACACCGTAGGCGGTCAGTACTGCGATCCCTGGCGCGTCGAACGTGCCGATATAGCCCGGCGCGGACGGAATCGTCGTTGCCAGGTTGACAATCCCGTTCATCAGCATCAACGCAAAGAACGAGACGCTGAAATTAAAGGCGTGCATCACGAACCAGTACTTCCCCGTTTCCAGTAACCAGATGATGACGGAGGTGAAAAAGACCATCAGCACGTTGAATGGGGAACGGAGCGAAGCCAGACCATCGAGGAATTTGTGCATGATACCGGTGATCTTCGGCTGCAAACGTTTTGGCGCAAAGCGCTCGATCAACTTCAAACCAAACTTTGCAGTAATCTGAGGGAACATGGCTGCGAGCAAAAAGATAGCCAATGCCCCGAGAAAGACGCCTGTCCCGATGATGGCCACCTGCTGAATATTGCCGACAAAGCCCGAAGCGCCTGTCAGCCTGGCGAGCTCAGACAGGTTGACGAAGATGAACGCCAGCATCACGACGCCATCGAAAATCCGCTCCACAATGATCGTCGCCAGGGAAGCCGAGACGGAGACACCTTCCCTGCGTTTAAGGATCACCGCCCGCAGCACTTCCCCAGCCCGCGCCGGATAAATGTTATTGCCCATGTAGCCGATCGTGGTGATCGGGAACATGGTTTTGGTGGGTATCTTTTTGATCGGACTGAGCAGGTAGTGCCATCTCCAGGCACGCACCCAGACGCCAACAAAATAGACAGCGATGCCGGGCAGGAGCCAGATGTAATTTGCCTGTTTCACTGCATCCCAGAAGTCTGCGAGATGCAAGCCGCGTAACGCCAGCCAGATAAAGACGATGCTGATCAGCACCCCAAGCCAGAATTGCCATTTTTTCATGGGCAGGATTGTAACATGTGGCAGGGTGCACGTTATTGCGAGGGAGCCCTTCGGGCAACCGAAGCAATCTCATTTACTCTAACTGCGATTGCTTCGTCGGGCTAAAGCCCTCCTCGCAATGACGTATTGAACGATATAATGATTTTATGCAATTGAACCAGCCCGCGCCCGATTTTGAATTATCCGATCTTCAAGGCGTCCCTCAGACATTGAGCGGGCAGCGCGGCCGGATCGTCATCGTCAATTTCTGGTCGGCGGAGTGCCCGCATTCGGAGCGGACCGACCGTTACCTCGTCGATTTGCTCGAGGGATGGCAGGGGCAGGTGGCGATGTTCTCCATCGCGGCAAATCGAAGCGAATCCGTTCCAGTGGTGGCAGAGACGGCTAAAACGCGGCGCCTCCCGCGGGTCCTGATCGATGCGGAGCATATCGTCGCAGATCTCTACGAAGCCATGACAACACCCCACGCGTTCCTGGTCGATCGGGAAGGCACCCTGCGGTATCGCGGCGCCGTGGATAACATTGCATTCCGGCAGCGGCAGGCGACCCGCTTCTTCCTGCAGGAGGCGGTCGAGGCATTGCTGCAGGGACGTTTGCCTGCGGTGAACGAAACTCCGGCATATGGTTGCGTCATTGTGCGTGAAATTTGATAGAATCAAAGCGTGCCGATCGAAATTCCTGCAAGAGTCGCGTTTCTCAAAAAGATCCATCTCTTCCATGGATTGGAAGATGATGAGCTGGCTGTTATCGCGGAGAAATTGCTGGAATCTGCAGTTCCCAAAGATGGAGTGGTCTTTAAACAGGGCGATAAAGCCACCAGTTTTTATTTGATCTATGGCGGGAGTGTCCGCATTGTACGCAGAGGCCGAGGCAGGGAAGAAATCCAACTCGCCCGTTTGGTGAAGGATGATTACTTCGGAGAAATGGCGCTGGTTGCCAACCGGCCCCGCTCCGGGACTGTGACTGCATTAGCAGACACCTTGCTGCTTGTCCTTTCGCGTGAGCATTTCCAGCAACTTTATAAAGAGGCACCTCAACTGCGGTTAAATCTTGAACTCGCTATCAAAAGCCGCCAGCTGTCGCAGCGGTTGCACTTTAAGTGGTTGAGACCCGATGAGTCCATTTATTTCCTGGCGCGCAAACATCATGTGGTTCTTTACCAAAACCTGGTCCTGCCCATCGTGATGCTGGCTCTGCCGGTCATACTTTTTTATGGCTGGTTTACGATTGCACGTCTTGCGATTGTCGCGCTGGCTGCCTCGCTTTCACTGCTGGTCATCCTGGCCTGGATGGTCTGGCTGATCATTGATTGGGGGAACGACTATTACATCGTGACCAGCCAGCGCGTGGTCTGGCTTGAAAAAGTGGTCGGCATTTATGACAGCCGGCAGGAATCGCCACTCAGTACAATCCTTTCCGTCGGGATCGAAGCGAATCCGTTTGGTCGGGTCCTGGATTTTGGCGATGTGGTCGTGCGCACCTTCGTGGGCAAGATCATCTTTAACAACGTGGATCATCCATATGAAGCTTCCCACATGGTGGAAGAGTACTGGCAGCGGACGCGCGAAACTGCCGCGAACATGGAAAAGGAAGCCATGAAGAATGCGCTCCGCAAGCGGCTCGGGATCATCCCTTCTCCACAGACGCCAGCGGAGGCCGTTAAACCGGATGTTCCCAAGTCAGAGCGCAAACGCCAAAGCTTTTTGCGTCTGCTTGGTTCAAACACATTGAAGCTCCGCTACGAATCGGGCGATACCGTGATCTATCGCAAACACTGGGTGGTGCTGATCATGGAAGCCTGGCTGCCGGTCATGGGTGTGATGGGATCTCTGCTCATGTTTTTGTACCGCTTGTACCAGCTGGCATTGATCCCTGAAGAGGATTTTATTTCTTTCAGCGGGGGCATCTCCGTGGATGCCTGGGCTGCAGCGACGCTGGTGATCCTGGTTGTCTTCCTGGGCTGGCTTGGCTATCGGATCCTGGACTGGAGCAATGACCAGTTCATCGTCAATGCCGAGCAGATCATCGATTTGGATCGCGAGCCCTTCGGCACCGAAACGCGCAATGCTGCCCAGCTTGAAAATATTCTGGGTACCGAATACAGACGCATCGGCATTCTGGGAAACATCTTTAATTTTGGAACGGTCTATATCACGGTCGGCGGCACCAAGCTTGCCTTTGAAAACGTGATCGATCCGGCTGCGGTCCAATCCGACATTGACCGCCGGCGCATGGCGCGCACGGAAAAGAAACAACAAGCTGCCGTAGCCGCGGAGCGCGAACGCATGGCGGAATGGCTGATCACCTACCATCGCAACGCAGATGAATTGAAGAGAGAAGAAGAAGAAAAGCGAGATGGAAAATCAGGGTAAAATCGGGAATTTGCTGTTCCATCCCGATTCTCCATCCGTGAAACGGACAGGAAACAAACGAAGGTAAATCTAAAAAATGGCACTCCGTAAGATCGTAACACTTCCCGAACCTGTACTGCGCCGCAAAGCGCGGGCAGTGAACAAATTCGATAAGGGTCTGCAAACCGTGATCGACGACATGATCGAAACCATGCGCGAGGCACCGGGCGTGGGTCTCGCCGCGCCGCAGATCGGGCTCTCCGAACGGATTATCGTTATTGAATATTTCGAGCGTGAAGAAGATGAAGAGAACGAGGAGGCTCCCAGGAAAGTGTGGGCGGTCTTGAATCCTGAGATCATAAAATTCTCTGAAGATACCGTGATGGGCATAGAAGGCTGCCTCTCCATCCCGGGGCTGGTCGGGGAGGTGGAACGTCACGCCGCGATCCAGGTCAAGGGACTGAACCGCCACGGCAAGCCCTTCCGGATCAAGGCTGAGGGTTGGCTGGCGCGTATCTTCCAGCATGAGATCGATCACTTGAACGGTATCGTCTTCCCCGACCGTGCAACCCGCGTTTGGAAGCCGCAGGACGAGGTGGAAGCGGAGCAGGAAGTGTAATGTCTGCTTTGCGGCGCCTGACCCAGGACGATCTTCCGCGTCTGCGCCGATTCTGGGTCGAACACTGGGGCGGCGAAGAGATGATCGCGCATGGCACTGTCTACCGCCCCGAACAACTGGAGGGTTTTGTGGTTGAGGATGGGGAGGAGTGGATCGGTCTCCTGACATTCTTTATCGAGACGAATGAGTGTGAAGTCACTTCGCTGGACAGCCTGCGCGCAGGCCAGGGCATCGGCTCCAGATTGATCGACAAGGTGATCGAAGAGGCACGCGCGAGGAATTGTAAACGTCTGTTCCTGATCACCACCAACGATAATTTGAATGCGCTTGGCTTTTATCAAAAACGTGGCTTTGAACTCGTCGCGGTCCATCGCGGTGCGGTGAACGAATCAAGGAAAAGAAAACCGACCATCCCGCTGGTTGGCATGAACGGCATCCCTCTGCGGGATGAGATCGAATTGGAAATGAAATTGTAATTGCTCGCGCCGCCGAGGCGGCGATTACCGTGAATACCTGCCCTGTGCACCTTTGGTGCGGCGCAGGGAGCATGTATGTACCTCAAACACCTCTCCCTCACCAACTTTCGCAAATTTACCCGCCTGGATATTGACGTTCCCCGGCGGGTCGTCGTGTTGGCGGGAGCCAATGCGCAGGGCAAGACCAGCGTGTTGGAAGCCATTTATTTCCTGGCGGCATTCACTTCCTTTCAAACCCATGCAGATCGTCAGATCGTCAACTTTTATGAAGCGAAGAACAATCCGCTGACCGTCACGCGGCTGGTTGCGGAATATCAGCGCAGCAAGAGCAAACATCGCCTGGAAGCGCGCCTGATCCTCGAACCGCTGGGCGTCTTGAACAGTCAGCGCCTGCGCAAGGAGATTTTGCTCGATGGGGTGAAGAGGTCTGTCAATGAGGTCGTCGGTCACTTCAACGCGGTCATCTTCGTGCCGCAGATGTCACAGATCATCGAAGGTGCGCCCGAGGACCGGCGGCGTTATTTGAATCTGGCATTGGCACAGTCCACACCGGCCTATGCGCGCATCCTGAGCGAGTACAACCAGGCGCTCACGCAGCGCAACGCCCTCCTCAAACTGCTGGGAGAACGCGGCGGGAACAGCGACAAGCGAAGCAGTCCTGTGGACCAGCTCGAAGTCTGGGACGATGCGCTGGCACGACTGGGCGCACAGATCATTTTGTCGCGAATCGAATCCCTCCATCAGCTCGAGCGGCTCGCTTCACGCGTCCATCACGAACTGACGCGCGGAGCCGAGATCCTGCGCCTCTCCTACGAACCTGCCTTCGATCCGTTGCCGAAGCCGGAAAAACAATTGGGCTTGAAAATCGACACGGTGGTGGACCGTTCCCGCCTGGAATTAAATGAGATCCGGGATGGTTATCGCGCCCGCCTGCGTGAACTGCGCGCAGAAGAGATCGCCCGCGGCGTGACGACGATCGGTCCGCATCGCGATGAAATGCGTTTCGTTGCAAACGATATTGACCTTGGCAGTTATGGTTCGCGCGGACAAGTGCGCACAACGCTGTTGTCACTGAAGCTTGCCGAAGTCAACTGGATGAAGGACCGCACAGGCGAGTGGCCCGTGATCCTGCTCGATGAGGTCATGGCAGAGCTGGATGTGGAGCGCCGCGCCGATCTGATGAAATACATTGGCGAAAGCGAGCAAGTGTTGTTCACCACCACCGACCTGAACGGGTTTAGCAGGGACTTTGTGGAAAACGTCGAAGTGTGGCGGGTGGCAGGGGGAAAGGTGGAAAAATAGCCTCGCGCTGAGCGGAGGGATTGTATTTCAATCCCGTAGACGAAGCGCGGATTGTACGGTAACCTTTTCGTGGACCCCGACAATAACTGTAACGCGGCGCTTCGACTGCGGGCAGACGAGCACTGCCCTCCGCTCAGCGCGAAGAAGTTATTATGCCCCTCTCCGACTCTTTCATTCGTTCTGCCCTGAAGCAAATTGATTCTCCCGACGTTATTGGCATTGGCGTTGTGGGCAGCTATGCACGCGCCCAGGAAAGCAAATACAGTGACGTAGACTTCGATATTTTTGTCAGCCAATTACCCAAAAATCCTTCCGACCATTACACCTTGCGTTACTGGGATGAAAAACTGGTCAGCCTGAAGTACATCCTGCTGGCGGACGAACGTGCCGCGTTGGTCGATCCGCGCCGCGCCATCTGGGCTGTGCCCGGTCTGCGCGGGATGAAGATTTTGCTCGACAAAGGCGGTGCGATGTCCCTGTTACAGCAAGCTGCGCAGGATTTTGATTGGTCGCCTCTGCAGCCCGCGGCAGACAAATTCGCTGCGGAGGAAATCATGGGCAATGCGGAGGAAGTGCACAAAATCCTCAATGGCCTGGCACGCGGACATGAATCCACGGTTTTGTATGCCACCTGGGGAGTAGTGAAAAACATGCTCGAAGCGGTCGCAGTGCAGAGGGGACTAATGATCGTCAGCGAAAACCGTTATTTTGAACTGATCCAGGATGCGGTGGGGCGTGATTCGAAATGGACGCGCGCCTTCCGCACCGCCTGGGGCCTGGACCCGAACGCCTCCCAGTATCAATCACGCGGCGCGGCTGCGCTGGTGTTGTACCGTCTCAGCGCGGCGATGTTCGCTGAGTTGATCCCCGAAAAGCATCGCGCAGTGGTGGATAAAACATTGCAGCTCATCAAGGAGGCTGGCATATGATGCTTTTACAATACTGGTTCGTTCTGGAAACCATTGGCATTATTATTATTTTTGCTTTTATGCTTTTGTGGATCCTGCGTTCGGTGAAACGGAACAAGACAAATCCCATTGTCGTACCCAAGACGCTGGGCGGACGAGTCGGCTTTATCCTTGCGTATACGTTGCGAATTGTTGGTGTTGGATTGGTTGCATTTCTGGCAATTGCGCTCTTTGTGATGGTCGATCGTAACCTTTATTCCCTGATCACAGAAACAATGCCTGCACCGAGTGAGGTGACGATACCGCCTGACCTTCCATTTGAAGTGGAAGAAGTGATGTTCACAGGCGGCGATGATTTGAAGATGGCCGGTTGGAAGGTCCCTTCGCAGAATGGCGCCACGATCATCCTGTTGCATGGCTATGGAGGCAATCGCACGGCGATGCTCTGGCACGCAAAACGGCTCGTCAGCGCGGGGTACGGTGTGCTGATGTACGATGAACGCGCCTCAGGCGAGAGCGAAGGGACACGTCGTTCCTATGGCTGGGAGGACCCGCGCGATGTCCAGGGGGCGATCCGTTTTATCGAAACGGGATCAGGCAAGAACGGAGAACAAATCGGGATCGCCGGTTGCTCCATTGGTGCACAGATCGCGTTGCAGTCGACAGCCTATTATCCCGAACTGGAAGCGGTCTGGGCGGATGGCGCTTCGAGCGTGCAGGCGCGCGACCTCCCTGCACCGGATAGCCCGATCATGGCTTTGATGATCTTTGGAAACTATACGCTCGATTGGGCATATGAACTGAAATTAAATATGGAGGCGCCCGCGCCGATGATCGAGATTATTGGGAATATCGCCCCGCGTCCGATCATGCTGGTAGGTGGTGGGCAACCCCATCCGGTGATGGGGAGTGAGGGTGAAAAGATGGTTCCTCGTTATGCTCATTATGCAGGTCCGAACGCGCAGACCTGGGTCATCCCCGAAGCCGTGCATTGTGACGGGCCCGCCCGTCGCCCTGACGAGTATGCGGAGCGAATGGTAGAATTTTTTGATACTGCTTTTGGGATCACAAGATGAACGATCTGGCAAAACGTGCGATCGAAATACACGAACGACTGCTTGAATTCTATGGCGAGCCGATCTGGCGTAATCCCTTGCCTGCGATCGATGAACTGGTCTCGACCATCCTTTCGCAAAATACGAATGACCTAAATCGGGACCGCGGCTTCAATGGTTTGCGTGCCCAATATGCAACATGGGAGCAAGTCCGCGATGCGCCGGCGGAGGCTGTGATCGACGCGATCCGCCCGGCGGGACTGGCGAACCAAAAGGGACCGCGCATCCAGCAGGTCCTGCGTTCGATCACGGAGGAACGCGGCAGCCTGGATCTGTCTTTTCTTGCGGACTTACCTGCGGAGGAAGCCAGAGCCTGGCTGATGCGATTTAACGGTGTGGGACCCAAGACGGCTGCCATCGTCCTGTGTTTTTCGCTGGGAAAGCCAGCCTTTCCCGTTGACACGCACATCTACCGCGTGACGGGCCGCATCGGACTCCGCCCGGAGCGGATGACCGTTGAACAGGCGCACCCGCATCTGGAAGCTTTATTCCCGCCCGAGACGTATTACGCCGTGCACCTGAACATTATCCGCCTGGGACGTGAAATCTGCCAGGCGCGCCGACCCCGCTGCGAAGTCTGCCCGATCATAAAATTGTGTGATTATGGAAGCAATATTATGTCGTTGCGAGGAGCCGAATAGCGGCGGCGAAGCAACGCATCAGGTTACCTGTTATCCCCATCCCCCTTGATCTTGCCTCTTTCCAACCGATCATATAACTTGGCGATGTTGTATTCCGCGATCTCATCGAGGGATAGACCCAATTCGGTCGCGACCTGTGCGATGTACCACAGCACGTCACCGAGTTCGGCTTTGAGGGCGGCGCGTGTCTCTGCGTTGATCTCACCGTCTTTGTCGCGGAACACCTTCTTGATCTTGCCGGCCACTTCCCCGGCTTCGTTGACCAGTCCCAGGGTGGGGTAGATCACAGGATGCCCGATCGCGGGATAGCCTGCCGTCTTGCGAGATTTGGTTTGGTAGTCGTTAAAATCCATAATTCAACACACTTCCTTTGAAAACCAGAGGTTTTTATGTTCCACCGTAAACCCAACCGACGCGCCTGCTTTTTGCATCGCAATATTATGGCCACTTGTCCCGAAATGAGCGGACCGCGCACCGCGTTCCCTGAGCAGTTGCATGCCTCTTGCCAGGAGGGCACGCCCCAGGCCCATGCCCTGATAGCGCGGGTGTGTGGCAACCGGATCTGTGTTTCCGGTCTTTTCCTGTTCATTCACGGAGCAAATGCAGTTCGCAGCGATGGTTCCATCGGGCGCAACGACGATCAGATCAAGCGACAGGTCGTATTCGCTCGTATTCATGATGGCGAGACGGTTTTCGGTCGTCATGTAGTCCGTGCCGAACGCGAGGCGGTGCATCGCTGCAACCTTCTCCGCTTCGTGAATGTCCGCCAGCGGGCGGATCACGAAGCCCGGCGGCAGGTTGGGTTCAGAGATCGGCTGCGAGAGATCGCGGGTCATTGCGACATTTGTGTTTTCTGTTTGCTGAAATCCATGCCGTTTTAAAAATGCGATGCGCGCGGTGTAGTCTTCCCTGCAATTTGTATCCAGCGTTGCGGGTTCATCGTTGGCAGGTGTCTTTCGAACACAGGCTTCTCCCCATTCGACAACCTGGTTGCCAAGCGCTTCTTCATACTCGTGAGTGATTTCCCACCTCAGGTTATTGAACTCATCCACATATGCCCAGCCGACAG
>Ga0105104_10000609_pt1 | contig 27662 bp, 23 predicted proteins | sample PPLLaktember2015_3_FD_87034 | JGI IMG/M metagenome (GOLD analysis project Ga0105104, IMG submission 87034) | Freshwater sediment microbial communities from Prairie Pothole Lake near Jamestown, North Dakota, USA - PPLs Lake P7 Core (6) Depth... | ecosystem: Environmental > Aquatic > Freshwater >...
GCTTCTCCGGACGGTTTCACATCCAGCAGTTCAACTTCAAAAACGAGTGCCGCACCTCCGGGAATAACAGGCGGACGTCCTTTGTCGCCATAGGCAATTTCAGCCGGACACACCAGCTTTGATTTGCCTCCCACTTTCATCATGGCAACCCCTTCCGCCCAGCAGGGAAATACCTGCCCCAGCGGCAATTCCGCGGGTTGACCGCGTTTGATGGAACTATCAAATTCTTTTCCGTCAATCAGTTTACCGACGTAATGCACTTTTACAGTGTCCGTAGCTTTCGGCTGTGCACCTGTCCCAGCCTTTATCTCACTGTAAATAAGACCGGTTGGCGTTTTTTTCGCGCCTTTTTCAGCGGCGGCTTTTTCCAGAAAGGCCTTGGACTGTGCTTTTTGTTTTTCCGTGGCTTTTGCCATGCGCGACTGTATCATTTCTGCAAGTTTCGGCATGTTTGCTTCCGGCTCAGCCACCAGCTTCTTGCCGGCGGACGCATCGGACATCCCCATCTGAACATATTTCATCTCCTCGGGAGACATGTCAAAAACGGACAGCTGTTTATTAAGATGGGCCCCCAGCGCATAGAAGGCTTTCTGTTCCTCTGTTTTCGGCGGCTGCGGAGAACAACCCCAAACACCAACAAGAAAAATAAAAATAAATATCACTGATTTACGCATAACAATTCCTTTCTTTTCCGTTTTATTTTAAAGTGCTTTATATATCTCAGCAAAAAGCCTGATCATATCTATCTTGCGCCATTCTTTTACACGCCCGCTTGTCATATCCGGACACAGGCGCCGCGGAACGAATCGTCTACTCGAAGCGGGGAACATCCGTCCTCAGCATTGTTTCATCGAGCATCTGCAGGACAACCTCATCCCCCTTTTTTACAGACGAAACATTTTCATCAAGGACAATAAAAGCATTTGCTGCCACCATGGATTTCAGGATACCGGACCCCTGTTCGCCGGTCGTGCGCACAACACAGCGATCCCCTTCTTTTTGAACCACCGAGCGTAAAAAATGTTTGAAACCGGTTTCCTTCCGGATGTCCTGAGCGCTCACCGCCTTGAAGATCTGACGGAAAATCCGAGTGTGTCCCTGCATTTTCAGCAGGTAGGGACGGACCAGCTGTTCAAACGATACCATGACGGCAACAGGATTGCCGGGCAGACCGAAGAGCGGCACACCGTTAATGGATCCAAAGGCCGTCGGTTTTCCCGGACGCATGGCCACCTTCCAGAAATGCATGGCATTGCCTGAATCCGCCATCACGTCTTTAACGAAATCATAATCACCGACCGAGACACCGCCGGAAGAAAGAATAACGTCGGCCCGGCCCGCTGCCTGGAATTTTTCCGCAAGCTCCGACCGGTTATCATGGGCGATACCCATCATCATCGGGATCCCGCCGCAGTCCCGAACCTGGGCGGCAAGAGAATAGCTGTTGGAATTGACAATTTTCCCGGGAGATGGATCAGCCTCCAGTTCGACCAACTCGTCGCCGGTGGAAAGAATCGCTACCCTGGGTTTCTGATAAACCGTGACAAACGCCCTTCCCAACGCGGCCAGCATACCGATATGCCCGGGACGCAAAACGCTGCCCGTTTTAATAACGAGTTCACCCTTTTTTACATCTTCACCGGCAAAACGGATTTCAGCACCCCGGGACATAGAGGTTTTAATAATGACCGTTTTACCTTTTTCGTCCGTATCTTCCCGGAGAACCACGGCATCGGCGCCTTTGGGAATCACGGCACCGGTCATGATGCGGGCCGCCTGGCCTTTGTTCACTGTTTTTCGGGAAAGACTACCCGCCGCAATGGTTTCAATCACCCTGAGCTCCACGGGTTCTCGGGCTTTTGCTCCTTTTGTATCGATTGAGCGAACAGCGTAGCCATCCTTCGCGGAATTCGGCGCCGGGGGGATATCGCGCTGCGCAATAACATCCTCCCCAATCACCCTGCCCGAAGCTTCCAGAATATCAATTTTCTCGAATCCCAGCGGGCGACAACCGGCAAGAATGGTTTCAAGCGCCCTTTCCACGGAAATCATGATATTTTCTCCATCGATCTTAAATTCTGTACCTTATCAAAGACTTTTAGCTTGTCAATAAAAAAAAGGGCAAGGCCCAAGGGGCGCTTCGACAGGCTCAGCGACCCTTGGGCCTTTCTTCCCCTTGAACTAAATGAGAATTTGCGCTAGGGAGAGAAAAGATTAATCAAAGGAAACAGTTGATGACGCCCCAACAGAAAAAAATTCGCAAAATGCTGGCTGATAAAGACGGGATTTTACTGGCTCACTTCTATGTCAGGCCCGAAATTCAGGAAATAGCCGATGTCCTGGGCGATTCGCTTGTGCTTGCCCAATCGGCAGCAAACGCAGACGCTAAAGTCATCGTCTTCGCGGGCGTTCATTTTATGGCGCAAAGTGCCGCCATGCTCTCCCCTCAAAAAATCATTCTCCTGCCGCGCGTAGACGCCGGATGTCCCCTGGCCGACATGGCCGATGCTGCTTCAGTCAGAAAAATGAGGATGGAAGAACCGGATGCTGTTTTTATGACCTACGTCAATTCCACCGCGGAAGTGAAAGCCGAAAGCGATATCTGCTGCACATCGTCTAACGCGCTCAAAATTATCAACTCTCTGCCACCGGGAAAAAAGGTCGTCATGCTGCCCGACGGCAACCTGGCGCGGCACGTGGCGTCGGTCACCGGCAGGCAAATCATTGCCTGGAGGGGCTGCTGCCCGGTCCATCAGGCGCTGACCGTCGAGGACGTCAAGACATGCAAACGGAAATACCCGCAGGCACCTTTTGCCGCGCATCCGGAATGCCGTCAGGACGTGCTTGCCCTGGCCGACTTTGTGGGCAGCACATCGGCAATTATCCGTTTTGCCCGTGAAACAAAAGCAAACGAAATCATCGTGGGAACGGAAGAAGGCATCCTGGCCGAACTGCAAAAACACAATCCGGGAAAAATCTTCATTCCCGCCTCCCCCGCTCTTGTCTGCGTCGACATGAAAAAAATAACCCTGGACGACATCGAACGGTCACTGGATACCATGCAGCCGGTGATCACCGTCCCCCGGGACATAGGTCTGGCCGCGAAAAACGCTCTGGACAAAATGCTGGCGGCTTCTTAACCGGCCGTTTTAGCCATTTGGATTGACTTCATTGAGAAAAATCATTGATAAGAAAAATCTCCGCGAGGCTCCCCCAATGCGTGAGCTTCTGGAGCTGCTTGAAAAAGACACACGTGTCGTTGACATTCACGGTCTTACGGATACCGCTCGTCCTTTTCTGACGGCAATTATCTTTGACCGTCTGGCCGGACCCATCACCGTCATTTGTCCCACGGCCAAAGAGGCTGCCGGCTTTGCCCGCGACCTGACTCTCTTTCTGGGTGAAGAGCCTGTTCTGCACTACCCGCCGCTGGATTTTCTTTCCATCGACATGTTCGCCCTCCAGCGTGAAGAAGAACTTGCCAGGCTTAATGTGCTGACACGTCTGCAGGTGGACAGCCGTAAAATCATTGTCACCTGCTTTGCGGCCTGCATGCAGAAAGTCATGCCCTTTCCCGAATTTCAGCAGTATCTGAAAATCATTTCGACAGGCGATACCCTGCTGATGGAGGAGTTTCCCGCCAGGCTTTCGGCCGGCGGATATCAGAGAGTTTCTCTGGTTGAAGAACAGGGAGAGTACAGCCTGCGCGGCAACATTCTGGATGTTTTCCCGCCCAGTGAACCCGAACCGCTGCGGCTGGAAATGGCCGGCGACGAAATCGAAACGATCCGCCGTTTTGACTGCACGACCCAGCGCTCGGGAAAAATAATTGACGCCTTTATGCTCGGACCGGCAAGTGAAATTCTGATCGACGAAACAAGACGAAACCGTGCCATTCGCAACATCAAACGGCGGGCCGATGATCTGGAGCTTTCGCGCGATCTTCGCAGCAGGCTTACGGAGACGCTCAGACAACAATCCGCGTCATCCGTCAACCCGATTTTTCTGCCCCTGTTTTACGAAGACGATGACGATCCGGACCTTCCTGCCCGACAAAGACTCTCAAGTATTTTTGATTACCTGCCAAACGACACCCGGTTCATCCTCAACGATGAACTGGCGATCAAACAGGCCGCGCAAGTCACCGGGGCAAGTGTAGACAAGTTGCTTTACAAGGCAAAGGCGGGCGGGAAGTTTTATCTGGAAAGCACCGGCGTTTACCTGGATTCAGAAACCCTCGACACACAACTGGCCGGATTCAGGCAGATCCGGTTCTCCGGTCTTATGCTGGACAGCGACACCGGGCAGAATCCCTCTGTGACGATTCAGGCCCCCCAGGAGATTGTGGCCGCCGAACCGCTGGCCGGTGAAGTGAAGGAGGAGGCCCTTCTTCGCAACACTGCGGATAAAATCAAGCAATGGTTGTCCGGACGCCTAACGGTGTTCCTGTTTGCTCCAACACCGGAAGACACTGTCCGGATCACGCATCTGCTCGCGGGATACGATCTGCATGTACAGATTCTGCCTACCGGTACGCAGCTTCTGGACGTCATCCGCAACCTGGGTGACGATTCCCGGCTTTTTTTACTGGAAGGAAAAATATCGGGCAGTTTTGTTCTGGAAACCATGAGACTTGCTTTTATAAGCGGAGAAGAAATTTTTGTCAAAAAGACTTCCCGACGCAGGACCCGACCCGTACGGGAAGGTTATTTTTTAAAGTCCTTTGGCGATCTGAAAGAAGGAGACTTTGTCGTCCACACGGATTTCGGCATCGGGATATATCGCGGCCTGCAGAAAATAACCGTCGGCAAAATTGAAAACGATTTTCTGGTGATCGAGTATTCGGAGGGAGACAAACTCTACCTGCCGGTAAACTCCCTTGAAAAAATACAGCGCTATCTCGGACCGGACGGCTATAAACCGAAAATTGAAAAGATGGGCGGGGCATCCTGGGACGCAGTCAAGGAACGGGTAAAAAAATCCATGCGTGATGTGGCCGAGGAGCTGACGGCCATATACGCAGCAAGGGAGGCGATGGAGCGGAAATCTTTCGCACCACCTGACCGCATTTACGAGGAATTCTGCTCGATCTTTGCGTTTGAAGAAACCCCCGATCAGGCCAGGGCCATTGAAGACATCCATGAAGACATGGATGACGTCAAACCCATGGACCGGTTGATCTGCGGGGACGCGGGCTTCGGCAAAACGGAAGTTGCCCTGCGCGCCGCGTTCCGCGCCGTCATGGACGGTAGACAGGCGGCGCTTCTGGCGCCGACGACCATTCTGGCCGAGCAGCACTACGCGACCTTCTCGGAGAGGCTGGCCGATTTCCCGATCCGCGTGGACGTGCTGAACCGTTTTAAGAGTGCCACCCAAATCAAGAAAACCCTGGCGGATCTGCGCCTCGGGAAACTGGATATCATCGTTGGAACACATCGCCTGCTGCAAAAGGACGTGGAGTTCCGGAATCTGGGCCTGGTGATTATCGATGAAGAACAGCGCTTCGGTGTACAGCACAAGGAGAAGCTCAAAAAGATGCGGACGCTGGTGGATGTGCTGACACTTTCGGCCACGCCGATCCCGCGCACGCTCCACCTGTCGCTGGTCGGCATCCGTGATTTGTCCATTATCAACACACCCCCCCGGGATCGTCAGCCGATTAAAACCTATGTTCTCGAATTTGATGAAGACACCATCGGGGCGGCCATCGAAACTGAAATGGCAAGGGGTGGCCAGGTGTTTTTTGTTCACGACCGGGTGCGATCCATCTATTCCATTGCCCATCTGGTGCAGCGGCTTGCCGGACAGGCCAGAGTCGGCGTGGTGCACGGCCAGATGAAACCGGCGGAGATTGAAAAAGCCATGTCACAATTTATCCGGCATGAATTTGATGTGCTGGTCTGCACGACCATTATCGGATCAGGTCTGGATATTCCCTCGGCAAATACCATTATTATCAACCGCGCCGACCGATTCGGCCTGTCCCAGCTGTACCAGATCCGCGGCCGCGTGGGCCGGGGTAATCAGGAAGCCTGTGCGTATCTGCTCCTGCCGAAAGGGGCGCTCCTGTCACGTGATGCGATGAAACGCCTTCAATCCATCAAGGAATTTTCCGAACCCGGTTCCGGTTTCCGCATCGCTTATAACGACCTGGAAATCCGCGGAGGCGGCAATCTTCTGGGCCTGTCCCAGGCAGGACACATCTCCGCCGTCGGTTATGAACTTTATACCGAACTGATGGAAAAGACCGTACGGGAAATCCAGGGGAAAACGCCGCCGGTTGAAGATACCCTTCCGGAAATTCAAATGGGCATTTCCGCTTTTCTTCCCGAAGCTTATGTCGAAGATGTTCATCAGCGGCTGATTTTATATAAAAGAATATCTCTTGCGGAAAACCCCGAAGAGCTCGATGAACTTCGTGGCGAACTTGCCGATTGCTACGGACCATTGCCACAGGAGGCGGATAATCTCTTACGCGTGATCAGTATCCGTAACGGGTTGAAGCCTCTGTCCGCTAAAAAAATGGGATATGACGGCAAATATTTTTATCTGCATTTCCGGGAAACATCACCGATTGACCCGGCCAGGATCATCGCCATGACCCGCAAGAAAATCAAAGACTTACGCTTTACGCCCGATTTCAAGTTATTTATGCCGGCCCATGCGGCAACCGCGACGGAAATACTGGATCAGGCCGAAGACCTTTTAAAGATGCTTGCCCAATAACCATTATCGAGCTATACGATGCAAAGAATACCATGGGACCGTCGATATTGATAAATGTTATAAAAAACCCGTTCCTGCCTCTGGTTCTTCTGGGGACCGTGTGCCTGATCATCTCCTGCAGCAGGGATGATCTATCCGATCGGGAATATATCGCTACGGTAAATAATGAAAAAATTTTTTACGATGAATATCAAAAGCGGCTGAACACCCGGAAAAACATCCTGCCGCCGGGAGCCTTGCCGGATTCGTTGAGTAAACGGAGAATGCTCGAAGAAGAAATTCTGGAATCCATGATCACAGAGAAAATTATCCTTCAGAGAGCAAGCCAGTTGAACCTGTCGGTAAGCAACACGGAACTGGAGCAAAAAGTCCTCGATATCCGGAAAGATTACGGTGATCATTTTTTTGATTTTCTCATTTCACAAAATGTGCAATACACTGAGTGGCGTGAAGAGATTCAAAAAGAAATGCTGATGGACAAAGTGGTGGCCGCAGATGTAAACGCGTCCGTCCGCGTTACGGAGGATGAAGCGAAAGATTACGTTCATGAACACCCCGATCTATGCAAAACCGAAGCGCAGGTGCGGGTGGCGCAAATTGTTGTAAGGAACCCGGAAAAAGCCCTTGCAATAAAAGTCCGGCTGGAAAACGGCGAGGATTTTGCCAGTGTGGCAGTCCAGGAATCCATCGGACCGGAGGCTTCCCGCGGAGGCGATCTGGGTTTGGTCATCCATCAGACCATGCCGGAGCCGCTTGATGAAACTATTTTTCATTTACCCGTGGGCATCGTCAGCCCGATTGTGAAAAGCGCTTATGGATACCATATATTCAAAGTCAGTGAAAAACATCCGGCTCAAACCCGGTCTTTTGAAGCATGCAGGGACGATATTATGGCCGACATCCGGATTCATAAGGAAGATGCGGCATTTACCGCGTGGCTGGATAAATTGAAACGCAAAGCCGTGATTAAAAAAGACACAAAAATATTCAAAGAGAAGTTGCAGAATAATTAAATTTTCAGGGAGGAATCTGTGAAAGGACTTAGAATATATCTTATGACAATGCTGGCTGTACTGCTGGCATGCGGAAGCGTTGCCGCCGAATTGGAGGATAGAATCGTGGCCGTGGTGAACAACGAAATCATCACGATGCGCGAACTGAATCGGTCGTTTGAACCTTACGCGAAAAGCATACAGATGACACACAAAGGCAGCGATCTGGAAGGTGTTCTGGAACATAACAAGAAAGTTTTTCTGCAGCGCATGATCGATCAGATCCTGATTGAACATGAAGCGAAAAAAGGGGGGAAAAACTTTACCACTATCAAAGATGAGGAAGTAATGGCCGTGATCATGGACATGCTGACCAAAAACAACATGTCCATGGATGCCTATTTAAAAAAACTGGCTTCTGAGGGAAAGACGCTTCAGGCTGTAAAAAAAGACATCTCCGAACAAATGCTGCGCATGAGGGTGCTCAGAAGCGAAGTACAATCCAAAATCGTGGTTACGGATGAAGAAATCGGTGATTACTATGACAAACACCGCAGCGAATACGAAGGGAAGGAAGCAGTCCGCATCCGACAGATTTTCCTCCCTGCGCCGGCCGGTCAGGGCAAAAAAACCCGTGAAACCGTCAGGGGGCAGGCAAGACAACTGCATGAGCGCATTCTGAAAGGCGAATCCTTTGAAATGCTGGCTTCTCAACATTCCAAAGAACCGGCTGCGGCACAGGGCGGAGATATCGGATTCGTGGAAAGAGGCGCCATAATGCCGAATGTGGAAAAAGTAGCTTTTGAAATGCCTGTCGGACAGGTCAGCGATGTCATTGAAACAGAATCGGGTTTTCACATTGTGATGGTTGTCGACAAGCGCGGAGAGGGGCTGAAATCCATGTCCGAGGTGCGCAATGAAATCAGAGCCAAAATTGAAAATGAAAAGGCCACTAAAAAATACGATGAATGGATCGACAGCGTTCGAAAAAAATCCTTCATTGATGTTAGGTTTTAGCAGACAGCAAATCATTATATGGATTTTATAAGAATTAAGGGTGCATCCCAGCACAACCTTAAAAACATTCATCTGGACATTCCCCGGGACAAGCTGGTGGTCATCACGGGCGTCTCCGGCTCCGGCAAATCTTCTCTGGCGTTTGACACAATTTACGCCGAAGGCCAGCGTCGATATGTAGAGTCGCTTTCCACTTACGCACGTCAGTTCATCGGCCAGATGGACAAGCCGGATGTAGAATCCATCGAAGGCCTTTCTCCCGCAATTGCCATAGAACAGCGCGCGGCCAGCCACAATCCGCGTTCCACCGTCGGCACTGTGACTGAAATTTACGACTATTTGCGCCTTCTCTATGCAGGAATAGGAATCTACCACTGTTACAGCTGCGGTCGGACCATTCAGTCACAAACCATCGACAGCATTGTGCAAAATGTTCTGGCCTTGCCGGAAAATACACGCTTCAGCGTTCTTGCTCCGCTTGTAAGGGGGAAAAAAGGCGAGTTTGCCAAAGAATTGAAAAAGCTGCAGAAGGAAGGGTTTGCCCGCGTCCGCATCGACAAAGAAATTTACGATCTGGCGGAAGATGTTGTTCTTGCCAAAACAAAGCGCCACGACATCGATCTGATCGTCGACCGCCTGGTGCTGAAAGAAGGGATTCGCAAAAGACTTCGGGACTCCGTAGAAATAGCCGCGGGTAAAGGCGATGGACTCGTCAGGATTGTAACAGCCGACGGCAGTGAAACACTGTACTCCGAAAAATATGCGTGCCCGGATTGCGGCATCAGCATGGAGGCACCCGTACCCCGCGTTTTTTCGTTCAACAGTCCCTACGGGGCCTGTCCGGAGTGCAACGGACTGGGAACTCGCATGCACTTCGCAGTTGACCTGGTCGTCCCCGATGCCGGCCTTTCGCTTCGGGAAGGCGCCATTGCGCCGTGGGCCAGCCGGAATTCCCTGCACTATTATAACATGCTGGACGCGCTGTCTTCACATTACAAATTCAACATCAACACGCCGTTTAACAAACTGCCCGATACCATCAAAAATATTCTCCTTTACGGATCGGGAACGGATGCCATCAAATTCTATCACGACCGGCCCGGCAAGCGTTTCTTCGCTCATCGCCCCTTTGAAGGAGCGATCAAACAATTGGAGCGCCGCTGGAGAGAAACATCGTCCAATGCCGTACGCAATGATCTGGCACGCTATATTGATTTAAGAGCCTGTGAATCCTGCGGCGGCGCGCGGCTGAAAAAAGAAAGTCTGGCCGTAGCGGTGGGCGGCAAAAATATTTACGACCTCTGCCTGATGTCCATCCGTGATTGCTTCCATTTTTTTGAAACACTGCATCTGTCTCAACAGGAAACGCTGATTGCCGAACGTATTCTCAAGGAAGTCAAAAGCAGGCTTTCCTTTCTGCTGAATGTGGGAATGGATTATTTGAATCTGGCCCGCTCAACGGCCACTCTGTCAGGCGGAGAAAGTCAGCGCATTCGTCTGGCCACGCAAATCGGCTCCGGCCTGATGGGGGTTTTGTACGTGCTGGACGAACCGACCGTCGGGCTTCATCAGAAAGATAACCTGCGGCTGATCGATACGCTCAAAAGACTGCGTGACATGGGAAACACCATCCTGGTTGTGGAACATGACGCTGATATGATGATGTCCTGCGATCATATTATCGACATGGGGCCGGGCGCCGGCACCCAGGGCGGTGAAATCATTTTTCAGGGAACACCCGCCGAAATGCTGCAAAGCGAAACATCGCTGACCGGCAAATTCCTGTCCGGAAAAGAATTTATCGCCGGTCCCGCCGAAAGACGATCCGGCAAAGGACGCCAGATCATCCTGGAAGGCGCATCGCAAAATAACCTTCAAGACATCGACATCAAGATCCCCTGCGGCTTGCTGACCGCGGTAACCGGTGTTTCCGGGTCCGGAAAAAGCACGATGGTGATTGAAACGCTCTACAAAGTAATGGCGCGAAGATTGAACCAGCACAGCGGCTCGATGGGAAAGATCAAGCGGGTCAAGGATATGGGGGACATCGAACGGGTCATCATGATTAACCAGCAGCCGATCGGCAGGACGCCCCGCTCCAATCCCGTCACATACACCGGAATCTTTTCTTTTATCCGTGATCTTTTTACAGGGCTTCCGGAAGCCCGTATGCGCGGCTACAAACCGGGACGATTTAGTTTCAATGTTAAAGGGGGACGATGCGAAGCCTGCGAAGGCAATGGATTGATTAAAATCGAAATGCATTTTCTGCCGGACGTTTATGTCACCTGTGAAGCCTGCCGCGGCAAACGCTTCAATACGGACACGCTGGATATCAAGTATAAAGACCGCAATATTGCTGAAGTGCTCGACATGACCGTCGATCAGGCCCTGGACTTTTTTTCCAACATTCCTTCGCTGAAATCGCATCTGCAGCTCCTCGTGGACGTGGGGCTGGGGTATATCCGGCTGGGACAGTCGGCAACAACCCTCTCCGGCGGTGAAGCGCAGCGCATCAAACTGGCCCGTGAGCTGGGCAAGCGGGTTAACAGCAACACGCTTTATATTCTGGATGAACCGACCATCGGCCTGCACTTCGCGGATATCCGAAAACTGCTTGATGTGCTGATGCGCCTCGTGGATATGGGCAATACCATGGTTGTCATCGAACATAACCTGGATATCATTAAATCCGCGGACCATATTATTGATCTGGGCCCTGAAGGCGGTCCCGGCGGAGGGCGGATCATCGCATCAGGCAACGTGGAAGAAATTGCCGGAAATGAGAAATCGGCAACCGGTCAGTTTTTAAGAAAAATCCTGGCCGATCAAAAAAACCGGCGTTGCCTGATTTGATGACTGAATAATTATGTTTTTCTGCTTTTTTTCTTTTGTTTATTCTGTTATTCTTCAAGTATGATCTGATGAATGAAACCAGACAGGCTGAGACCCATAACCCTATTATCCGATATGTGACCTTACGTGTATGAATTCGTTGCCATTGACTCCATTAAAATACAAGCATTCGATTCTCGTCATCGATGATGAGGAAGCCATTCTTGACATCATGAGGATGACTCTGGCGGATCAAGGGTACGATCTGCACACGGCAGGGTCCGCCGAAGAGGGCCTTAAAATTCTGAAAGAATCGCCGAATTTTTCCCTGATCATCTCCGATCAGATTATGCCGGGCATGCTTGGAGTTCAGTTTTTCGCACAAGCCCGGAAAATCTGTCCTAATGCCATGCGTGTCCTTTTAACCGGTTATACTGACATGGATGCGATTATCGAGGCAGTAAACAGCGGAGGAATTCACCTTTATATCACTAAACCATGGCGCAGGGACGAGTTGCTTTATTCAATCAACCAGATCCTGTCCAGGGCGGAGCTGTTGATCGAAAACCAGCAGCTGAATGAACTGGTCAAAAAACAAAATGCGGCCCTGCTGGAGCTCAACAAAAATCTGGAAGAAAAAGTCAGATTGAAAACCCTTAATCTGGAACAGAGCGCCCGCGAGCTTAAAACCAGTTACGAAAGAATCCAGTTGATTCTGGAAGGCGCGGAGCTTGCCATGTCCAAAATCGTCGAAAGCCGCGATCCCTATACGGCGGGGCACGAACAGCAGGTCGCCAAAATCGCCTGCACCATCGCGAGAAGCATGTCTCTGCCAAACGTACAGATAGAAGCGATTCGGATTGCCGGATCGCTTCATGATATCGGTAAAATTGCCGTTCCGTCTGAAATCCTGACCAAACCGGGGCGTCTGAACAAGCTGGAAATGGAAATGGTGAAAACTCACGCGCAAAATGCTTATGACATTCTCAAGACCATCGAGTTTCCTTTTCCGATCGCGAAGATCATCCTTCAGCATCATGAAAGAATAGATGGTTCCGGTTATCCGCAGGGTCTGAAAGGAGAGGAAATCCTGCTGGAAGCCCGGATCATTGGCGTTGCCGATGTGATTGAAGCCATGTCCTCACACCGGCCGTACCGCCCCACTCTCGGAATAGAATCCGCCATGGCGGAAATTACCCAAAATCGCGGCATTCTTTACGATGCGGATGTGGTTGACGTGTGCAGTCGCATTTATCAGGAACAAGGCCAGAAGGGATTGCTGCAGTTGTAACTCCCGCACACCCTCGCTCCCCCCCATCAGCGGTACAGTCTTTTTTCATTTATGAAGCGGATAACCTGGTCCGGGACCAGGTATTGAACGGACAACCCTTGTTGAATACTTTGCCGGATCGCAGAGGAAGAGATGTCCAGAAATGTCGTTTTGCGAAAATAAATCCTGCTTTCCTGCGGCCCTAGAAAACAGTCGTTTAAATCATTGTAAACATAGCTCGCGGCAATGTCCTCAGGCAGAATATGCGCCAGGCCCCTGTTTTCATAACCCGGCCGGGTCATCACCACGAAATGACAAAGCGACAGAAGTTCGGCCCATTGATGCCAGGTGGTGATTGCGTCAAATGCGTCCTGCCCCGTAATAAAATATAATTCTAAATTTTCATCATGGGAATTTAAAAAATACCGGACGGTATCAATGGAATAGGATTTCCCGGGCCGCTCATTCTCCACATCCGAAAAAGCAAATCGCTCATTGTCCGAGACAGCCAGTCTGACCATCTGCAAACGATGTTCAAAAGAACTGATCCCGCGGTCTGTCTTATGCGGGGGCAGAAACGCGGGAATAAAAACGACGCTGTCCAGGTTGAGCAGTTCAATCAGCTCCTGTGCGGCGCGCAGATGGCCGAAGTGGATCGGATCAAATGTGCCGCCGAAGAGCCCCCATTTCATTTGCGGACCTGGCCGTCGCCGTAAATGATAAACTTGGACGTGGTAAGTTCTTCCAGTCCCATTGGCCCGAACGCATGCAGCTTGGTGGTTGAAATGCCTATTTCCGCTCCCAGGCCCAGTTCAAACCCGTCACTAAAGCGTGTGGAAGCGTTGACCAAAACCGTTGACGAATTGACTTCGTTCAGAAAACGCTGCGAGCTGGCATAATCTTTGGTAATGATGGATTCCGTGTGCAGGGAGCCGTACTTTTCGATATGCTCGATCGCCGCGTCAATGGACGGAACAACGCGCACGGATAGAATCAGGTCTAAGTATTCCGAGTACCAGTCTTCTTCGGTTGCCGCATCAATATTTTTCAGAACCTTTCTGGTCTTTTCGCAGCCCTTGATCAGAACGCCGGCTTTCTGCAGCTTTTCCGCAATTTTCGGTAAAAACGCGGGGGCAATGTCCGCATGCACCAGCAGAGTTTCCATTGCATTGCAGACGCCGGGCCGCTGAACTTTTGCATTGGTGCAGATGTTCACGGCCATGTTGATATCAGCAGTGGCATCCACAAAGACATGGCATACCCCTTTGTAATGTTTGATCACGGGAATCTTGGACTGCGCGACCACTGCGCGGATGAGTTCTTCGCCGCCCCGCGGAATAATCAAATCAATTTGCTCATCCATCTGCAGCAGCGTTGTGACAGCCTCGCGATCGGTGAAGGGAATCACCTGAATGGCCTTGTCAGGGAGAGGACTTTCCCTGAGAACGTCCTGTAAAATAGATGCGATGGCCAGGTTGGAATGAATGGATTCCGAACCGCCCCGTAAAATGACCGCATTGCCTGACTTGACACACAGGGCTGAGGCATCCACGGTAACATTGGGGCGCGACTCGTAGATGATGCCGATCACTCCGAGGGGAATGCGCATCCGCCCTACTAAAAGACCGTTGGGACGACGCCACATGGACGTCACTTTGCCCACCGGATCAGGAAGCGCTGCAATTTCACGCAGCCCCTGCGTCATTGCCTTGAGGCTGTCATCTTTGATCGTCAACCGATCGATCATGGGTGCGGAAAGACCTTTTTCTCTCGCACCGGTCAGATCCCGGTTGTTTTCAGACAGAATAAAATCACGGTGCCAGCCGATCTCATCGGCCATCCTTAAAAGAGCTGCATTTTTTGCAGTGGTGGAAACACGGGAAAGTCGATGAGATGCTTCAAGCGCGTCTTCAGCCATTTTTTTTACAGACTTGTGGATATCCATCATTCTTCATCTCCTTGATTTATGAAATAGCTTGCAATTTCCGGGATTATTGATAAAAGCCGCTTCAACTCTGAATAAGAAGAACTGTTTGGGCAGTATTAACTTTATTCGTCAAACGGTTTGTATTATATTTACAAGACAAAGGGATACGTGTCAAGGTCTTTGCCCGGATAAAATTTCTATGAATCGTATACACATCAAAGCAGGGGAAAAAGCTTATAAAATCATTAAAGATGGAGGATTTGATTTTAATGCGGTTTCCGCTTATTTCGGAGCAGCGGTAGGACCGCGCTGGCTTGTTGCCAGCGGATTTGACCTGACGCTTCTTTCGCAGGGCCTGCTGGGACACCGCAAACCCGTGAATTTAATCGGCTCGTCCGCAGGGGCCTGGCGTTTTGCTGCATGGATCCAACCGCAGGCCATCGAATCCTACCGCAAATTAATTTCTACCTATATTACGGTAAATTATACCCGGGAAGATACGCCATCAACCATTCTGGAAAAATTTGACCGGATCATCAATGAGTATATCGAGAATGACGCATTGCCTTTTGCTTTGAACAACAAACACTACCGTTTATCGGTAATCACGGCCCGCTCACGGGGACTGGTTGCCTCGGAAAAACTCCTATTGCAGAAAAGCGCGTTGGCGGCCTGCTATATCATGAACTTTTTCAGCAGAGATAATCTTTATCATTTTGCCGACAGGGTTGTTTTTTACAATGGTTCCCTACCGCCTTCTTTTTGTCTTGGGCCGCAATTCCGGGGCAGATACGTGCAGATCAATGAAGCAAATTTCAAATATGCCGTGATGGCCTCAGGTGCGATCCCGCTGGTTGTTGCCGGGGTAAAAAATATTTTCGGGGCACCCCGCGGGGTATACCGCGACGGAGGTTTGATTGATTATCATCTGTCCCATCAATTTGCCGCCGGGGAAAATGAACTGGTGCTTTTTTTTCATCATCAGGAACGGATCATACCCGGCTGGCTCGACAAAAAAATTATACGTCGCGTCCCGGACGCTCAAACACTGAGCAATGTTGTCATGGTTTTCCCTTCACAGAGTTTCGTAGAAACGCTTCCGGACAGGAAAATCCCGGATCGCGATGATTTTGCAAATTATATTGACAACAGCAAACAACGGATTGAAAACTGGAACAGAGTGGTTGAATTATCCGCGCCGCTGGGTGAAGATTTCTTGGAGCTGGTCGCAAGTGGCCGAATCAGGGATATAGTGGAAAAAATATGAGGAGTTAAACGTCAGGTGCGAGAGATTGTAGGGATACAATGATTATTCAAGAACTCCTCGACATTTATACGTCCTGCACGCTTTGTCCCCGTGCCTGCCGGGTCGACCGGACAAAAGGCGAGCTGGGCTATTGTCGCCTGCCGGCCGACATCGTCATGGACTGCGCACTGGCCCATCACGGGGAAGAGCCGCCTCTTTCAGGAACACACGGGGCCGGAACCATTTTTCTTTCTTCCTGCAACCTTCGGTGCATCTATTGTCAGAACTACCAGATATCCCACAGCGTCCGGGGACAGAGCAAGACGGTACTGCAGATGGCAAAGGTGATGCTTGATCTGCAGAAACACGGTTGCCACAATATCGAGCCCGTTACCCCGACACATCAGGCACCTCTGATCATGGAGGCAATGTGCATGGCGCGCGCTCAGGGGCTTACCGTCCCGTTTGTCCATAATTGCGGTGGTTATGAGAATCCGGACGTCATTCGTCTTCTGGATGGAATGGTGGATATTTATCTTCCTGATTTTAAATACGGACTGGGAGAAGATGGCCTGTTGTTTTCCGACGCGGCGGACTATCCGTGGTTCGCCATGGCATCCATACGGGAAATGGTCAGACAGGTTGGAGAGGATCTTAAATTGGAAAATGGAGTCGCCGTAAGCGGCATCATCATCCGCCATCTGGTTTTGCCCGGAAGACTTGAAAACTCCATGGCTGTGCTGAAGCTTCTGAAAGATGAGCTGTCCACGAATATTCCGGTCAGTCTCATGTCCCAATACACGCCGATCGGTGCGGTAAAATCGCACCCGCAGCTAGGGCGCAGAATTACAAATGAGGAATACACGCGGATTCTGGACTACGCTATGAAACTGGGTTTTGAAAATCTTTTTATTCAGCACGTCAGCGATGATGCCATGACTCCGGATTTTGACTGTAAAACCCCTTTTGAAAAATCAGGGAACCCCGATGAACAATGACCTGAAAGAAATTTATAACCGTTTTGCCGAAAGATATGAACAAAATCGCGGCTTATTTGATATGTCAGACATCATTTCCGGTTTCTTTAACAGGTTGCCCCGCGCAACGGGCCATCTGCTGGACCTGGGATGCGGTGCGGGAGAACCCTTTCCTGCGTACTTTCTCGAACACGGATGGCAGGTAACCGGAGTTGATTTTTCTTTTCGGATGCTGGAGATGGCCCATCTCTATCAACCAGGCATGAAAACCATCTTCGCCGATATCTGCGAAGCTGATTTCCGATGAACAGTTTGATGCCGCTATCGCCATCTATTGTCTGTTTCATATTGAATATATAAAACATGCAGATATTTTCCGGAGAGTTTACCGCTGGCTGAAACCCGGAGGCAGGTCGCTCTTTACTTATGCCACAAAGGAATATACAGGCTCAGAAATTTTTAACGGATACAAAGAATTCATGGGAGAACAGCTGTTCTATAGCCACACGACGCCCGACAGCCTGTCCGCGATGTTAATATCAACCGGTTTCACAATAGAATCCTCTCAATACCGCGAAATCGGCGGCGAAACTTTTCTTTGGATGACCATTGCCAAACCATAATACCAAGTTGCATTCAAAGGATTAGCTTCGGCAACGAGGGGTATTATTGACGCGTGACCTTTAGGTTATACGTCGAGGAAGCCGACCCCCTATGAGGGGGCACGCGACGATGCCAACAAAGTTAACCAAAGACCGGATGCGCATTCCGCAAGGAAGCGCAGAAAGAAACGAATCCTTCCAAACGGTAGTTGCCACTCTGAAATTGGCAACTACCTGCGGTTGGTATCAGGGCATTTTAAAAACACTGACTCCGGATGGCTGCTGGAATTGAAATAATCTGGAGGACAGTCCCGTGTTCATTTTAATGCGGGAAAATTTCAGTACCGTTGAATTACCCATTACGTCATCAAAACTGACACGAAGAATATGAAAATCGTTTTTCGCAACAGTCATCTTAAGGTATTGATAAGATGCCCCTTTTTCACGCGGATATAAAAGAAGTAGATAGTTGCCATTTTCATCCATCGCACCGGAAGGATTATACTGAATTGTAAAATCTTCTTTCAGCTTTCCCAGACCGGAAAGAAACTTGATTAAAGCTTCCGATTTAAAAATCTTTTCAGGATCCTGAGTGTAAACGGCATTTTCCTGCGGAAGATAAAGCCAGGCTTTTTGGGGATTCACAATAAGCTTTTTCGCTTTCGGCTTTTTATAATCCCAAAACATCTGTCTGGGATTTTTAAAATAGACCATCCCCTCTTCCACATCCGTTTTCCCGATGGACTTTACCGTGGTTTCCTGAATAAAATAGGCGCGAAAGTCCCTTGTCTTTTCATAAATTTGCTGAAGCCTCTTGACGGTTTCACTGATAGGAGGAGGTTCGGCAGCAAGGGATCCGGCAGACAAAAAAACCACGCAAAGGATTGCCGCAACAATCGAAAAGATTTTCCGGCGCATAAATAATTCATTTTTATTAAGATTTTTTTTTGTCATTTTTTTCAAAAAAAAATTAAAATTCATCGAAAATGGCACAATTTTTTTAGGCGGCGTTTATATCTTTTTGCTTGTGGGACCATAAGTGGTCATGATTATAGGGCATATTAATAACTATTTGATATAATTGATTATTATTATTGCCTAAACCTTAAGCAAACAGGTCCAAAAGCGTGACCATTGCGGACTTATCGAATTTATAAACATGGTTATCAACAGGCCTTTCCACAACGTTGTGGAATACAATTTCAAATACCTGTATCCAAGGGGTAATCACCGGAAACATCGCTGATTTTCTTGCCCACGCCATCAGGCAATCTGCACACGCCAGCCAAAAGGATCTTCCGTGATTCCGTATTGAATATGAAGAATTTCGTTATATAACTTATCCGCAAGAACTCCGGTCTTTCCTTCGTTGATGATATACTCCCTGTTGCGGAAAAAGATCTGTCCGACCGGAGAAATGATAGCGGCCGTTCCCGAGGCAAAAGCTTCCTTGAGGGTTCCTTTTTCGATCGTCTCGATCACTTCTTCCATGGCCAGCCGTCTTTCAGTCACCTTCACCCCCAGATGAACAGCCAGTTTCAGCACAGAATCCCGCGTCACACCCGGCAGAATGGTTCCCCCCAAAGGCGGCGTGACCAGCTCATCCCCGATCACGAAAAAGATGTTGCTGGTGCCCACCTCTTCCACGTACTTATTCTCCTTCGCATCCAGCCACAATACTTGCGTGTAACCCATGTCGCTGGCAATACGGCTTGCATAAAGACTGGCGGCGTAATTGCCTGCCGATTTAATATTTCCCGTACCACCGGGCGCTGACCGCACATATTCCTCGGACACAAAAATTTTAGTTGGTCCGAAACCATGTGCGTAATAGGCCCCCACCGGCCCGGCAATGATAAAGAAAAGGTATTCACGGGACGGATGCACACCAAGGGCGGCTTCCGTGGCAATCATCGTCGGACGAATATAAAGTGAGGATCCCGTCTCTCTGGGAATCCAGTCCTTTTCAAGTAACACAAATTGCTTCAGGGCATTAAAAAAAACTGTTTCATCCATGGGCGCCATGCACAGTCTTTCGGCGGATGTCTTCATCCGGCGGATATTCTCCAGGGGACGGAAAAGATAAATTTCGTCATTTTTCCCACGGTAAGCTTTCAAGCCCTCAAAGATTTCCTGGCCGTAATGAAGGCACATTGAGGTCGGATCAAGCTGCAAGAGCTGATAAGGCTCAATAATGGGATCATACCAGCCGTCACCTTCTTTGTATTTCATGGTAAACATGTGGTCGGTAAAGTGTTTGCCAAAACCTAATTTGCTTTGATCAGGTTTGGGCTTCAGGTATTTGGGCAGAACCTTCACAATTTTAATTTTCATAAATTCCTCTTTAACAAGATATCTTTAAACAGAATATATTTATAATTAATTTTTATACCACTAAATGATCCTTCGATCAAGACTTCGATATTGAATTGCTTCGGCAACATGTGCGGGGCCAATTTTCTCAGCGCCTTCCAGGTCGGCAATGGTGCGGGACACTTTGAGGATGCGGTTCATGGCACGTGCGGAAAAACCCATCTTTTCGATGGCCATTTCCATCAACTGATGAGATTCTTCATCAATGGCGCAAAAAGACCGGATTTGTTTTTCCATCATTCGCGCATTGGTGAGAATGCCGACGCCGTTGAAGCGCTGTTTTTGCCGTTCACGCGCATGATCCACCCGTTTTTTGATTGCAGTAGACGATTCCCCATCTTCTTTTCCCGTCAAATCACGGTATTTTACTGAAGGCACCTCGATATGCAAATCAATGCGATCGAGCAGTGGACCGGATATCTTTCCCTGATACTGGCGGATCTGCTGGGCAGAACAGCGGCAGCTGTGTACCCGATCGCCGAAATATCCGCAGGGACACGGATTCATGGCGGCCACCAGCATGAATCTGGCCGGGAAGCCCACGGTAACAGCCGATCGGGTAATCGTGATGGTTCCGTCCTCAAGCGGCTGGCGGAGCGCTTCAAGCGCATTTCTTTTGAATTCAGGCAGTTCGTCAAGGAAAAGAACGCCAAGGTGAGCGAGGCTGATTTCTCCGGGATGGGGCATTTGTCCACCGCCAACAAGGCCTGCATCGGAAATGGTATGATGAGGCGATCGGAAAGGCCGAACGGCCATTAGTGTTTCCCCTGAATTCAGAAGACCCGCCACGGAAAAAACGTTGGTAACTTCAATGGCCTCCTCAAAGTGCAGATCCGGTAATATCGTCGGCATCCGTCTGGCCAGCATGCTTTTGCCGGACCCGGGAGGGCCGATCATCAGCACGTTGTGTGCGCCGGCTGCAGCGATCTCCAGCGCCCTGAGCGCCAGCTTTTGTCCTTTGATCTCTGAAAAATCGACATCGTAACGATGATTCTGCTGAAAAAGTCTTTTCGTGTCCATCCGGAGCGGCGCAATGGTTTGTCTTGCTGCCAGAAACTCGACAACATCGGGAAGTGTCCTGACGCCATAAACATCGATGCCTTCCACCATTGCAGCCTCAGCGGCATTGTCATGGGGCACAAAAACCGATCGGGCACCCAGCTCCCTGGCCTTAAAAGCGGCGGTCAAAACACCCCGCACGCCCTTGATGCTGCCGTCCAGCGATAGTTCTCCCAGAAAAATGCAATTTAAAAGAGCATCTTTTTCAATCACGTTTTCCGCGGCCAGAATCCCCACGGCAATCGGCAGATCAAATCCCGTTCCTTCCTTGCGGATATCCGCGGGCGCCAGATTAATGGTCACATGAGACCGCGGAAAAGAGTAACCGGAATTCTTGATGGCAGCCTTGATCCTGTCCCGACTCTCTTTTACAGACGCATCCGGCAGGCCGACCGTGGAAAACTGAGGCAGCCCCTGAGACACATCCACCTCGACCGACACAGGGAATGATTCCATGCCGATTACGCTCATGCTGAGCACTTTGATGAACACTTTTTTCTCCAGGAAAGAATTTAGATGGGAAAACTAATAGCTAATTAACTCATATATATCAAGTTTTTAATTGTATAAAAAATTCTTTTCCCCTTCCTTGACTGATCCGGGGTGCTGTGCTAGTGTCTGTTCAAATTATTTGAGTCAATATAAATTCACACAAACGTACGTCAGCAGTCGCCATGAAGAAACTATCCCACATTAACGACGCCGGCCATGTTCATATGGTGGATGTAACGGCAAAGAATGAAACAGCCCGCGAAGCCAGGGCCCACTGCACAGTCACAATGAAAAGCGACACGCTCGTGCTTCTTGAAGAAGGAAAGATAGTTAAAGGCAACGTGCTGACAACCGCTAAAATCGCGGGCATCATGGCGGCCAAAAAAACCGGAGAGATTATTCCTCTGTGTCATCCGCTCAAGCTGACGGGCATCAATATTGAGTTTGAAATTAATCGCGAAAACTCACAGATCATTATCGAGTCACAAGTTCGGACGGTTGGGCAAACCGGTGTAGAGATGGAAGCGCTGACAGCGGTCAGCATTGCCGCACTGACCATCTATGACATGTGCAAGGCCGTGGACAGGGAAATGGTTATCAGCGATATTTTGCTTTTGACGAAAAGCGGCGGCAAAAGCGGCAATTTCATCAGGAAACCGGCAAAATAATCAGGGGACAATCCTTGGAACAGGTTTATAAAATTCAGAAAGCTTTTATTATTCCTTTTCTTACAGCGGTTGTTCTTCTATTTGTTCTAATGGTCTTAAGCTTGTTTGGCGGCGAGTCCTGGGAAAAAATACTTCTGGCTTCCTTATTCATCATCACCGCGATGATTTCCATAGAAGCCCTGGAAAGGGAGGTTACCGTATCCGAAAACGGATTGCGCATAAGAAAATTTTTCCGCACAAAAAAATTCGCCTGGGTGGAAATCACTCACTTGGGCGTTGTCATCATACGCAACAAGGCTTACTTTCTTTTTACGACAACCAGAGGGTTTTACATATTGTCCAATCTTCTGGAGAATCATACAAAACTGATCCAGTTTCTGACGGAAAAGCTTGGGGATGAAAAGGTAGAGGTGGAAGTAAAAAATTACCTGGAGCATCCCGTCAGGCGTACATCTCTGATTGTGCTGACCTGGGTTGTCGTACTGATTATTGCAGCCATTATCATAGCCGGGCTTCTAAAACTGTAAAATCCGGCGGCTGTTTTAAACATCAGGTTCATTGAGTAATGAATGAATTGAAAAGACAGTTTTAAATGCAGGGGTATTATCATTATGAGTACAAAAAAAACCAGGAATAAACCGACAGCAGGAGGGGGTCTTCAAGAAAATTGTCACACGGCCGTGGAAGAAATGCTGGAAAAAAAACTGGAAGAGCTGGCAACAGTCTTATCAGTATCCGATAATGGTAAAAGCAAACTGCATGAAGAAGTCATGGCGATGGTGGAAAAAGGTCTGTTTAAAATCGCCCTGAGACGCTCCAGTAATGTCAAAAGCACGGCAGCGGCATTTCTGGGAATCAACCGGAACACCTTTACTGATAAAATGGAGAAACTGGGCATCAACAGCGAAAAAACCAAGTAAATGCTCCTGGCACATCGACTTGCGGCAACGTTTTCAAGCTGATCCAAACTCATCTTTAAGAAAGGAAATAATCAACCACCTCGCAGCAAGCTACGGAGAATTAACACTCATCCCATAGCAGCGGGATTAAAAGGCTAGTACGATTACTTTACATCTATAATATTTATAGCTCAAGTTAGGAGAATGCAATGAAAAAAAGATTGATGTTACTGGCGGTTGTGGTGATTATGAGTATTACAGGGTGTACCGGCAGCGGTACTCCTACACCTGATGTTTGGAGTATCGTAGTTGTTCCATCCATCACAAGTGTCAATAATACGACATTTACTGAAGGAATAGGCGGAACCTTCACTGTTACGGCAAGCGGCAGGCCAAATCCAACATTTGCCCTGAACGGAACGTTGCCGACAGGTGTGACCTTCAATACGACAAGCGGCATCCTGGCAGGAACACCGGCAGCAGGAACTGCGGGCACCTACCTACTGACCATAACCGCCATTAACGGCATTCTCCCCAATGCGACTCAGAATTTCACCCTTACGGTGAACCACGGTAACGTTTTCTCGATCCAGTACCGCAACAGCACCTCATCCCCAATTACCATCTGGTTGATAGGGAGCAAGCCCCCCTGCTCCAAGGCCGAGGCGGATCTGGGAAATTGCAACGCCGGGTCTGATCCAGCACAATATTCAAGCAAGTGGGCTGCCATGAGTGCAGCCTTCGATAGATCCGGCACGGCTTTTTACATCACCCGCGTCAGTGGCGTGAGCGAGAAGATTGCCATCTCAAACAAGGTTGACCTGGTCGTAGGAGAGGTCCTTCGGATCGTGCCACCGACTGTAACCGTCGGTGCGTATACCGGTCCTGGATGGTACTATAACGATTATGTCACTGGATTAACCGAAACATCCGGCACAACGACATGGGTAACCAAAGAGGGCATTACCATGCCGGCCCCGGAGAAAGTCATGCTGTACGAATTCAATATCTCTGTCCCCCTCGACGGGAATATCACTTATGACATCAGCGCCGTTGACGGACTGAACGCGAATGCCACCATGACTTATACCGGTTGCAGCCCGACAAGACAAAAAGCATGCATGACCAACATCAATGCCTATGACGGAACAAACGACGGCTGCCCCTATATCATGCAGTTCTTTGGGCAGAACACTTGTCCCAACCCGAAGTTTTACCCGAACACGCCCATTGGCGGAACCAAGCCTGCCTGGGTTGTGCCAACGGCCGACTTCACAACCTTAGACGTTTCGTCGACATATTCAACTTACTGGGATGCAGCGGGTCAGCCGAGCGGTGCTGCCATGGCCTCGGCAGCTGGTAGTTCTGCAGCCGATAAGAAGGCCTATCATATCTGGTGGGCGACCAATCCGGTGGCCCAGGGTTGGCTTACCTACCTGCAAAAGAACGTGGTTGGTTCCTGTGATGCTTATGGGTGGGCCTATGATGAGAAAAGATGGGTTCCCTCCGCGTGTGACCCGAATACGGAGACATGCTTTGATGTGAACGGCAATCCGCCGGATAACCAGGATATTAGCGCACTTGTCACCTGTGCGTACCAACCGGGCACTTATGTGATTATCGATATTATCAAAGTCATGCAGTGATTTACCTCCATCTCCGGGTCATGCGCCAAATTCTGACATGATCCCGCTGACAAACATCAAAAAGGGGTTGATCAAGCACGACGCAGCAGGGTACGGAGAATTAACGTTCATCCCGCGGCAGCAGGTTTAAAGCAGAAAGTCATTAACGAAAGAGGGGCAGCCCGATCAAGGGACAGCCCCTCTTCTGCTTTGGATATAGGTCGCGTCATAAACATCAGACCCCGATCGTCTGGCCGCTGTCATCGGAATCTCCTTTTTGTTCAAAATAACGGCCAAGATCAACCGGTAATCCTGGACAATTTACTATTTGCAGTATTCACAATTACATGTCATTTAAAAAATAAAAAACAAAAGAAGCGCATCCATGAACCATCACAACATTTATTTCGCTTTTATCATCGCAATATTTTTTATTTTCTCCGGATGTACCGCAAAATCTCCACTTATCCATGCCTCCGCAGGCGGTGATTCTTTGGCTGTCCAAAAACTCATAAATGAAGGTACTTATATCAACGAACCTGATTGCAGAGGTTATACACCCCTGATGTACGCAATCTGGACTGAAAATACTGAGACTGTGCTACTTTTAATAAATAATGACGCGGATATAAGTGCTAAAGATGAAGATGGTATCACGCCTCTTATGTGGGCATCAAGTTATGGATATTCGGATATTGTCAAAATTCTTATAGACAAGGGTGCTGACGTAAATGCCAGAGACAGCTATGGTTATACGGCTCTTTTATTTGCATCAAGTTATGGCTATCTGGATATCGCCAAAATGCTTATGGACAGGGGCGCGGATGTCAATGTCAAAGGCAATGATAACAGCACCCCTCATTCATTGGCTAAGAAGACGTCTGGGGTGAGCCAGGCCTCAAGCAGCGTTCCCTTAAACGCTCAGGGGATCTACAGTGCCACGGCCGATGACGGCGGAACGGTTTATCTATATCGCTATGCGCCTCACACGACTGAAACTCCGGCGTTTCGCACTAATGGCACGCCGGTAGTGATCTTTACGGGTATCATGGTGAATATGAATCAGTTCCTCTCCTGCACCCCGCCCGATATGAAAGAAGAATATGAAAACATGGACATGCCGCCTGTTTCTAGCGCTCCGGCCTGGACTTTGAATGCAGAGGGGACAGACTACGAAACCTCCATCAAAGCAGACCGGATGCGCTATTACAGTTTGGCACACTACCTCTGGCTCCAGGGTTATGACCCATGGATCGTCAATTACCGGGACACCGGCCGCTCTCCAATACACAGCACGGGAAGCAACAACAGGAGTCTCAATACTCTTGACACCTGGGCTGCTCTTGATGTTCCGGCAGCGATCACCAGGGTGAAGGCGGTAACTGGAAAAAGAATGTTCATCGGCGGCCACAGTACTGGGGGGTTGGTTGCCTATGCCTATCTGCAGGGCGTCTATCTGGACTACGGGAACGCTGCCACGGCGTGGACAAAGAGAGCCCGGTACAAGTCACGTTTTGCTCTGGGATACCATCCGCATGTCAAAAGCAGCATCGCTCTGGCCAAAACAAGGAATGCCGATATAAAGGGCTTCATCGGCATTGACCCGGCCGGCGTGCCATGGCTGCCACGTCTTCTGGACTCAACGATTTTCTGGATGTTTACAGGCTCCGAAATATTTCTGCCGCTTGATTTCATCTCCGATAAATTTCTCCAGTTGCTGCCGAGTATATTGATCTATACTTCAACGGACATCATCTTCGGATTCATTAACACTGTGGCTTCTGATGATGTCGCAGATGCCAACCTCTTCAATTATATGAATTTCTGGTTGGTGGAGGACATGGACCCCCTCATGGAGGATTGGTTAGTGCGCTATAGCATCAGCGGCGCTTCGGCGCGCAGCTTAGGCCATTACATAGACATGAGCTTGAATAATACTCTTCGTGAGCATTATTTAAATGGGGAAGAAAACGTTTTGTCAACGAAATGGATGAAAGGCGGCCCGCCTCCCAATGCCGGCAATGACGGGTACTATTACTATAGTGAAAATATGTCGCGCATGACCGTACCGCTGATTATTTTCTCATCAAGCACCGGTGCCCTGGTAAGCCCGCAGGCAACCTATGAGTTCATCATATCGAAGAAGTCTCCCACAGCTTACGACCAGTGGTATGTCGTAAGCGGCACTGCCCATGTTGACATTGTCATGGGAAAGAAAACACCGACCGTGGTGTTTCCGCAATTAGGCACGTGGCTTAAAACGGTAGACGCGTTACCGGACAATCCGATAAACACAACCACACCGGCTTCAAGAATTGATAAATAGTATCTTTTGATTGTTTGAGCGTATTGAGGGACGTTCGTATTGTTGGACGTGCTTCAAAATAGCAATTGCTCTTTTGAAGCACGTCCTCATTGCAACCTTTTCATTTCTAGTAATGTTTTCCCGTAATATAATCACTTAATTGATCGATGAGAAAATCTTTATTGGAAATGATCGTCTTTACTACGTCGCCAATAGAAATGACGCCGACAAACTTCGTTTTTTCAAAAACAGGCAAATGCCTTACATGTTTTCCGGTCATTAAAACCATTGCGTCTTCTACGCTTGTATCCGGGGTAACTGAAAATAAATCTGAAGACATGATTTCTTTCACCAGGGTCTCTTTAGAGGTTTTCCCCTGGAGAATAATTTTTCTGGCATAATCTCTTTCCGATATGATGCCTACGACCTTTTTGTTCTCCATAATCACCAGAGCACCAATCTCAAACTGGCTCATCTTCTCCAGAGCTTCGTACACCGTTGCCTTGGGAGAGATGAAATGAATCCGGTGATCCTTCGCTTTAAGAATGTCACTGACATAAACCATATTAAGCACCTCCTTATTATTTTTTATCGTATGTTTTTATCCGGGACTTTTAATCCCTGTTTCCTTTATCAATCAGTTGAAAAA
>Ga0105104_10000610_pt1 | contig 27654 bp, 24 predicted proteins | sample PPLLaktember2015_3_FD_87034 | JGI IMG/M metagenome (GOLD analysis project Ga0105104, IMG submission 87034) | Freshwater sediment microbial communities from Prairie Pothole Lake near Jamestown, North Dakota, USA - PPLs Lake P7 Core (6) Depth... | ecosystem: Environmental > Aquatic > Freshwater >...
ACGAACGCCGAGCTGGCTCGCCTGGTCGACTCCGGCGCGTTCGCCCGGATCAAGGGGCTCCTTGACGACGCGGTCCAGCGCGGGGCCAAGGTCGTCGTCGGGGGTGATGCCAACCCAGCGCAACGGTACCTCGCCCCCACCGTCCTGGTGGACGTTCCCGCCGACGCCCCGGTGCTCCAGGAGGAGATCTTCGGGCCAGTCCTGCCGGTGGTGACCTACCGCACCTTCGAGGACGCTCTGGCCTACGTCCGCAACCGCCCCAAGCCGCTCGCGCTGTACGTGTTCTCCCGGAAGAACAGCACCGTCGACGCGACGCTGGCCGAGACCACGTCCGGTGGGGTCTGCGTCAACAACACGCTGCTCCACGTCGCGAATCCGGGCCTGCCGTTCGGCGGAGTGGGCCCGAGCGGCATGGGGAACTACCACGGGCGTGCCGGCTTCCGGACCTTCAGCCACGAGCGCTCGGTCCTGCGCCAGCAGGGGAATCCCATGTCTCGCTGGCTCGCCCCTCCGTACACCTCCCGGATGAACCGGATCGTGGCGCGGCTGGCGCGGTGGCTGGAGTGACGGGTCCCCGGCGTTCCCGGAGCTGACTCGCTCGCGAGGCGCGGGGGCCGTGCCGATCCACCGTCCGCTCGGGCTGAGACCCGTCCCCGCGTGGCGACGGGTGCCCGACTCCATCGCCCGAGAACGCCACGCTCGTTCCTCAACCCGGTCGGCATGGAGCTTCGGGTCGTGCTCGTTCCCTCATGGGCCGCGCTCGTCACCACCGCCGACTGCCCCGGCACGGTGCGCTGCGGTCGTGGCGACCTCCCCCTCCGTCGGCCCGGTGACCTGCCACCGCATGTCCGGACCGGCCGCGCTGCCCGGGCTGGCTCGGTTGACTTTCGGGTCAATCCCGTCGTGTCCTGGGCCCATGAGCGAGGCGTTCATCATCGATGCGGTCCGGACTCCCCGCGGGAAGCGGAAGGGGAGCCTGGCGGGAGTCCACGCGGTCGACCTGGCGGCCCACGTCCTGACCTCCGCGCTCTCACGCACCGGCGTGCCGGCGGAGCGGGTGGAGGACGTCGTGCTCGGCTGCGTCACGCAGATCGGCGAGCAGGCCTTCGACGTGGCGCGCGGCGCCGTTCTCGCCGCCGGCATGCCCATCGCGGTCCCGGGCAAGACGGTGAACCGCCTCTGCGGAAGTGGGCTCACCGCGGTGGCCGACGTGGCCACCGCCATCCTCGCAGGGCAGATCCACCTCGGCATCGGCGGCGGGGTCGAGTCGATGACCCGCATCCCCATGGGCTCGGACGCGGGCTTCGGCGCCGGCCCCACCTCGCCGCAGCTCGCGGAGCGCTTCCCCGACCTCAGCCACCAGGGGACCTCGGCAGAGCTCATCGCAAAGAAGTGGTCGCTCTCCCGCGGGCAGCTGGACGAGTTCGCGGCCGCCTCTCAGAGCAAGGCCGTCACCGCGCGCGCCGCCGGCTGGTTTCGCGAGGAGATCGCCCCGGTTCCGGTGCGAGACGCCGACGGCGGCACTCGCCTCTTCGCCGACGACGAGCACCCGCGCCCCGGCACCACCGTCGAGACGCTCGCCGGCCTCAAGCCGAGCTTCCGGGAGGACGGCGTCATCCACGCCGGCAACGCCTCGGGCATCGTGGACGGCGCGGCCGCCGTGGTCGTCGCCTCGCGCGACGCGGCCCGGACCCTCGGGCTGCGCCCCCGGGCGCGCATCGTCTCCACCGCGGTCGTCGGGTCGGACCCGGTCCTCATGCTCACCGGGCCCATCCCCTCCAGCCGGATCGCGCTCGATCGCGCGGGCTGGACCGTGGATGACGTAGATCTCTGGGAAATCAACGAGGCCTTCGCCCCCGTGCCCATCGTGGTGGGCCAGGAGCTGGGCATCTCCCTGGACCGGATCAACGTGCAGGGCGGGGCGATCGCCCTCGGTCACCCGCTCGGCGCCACCGGGGCGATGCTCCTGGCCACGCTCCTCGGGGCGCTGGAGCGGCGCTCGCTCCGCCGGGGGGCGGTCACCCTGTGCATCGGCTACGGAATGGGCATCACCATGCTGGTCGAGCGGGTGGAGACGGGCGGGGGGTGAGCCAGAGCGCACCGGACCCGACACCCCCGGCCTGAGGACGCGTGGCACGGGACGGGGGTAGGCACTAGCCTTAGGAGCGTGGACCTTCTTCCGGCCCCAGCGCCCGAGGTCTTCCGGCCACGGCCCGTCCTCGCCGCGGCGATGGGTACCGCCGCGCTGCTCTGGCTCTTCGTCCTCGTCTACCTGATGCAGTTCGAGGGCGTTCCTGCGAAGACCTTCATCTCCGCCATCTTCTTCGTCGTCTTCTTCGGGGTCTCGCTGACCTACTACGCGCGAACCGCCATCGTGGTCGACGGCGGTGGAGTGACCTACCGGGGGCTGGTGCGGACCGACTACTTCGCGTTCCGCGACATCCTGAAGGTCGACATCCTGCCCGGCCCGGTGACGGTCTACGCGGTCCGGGGACGCGGCCGGGGGATGCACTTCACGAGCTTCTTCACCCAGCATCGTCGCCTGATGCAGCTGCTGGTGGAGCGGGCGGGCCTGTCCCCGATGCGCTGAGCGGGGCCTGACCCGCGGCCCGCTCCGTCTCCGTGGACCCTCTCCGGTAGTGCAGGAGCGAGCGGCCCACCTCCAGGAGGTCGCCGTCGGCAAGGAGCTGGCCCGAACGGAGCCACCGCCCGTTGCACCGCGCTCGGTTTCGTCCGCCGAGGTCCCGCACCCGGTGGCCACGCCGCTCGAGAACGAGCTGCAGATGCCGTCGCGACACCGCTCCATCGCCGAGCCGGACCGCGCAGGCGGTCGCGCGCCCCACGTCCGTGACCGGGCCGGCCAGGAGGAAGACGGCGCCGGCGTCCACTCCCGCCACGCAGACCAGGGCCGGCGCAGCGGACGAGATCGGTGCGCCCCCTCCCTCGAGCAGCGACCGGACCAGAGCGAGCGTTCCCGGAGCCTCGGAGGGCGGCTCGAGCCACAGCTGCGCCTCGCGTGACAGCCGGACCCGTTCGCCGGGAAGCAGCCAGCGCCGGACGCCAGGGCCGAGCACCGCGCGGCCCACCGGGAGCGCTCGGGTACAGCCGACCCACACGCGGTTCGGCGAGAGATCGAGCTCGAGCAGCCGCGGCGGCAATCCGGGGAAGCGGATGCCGTCGTCCTCGGCACCGCCGACCGTCCAGGTACCGGGCTGAAGCTCGAGCTCGGAGCCCACCCCGCGTGCCTCGAACCGGAGGTGCATGCCCGTGGCCGGTCGCAATGGCCGTGCCAGGCAGCAGCCTCGAGCGAGTAGGGTGCAGGCGGTGCGCCTCTCGTCTCCCACGCTGCTCCTGTGCCTCGCGCTTCTCGCCCCCGCGTGTCGCGACGAGCAGGCCGGACCCCGTCCGCGTCCCCGGGCGCCGGCGTCCGGGACGACGGAGGCGACGGCGGGTGCGGTCCAGGGCACCTGGGCTGGTGGCGCGATCCGCTACCTGGGGACACGGGTCGAGCGGGGGAGGAACGACCGGGGACAGGACGCGGTGCGCCTCACCCATCGCTTCGAGGCGACACGGAAGCTCGAGCCGGGATGGCAGGTCTTCGTTCACCTCGTCGATCCGCGGACCGGCCAGATGCTCGCGAACGCCGATCATCCACCGCCATTGCCATTCGAGCAGTGGGCCGTCGGCCAGCCGGTGCAGGACGTCCAGGTCATCGCGCTTCCCCCGGGAGCGCAGGAGATTCAGGTGCTGCTCGGTTTCTGGCATGACGACCAGCGGCTGCCGGTGGACCAGCCGGAGGCGCACGACGGCCAGCAGCGGATGCGCGGCCCGGTCATCGGGGGCGGAGCTCCCCCGGTGCCGGAGGTCGGCATCCGGAAGACCTCGACTCCACCGAAGCTGGACGGCGTGCTCGACGACCCCGCTTGGCAGGGCACGACCCCGCTGACGCTGGTCGACAGCCTGGACGGGCGTCCCACGGCGCTTCGGACCACCGCGCGGCTCACCTGGGACGACCAGGCGCTCTACGTCGCCTTCGACTGCGAGGACCCGGACGTCTGGGGCACGTTCCGGAAGCGCGACGAGCCGCTCTACACGCAGGAGGTGGTTGAGATCTTCCTGGACGCGGACGCGGACGGCCGGACCTACGACGAGATCGAGGTCAGCCCGCACAACGTGGTGTTCGACGCTTACTTCCCCGCTCGACGGCAGGGGATGGATCTCTCCTGGGACTCGGGGCTGGAGAGCGCGGTGAAGGTGAATGGAACGCTCGACGACGCCTCCGACCGCGACCGGGGCTGGACGGTGGAGATGCGGATCCCTTTCGCGAAGCTCCACTCGGTCCCCCACCTCCCGCCGCGTCCCGGTGATCGGTGGCGCTTCAACCTCTACCGGCTCGAGCTCCCGGACCGGAAGAACGTGCAGGGTCAGGCCTTCTCGCCGCTCTTCGTCGGCGACTTCCACGCCGTGGATCGGTTTGCCTGGCTCGTCTTCGAGCCTTGAGCGTTCTCAGGCGAAGGCGCAAGCTCCCGCGCGTGCAGATCCAGCTGCCCCGGAGGAGAGCTGCGCAGGCGGCAGCGATCGGGGTGATCGCCGCGGGCGTGCTCGTGGTCCTTGCGTCGCTCGCCCCGTTTTCGGCCTGGTGCTGATCAATCCGTCTCTAGGGTGGGGAGAGCTCGTGGTCCTCCTCACGGTGGCGCTCGTCGCCGCGGCGGACACGTTCCTCGGGCGCAAGCTGCTGCGGTGGGGAAGCGGAGACTGACGGTCGGCTCAGCCTGTGCGGAAGTCCCAGCGGCTCTCCGCTTCACTCGGGGCGCGCGGGTCCCCGAGAAAATGCAGGTAGCCCTGCAGCTCGAGCGTGTCGACGACGGACTCGGCCTCCAGCTGGCTGAAGCCGTGCAGGTCCACCAGCGCATCGCGCATCTTCGCCTTGCCGCGCAGGTACCCCACCGGCTCTCCCGGGCCGAGCGCGCGGTGGAGGTCACGGCTGAGCGCGGCGAGGTCAAGGTCCTCGGGGATCATCGCCCGGACGGTGCACTGGCGGCCGCGCGCCGGCAAGTGGACGGATAGCGAGCCGCCCGGCCCGCCCTCGGAACGTCTCCCACCGGACGCCCGCCTCGTCGAGCGACAGCCGGATCGCCCCGTCCACGTCGGTGCGCAGGACCTCCGCCCCGCTCGCCCGCCAGCGCTCGACGACGTCCGGGGCGGGCAGGCGAAAGCGGTTCCCCCTGCCGTCCGAGAACAGGGCGAGCCAGGCCTCGCTGGAGGTGACCAGCTGGGGCGAACTCGAGGTCCGCGACCCATGGTGGGGCACCTTCACCACGGTGCTCGTCACGACGGGCCAGGCCTCCTCCGCCGCGGCGCCTGCGTCACCGGGAAGCAGAACCGAGCGCCCCGCCGCGCTCACGTGAAGCACCAGGCTCCGGTCGTTCACGGTCCAGAGAGCGGCCCCGTCCCGTGGGGGCGAGAGCACCCGGACCGTGGCCTCTCCGAGCGCGCGCCGCTCGCCGGCCGCCAGCCATTCCACGCGGGCTTCTCCCGCCGCGGCGAGGAGCGCATCGACCAGCGGCCCCCGCTCGATGCCTGCCGGCAGCCAGAGCCGGTCCGCCGGCACCTCCCGGAGCACGGTGAGGAGCCCCAGCGCATGGTCCGGGTGCGGATGGGAGAGCGCGACGGCATCGAGCCGCCGGATGCCGCGCTCGCGCAGGTAGGGGAGGACGATGCGCGCGCCGGGATCGACGCCGTCCGGCACGCCCCCGCCGTCCACGAGGAGGTGCGCGCCGCGGGAGGAGACGAGGAGCGCGTCTCCGTGGCCGACGGGCAGGGCGGTCAGCTCGAGCGGTGGATGAGGCCCGAGCACCGGACGCACGAGCACCACTGCGAGGGTGGCGACCACGAGCCAGCCGCTCCGCCGGACCCCGAGCGCCATTCCCAGGAGCCCGAGTGCGAACGCCAGCGTGGCGGGCCAGGGAAACGCGGGCGAGGAGAGCGTCCCCAGTGGCACCGCCGCTCCGGCGCTGACCAGCGCGAGCAGCGCCCGGGCGGCGAGCGAGGCGACGGCCAGCGGGAGGGACGCGAGCGCCGGGGAGAGACAGAACGCGCCGGCGGTCACCGCGCAGGCGAGGGTGAGGACGGACGCCACCGGGAGGGCGATGACGTTCACGACCCACCCCACCAGAGAGATGCGGTGAAACGCGCTCGCCACGAGCGGAATCGAGGCGAGGGTGACCGCCGCGCTCGCGGCGCAGACACCGAGGAGGACCTCCCGGACCTGCTCGAGGCCCCGACGCCACCGTTCGGGACGAAGCGGGTCGGGTGAGGGCACCGGCACCAGCGCCCGGAGACGCGGGGCGAGAAGCACCAGCGCCAGCACCGCGGTGAAGCTGAGCTGAAGCGAGAGGTCCTGCACCGAGGCCGGCTCCACGACCAGGAGCACGCCAGCGGCGACGGCCAGCGTGTTGAGCGCGTCGGTATGTCGCTGCAGCGCGCGTCCGAGGAGGACCAGGGAGAGCATCAGCGCCGAGCGGACCGCCGGCGGCTGATTCCCGGTGAAGACGACGTATCCCCAGACCAGTGGAAGCGCCACGAGCGCCGCGGGGCGACGGGCGTCGAGCCGGCGCACCACCGCGGGGACCATGCGCAGCAAGACGGCGATCACCGCCGCCAGGACGAGGCCGAGCGCCGCCACGTGCAGCCCGCTCACGCTCAGGACGTGGGCCAGGCCGCTCCGGGCGAAGCGGTCCTCCCACTCGGCACCGAGCTCCGACCGCAGTCCCGCGGCGAGCGCGCACACCAGCGCTGCGTCGTCCGCGCGGGGGAGGCGGTCGCGTGTCCAGCGGCCGAAGCGCTCGCGCCGCTCGGCGACCCACCTTCGCCACGGCTCGGGCGCGGAGAGAGGAACGAGAGAGCCGGAGAGGACGCGGCCCGAGGTGGAGAGCCCCCGGGCACGGGCTGCGCGGCCCACGTCGTACTGTCCCCAGGAGTCCGGCCCGAGGTCGGCGCGGAGCTCGGCCCGCAGCTGGACCCGCTGGCCGGCCCAGGGTCGGGCGCCGGGGCCGCTCCACCACAGCCGGGTCCGGGCCCGTGCCGGCACGCCGTCGACTCGGGAGACCTCGAGCACGCCGCGCCCGCCGCGGGCATCGATGTCGACCGACGCGAGCCGCCCCTCCAGCCGGACCGGGGTCCCCGTCGGAAGCGGGGTGGCGCGCTCGGCGCGCGATGCGAGGAACGACCCGGCGAGCACTCCCGAGACGAGCAGAGCTAGGTGTGCCCCTGGCCGGCGCCAGGCCATGAAAGCGACAGTCGCAAGGAGGGTAGCCAGGCAGGCAAAGCCGACCGGCGCCGGACGGACCAGGACAGGAACGGCGCTGCCGATGGCCAGCGCCAGGACCGGGAAGACGAGCGGACGGATCCCGAGGTCGTTCCAGCTCCAGTCGCGCATCGGTCCCCCCACCCAGGCCGCCCCAACCACCGTGACTGCAGCCGCTCGCGGGTCCGACTGCAAAACTCCCGCCCGCATCCTCACCGTCGATACGTCCGCGGGTGCCCTGACCACTGTGACTGCAGCCCGCCTTGGAGGTCCGACTGCCAAACCCCCGCATCCTCACCGTTGATACGTCCGCGGGTGCCCTGACAAAAAGGCGCAACAGCCTAGTCGGGCCCGGATCTGCCGGTCAAGACGACGCATTGCCGAAAACCCGAATCTGTGGTAAGTTCTTGGACTTTGCGGCGTTCCAGTCCGCGAGGAGGCAGCTCCCAAGTGCAGACCAGCTTCAAGACCGGCGACAAGGCCGTCTACCCCGGGCAGGGGGTGGGCGAGGTGATGGGCATCGAGCACACCGAGGTCGCCGGCCAGCGTCAGTCCTTCTACGTCCTCCGCATCCTCGAGAACGGCATGCGGATCATGATCCCGATCAACAAGGTCGGCTCGGTCGGCCTGCGGGAGATCATCAGCGAGGACGACGTCAAGCAGGTCTACGCCATCCTCCGGGAGAAGGACATCTCGGTGGACTCCACCACCTGGAACCGGCGCTACCGCGAGTACATGGAGAAGATCAAGACCGGCTCGGTCTTCGAGATCGCCGAGGTGCTCCGCGACCTGTACCTGCTCAAGGGCGACAAGGACCTGTCGTTCGGTGAGCGGAAAATGCTCGACACCGCCCGGGCCCTGCTGATCAAGGAGCTCAGCCTCGCGAAGGAGTGCACCGAGGACGAGATCGAGGCGGACCTCCGGAAGATCTTCAGCATCACCTAGCTCGCCGGGGGCTCTGCGTTGACCGCGCGCACTCCGCTCTCTGCCGAGGAAGCGCGCGACGAGCGCATCCGACAGCTCGAGCGCAGCACCCGTCGCCGGGTGACGGGCGTCCAGCTCCCGGTCGCGGTGCTCTGCCTGGCCGGCGCGCTTTTCCTGCTCATGCGGGAAGCGCCCGACGTCGCGTACTTCTTTGCCAGCCGCGACCCGGTCACGCTGGGGAGCGAGGGGAGCTACCGGTTCGATCAGCTGCGGCCGAACGTCTTCGCCCAGGTGCACGGAGTCCCGCTGGGAACCGCGTTCTACGGCGTGGATCGCGGCGCGCGGATGGTCCTGGTCCCGCTGCAGGACACTCCGCTCCTGGTGCGGCGGCCGCTGCTCCCGACCGAGGACTGGGTCCCCGGCAAGCGCCCGCCGCCACCGGACCCGCGTCCATTTGGTGTGAGGGGGCGGCTGCTCCCGCTCGAGGACGTCCCCGGCTATCGCGATTCGGCGGCGCAGCTCCGGGCGGTTCAGGGCCTCCGCCCGGTCGACAGCCGGCTGTGGGTGCTCCGGGAGGGTGAGCGTCCCGGAGAAGACCGGGGCCCGCTGGTCATCGCGCTTGTCCTGCTGGGGTTTGCCGGGCTGAACGCGGTTCTCGCGATCCGGGGCGCGCAGGCGCTCCTCCAGGACCGGGCGGCGCGACGGCGCCCAAACCTGCGCAGCATCTGAGGTTTCTCGGCGTTCGGGTCGGGACGATCCTTTCGAAGGTGCCAGACACCTTCGATGGACACCTTCGATGGGTCTGTCGCGGATTCGGGGCCGCTCGGCGGAGCGGTCGTGCCCTTCAGCGCCGGGGGGCGCTGGTTGCCGGCGTCGACAGGCGCAGCCAGCCCGGGTGTGTCTGGGCCGTCCAGAGCGCGAGCGCGGTCGCGAGCAGGAACCCCGCGGTCGCCGCGAGCACGGCGACCCGCGTTGGACGGACCGGACCGTCGACCTCGGCCACCGAACGACGGCGCGGACGGTCCGTCCGGGTGTTCCCGCCCGGCACCCGGAGCCTCAGCACCGCCGGCCCGATGTGGATGCGCTGGCCCAACAGCAGCTCGCGCGGTCCGGCGAGCCGCTCGTCGTCGAGGAACGTGCCGTTCTGGCTTCCGAGATCCTCGAGGAACAACCGCTCGCCCCGACGCGTGAGGCGGGCGTGGCGTCGGCTGATCGACGCGTGCGGCAACCTCAGGTCGCAGCTACTCGATCGCCCGAGGATCAGCGCCCCCTCAGCCACGGGCAGGAGCTGTCCGGTCCCCGGTCCGTGCTCGGCGTAGAGAAAGATCTCCTGCGAGCCCGCGCCGCCCACGGTGGAGACCATCGACGCCGGACCGATCGTGTCCCGCCCCGCGCGCCGCTTCCGGCCCGCGCGTACCGGATAGGTCGTCACCCGCTGCGGCGCCGGATCGTCGGCATTGAGCGGCGTCGCCTCACGCTCGTCGAACGGAAGCTCGCCGGTGTCCTCGGTGTCCTTCGTGCCATCCTCGGGGGGAGGTCGCCGGGGAGGCCGCTTGGGGTTGGATGGCGCCATGCTCGTTCGCGGGGTCCCTCATCCCCCAGCCGTGTAATGATGTCACGTTCCTCGATTCACCGCGCCACTTCCCGTGTCCGCCACCCACAGTTCCCCCGCGCTATCCGTCTACAACACGCTGACCCGTCGAAAGGAACCCCTCGCGCCACTCCGGCCGGGTGAAGTGCGTCTGTACGTGTGTGGTCCCACCGTCTACTCGTGGGTGCACATCGGTAACGCCCGAACATTCACGGTCTTCGACGTCGTGGTGCGTTATCTCCGCCACCGCGGCTACCGCGTGTCGTACGTCCGGAATTACACGGACGTGGACGACAAGATCATCAACGCCGCCCGCGAGACCGGCGAGGACCCGGCCGCGCTCGCCGAACGGTTCATCGAGGCCTTCGAGGACGATGCCCGGGCGCTCGGCCTGCTTTCACCCGACGTCTCCCCTCGGGTGACGGAGGTCATCCCGGAGATCCGCGCCCTCATCCAGGCGCTGCTCGACCAGGGCGTGGCCTACGCCGCCGGCGGCGACGTGTACTTCCAGGTCTCGTGCTGGCCGGAGTACGCCAAGCTCTCGCGCCGCAACCTCGACGACCTCCGGGCCGGCGAGCGAGTCACGCCGGGCGAGCACAAGCGCGAGCCCCTCGATTTCGCGCTGTGGAAGGCCGAGAAGCCGGGCGAGCCGGCGTGGGACGCACCCTGGGGCCGCGGCCGTCCCGGGTGGCACATCGAGTGCTCCGCAATGAGCGAGAAGTACCTCGGCACGACCTTCGACATTCACGGCGGCGGGCTCGACCTCATCTTCCCCCACCACGAGAACGAGATCGCCCAGTCCGAGGCCGCGCAGCACATCCCGCTGGCGAAGGTGTGGATGCACGCCGGGTTCCTCGAGCTCGAGAACGCGAAGATGTCGAAGAGCCTGGGGAACGTGGTCCAGCTGCGCCACGCGCTGGCCAAGGTCGACCCCGAGGCGCTGCGCCTGTTCTTCCTCTCCAGCCACTACCGGAACCAGCTGGCCTTCTCCGACGACGCGCTCGCCGACGCCGAGAAGCGCATGGAGTATTTCTACGAGACCCTCCAGCGGGTCGACGAGCGCCTCGGGGGGCGCGAGGTGAAGCCCGGTCCGCTCCACGGCGATCCGGACGTGCACCTCCGGGCCTTCGAGCAGGCGATGGACGACGACTTCAACACCGCGGGCGCGCTGGCGGCGCTCTCGGGGCTGTTCGCCCAGCTGAACGAGTACCTCGACAAGCCGCCGGCGCCCGACCGGGCGATGGTGGTCCGCACGCTCGCGACACTCCGCGCGGTCGTCCCCACCATGGGCGGCGTCCTCGGCATCCTTCAGAGCTCGCCCCTGGCGTGGCTCGAGCGCAGGCGCGACCGGCTGGTCGCCCAGCGCAAGCTCGATCGTGAGCTCGTCGAGCGGCTCATCGCGGAGCGCTCCGAGGCACGGAAGCAGAAGGACTTCGCTCGTTCCGACGCGATGAGAAATCGCCTCCTCGAGATGGGGGTCGAGCTCCGCGACGGAGCGGGCGGAACTCAGTGGAAGGTTCGTTCATGAACTAACGGGCGCGTGTTCCCGGACCGGATGTGGCGCAACCCCCCGCGGCTGCCCACGTTTCCGGGCTGAAATTTCACACGTTCTGCAGGATGAGAACGGCCGGGAGCTGCCGCCCGTGTCAGCGCACGTGCTCGTCATCGAGGATGATCCAGACATCCGAGGCGCGATGGTCTCGCTTCTCGAGGCCGAGACCCCATGGATCAAGGTCTCGTCGGCGAGCGACGGAATGGAGGCGCTCGAGATCCTGGACGAAGAGCCAGAGCCGCCGTGCCTCGTACTGCTCGACCTCATGATGCCGGTGATGAACGGCCTCGAGTTCCTCGATGCCGCGCGCGAACGCGGATTCGCGTCGAGGACTCGGGTCGTCCTCGTATCCGGATACGCGCAGCTCGCAAGGCAGGTGAAGCACCCCGCCGTCGCCGGAATGCTGTTGAAACCGTTCCGGCCCGCCGACCTCCTCGATCTCGTACAGCGGCACTGTGCCGACGGCACCCAGAGCTGAGCCCGTCAGCGCGTCTGCCGCACCTTGACGGTGAACAGGTGGCGCACCGAGACCGGGCCGTCCGGAGATCTCCGCCGGGCGGTACTGGCGCGCCTGCAGCGCCGCGAGCACGGCGGCTTCGGCCAGCGGAAGGCCCCGGAGCACCTCGCATCCCTCGACGCTTCCCGCCGCGGTGATCACGCAGCGCACGAGCATCGTGCCCTCCACCCCCAGCGCCGCGCCTCCGGCGGCAGCGTCACCTCCGGCGCGGAGAGGAGCACGGGCATCTCGGCCACCACGTCCTCGGAAACGATGCCCGGAACGCCTCCGCACGGCGGGGTCACGCACTCCGGCCCGTTCCCGGGACCGCCCGGACCGCTTGGTGAGGAGTCGTCGACTCCCTCGTCCCCGGACTCGAGCGACGACGACGCGCTCCGCTCCGGCAGGTCGGTGGGCCGCGGGATGTCCAGTGGCGTGCGAACCGTCCGAGACGGCCTCCGGCCGGTCACCTTCGGCGGCGTCGCCGGTGGCGCCTCCGGAGGACCGCCACCGCCCCGGCTCCCCGCCTTCACCACCGGCCACTTGACGGTGGGTTCCGGGGGCGGTGCCGGCGCCGGACGGGAGACCACGAGCGCCCCTCCGAGCAGCGCCGCGTGCGACAGGAGAGACACCACCAGGGCCGGCCTCAGGCGCGTGGGGGCGCTGGAGCGACCGCGAACGACGTCGAACATCGGAGAGCCCGCCCGGAGCGGTCCGCGGCCGTCCCCTCGACGAGGGCCGCTCTCGAGGCTCCGCCAGTCTCCCGCCCGTTCGTTCGCGATGTCCATCCGTCCCCGGCGGTGGACGGCGGCCCACGCCTCGGGGCAGAACGGGGAGACCCATGCTCAACGTCGCTCTGGTGCTGGCGCTCGCCGCCGCGCCCCCCGCCCGGACCTCCCCCGCCGCCGAGCGGGCCATCACCGCGGACGCCATCCGCGCCCACGTCCGGTTCCTCGCCTCGGATCTCCTGGAGGGACGCGGTCCCGGCACCCGGGGAGACGCGCTTGCCCAGTCGTACATCGCCGCCCAGCTCGAGGCCCTGGGGCTCCGGCCGGCCGGGACCCAGGGATTCCTCCAGCCCTTCGACATCGTCGGGGTGGACGGGCACGCCGAGACGGTCCAGTTCAGCCGCGGCCGCGAGTCGCTGGTGCTCCGCCACGCGGAGGAGGTGGTCGCCGTCGCGGGGGACGAGGCGCCTCGCACCGCGGTCGATCGGGCAGAGCTGGTGTTCGTCGGGTACGGGATCCGCGCCCCCGAGTACGGGTGGGACGACTTCAAGGGGCAGAACCTCCGGGGAAAGATGCTGCTCATCCTCAACAGCGACCCCGAGGACGATCCCGCCCTCTTCGCCGGTCGCGCCCGCCTCTGGTACGGCCGGTGGGACTACAAGTACGAGATGGCGGCCCGGGTCGGCGCAGCCGGCGCCATCATCCTCCACACCACGCACAGCGCCGGGTACCCCTGGCAGGTCGTCCGGAGCTCCTGGACCGGGCCGCAGTACTCCGTCCCCACCACCGAGCGGCGGGTGCCGCTGCGCGGCTGGGTGACCGAGGAGGCCTGCCGCAAGCTGGTGGCGCTCGCCGGCCGCAGCCTCGACGACCTCGTCCGCTCGGCGAACGGTCGGCAGTTCCAGCCGGTACCGCTGGGCATCGGGGTCAGCACCGCCTTCGACAGCCGGATCGAGCGCACGCGGACCTCGAACGTGCTGGCGCTCCTCCCCGGGAGCGATCCGAAGCTGTCCTCGGAGGTCGTGCTCTACACCGCGCACCACGACCACCTCGGGATGCGCACCGGGGCCGCCCCCGGCGAGGACGCCATCTACAACGGAGCGGAGGACAACGCCTCCGGAGTGGCGCTGATGCTCACCGTCGCCCGGGCCTACGCCGCGCTGGACAGGGCGCCGAGGCGAAGCATCCTCTTCGCCGCGGTGGCTGCCGAGGAGCAAGGACTCCTCGGCTCGGAGTACCTGGCGCGACATCCGCCGGTTCCGCTCGGGCGCATCGCCGTGAACATCAACATCGACGGGGCCAACGTCTTCGGACGCACCCGCGACGTGACCGTCATCGGACTGGGCAAGACCGACCTCGACGTCACCCTCCGCACCCTCGCCCGGGCGCAGGGCCGGGTGCTCCGGGGCGACCAGCTGCCGGACCGCGGCTACTTCTACCGGAGCGACCAGTTCAGCTTCGCCCGGGTCGGCGTCCCCTCGGCGTACTTCGAGAGCGGGCTCGACTACCGCGGCCGCCCGGCCGGCTGGGGACGGGAGAAGCGGGAGGCCTGGGAGGAGACCCGTTACCACCAGCCCTCGGACGAGTTGACCCCGGACTGGGACCTCTCCGGCGCGGTGGAGGACGCCCGGCTGCAGTTCGCGCTCGGCTACAGCGTCGCCCAGGCGACGCCCCTCCCCGCCTGGACCAAGGGCGACGAGTTCGAGGCCCCTCGCCTCCGCTCTCTCGAGGCGCTCCGGCAGCGCCCGCCCGGGTCCACGCCGGCCAGCGGACGTTAGGTCGGCGCGTTAGGTTTCTCCGCTTGCCATGGCCGGGTTCGAGCTCATCACCGACTACAGACCGCAGGGAGATCAGCCCAGGGCGATCGCCGAGCTGGTGGAGGGTGTCCACCGGGGCGACACCCATCAGACCCTGCTCGGGGTGACCGGATCGGGGAAGACCTTCACCATGGCCCACGTGGTGGCGCAGGTGCAGCGGCCCACGCTGGTCATCGCCCACAACAAGACCCTGGCCGCCCAGCTCTACGGGGAGTTCAAGGAGCTCTTCCCCCGGAACGCCGTCGAGTACTTCATCAGCTACTACGACTACTACCAGCCCGAGGCGTACATCCCTTCCTCGGACACGTACATCGAGAAGGACTCGTTCATCAACGACGAGATCGAGCGGATGCGGCACTCGGCGACGCATTCGCTCCGCACTCGCGACGACGTGCTGATCGTGGCGTCGGTGTCCTGCATCTACGGCCTGGGAACGGCGCGGAGCTACATGGCGCTGGCGGCCACCGCGGTGAAGGGCGCCGAGCTGGGCCGCGACGTGCTGATGCGCCGCCTGGTGGACGCGCAGTACGCCCGCAACGACGTCGACTTCCACCGGGGCACCTTCCGGGTACGTGGCGACACGGTGGAGGTCTTCCCCGCCTACGAGGAGGAACGGGCGGTCCGGATCGAGTTCTTCGGCGACACGGTGGAGCGCATCACCGAGTTCGATCCCCTCCGCGGCCAGTCAGCTGCCCAGCTGGAGAAGATCGTCATCTTCCCCGCCAGCCACTACGTCACCGAGGAGGAGCAGCGGGCGCGGGCCATCCGCGACATCCGGGACGAGCTGCGCGAGCGGCTGCAGTGGTTCCGTGCCCACGGCAAGCTGCTCGAGGCCCAGCGCCTCGAGGAGCGCACGATGTACGACCTGGAGATGATGGAGCAGGTCGGCTTTTGCAACGGCATCGAGAACTACAGCCGGCACCTCTCCGGGCGCGCCGCCGGCGAGCCCCCGCCCTGTCTCCTCGATTACTACCCGAAGAACCTCCTGGTGTTCCTCGACGAGAGCCACCAGACCGTTCCGCAGATCGGCGCCATGTACCGGGGAGACCGGAGCCGCAAGGAGACCCTGGCCGAGTACGGGTTCCGGCTCCCGAGCGCCATGGACAACCGGCCGCTGAAGTTCGATGAGTTCGAGGCCATGGTCCCGCAGGCCGTCTACGTCAGCGCGACACCGAGCGAGTACGAGCTGCAGCGCAGCCACGGCGTGGTCGTCGAGCAGGTCATCCGCCCGACCGGGCTCACCGATCCGCTGGTCGAGGTCCGCCCGGCGCGGAACCAGGTGGAGGATCTCCTCGAGGAGGTGCGCCAGCGCGCGCAGGCCAAGGAGCGGGTGCTGGTGACCACCCTCACCAAGCGGATGGCGGAGGACCTCACCGAGTACTTCGCCGACGTCGGCGTCCGCGTCCGCTACCTGCACTCGGACATCGACGCGCTGGAGCGCACCGCCATCATCCGCGATCTGCGCCGGGGCGAGTTCGACGTCCTGGTGGGCATCAATCTCCTGCGCGAGGGGCTGGACATCCCCGAGGTGTCGCTGGTGGCGATCCTCGACGCGGACAAGGAGGGCTTCCTTCGGAGCAACGTCAGCCTCATCCAGACCATCGGCCGCGCGGCGCGCCACGTGAACGGCCGGGTGCTGATGTACGCCGACCAGGTGACCGACTCGATGCAGCTGGCGCTCGACGAGACCGCGCGGCGGCGGGAGCTCCAGGGAGCGTGGAACCGCGAGCACGGCATCACCCCGCAGGGGGTCCACAAGGCGATCCTCGACATGAGCGAGGTGCTCTACCGGTCCGACGGAGGCCTTTCCCTCCCCAAGGCCGCCGAGGACGAGCTGCTCACCGCCGAGCAGGTCGCCCGGCTCACCCGCGAGTACTCGGCCGAGATGCACAAGGCGGCGGACGAGATGGAGTTCGAGCGGGCCGCCGAGCTTCGGGACAAGGTGCTCCTCCTCAAGGACATGGACCTCGGGCTCAAGCCGCCGTCGCGCTCGCTCCTCGAGACCGGCGTGCAGCGCGAGGAGGGTCCGGGCACGGCCGGTGGACGGCTCCGGGGCCGGCGCCGTGGCGCCAGCGCGGATCGAGCTCAGCCCCAGGCAGGGTGGAGGGCCGCCGGGCGCAGGAAGCGGCGCTGATGCCGGCCGAGGCGCTCGAGGAGAAGCTGGAGCGGCTTCCCGGCGCGCCGGGCGTCTACCTCATGAAGAACGCCCGGGGAGAGGTCATCTACGTCGGGAAGGCGGTGAACCTCCGCTCCCGCGTGCGCTCCTACTTCGGGCGGAGCAGCGACACCCGGGCCTTCATCCCCTTCCTGGAGTCGGTGCTCGCGGACGTCGACACGGTCGTGGTGAGCAACGAGAAGGAGGCGCTCCTCCTCGAGAACGAGCTCATCAAGCGGTACCAGCCCCGGTTCAACGTCCTGCTCAAGGACGACAAGAACTTCATCTGCCTCCGTCTCGACCCTGCCGGCGAGTGGCCACGCCTGGAGGTGGTCCGGCGCTTCAAGCGGGACGGGGCGATGTACTTCGGGCCCTACGCGAGCGCGAGCAGCATCCGGGAGACGCTGAGGATCATCAATCGCTACTTCCAGCTACGGACCTGCTCGGACCACGTGCTGCACCACCGCAGGCGACCCTGCCTGCTCCACCAGATCGGCCGTTGCCCTGCGCCGTGCGTCTATGACGTTTCCCGCGAGGAGTACGCCGAGTCGGTGCGCGAGGTGGCGCTTTTCCTGGAAGGGAAGGGCGTCGAGCTCCTGGACGCGCTCCGGACGCGGATGAAGGCCGCGGCGCAGGACCTGCGGTTCGAGCAGGCCGCGCGGCTGCGGGACCAGCTCTTCGCCATCGAGCGCTCGCTGGAACGGCAGAAGATCGCCACCACCGAGACCATCGACCAGGACGTCTTCGGCTACCACCGCGAGGCGGACCGGCTGGTGGTCTACGTCCTGTACATCCGCCAGGGACGGCTCAACGGGGGACAGAGCTTCCCCTTCACCGGGCAGGAGTTCCCCGACGAGGAGCTCCTGGGCAGCTTCGTCAACCTCTACTACGGCGAGGACAACGTCCTCCCCGACGAGGTGCTGCTTCCGCTCCGGCCGGAGGGTGGGGTGGAGGCACTCGCCGAGCTCCTCACCGAGAAGCGTGGACGCCGGGTGCGGGTGATGGCTCCCCAGCGCGGCGAGAAGCTGCGGCTGGTAGAGATGAGCGCGGCCAACGCCCGGCAGGCGCTGCTCGACCAGCGGCGGAGCAAGGACGAGCTGGAGAAGGTCCTCGAGCGGCTCCAGGACCGTCTCCATCTCACCGGGATCCCGCGCCGGATGGAGTGCTTCGACATCTCGCACTTCCAGGGCAGCAGCATCGTCGCCAGCCAGGTGGCGATGATTGAGGGTGAGCTGGACCGGGCGCGCTACCGGCGGTTCCGGATCAAGAGCGTGCAGTCACAGGACGATTTCGCCTCGATGTATGAGGTGGTGAGCCGGCGGCTGCGGCGCGGACGGGAGGCGGGCGACCTCCCCGACCTCCTGGTCATCGATGGCGGGAAGGGGCAGTTGGCCTCGGCGCGGGCGGCGATGAAGGACGTGGGGGTCACCCTCGACGTGGTGGGGCTGGCCAAGTCCCGTGAGCTGGACTCGGACGACGAGGTGGGCGCCTCGGCCCGGAGCCCCGAGCGGGTGTTCATCCCGGAGCGGCGCGACCCCATCGTCCTGCCGCAGAACTCCCCTGAGCTGTTCCTGCTCGTTCGACTCCGCGACGAGGCGCACCGCTTCGCGATCACCTACCAGCAGAAGCTGATGCGCCGGCGGAACTTCAAGAGCGTGCTCGAGGACATCCCCGGGGTCGGGGAGGGCCGGAAGAAGGCGCTGCTCCGGGCCTTCGGGTCCCTGAAGCGGATCCGCGAGGCGAGCATCGAGGAGCTGGCGGCGCAGGCAGGCCTCGGGACGACGCTCGCAGAACGGATCCACGCCCACCTGCACGCCCCGGAAAGCGAGCTTCGCCGGGAGGTCGCGGAAGGTCAGGTCGACGAGGACGCGGTGCGCGAGGCATCGCTGGAGGATGCGGCGGCGGACGGTCCTGGCCGCGAGACGGGTCCGGTCGGCTGAGCGAGCCTGCGTTCCTCGCGTCGCGCTAGGCTTGACGGCGATGCTCTGCCGTTACGTTCATCTCGTCCCCGCGATGGTGGCAGATTGCCTCGCGCAGCAGAGCGTGCGGGTCGACCGCGCCCGGCGAGGCGAGGTCATCAAACCGGTCGGATGGGCATTCCGGGAACATCTCTCGGACGAGCAGGTGGACCAGTTGAGACAGGCGCACGAGTTGCGCCAGGCGATGATCGACAAGGCGCAGCGAGAGCGCAGATCCCCCGGCGAGGTGCGCCGGGCACCCGAGCCGTCGAGGACACTCCCTCGAACTCCGCCCTACGTGCTGCTCGATCTCCTGGAGTCCAGCTTCGAGCACCAGAAGGGACTGGCCGCGCTCCAGCGGGTCCTCGAGGCTCTGGCGCGCATTCCAGGGCTGGAGATACACGCATCCAGGCACCTCGTTTGGGGACTGGCGCGCGCGATCGGAGAATCAGCCGCGCGTGCTTCGACGACGACGGCCGAGCGGGAGCCAGGCCCGGCCCCGGGTTCTCCTCATGGAGGGCCGGCTCCCTCCGGGGCGCCGGCGGAGCTTGGGCTCCCCCGTGCACCGGCTGCCCTTCCGGATCCTGACGACGGATTCGACGTCGAGTGAATGGACGAGGGGGTCCTTTCCCTTCCCGCCAGGCTCGACCGCCCGCCTGGTAGCGGGGGCAAAAAAATCCCCGTTTTCGTTGCGGCGCGGAGCCCCCCCTGATGTATAGCGGGGGCTTCCACGAGCGAGTTCGGCCGTCAATCTTCGGGGGCACGGCCGCCGGTATTCCAGGAAGGCTTATGAGGCTTTATCCCAAGGTGATTCCCGTCATCTCCCGCGAGACCATCCAGCAGCTGATGCAGGACGGGGACATCGAGGTCGAGCCGATGCGGATCGCCGATGCCGAGATGGACCTCTCGGCGATCATGCGCGAGTACCTCACCAACGAGGAGCGCGTGAACCAGGCGACCCGGGAGGCGCTCGAGCGCCGGGGCTACGACTACAGCAAGTTCAACCAGGTGAAGCGCGAGATGGCGGATGTCCGCGGCTTCAAGATGGGCGACGAGGGGATCGAGTACGTCATCAACCAGATGATCGAGTTCCTCCTCATCAGCCGGAACGTCGAGGAGGTCTTCGCCGCGGACAACTCCCTCCGGCAGAAGATCTTTGCCGTGATGAAGAAGCACCTCGACGTCGACGAGGAGATCGACCGCGAGGCCCGCGCCCGCCTGAAGCACCTGCAGGAAGGCACGAGCGCCTTCGACATCGAGTACAACAAGACGGTCGAGCAGATCCGCCGCGCCCGCGGCCTGATCTGATCTCCCGTTCCGGGGTCCCTCCCGGCGCTGCCGCCGGTGGCCGCGCTGTTGACCAGCGTCCCCTCCGGCCTGCCACTCCAGGCGACGCTGCCTAGCTTTTCCGGGCACATCGCGGGGCCCCTCGCCGATGCCACCGCTCCGCCCTGGCCGGGAGCGCGCCTCGGTTCCGGCATCGGAGGCAGCGGGAGCGAGACCGGGCCATTCCTCCCCGGCCCCCTCCCCACGGTCCTGCCGGAGCCGGAGAGCAGCCGTGCAGGCATGCCGCCGTCCGCGCCCGCTCCGGCGAACGCGGCGCCGGCCCTGCCCCTGCCGACGACGCCCGCGCCCGGGAACTCGGCCCCCCGCGCTTCCGCTGCCCGGCGCGCCCGCGCCGTCGACCGCTCCCTGACCGGCGCAGGGTGGAGCGAGCACACCTGGCCCGACATGGTTCCCGGCGCCGCCGCCGCCTTCGCCCGTGCCGGACTCGCCGCTGCGCGAGACGAAACGCCCGTGCTTCGCCCGGGCCGACGTGGAAATTGACCCGTCAGGCCACGGGTCTACCGTTCGGCGCCGTGTCCAGCTCCGAGCTCGCGCCCTCGACGTCTCCCGGAACCTCGCTCGAATCGCTCTCGCGGACCGCAGCTGACGCGCTCCGCCGCGCGCTCGCCGCTTCCACCTCAGGGAGCGTGCTCTCGACGCAGGTCGAGGAGGACCTGCGCTCGGCGCTGGTGGGGCTCGAGGCGATCCATTCCCATCTCGAGGACCTGGTGTCCACGCTGCTCGAGCCGCGGCCCACGCCGCTCTCGCTCGTCGAGGCCGCGGACGATTCGCGAGCCCAGGCGGCGCTCCTCGCCCTCGAGGAGACGCTGACCTCGCTCCGCCGTCGTCTCGGCCAGGCCGCAGCGCAGCTGCGCATCCGGCCCGAGCCCGCCTAGCGCCGTCGCCGGGATCGGCCGCCGCGCGAGGCGGCCGAGACCGACGCGAGACGGCGCACCCGAGGAGCGAGCAGCGGAGGCGTGCTTCGGGCACGTCGAGCAGCGGAGCGACGAGGCTGCGCGTCGCAGCGAGAGGATCGGCCGCCGCAGCCTAGAGGCCGGCGAAGGAGAGCCCTAGCCGAGCCACGCCGCCGAGCACCAGCAGCCACGCCGGGTTCACCTCGAAGCGAACCGCGGTGAGCGCCGTGGCCGCGGCGATTCCCACCTCCAGCTTCGCGTCGAAGCTCCCGCCGAGCGTGATGGCGGCCGCGGCCATCAGCCCCACCACCGCCGGGGTGAGACCGCGGAGCGCCGCGCGCACCCAGCGCCGTGACCGCACCCGGTCCAGCCACGTTCCGAGCAGGCCCACCAGCGCGAAGGGCCCGGAGAAGATGGCCACCGTCGCCACGCTGGCCCCGAGCCACCCGTGCTGCAGGTAGCCGATGAAGGTGGCCATCAGCAGCACCGGTCCGGGGGTGATCTTCCCGATCGCCACCGCGTCGGCGAACTGGCGATCGGTGATCCACTCGTGGGCGTGCACCATCTGGCGGAGGTGAGGAATGATCGCGAAGCCGCCGCCGTACGCGCCGAGCCCGGTCCGGAAGTACACCACCGCCATCTCGATCAGCTTGGCGTCGAGGCCGGTGGCGTGGACCAGCGCGACGATCAGCCCCAGCGTGCCGACCAGCACCGGAAGGTGAAGGGTGGTGGTGCTATCGCTCGGCGCGGGCGGGTTGGGCGGGGGCGGCGCCGAATCGTCGTTCTTCGGGGAATCCAGCAGCGCACCGTCCTCGGGCAGCGCCACCGGGACACGCTTGCCGACGATTCCCCGCGCCCGGGCCAGCGCCGGACGCGCTCCGAGGTCCACCGCGAGGCCGGAGCAGATCGCCATCAGCACCACCTCTGCCGGCGAGGCGCTCCCCACGGCGGCGAGGAGCAGCGCGCCGGCGGCCACGCCCATCTGCCAGAGCTGGCTCACGCCGGTGCGCACCATCTTCAGGGTGATGGCGCAGATGATGCCGACCACTGCCGCGTTGAAGCCCGCAAGGAGCCGGTCCGCGGACGGCAGCGTCCCGAAGCGCACGTACACCCAGGAGAGCACGCCCACCGCGAGCACGCCGGGCAGCACGAAGCCCACGTACCCGGCCAGCGCGCCGACCCAGCCGCCAAAGCGCATCCCGATGTAGGCCAGGGCATTGGCCGCGGCTCCACCGGGAAGCATCTGCGACACCGTCACCGTGTTCGAGAACTCGCGCTCCGTGAGCCAGCCGCGCTTCTTCACCACCTCGCCGTCGATCTGCGACAGCACGCTGATTCCGCCGCCGAAGCCCACGCAGCCCAGCCAGAGGGCGGTGGTGAAGAGGTCTCGTGTGGAGGGTCGTTCGCGGGTGGTGGAGCGCGCGGTGGCCCTTCGGAGCCATTCCGCGGTGCTGCCGAGGACACTGCTCATGGGAGCAACGACGACTCTAGCGCGCCGGAGATTCTGTGCGAGTCCCGGGCGGAGGACCGCCCCTGGTCGAACGCTCGCTGGCCGGCGCGTCCGGGGCCGCAGCGTCGAGCAGTGCACCATGGACCTCCGCCCAGGTCGCACGGTCCTCGGTGATGTCCCATCCGCTCCGTGCGAGCCGCCGCCCGAGCGCCTCGGCCGCCGACCGACCACGCCGCGCTGCGACGAGCGTGAGCAGCTCGTAGTCCTCGAGCCCGTCCCGAGCGGTCTTGAGTCGGAGCGAGGAGACGAGCTGTGGCGCCTCGTCGCCCAGATGGTCGCGCGTGCCGGGATAGAAGAAGGTTCCGTCCCCGTTGCCACCGAAGCGCCACACATCGCGCCATGGCTGGCCGTCCTTCTCCCAGGCCGACAGCGTGTCGAAGTACAGCTCGCCCTCGATCCGATCGAGGAACGCCAGGACACCCATCGCGCGGTTCCGGGGTCCCGAGTGGTCGATCATGTAAGACGCCCACCCGGTCATCGAGGCGGCGAGCCCGCGATCCCGCGGCGGCCCGTCACATCCATGGAACATGCAGCTCTGGTACCACCACAGCTGCTGCCCCGGACGGAGCCGCGCGCGGAAGGCAGACGCCGGCTCGGGCCGGATCGGGCACAACCGGCGCCCCGGCCGAGGAAACATGCACACCATGACCGGCGCGACGATGTCCGCGGCGTCGAAGAGCGCCGGCCGGTACGTGGTCACCAGCAGCGGGAGATGCCCCACGGCGCGGGTGAGCTCCGCCTGCTCTCGCACCAGCGCATCGTCCTTCGGGGCGGGCTCGTCCTTGGCGTAGTACCAGAGCAGCTGCGGCCAGCCCCGCTCGGAGAAGTGCGCCTCCCAGGCGCGGAAGTACGCCACGCGCTCCGCCCGGGTGAGTCGCGGATCGTCATGAACCTGAGCGGTGGTGAAGCGGGCGCCGGAGGGGAGCGCGGTGCCGCCGAGCACGTCGGCCATCTCGGCGTCGAAGCCGCGGAAGTCCACCACCCGGGTGCCCCCCGGACCGGGACGGGAGGGCAGCGGGTCGATGCCCATCCCGTACCCGCTGAGACGGTGCTCGAGCAGCGCGCGGCCCGCGGCCCGGAGCAGCGCCACGCCCTCCGGCGATTCGCGCCGCACCCCGAACCCGTGCGCCAGGAGGTACACCCCGAGCCCCCAGGTGTTCTTGAGGGTCGAGGTCGCGGGGATGTCCACCTGGGCGACGGCGAGCTCGAGCGGCAGGCTGGCCCGAGGCGCGTCCCGGAACGTCACCCCGAGCTGCCCGGAGTACTTCCCGGGCTCCACCCCCGCCGGGACGCACACCTCGAGGTAGAGCACCAGGGGCCGCTCCGCGGTGGATGGCGCCGGGAGCACGGCGGGATTCGTGCCGCCACCGGCCTTGTGGACGGGGAGGAGCGGGTCGGGCCAGAGACCGGTGGCGCCACCGCCCTCGGTGGCCCGGGTGAGAGCCATCCACTCCTCGCGGAAGACACGCACCGCGATCCCCGCCCGCCCGGGTCCACGGAGCGGCGCCACGTCGGCGGACAGCACCTCGGCCGGAGGCGCGACATAGATCTGAAGGCCCTCGCACTCGCCTCGAGCGGCCCTGACCTTCGCTTCCCCCAGCGCCTCGAGCGGCTGTCCGGGCCGGACCTTTGCCAGCGCCGGCACCGGGACCAGGCGCGGAGAGGCCGCGAGCGCAGCGAGGAGGAGGACGGACAGCGGGAACACGCCTGAGCGTGTCTAGCGGTTGCGCGCCACGGTGGAGGGGTCCAGCGCGCGGCCGGGCTTGTAGTCCGTCCACTCCACGACGACCGGGCCGAGCGCGAAGTCCGCCTCCATGCGCATCGGGACGTGCGCCGGGTCGTCGCTGAACCAAATGCGGACCTCGCGGGCGGACAGGTTCCCGGAGAACTCGGTCCGCAGCCGGACCCGGACCGCCTGCCGCTCGCCGAGCGGTGTCTCCACCGGACCCCGCCCCTCGACCTCGGCCAGACCCCGGAAGAGCTTCGCGCCGGTGAAGATCGGCATGGAGATGCTGTCACCGTCCGCGAGACGGGCGGTGCGGAGGAAGAACACCGCGGAGGCCACGTCCCCTGCGCCGGGAGGCACCTCGACCTGCGCTTCCCGCGGGGACTCGCCCTCGACCTGCCGGAAGACCTTCGCCTTCCCGGCGCTCCGGTCGAACTCGATCTTCAGCCGGCGGCGCTTCCGATTCTCGTCCGCGTACATCTCCAGTCCCCGCGAGCGGCCGCTCGCCGGGTCCCACCAGGAAATGATCCTGTTCCGCACCGGGTACACGACGAGGTCGGACCGCGCGTTGGTGACAAGGGGGAGGCTCCCGGGGCGGTCCGGGGATTCGGCCCCGACCGTCACGTCAGCGGTCCCGGCCGGGAGCCCGAGCCAGTGCACCCGGTAGATGATCTGCTCGCCGGGACCGAGGGACCCCTCCGGGGTTGCACCGGGAGCCACGGCGAGGAGCAATGCCAGGACCACCGTCACGGAGTGAAGTTTACCCCTGACGACTCGGGGATGCTCGGTTCGTCACCCCATCCCACCCGGGCGACCCGGTGCCCGCCCGGCGGTCCGGCGTAGACTCGAGGCCCCATGCCCATCGACAAGAACGCCGAGGAAGAGGACCTGCGCGAGGAGGGTCGGCGTCGGGCCTACACCGACTACGACTGCCCTTCCTGCAACGCCAACAACCCCACAGAAATGGCTCTCCGCGACGGGGACGAGACCCGGTGCAACTACTGCGGTACCGAGTACAAGGTCCGCATCACCGACGAGGGTCGGCTTCGCCTCAAGGAGCTCTGAGCCTGGGCGCTGGCGCGCCGCGCTCGCCGAAGATGGCGGTTCCCACCCGGACCACCGTCGCACCTACGTCGATCGCCGTCTCGAAGTCGTGGGTACTCCCCATCGACAGGCCGGCGAGCCCGTGCTCCCGTCCCAGCGCGGCGAGCGCGCGGAAGAACGGGCGCACCTCCTCCACGGGGGCGAGCGGGGGCATGGTCATCAGCCCCACGACCCGGAGCCCGGGCAGCGGGCGGACGGCGTCGAGCAGCGGCGCGAGCGCGGCCGGGACGACGCCACTCTTCGTGCCCTCGCCGGCCACGTTCACCTCCACGTAGACGTCGAGCGGGGCTCCGGTACGCCGGCGAGAGAGCTCCCGTGCCACCTCCAGACGGTCGAGGGCGTGAAAGACGTGCGCCGACCGGGCCACGTACCGAGCCTTGTTGGTCTGCAGCGGACCGATCGCGTGCCAGCGCAGGCCCGGGAGATCCGACAGCGCCTCGGACTTGTCCCGGAGCTCCTGCGCGTAGTTCTCGCCGAAGGCGCGAGCGCCGGCGGCGTACGCGGCGCGAATGGCCTCGGGCGTCTGCAGCTTGCTGACCGCCACGACCTCGACCGACCCCGAGGGTCGCCCCGCCCGCGTCTCGGCCGCCCTGACCCGGTCCAGCACCGCCCTCCAGCTCGCCGCGACGTCGGTCATCGCTGCTCCCAGGGCAGGATGTAGCCCGCCTCCCGCAGCAGCGCGAGCGTCTCCACCAAGGGCAGCCCGACGACCGCGCTGTACGAGCCCTCGATGCGCTCGACCAGGAACCCGCCGATGCCCTGCACGGCGTAGGCGCCTGCCTTGTCCATCGGCTCGCCGGTCGAGACGTACCAGCGCAGCGCGGCCTCGCTCGCGGCGGCGAACGTCACCGCCGCGGTCACGCACCTCGCTCCGACCCCGGCCACCGCCACCGCCGTCATGACCTGGTGACTCCGACCGCTCAGGGCGCGGAGCATCTCCACCGCTTCCTCCGCGGTTTCCGGCTTCCCGAGGATCCGTCCCTCGAGGACCACGCTGGTGTCCGCGGCCAGGACTGTGTCGTTCGGGTGACGGGCGTGCACGGCCTCGGCCTTCTCGCGGGCGAGCCGGAGCACGTACTGCTCCGCGGGCTCTCCGGGGCGAGCGTTCTCGTCCAGGTGCGCAGGATCGATGCGGAGCGGAATTCCCAGCTGCTCGAGCAGGGCGCGACGGCGCGGGCTGGCCGAGGCCAGTACCAGAGGGGACACGGGAGGCATGCGCGACCCACCCGTCTACCGAAACCACGGTTGACCTGCCACGCCGGCCCCGTCGATGGTGGCAGGTGGGATGAGGGCGACCGACCTTCTCGCAGCGCTGCGCCGGACGGTGGAGCAGCTGGCCGCGTTCAACGAGCTCGCCAAGGCACTGACCTCCACGCTCGAGACCCGCGAGGTGCTCGGGCTGGTGATGCAGAAGGTGTCCGCGCTGCTCCGGCCGGCCAACTGGTCGCTCCTCCTCCACGACGAGGCGACCGACAGCCTCTACTTCGAGATCGCGGTGGGCATGGGTGCAGACCGGCTCCGGAGCGAGCGCATCGCGGTGGGCGAGGGCATCGCCGGGACCGCGTTCCGCACCGGCAAGCCGCGCCTGGTGGACGACGTGCGCAGCGCGCCGGATTTCTCGCCCCGCTTCGACGCGCTCACCGAGTTCAGGACCGGCTCGGTGCTGGCCGTTCCGCTCATATTTCGCGGGCGGGCGCTGGGGATCATCGAGCTGGTGAACGGGGAAGGGGACCCGCGCTTCGGCGAGGAGGACCTCGCGGCGGTGATGGCCATCGCCGACTTCGCCGCCATCGCCATCCAGAATGCCCGCGACTTCCAGCGAGTCCAGGAGCTCACCCTGGTGGACGAGCACACCGGCCTCGGGAACGTCCGCTCCCTGCGGAAGCAGCTCGATGCCGAGGTGACCCGCGCCCGGAGCCTGGGCCACCCGCTCTCGCTCCTCTTCCTCGACCTCGATCACTTCAAGACCGTGAACGACAGCCACGGGCACCTGGTGGGAAGCGCGCTGCTCCGCGAGGTGGGCGTTCTCTTGCGCGAGGAGCTGCGGCCGGTGGACGCGGCCTTCCGGTACGGGGGTGACGAGTTCGCGGTGATGCTGGTGGAGGTGGACACCCGGAGCGCGGTGCAGACCGCGGAGCGGATCCTCACCCGTTTCCGGACCCACCGGTTCGGGAAGGCGTCCGGGCTCGACCTGCGGGTGACCGCGAGCCTGGGGATCGCCGCCTGTCCCGAGCACGCGTCGCAGTCCACCGAGCTCATCGAGGCGGCGGACCGGGCGATGTACCTGGTGAAGGCCCGCGGCCGGGACGGGCTGTCAATCGCGACGGGCTGACACCGGGGCATCCTGGCGGCCCGGCGGAGGTCTGTTTCGGGAGGTACCGACCCGGCGCCGGCGCCGGCGCTCCGGAGTCCGCGGGGCTCAGCCCCCCGCACCAGGGGGACGCCTGCGGAAGCGCGCAGGGGCGCGCCAGCGTCCAGGCTCAGTCCCCCGCACCAGGGGGACGCCTGCGGAAGCGCGCAGGGGCGCGCCAGCGTCCAGGCTCAGTC
>Ga0105104_10000611_pt1 | contig 27652 bp, 28 predicted proteins | sample PPLLaktember2015_3_FD_87034 | JGI IMG/M metagenome (GOLD analysis project Ga0105104, IMG submission 87034) | Freshwater sediment microbial communities from Prairie Pothole Lake near Jamestown, North Dakota, USA - PPLs Lake P7 Core (6) Depth... | ecosystem: Environmental > Aquatic > Freshwater >...
CCTTTTCGAGAAAAGGTTTCTGGACTTCCAAAAGCTTTTGATTATATACTTTTATAAAGTTTTGGGAGGTGTCGGAACCTTTTTACAAAAAGGTTCTGACAAAACGGATGGTGAATCGGGGTTGACTCCTTTATCGATTATTGATATGATTATGCAAGAAAATGAAAAACAAAAACGGAATCAATTATGACTAACGTAAAACCCTTAGCCATTAAACTCTACCAGCTTTATAAAAAAATCGCCGACCTTGTTATTATCCCCCCATTTTAAACCATAACCCCCTCCCCTCCCCCATCAACCCTTCTATTTTAACAAAACAAGAGGAAAATTTTTTATTCACCCAACCCAAAAAAAGGAGGAAAAAATGGCAGATTTCAAGAAAATAATCGATTCCCCACCGGGGAGCAAATATATATTACAAGGAAACGAAGCTTTCGCCCTGGGAATACTGCACGCAGGTTTCCACGCTGCCGACGGATACCCGGGAACACCCAGCACCGAAGTGATCGACAAATACCTTTCGAAAGCCCAAGATCGAATCCAAGTGGGATGGTCCGTAAACGAAGCGGTTGCTGTGGGAGTCGGCGTGGGCCACTCTGCGGCAGGTTTCGATGCGGTTGTCACGATGAAAATACCGGGGGTGTTCCAGGCGGGAGATGCGATATCCACTTCCGCTTTTTATACGGCTGAAGCAGGGGCATTGGTCATTTATGCGGCCACGGATTACGTTCCTTCCAGTACGCAGCACGTGGTAGACCCCCGCCCCTTCTTGGCCTCTTGCCGCATTCCAATCCTGGAACCGAGAAACCACCAGGAAATGTACGAAATCCCCCAAATGGCAGCAGACTTAAGCCGCCGATTTCATACTCCCGTGGTGGTCCTGGCCTCCGGTATCCTGGCCCATTCGGAAGGCCTGGTTTTTACAACCCCCCCCCGCACCGTTACCCCCCTCCCCCTCAAAGATAATCTCCACGACTGGATGCTTATGCCTGGAATCGCCCGGGCAAATTACAATAAAGCAACGGGGGAACGAATCCCCCAAATCCAAAAATGGGCGGAAACCTCCCCCCTGGTCACCACCACCCGCGGGACGGGTAACTTCGGCATCATTACCAACGGGGAAGCGGATATCATCATCAAAGAAGCCCTGGAATGCTCAAACTTACACCCTTCTATCCTCTCTTTAGCCATTACATATCCGTTACCCATCGACACGGTGAAGGCTTTCGCCGGAAAAGTCAAAGGAAACCTATTCCTCATCGAAGACGGGAGCCGATTCCTGGAAGAGCGACTCCGCTTAGCCGGGATTAATATCACCGGGAAAGACGAAAATTCGACCCGGACGGAATGGACCCCGGAAGATGTATTGAATTTCCTTGCAGAAAACGGGCAGGTTCCACAGCTTCAAAAGAAAACCGTGGCGGCGATTAAAGCGCCCAACCGTCCTCCATCGATTTGCCCCGGATGTCCCTACAGGGCTTTCGCATTGACGGTAGATAAACTAAAGCGAAAAAAGAGAATCCACTCTTCTTTCGGAGATATCGGGTGCTCAACCCTGCTCTATTTTTTAAACGCACTGGATACGGTATTATGTATGGGAGCATCGGACCCGATGCGGCAAGGTTTCGTATTGTCGCGGCCGGAAATGGCAAATAAAGTCATCAGCGTCATCGGGGATTCGTGCGAATGCCACAGCGGTTTGGATGCGACCCGCAATGGTGTATTCCGGCATATTCCCGGGGTTAAAGTCATTTTAGACAACCGGATCACTGCCATGACCGGCGGGCAGCCGGCCCCCAGTTCACCCACCGACTTAGCGGGCCTTGCCAATAAATTTGTACTAAAAGAAGCGGTTTCAGCAGAAAAATGCCGCACGATTTCCATCGATTCCTACAATTTAAAAGAAGTGGAGCGAGAGCTGACGGAAGCCCTGGACCTGGCAGAGAAAGGAGAATTCACGACGTTAATCCTGGAAGGGCCCTGTATCCACGAAACGGGATCGAAGAAAAAAATCAAACAACTTCAAATCAACCGGGAAAAATGTAAACAATGCGGTTTGTGCGGTATTTGCCCGGGTATAGAACACGATGAACAGAAACGGCCCCATTTTACCGTGCTGTGCACCAACTGCGGGTCCAATACCCAGGTTTGCCGACAAAGATGCCCCTTTGGAGCCATCGAACCGATATTAGAAGAAACAGTTACGCCCGAAACCTGCTTTTTCCAGGCTCCGCCCATCCCTGGTATAAAAGAAATTAAGCGGGATGACATCGATCTCCCGGCCTCTCTTCGTGTGGCTATCCGCGGGATCGGCGGACAAGGAAACCTATTTTTCGGGAAAGCGCTTTCCGAAGTAGCTCTTCGTACTCCTTACAGGCAAACCAATATCGTTAAAGGAGATACGCACGGGATGGCCCAATTGGGCGGCCCCGTGATCTCCACATTCGCATGCGGGGAAGTATTTTCACCCCAATTCACCCCCAAATCGGTCGATGTGCTGGTAGTAATGGAAACGAGCGAAGCCCTCCGCCCGGGTTTCCTCGATCTGCTAAAACCGGGGGGAACAATTCTCCTGGATAAGTTTAAAGCGGTACCGGGTTCATCTAAAAAAGAAGATTATCCGCCTTTCGAAGATATTCACACAATTTTAAAAACCTACACTCCCCATGTTATTGCAACAGATGTTTACGGGACGGTGTCCGACCTGGGAGATACAAGTTACCGAACCGCCAATGTGGCCATGTTGGGAATATTATCCACGATCGAGCCTTTCTCCAGGATTCCTGGAGAGACATGGCTTTCCGCCTTGATGGCTATCTCCCCGAAAGATCCCGCGAGGGACTTAAATTGCAGGATATTTACAGCAGCTCGTAATCGTCGGGAGAAATAATTTTTAACACTTGATCGGCATTTTCCAAAGGAAGAGCTATCACATGTTGAATACCCAGCATCCGTGATTTAATCAAATCCTTGGGAGGCAAGGACTCCTTGGTAAAAAGAATAATTTCAACCCCGGATAAAACCCCCATTCCTGCTATTCTTTCCAGGTATTCCAACATACTCTGGCTGTTGAATTCGGGGGGAATCAGTAAGAAACCGGCTTTCCGTTCATTCAGGAATTTTATGATTTTCATGGGCGTTTGGGCATGCACCCATTCATACTCGTCTACGTCCAACAGGAAGCTCAATTCATCTTTCAATTCATCCCCTAACGAAATCAAAACGGGTTTGAGCGGTTGTTCGGCATCGGAGAATTTCAGATCGTCCTGGTGCTGTTCATTATCATCCGCCACCGGTATTATCATTTCCAGTTGTTGGGCTGCTGTTTTAAACGAGGTTTCCGCAGTAGGTTCCTGGACAAAGATTAATTCTTTCGGTTTTTCTTTTGAGCTTACCGAGTTAGTGGATTCCGCCGGCTGGGGCTGCCGGTCCATTTCCCTCTTTTTTTGCATTTCCAGGCGTCTTTTATAAGACCTGCGGACAGCTTTATTGGGAACATACCTGGATTGAACGAATTTTTCTATTGCCGACCGGATGGGACCGGGTAATTTTTCGAACTCCAGGGCCAACATCCACTTGGCTTTCCTGCCGATCCGGTTTACTACCGCTTCGCATTGGAATACAGGAACTCCCGGGATACGGTTGACTTTAATCACCATTAACTTTGTTCCTTTTTTTAACATATCGTAGGAAGGCGTAATGGTTTTTTCATTTTGCAGTTGCATCGCACGATCGATGGCAATACAAATTCCCTCTACATTGACATTGACGGCAGTTCCAAAAACCCCGACGCCGGCCCCTAACCCTTCCAGTGCTGTCACATTCACATTTTCCCTGGCAGATATGTTGGCCCTGCGATGTTTTCGCCGCTCAACCTGGGTAACCGTCATCGGCAGCTCAAGGTGGGGTTTTCCATCGAAAATAATCAATTTGGCCTGGAATGAAAACCAATTCTGATCCAACGAAAAACCACACAGGACAGTCTTTTTGTCATAATTGGCAAACTCCGGGTCATCCTGGATTCGGACTAGCTTCCGGCTCACATCCAGGAAATAAATATCGCAAATTTTCGATTTTTCCCTGAGCCTGACCTCGATAGGAAACCGCTGGCTGTACAACTCGTCAATATAACCTAAAACCTCATCTTCAGAATTAACATCACCCTCAGATGAGGATTTTCCCATTAATTTCGAAAATAGTGCCACGTTTACTCCTTTCTGTAAATGGCGTATCTATTATGATATCGACAATTCGGACGCTTGCTTTAAGCATCAGCAATGAAAAAAATTTTAAAAAATGAGTACGTATTGCCATTTCACCACTAATATAACAACTTTGCGTCAAAAAATCAAGATTTTTTTTAAAAAAAAATCCTCCGCGTTTTTTTATTCCATACTGTAAGTATTGGGCTCTGCAAAAAAACAACATCCCGCGGAGAAAAACCGGTATTGCATTATCGGTTAAAATAATATATATTTAGTGTAAATATTTTAATAATGACAATATAATTCTGAAGCATACCAAGGAGTTGAAAAATGGTTAGACACACATGCCCATGGTGGCTGGGGTATTTTTTAGTGAACCCGCTGAGACGGTTGATCCAGAACCCGGAAAAAATTCTCGGTCCTTTTATCAAAGATGGAATGACAGCGATGGACGTAGGACCTGGAATGGGTTTTTTTAGTATCCCTATGGCAAAGTTAGCGGGAGAAAACGGTAAAGTCATTTGTGTGGACATCCAGGAAAAAATGCTTCGAGCCCTGGCAAAACGCGCCCAAAAAGCCGGGGTCGCCAACCGGATCGAAAACCGAGTATGCACCCCTAATTCTCTCTGCCTGGTGGACCTTAAAGAAAAAATCGACTTCGCCCTCGCTTTCGCGGTAATCCATGAAGCCCGCGATCAAAAGGCACTATTCACCCAAATACTACAAGCATTAACACCCAGCGGATACCTGCTGGTTTCCGAACCCAAAGGCCATGTCTCTGTCGAAAAAATCAATCAAAGCATTATTACCGCATTGAAATGCGGCTTCGAAGAATTTGCTTACCCGAAGATAACCAATTGCTTTTCCGTCCTTTTATCCAAAAAAAACCCGAATTTTTTCTTATAAAACCATGAATCCAAAACCCATTTAATTCCCTCCACACCGACTTCCACTTCGACTCACCGCATGTATGCAATTTATCCCCTGCGTGGAAACCGACCCCGCAAACCCATCGAAAATGACACCGTTTTCCCCAACCGGCTCAAAAAATAGTAACACGTTAACCTCTTTCACGTGTTTCTCATGGGTTGGAAGCAATGAAATAAAAAATCGACAATCTTATTGCCCACCCAGGAGAAAAAAAATGAAACGAGAAATAGCGATGATCGTCATACTGCTGGTAATGACGACAATAGCGATTTACCCTTCGGATGCAGGGAAAGATCGATTCCCACTGTTTCTCAACGCTGCGATCTCCCCGGGAGCACCTAAAATCAAAGTGGCTAACAATCTCTATTTTGTCACGCAAATCTTGCCTCACCGGATATACCCATTGGAAAAGAGCCTTTGCCCCGGGCTGGGGATCGAACTCCAGGTCGGCAAACCTTTGAAACTAATACTTGGAGTAACGTCCCGCATCGAATACGATATAAAACCAGTGCAAATCAATGCCCCTCACATACAATCGATTCACATCGGTTTCAATTTTACTTTTTAACGCCCATATTTCTATCAAACAACACGGGAACCGCAGCAATAAAAGAAAAGAACATCCAATGACCCGAAAACCCTCTCAATTCTTTAGCCATCCAGGCCGTATATTCTTCCTCGGAGACACCCCGGATGAACCTTCCCTTGATGGTGAGAATAAAGCGGCCGCCTTTGATTACCATAAACCCCTCTTCGGAATTGCAAATGAAGAAGTTGGCCATCGAATAGATCAAAAGCAGGACCATAATAAGGATCACCAAGGGAGGGATATGCTCACGGGCGTCACGTAATTTCCCCCTGGTTTTTGAAGATCGCCGATCTTTAAATACCAGTATGAACAAAATAAATATAACAATATGAATTAACCAAATCGGCGGAATTCGATCCACTATATTAATTCCCATAATCGAAATGATGTGAACAATCAAAGAAAACACAAAGGCTGAAATCGCAGCATAACCAAGGATATATCGCTTTATCATACCAATCTCCATAAAACCACATACCAACCTATCCGGCAATTATCCTGCATTCGGCTTTCCTTGTCAACCCAATGAGTGGAGAATTACAAGAAAGGTGGGTTGAAAAATAGCCTAAAAAATTATAAAATATAAGATAAGTCCCGTAATACTAAATGACTAACTGCCGGGACAGTTTACTTTGACCACCTGTTTTACCGTTTTGGTTAACGGTTAAACCGGGAATTAATTTAAAATAAGGAGAAAACCTATGAAATATGAATATTCGAAACTATGCAGCCGCACATCCAAATCGGAGATACGAGAAATTTTAAAATGGACCCGGAAACCCGGTGTAATTTCGTTTGGGGGAGGATTGCCCGATCCGTCTCTTTTTCCTCTTCAAGAAATAACCGATATTACAGCAGATGTATTGGCTAAAAAAGGATACCTGGCCCTTCAATACGGTCCGACCCGTGGAGAAGCGGAAATGCTCGAAGCCCTTGTCGAACACATGGGAGCCTTCGGGGACATCGCCACTACCGAAGAAGTTTGTATTACATCCTCTTCACAGCAAGGCCTGGACCTTCTTTCCTTGTTATTCATCGACGAAGGGGCACCCATTGTCCTGGAATTACCGTCCTATATGGGAGGCATCCAGGTTTTCAAACGCTGTGGAGCCGACATGCACGGTATCCCCCTGGACAACGATGGAATGAAAATCGACCTCCTGGTGAAAAAATTGGACCAATTGAAAAACGAAGGAAAAAAACCCAGGTTCATCTATACCATCCCCGATTTTCAAAACCCTGCCGGCGTTACCATGAGCCTGGAACGTCGAAAAAAATTGGTAGAAATCGCTCACCAACGCGAAATCTTACTGATTGAAGATTCCCCCTATCGAGAATTGAGTTTTACCGGCGAGTTACTCCCCAGCCTCTGGACGTTGGCCGGCGGTAAAGGCATTATTATGATGAAAACCTTTTCAAAAGTTCTTTTCCCAGGTATGAGAATGGGTTGGCTAGTTGGGGATAAAGAAATCATGGATAACATCGATACGGTGAAGCAATCGGTGGACCTGTGCACTCCCTCCTTCAACCAACTGATCCTGGCCGGGTTTATTAAAAAAGGTAAAATGAAAGAAACCATTGAAAAAGCCATCGCATGTTACAAACCGAAATCAACCGCCATGCTGGCAGCCCTTGAAAAATATATGCCGGGAGGCGTCTCCTGGTCCAAACCGACAGGCGGGATGTTTCTCTGGGTCGTATTACCCTCCCATATCGATACAAAAGAAATATTCCTCACTGCCATCGAACATAATGTGGCTTATGTGATCGGTCGTCCGTTCCACTGCGATAACTCCGGTTCCAATACCATGCGATTGAACTATTCATTCCCATCCATAGAACAAATCGACAAGGGAATCAAACAACTGGGCGACGCTATCAAACAAGTCATATAACTTTAACTGGAAATAGAACTGGAACAATAATCCTATTTTTTCGTAATGGACGAGCAGTATAGTTGAAACTCGGGTATAAGAATAACGATACTATCTAAACTTAATACCGTGCAAAACGGCATAATCAAGGATCGCTTTCTGCTCTCTGAAAAATTTTTTTACGTGTTCCCATTTTACGTCGAAAAGCAGGTTCGGTCCAGGATCGTTTTCTGCATCATCGAAGTAATAAAGACTCTTTAAAATGTGAGCTTCATTATATTTTTCGCCTGAGTATTTTTCCTTATAAAATTGAAAAAATTCAGCCAGGTCCAGGTTGATTTTTTTTAATATGGCATACAAATCTACAAAATCCCTTTTTTTACCTCTTGCTGCGATGGCCTCGATTTTCATACAACCAATATCCTCGATAGAAGCGATATTAATGTTAAGAAAACGGACAATACCCTTAACCAGTGGATATTTATAGTACATAAAACTAATACGGGTATTATTGAATTTCCCAATCAACGTATCTTTGTCCGAATAATCGATAACAAAATCCCCTGCATTGCTTAATGTTCGACTGATGACCCATCCATCGAACTTTTCAGCGGAAAAGAAATCCATGTCGTATGAAAGCCTGTGACCGATATAGAGCGCACACCCCGTTCCCCCCGCAAGGTAAAAAGGTTTTAAAATTTCCAGGGTACTGGCTATTGAAATATTCGCCCGGGTTTCTTCAGAGATGACGTTATCAAACATCTTCAACTCATTTTCCCCTGTACAGAGATGCCGGGAGCCCTTTTCAAAACCACCCGCCAGAAATCGGAACTCTTCTTCGATAAAGCCCGACTCTCCTTCAAAACTTTCTTTACTTCCTTCAACGGGTAAGTGTCAAACATCCATATTATCGGCTCTGTATCGCCGTATTCGAGAATTCTCTCGATGATATATTTCTTGTGAGCGTTTATATCGATTTTATCGACACTGCTGTCCCAAAATAAAGACCGAAATCGTTTAAAAACATATTCCATACTACTATTATACCATATATCATCACGAATAAACAGTAACCGGTAACGGGTGGAGGTCTTGCATTTCAACATTTTCAAGGCAGACTCTTGACTTTAACCTGTTATTCTATTAGTATTTTACACAGGAGCAAAAATGAGAAAAAAAAGAATACCGTTCTATCTCATGCTAATTTTAATGGTTGGATTTGCCTGTTCTTGTTCGATCAAGAAGATGGCCATGAACCAGGTTGCCAACGCCCTGACAGCCCCGGGCGGCAGCACGGTTTTTACGGGGGATAATGACCCGGAATTCGTGGCCCAGGCGCTGCCTTTCGCCATCAAAATGTACGAATCCCTCATGGTCTCCATGCCCTGGCACCACGGCTTGAGATTACAGACCGGCAGCCTCTATATTATGTACGCCAACGGTTTCTTACAAACCCCGGCCTCCATGATGATAGAAGAAGAATACGAAAACCAGGAAACATTACTGAGAAGAGCCAAAAACCTATACCTGAGAGGACGCGATATGATCCTGGAAGCCCTGGAATCCAAATACCCGGGCTTTCGAAAAAACCTGGACAGCGACAAATTCAAAGAAGCTTTTGCGAAAACCAAAAAAGACGACATCCCCTATTTGTACTGGAGTGCAGCAGGGTGGTTAGGTGCCTTTGCCATCGAGCCCTTAGATATGAAATTGGGCATGACGGTGAAACGTGCCAAAGCGATGATGGACCGGGTTTACCAACTGGACCCCAACTACGACCGGGGCGCTATCCACGATTTCTATGTACTCTATTACGGCTCCATGCCCAGTAACCTGGGCGGAGATTTTGCAAAAGCCCGGGAACACTTTAAAAAAGCCATCGAAATTTCGGGCGGAAAAAACCCATCCCCTTACCTCTCGCTGGCCACCTCCGTCGTAGTGAGCGAACAAAACCTCGACGAATTTAATACACTTTTAAAAAAAGTATTGGAAATAAATGTGGATGACGACCCCAATAACCGTTTAGCCAACATCCTCAACCAACGAAAAGCCAAATGGTTATTGGCCCACGCGGACAATTTCTTCCTGGAAGCCCCGAAACCGGGGGATAACGGGGAGGAGTTGCAAGAACCCGCAGAAAAAAAAGATTCCCTGGAGGAATAATTATGAAATCGATGAAATTAATGTTTTTGGCTGGTTTAATACTGGTAGGAGCAGTTTTTACCGGTACCATGCAGGCCGAAGAGGTGACCATCAAACTGGGCACCATTGCACCGCTTCGATCACCATGGGTGGATGAACTCAAAAAATTAGACCTGGAATGGCGAAAAATCACCCAGGGCCAGGTCAAAATTAAAATCTACGCCGGCGGTATAGCCGGCAGCGAAGAAGATATGATCCGGAAAATGCGCATGGGAACCCTCGGCGGCGCAGTCTTCACCAATAACGGTATCATCAACATCGATAAAGAATTTTATGTTTTTAATATCCCGTTTTTTATCGACTCGGAAGCTCAATTGGACTATGTGATCAGTAAAATTACCCCGATCTTTGAAAATAACATCGAAAAAAAGGGTTTTAAGTTAATCACCTGGTCGAAAGCAGGATGGGTCAATTTTTTCTCCAAAGGCCCCGTGGTATACCCGGATGATATGAAAAAACATAAATTATCTTTCGCCACGGGTACACCCGAAATGGAAGAAGCGTGGAAAAAAGCAGGTTTCCGGATTGTCCCCAATGAATTAAAAGATTTGATGATGGCACTGGAAAGCGGGATGGTGGATTCGTTTTATCTCCCCCCCATCGTGGCTGCTTCCGGCCAATATTTTGCTTTAGCGCCTTATATGTGCACGATAAAAATCGCCCCGGTTGTGGGCGGTATGGTTTGTTCAAAAAAAATATGGGACAGTATCCCGGACCAATATAAAGATAAGATGCTGAGTGTGGCGGACAAAATGGTCCATAACCTCTACCTGAAAACACTGGACCTGGAAAAAGAAGCCATCGAAGAAATGAAAAAACACGGTCTGAAAATAGTAATAATACCTTCAGATGCACTTGAAAAATGGAAAGTCGTCGTGGATAAAGGGACCGACGCATTAATGGGAAAAGCCTTTTCAAAAGAGATCTATGATAAAGCAGTCCAAAGCATAAACGAATATAATAAATCCAATGAAAAAAAGTAAACCGACGAAAGAGGGAATCCTGGCCGTTATCCATAAAACCGAGGATTGGACGGCAGTAATCCTGGCTTTATTGCTGGGCCTTCTCCCCACCGCGGAAGTCATCGCACGGAAATTCTTCCATACCAGCGTCAGCTACTCCGCGGATTATATGCGCCACATCGTGCTGATCCTGACGTTCGTCAGTGCCATGATTACTTCACGGGAGAAGAAACACTTGTCTTTGTCTCTATCGCTCAAAATCCACGAGCCCTTGAAAACCTGGTTACATACAGCAGTGATGTTTCTATCCACAACAATCACCATCGCCTTTACGTGGAGTTCCCTGGCATGGATATTAACGGCCTTCGACCCTTCCACGAAGATCGGGTTTATACCGATTCGCATTATCGGAATGTTCATGATCCTGGGTTACATCGTAATCGCGTTTCGTTTTATCCTGGAACTCCCTAAAGGAAAAGGTCATTGGTATCGATTCACCGCATCCTTCGGTTTTTTATTGGGTTCCTTCATCGCGATGGAATCCATCGGGAATTTCCTCTCCGTTATTTTAAACGAGCTGCCGTCCTTCATGGAACCGGTCATCCGATTCATCCACTCCACCAATGCGTTCCTGGCGCTGCCCATCATTATCCTCTTGATCCTTTCCGCTATTTTCGGCGGCCCGATATTCATCATCCTGGGAGGAATCGCATACATGCTCTTTGCCCGGCAGGCGGAACCCCTGGAAATCATTGCCAACGAATCCTATTCCATGCTCATCAGCCATTCGATCCCGGCTATCCCTCTTTTTACTATAGCCGGCTTCCTTCTCTCGGAAAGTAAAGCGAGTGAACGGTTGGTCCGGTTCTTCAAAGCCTTTTTCGGATGGTTCCCCGGGGGGCTCGCCATTATGACCATCATGGTGTGCGCTTTTTTCACCACCTTTACGGGTGCTTCCGGCGTAACCATCCTTGCATTGGGTGCCATCCTCTCTTTTGCTTTAATCGAAGGGAAATATTCGAGGAAATTCAGTATCGGTTTATTGACGGCTTCGGGCAGTGTGGGGCTCCTGTTTCCACCGAGTTTACCCATCATTATCTACGGCGTTATTGCCGGGGTCAGTATCAAGGATATGTTCAAAGGGGGAATCCTACCGGGTGTGCTGATGGTGCTGTCACTGGTCATTATGAGCATTGTTTTTGCCAGCCGGAATAAAATCGCGCGCGAAAACTTCAAAATTAAAGAAGCTGCCATCGCACTGCGGAAATCCATCTGGGAAATTCTCCTGCCGCTGGCTATTCTGCTCTCCTACTTCGGGGGTTTGACCAACCTCGAAGAGAGTTCGGCCATAGCGGTGGTATATGCCTTGATTATCGAAGTCCTGGTTCACCGGGATTTGAAACTCAAAGACCTACCCAATGTGATCCTAAAAGGAATACCCATCATCGGGGGAGTATTGATTATCCTCTCCCTGGCCAAAGGCCTTTCTTATTACATCATCGATGCGGAAATCCCGATGAAATTAACCGAATGGGTCCAGGCCAATATCAGTTCAAAATACATATTTCTCCTCCTCCTCAACATTCTCCTGCTGATAACGGGCTGCTTGATGGATATCTTCTCCGCCATCATGGTGGTGGTACCGTTAATTATCCCGGTAGCCAACGCGTTTGGAATTCACCCGGTCCACCTGGGAATCATATTTTTAGCCAATATGGAACTGGGTTACATGACCCCACCGGTGGGTTTAAACCTTTTCCTGGCGTCTTACCGCTTCAACGAACCGGTGGGAAAACTGTATAGGGATGTGTTCCCTTTCCTTATAATCCAGCTCATCGCCGTCTTGTTGATTACTTATATTCCCTTTTTGGCCACAGCGTTGCTATAATTAACCCTTGACAAAGTGAAAAAATAAATGGTAAAAAAATATGCCTGTTTAATCGCCTTTTTCATCATCTGGATAAGCGCCCACCTCTCTTTCGGGCAAGAAGTCAAACTTCCCGAGATAATGAAGCCGGAGAATATCCGGGTTTATAAAGACAGGATTTATATTACGGAAGATGTCTACGTTTTCATCTATTCGCTGAAAACGTTTAAAATGGAAAAAAAGTTCGGGGGCCATGGAGAAGGTCCACAAGAATTTACCCGTATACCGACGCCGATGTTTTACTCTCTCTTCATCACCATCCAGCCCGATTGTATTTTTGTCAGTAACATCAACAAAATCGCCTTTTTTACCCTTGATGGAACCTTTATCAGCGAATTAAGAACCAGGACGGTGTTTACCCAATATATCCCTTTCGGAGATCGACTGGCTGGAATTAATTTCGGACCCCAAAGCCAACAACCTTCCCTCCTCTTATCTCTTTTCGACAAACAACTGAAACAAAAAAAAGAGTTGACAAGCATCCCTTTTCCCATCGTATCCAGCCAGAAAACCAATATTCTCAAACTTCCCTCATTAAAAGACTCCATGAACCTATTTTCGCAGGGAAATAAATTGGTATTCGCTTCATTTGAAGAGGGAACCATCACCATTTTTAACAACCAGGGTAAAATAGAACGCTCGATCTCCCCCACATACAATCGAGTGAAAGTAACCGATTCCATCATCCAGCAAGTGGATTCCATATTCTCCAACGATATCCGGCTAAAAGAAGATTATTTACAGCAAAAGGCAGCTAACTTACTCTATTTTCCCGAATATCTACCGGCAGTCAAATCCTACTGGGTTTCGAACGAAAAAATTTATATCATCACCCCCCGCCATAATAATTCAAAATATGAAACGCTGGTATTCAATGTGCGCGGGAAGCTGCTTCATAAAACCTGGCTGGAATTAAAGGACAAAAATATTCTTGTTTTTTTCCCCTTCACCATATGTAACGATAAGATTTACCAGCTTATCGAGGATGAAGAAGCCGAAGAGTGGCGATTAGTTGTTACCCCGGTGGGAAAGCGATAAAGGAACAAACCCCAGGATCGTTCGCGGGTATCGATCCGTAATCACCAGGAACCCCATATTATCCAGGCGCACCAGCCCCTCCCAATTACGGGAGTTCCCTTTTTCTACTCCCAGTAATTCCAATTGGATAGGCGGCTTTTTGACCCATTTGATCTGCGAATCTTTTCCCTTGGGGATATATTCGAATTCCACCAACCGTTCCACTTTTTCGGATCGGAGGTGAGTTCTGCCTTTCCCGAACTTTTTGGAAATAGAATCGGGCGCAGGTTTGTAAAGGGATCGCTCCTTGTCATCCGGCCAGAGATAATTGATACACCAGAACCGGTTTTTCCCATCGATCCCCGTGGCGTCCGTAACCCGGTATTCGATATTGGGAAAAGGAATCGTGCAGAGGAAATTCAAATCGAAATCAAACACATACGCTTTTGCGGATGGATTGATCAACTTGCCGTTTCCTTCATAAAGAACAATGATATTGGTATTGGTGACGATGAGGGTTTCGTAAGACGCATTATCGATGTCGGCTTGAGGGGGGATTCGCGGCATAGGGTTATCTTTTTCTATGAAGGTAATACGGGTTAAATCCGGTGTAATCTCACCCTTGATGAGGTACGCTTCCATGCGGTCCGGCGAAGCCTCGACAGCGACGAAAACCGTGTTTCCCCGGAAACCCAGTGCTTCGAGTCCTTCGAAACCTTTTATGTTTTCCAGTTTTTTCAATAGACCCTCTTCGATGACGATATCGATTTCTTTGGGGTCCAGGGGGGATACATCTTGATGATTATGAAAGGCGTCCAGGTAAGCCATTATCTCACTTTTTTTCAATGTATACAGTTTCGGCTTGTTTTCGGGTTTAAATTGGTTGATTTCCGAATATTGAGGGAGAAAAACCAGGTTATCGTTGTACCAGGCCAGCCCGGATATTTCGGAATTCGAGTCAGCGGTGAAGCCTTTCAATGCGATTTCAATAACCGGGTATTCCGGCTGCGTTTTCCCGGATACCGGGCCGGTATAAAATGCTCCCACAGCGATCAAAAAGAAGATCGTCACCATAGCAAATCGTGGTTTTTTCATAGAATTTGCTCCTTTTTTTTATCCCATTTTCGAATAAAACCAACAACCGGTAAAGCTGCCAGCGTCATCCAGGTTTTGCCAATAACCTGCCCTTCGATGAATCGAAGGCTGCCGAAAGCCAATAGAAGAAACACGGCGCTGTCGATGATAAGTCCCACGATATTGGATAAGACGACAGCAGCGATGAAATTTCTTTTTTGAAGCGGCGTATAAACCAATAAATCAAAGGTTTCAGATAGAAGGAAAGCGGACCCGGAGGCCACTGCCAGGCCTGGAGATAGAAATGCCGAGAGTGAAGCGCCAATGACAATACCCGGGATCGTATACCTCCACCCCAACCGTCGTTGAACCAGATCGCGGAACGTAAAACCCAAACCGATGGCCAATACACCCGAAGGCGCCATAACCCCCGGCCAAACCGGGATGAGATATACCCCGCCGGGAGTGCGTGCAACACCCACATGATTAACCAGGTAGTTGGCCAGGAATACGCTGCCGATGAACAGCACAAAGTAAAACCAGCCGTCAATTGTAAAGGATTTCTGCGATCTTTTTTCTTTTTCCATGTTCGAATTTTTCTACCTCTTTATTATACATTAAATAGAGTGGTAATCAAGCCGGGAGTGCATAATATTTTGCGCAAATTATTGTATTCATTACTGTTTAGTGGACGAGTGTTCCCTCGATTCAGTTCCAATATCCGGGACCGATACTTTGTCGATAAAGTCCATACTCTTTTGCACAATGGCTATTGGCCGGAATAGGCAGGAATATGGGCAGTATGGACAATATGGACAGGGGTCGAACTCGCGGTATCGTAACTGAATCGGTGCATTTGATTTGCGTCGAAGGTGAAGGTGAAGGTGAAGGTGAAGGTGAAGGTGAAGGTGAAGGTGAAGGTGAAGGTGAAAGCGAAACGGCTAATATAAATACAAAAATAGAAGAAACCAAGGAAATAGAAACGTAAACCAAGTGATAAAAAAAAACCTACAAAAGTTTTTGGAGGTCCAGGGACCTTTTTACAAAAAGGTCCCTGGTCGTCGAAGACAAATTATATTAGACGGTGGATTTTGGTTTAGGGTACGGTGACCTTTTCTCGGTAATCGATGGTAATATCGGCGTACCGGTTGGACTTTAGCAGGGCTAATACTTTCAAAAAGGTTTTATTCTTTTTCTTCCACATCCGTTGTAAATGATGGGCGTAGAGGTTTATAAAGAAACCCCTTGCGTTACCCAGTACCAGTTTCCGGATGCGTTCCAACCAGGAATAGAATTTCTTATGCCCGTAAATCTGGGCGGCTTGAAGTTGGGCCACTGAAAAATTAATAGGTTTGAAAACCACGTGATGGGCATCGTATAAACTCCAATCTTTAAACAGGATGCGGTTTTCTCTAATTAAAGAATAGTACAGGTCGCTTCCGGGTAGGGGTGTCATGATCATAAATTGTACGGAGGTCAGCCGGTATCTCCGGGCGAACCGCACCGTCTTTTTCACGATTTTCCAGTTATCCTGGTCTGTACCCATCATGAACATGCCGTGGATATGGATATGAAGTTTGCGAAGTACTTTTATGGCTGTAATAATATCGTCGACCCCCTGGTTTTTCTTCAATGCCTCGAGACTTTTGGGGTTAATCGATTCAAAACCGATGAAAACCGTATGGCATCCTGCTTTTTTCATGAGTTCAACCAGTTCCGGGTCTTTTGCCACATCGACCCGGACCTGGGCCGACCATTTGAAATTCATTTTCTCCTTGATCATGGCTCTCAGTAACTCTTTAGTGTGCTGGGGCCTGGCTGCAAAGTTATCGTCATAGAAAAAGATAGAGTGGTTCCCGTTTTCATATTGCCGTAATTCTTCCAGGATATTTTCAACGGATCTCATCCGGTACCGTTTTCCGAACATTGGGGTGACCGAACAAAACGAACAGTGAAACGGGCATCCCCTGGAGGTTTGGATGGGTATGACGCTGCCCCGGGTCAGGATTTTGTTTTTACCGGTGAGCAGGGAAAAATCGGGGAAGGGAACGGTATCCAGTTCCGGTGCGTTTTCTGCTGTAGGGTTATGGATGATGGAGCCGTCTTTTTTATAGGACAGGGCTGGAACAACCGAAAAATCTCCCTTTTTCTCCCAGGTATCGATAAAGGTCATGAGGGAGTTTTCTCCTTCGCCCCGGATGACAAAATCCGCGTGGTCGAGGGTTTCATCGGTTAAAAAGGTTGGGTGTGGGCCTCCCATTATCACCGGTATTCCCATTTCACGGATTTTATCGGCGATTTTATAGGCCCGCGGCGCTGTAGAGGTGATACTGGATATCCCCACCATGTTCGCCGAAGAGATACGTTCCCAGTCTATCTCCGCCACATCTTCGACAAAAACGTCCACATCCCAGCCCCGTTGTTTCATTAAATTCCCCAAAATAAACGTCCCGAGACGTGGGGTCATATATTTTGAAAAAATGTGGAAGCTAGGGGGCTTGGGTTCGATAAATATGATCTTACTCATGTTTTTCTCCTATTTGTTAATCTGGCGCGGGGGTTCTTCTTTTTTGATTTTTCTTTTTCAAGGGAGCGGGTGCTTTTTTTTTTTTGTTGATTAATTCTTCCCAACGGGAGATGCCTTCCTTGAGGAGATTCATTTTATCGGTCAGTTGTTCAATGGCAAGAAGCATTGCGTCTAGTTTTTTTGTGGTTTCTACTTTCGAGTAGGTTTCGATATCCCCGGAGATAGCCAGGAATTCGCGGAAGTATTCGGAGTTGGTTTTGATTTGTTCCAGTGTATACCCGAACAATTGCAGGTCTTTGATCAGGTTGCATAAATACACGAATACATGGGAATATAAGCGGAAGCCGCCTTCGCTTCGCATATCCGGTTCGATGATTCCTTTGTCTTCCCAATGTTTAATGGTGCGGCTGCTCACGCAGACTTGTTCCGCCAGGCCGCCGATGGTGAGATGATTTTTCAATTCGTTGTATTTTCCCTGTGCCTCATTGTTTTTGGGCAGCCCGATTTTGTTCAGGATATTTTGAATCTCTGCCGGAGTATAGCCCATGTTCAAAAACCGTTTTATATTATTGATTTGTTCCAGTGTCTCCTGCGAATAAAAAGGGATATTGTCATCCGTATAACCTTTGGGTTTGATAATATTAGCGGATTCCCACTGTTTAAGAACTTTTTCGGATACCTGGGCTTCTTTAATGAACTCCCTGCGGATTAAACGTTTTTCTGTCATATTGTCACCATGCGTATGGGTTTAAAAAACCCATACGTAAACGTACAGGTATATATATAACATATTAATATGTTATTTGCGTTTATTTTTTTTATTTTTTTAAAGGATTGACAAATCATTATTTTAATAATTGTGAATTTTCTTTAGCAGGGCCGGTGTATTTTGCGATGTCTCTACATTCCTAATTCGTGGTAATTCGTGGGGCAGCAGTTCCCATTTTGAAAAGTGATTTTATACGCAAAGGGGGCGTGTCGGTGCCTTTGAAATGATGAATGATGATCGATGAATCGAGAAAAGATAATAATCGGTTCACGGGTGCACGGGTTCTCGTTTCCAGGTTTGCTTTTTCATTAAGTAAAAAAATCGAAATCATATTAGATAACGTTTATGGAGAACGGTTATATAATACAACGAAGGGCCGACGGCCGACGATCAACGGATAGTGGAAGGAATTCGGAAACCGGCTGCAGGCCCCCGCGATTCCAAAATTAGAATGGGTAACGGGTGCTTTTATTCGTTGATATTTCCATTCATTTATGGTATATATAACGTATGGATTTTGCATTAGAAGAAAGAATCGGTAACCCGGACCTTTTTACCGGGAGAAAAAAAGAGCTGGATTATTTCCTGGAATGGATTTCCCAAATCAAAGAAAGGAAATCCCGGAGCACTGCCCTCCTGGCCCGCCGCAAAATGGGGAAAACCGCTGTCATGGAACGGTTGTTTAATATCGTTTTTTTTAAAAACGATGGAGTAATCCCATTCTACTATGAGGTCAAAGAGACTGAAATGTGGGCTGTGGATTTTTGCCAGGATTTTTTTCTAACCTTTATTTATCAATATATCGCGTTCAAATCCCGTAACCCCGAATACCTGAATCCTGGAAACAAAAGCGATTTTAAAAAAGTAGTGGAAATCGCAAAAAAAGAGGGGCTTGATTATCTCTGTGAAATTATCGAAGGGGCTGCCCATGCAGTGGATCACCGGAAGATCGATATAATCTGGGAAATTGCACGAGATGCCCCAAAAACAATCGCATCCAGGCAAAGCGAATTCATCGTTCAAATGATCGATGAATTCCAGTTTCTAAATTCCATGATCTTTTGGGATCAAGCCAAAACTAACCCGGCGGATAAACTTGCAGGAGGGTATTTAAGTACTGCCGAAAGTAAAATCGCCCCACTCCTGGTTTCGGGAAGTTGGGTCGGTTGGCTCAGGAATTTATTAATGGAGATGCTGCCTTCTCGTTTCAGGTATTACTATCTCGACAATATGCCCCGGGATGAAGCGGTAGAAATGATTTACAAATACTCCCGATTCTTTCATGTCCCGGTTACTGAAGAAACGGCTTATCTCATGGCTGAAATTGCTGAAGGAAGCCCTTTTTATATTAGTTCCATCATGGAATCGAGCTGTGAAAATAAAGACCTTACTTCAATCCCCGGCCTGGCACGAACTCTCGAATTTGAGACACTCGATATGCGCGGTATAATCAAATTTACCTGGATGGAATATGTCGCCAGCGCTTTACCTCGAATTAATGACCGCAATGGAAAAAATATCGTCCTTTATCTCTGTAAACATAGAGACCGCGAAGTCACACGTAAAGAATTAATCGATGAATTAAAACTCGATATGCCCGATTCGGAACTGGAAGTAAAACTAAAAGCCCTTGTTAACTCCGATATTATCGCACAGGGAACTTCAAACTTTCGCTACCGCGGAGTAAAAGACAATATCTTCGATAAAGTGTTCCGGGGTGTTTACCAGGATGAGATCGAACAATTCGATGTAAAAGAGATTCAAAAAGAATACCATCGATCGTTTGAAAAACTGAAACGTCAATACCGGAGATTACAGGGGAAATACAATTACCAGAAGGGTTATTTTGCCGAGTATTTGATTCTCGATCGATTACGGTATGATGCCCGTAAGAGCAATAATGAATTGAAATCCATTACCCGTCATTTACCTGGTGATTTTAATTTCTGCGAGTATTCGCGGGTATGGAAGTACAATAATTCCCCGGAGTATTCCAGGAGTTTTAATATCGATATATTTGCCCGTGCTGCAAGCACCGGAGATTATTCCATAGTTGGTGAAGTAAAATGCCGCGATTCCAAAAAGTTTTCTAAGGAAGAGGCCGCCCGGTTTCTTGTTAAATTTGAAGAAGTCAAGCAATATGAAAACATGAACCGCGTCATCGGTTTTATTTTTTCCCGGGCAGGGTTTACCCCGGAAGCGGAAGAGTTTTGTATGGAAAATTCGATTGCATCCAGCGAAGATGAGAGATGGTTGGAAAAGAGGTAATCAATTAAATTAAAACCTTCTCCGTGACCTCGGGTTAAGTTGGGTTTAGCAAAAAAGGGGACAGTCAAGAAACCCACTACGTCCGCCAGGTCCACCGGGTCCGCAAAGCAATACTAAAAACAAATTCCTCAAACATTACGGCTGCAGCCCCCGCGATTCCAAAATGAGAATGGGTAACGGGTGGTTTTATTCGTTGATATTTCCATTCATTTATGGTATATATAACGTATGGACTTTACATTAGAAGAAAGAATCGGTAACCCGGACCTTTTTACCGGGAGAAAATGAAAACCGTTACAAAAACTCTATTCATTGTCGGGGGCTCGCTGTGTGTGGGTTTGGGTATCCTGGGTATGTTTTTGCCCCTGCTGCCGACCACTCCTTTCCTGCTGTTGGCCGCCTTTTGTTACTCGCGGAGTTCGGAACGGTTTTACTGCTGGTTAATCACCAATCGTTGGTGCGGCGAATATATCAGGAACTATCGAGAAGGCAGGGGAGTTCCGCTCAAACAAAAGCTAATGGCGATCGTACTGTTATGGCTAACAATCGGCTATGCGGCATTGTTTTTGGTGTCGCTGTGGTGGGTAAAGCTGATCCTTTTTGGTATTGCGATTGGGGTTACGGCTCACCTGGTCAGGATTAAGACTTTGAAACCCGGTGCACCGGTTCCCTGTTTGCCCAGGGAATGCAGCTTACCCGGAGAAGAATCTATTTGACATAAAAACTCTCACAGGTCAAAGTTGAACATATCCAGCATGTCCCCTTCCCGGATTCACCATCGGTTTGTCAGCCATCACGGATGGACAGGTAATCAACAATATTCCCCCCACGAAACGTTTCATGGTTATTGCTCCTCCTTCTTCAATATATACGTGGGTTTATCCGGGTTACCGGGGTAGCCGTAATCCCGGCAGGTCTTATAACCGGTTTTTTGAACGATAACCCACTGCTTCTCTTCCTGGTCCTGGGGCGGAATGGTTAAAGTAAACCACCCGTTTTGATCCGTATAGGTTACATTGCTTTTCACGGCCACGCCGGCGCCCTCGATGGGTTTCGAATCGACATCCGTTACCCATCCCGACAAGGTCTCCAAACTACTGTCCCTCATGATAACCAGTTCCGCATTATTCCCCTTCAATACGACGGAATCGGACTTCTTGCCATTGGTAAACACCCACCGCTCCACCTCCAATTCCACCGGGACCGTTCGATTCTTAAATCCAGGAGAGATTGCTTTAAAATCCACAGCGCCATCGTCATCAGTCCTCCCGGTTTCCGGCTTGTTATCCAAAAATAACCGGACCAGCGCCTGGTCCTTTTTAAACACGGTATTTCCTTCGACATCCTTCAAATAAACGGTAAAACCAAAGGGCCCATCAGAAGAAATCAATTGAAACCCGAAAACCATGACAAGAAAAAACACGACGACAGGACCAGTCAACTCCAACTTACCGGAGAGGACTTTCCCTGAGTAAACGGCAAAACCCCGCATGGCACCAAACAGGAACGCAGAAGCGGCAAAACCGAGAGGAAACAAGAGAACATAAAAGACTATTTTTTCTTTGCCGGGGTCGACGTAAATATAGATCATTAAAACGGCAACAGCGATGAGAAGACTGGCTGCGCTGATAAAAACATATTTCATGGCTTTTAAAGGTTGCCTGATCGGTTTTTGATTGTCTTTCGCCTGCTTATTTTTTCCCATTGGACCTCCTGGAGGATATTTCATCATATCAAAATAAATCGAAAAAATCAAATAATTTTTCGACTGCCAGGGGGCTCTTTTCGTGAAAACCGCCCCCTATTCCCCCCACAAAAGCTTTTTTTAAGGTTTTTTCGAATTTTTTTTATTAGGGAGTGCATCCTTTTTTGTGTATATTTGTTAAATGAAATTGAGGCCGATTTCATGAGGCATAAACAGGGGGAATTGTTAACGAAACGCCAAAGCTCGTCTCAAAAATGCTAAAGTCAATGGCAGAAATGCGTGTTCACCCCGAAGAAGCACCATTAAAATAATACCCGGCAAGCTTGACTTTAAAAAAGGTTTCGTTTAATATACAGAGAGGAGGAAAAATGATTAGAATTCGAAAAAGCATGGTTTTTCTCCTGGCAGCCATCCTGCTTACCACTTCCGTCCTTTCAAATGAAAAAACATCCCGCCAATACTTAACCACCGGGAATTGGTACCCGCGCCTATCCGATGACCTGACCCGCATGCTGGACTCTTTCTTTAAAAATACAAAGAACCCCGACATCCCGGGAACTCCAGTGGGTTTGATCGGCCCCCACGCGGGGTTAGTCTATTCAGGCCAATGCGCTGCCAACGCCTACGCACAGTTAGAAAAACGACCGGACCTGGAACGCATCATCATTTTAGGCACAGCCCACGCCACTGATTTCTACGGCGCCGCGGTTTGCGATTTCGATTACGACTCCACACCCCTGGGCGCCATCCCCATCGACAAAGAAGCCTCCAATTCCCTGGCCAAAGAAAAAATGTTCACCAAAAACAACTACTCCATCCAAAACGAACACTCCATCGAAACGCACCTGCCCCTTCTCCAATACATGATGAAAAAAAACAATAACGAAAAATTCAAAATCATCCCCATACTCATGGGATACCTGGATGAACGCGACATCAAAAAAATGGCGGACACGATAAAAAAATATATCACCCCCAAAACCCTGGTAATCGCAAGCTCGGATTTTACCCACTACGGCGCCGCATACGGTTACACCCCTTTCCGCAATAATATCAAAGAAAACCTCACCAAACTGGACATGGGCATGATCAACCTGATCAAAAAACGAGACTTAAAAAACTATTGGACCTATAAACTGAAAACCGATATCACTATGTGCGGTTTCATTGCAGTGGGTGTCCTTCTCCAAATCTTCGAAAGCGATGATTATACCTGTACCCTGACAGACTATTATAAATCGGCCGACCGCAACAACGATTACTCCTTCAGCGTCAGCTACGCCTCACTGGTTTTCAGCCGAATCAAAAGAACCGCGAACCCATCACCATCATCAACTTCAACTTCAACTTCGATAGGAACAGGAGACAAAAACCAAAAACAAAAAAACGATGAAAAAGAAAAAAAAGAGGATACCATGAAACTGGGCACCGAAGAGAAAAAAACATTATTAACCCTGGCACGGCAAACCTTAGAAGATTATTTCGCCGGGAAAAACTTACCACTGCCGGAAGCTGAAAAAAAATACTCCATCCCCAATTCTCTAAAAGAGAGAGCAGGAGTGTTTGTTACACTGCGGGAAAAAGGTGACCTGCGAGGCTGCATCGGTACCATAATCGGCATAGAACCACTGTGGGAAGCTGTCAGAAATAACTCGCTGAAATCGGCTTTCGAAGATCCACGATTCGAACCGCTGCAAAAGAAAGAACTGGAAGAAATCGATATTGAAATCAGCGTGATGACTCCCCTCCAACCTCTAGAAGACTATAAAAAAATCCGGCTGGGCATCGACGGCGTGATCATTCGAAAAGATATGCGACAAGCACTTTTTCTCCCCCAGGTTGCAACCGAAACCGGGTGGAACCTGGACGAATTTTTGGGTCAATTATGTTTGAAGGCAGGCTTGATGCCGAACGCTTACCGCTCCCCAGGAATGGAATTTTTTATCTTCCAGGCTTTGGTATTCAATGAAAAGGAACTGAAAAAATGACCCTGACTCGCCGGGAATTCGGTAAAACACTGGTGAGCTCGGTTATCGGTTTGACCGGGTATTCGATGGGCACCGGCTCACCCCTATTTATCATTCCTTCGGCTCCAGGATCGAAAAGCCGGGTGGTCATCGGCCGCTCAGAAGGCTTAATCCGGGTGAACCACGACTTAACCCTAGAAAACGTAACACCGGTTTTAGACCGGTGCTTAATCAAACTCACAGGCGCCACCAACGCTTCGACTGCATGGAAATCCTTGTTTCCCGGCAATGAAAAAATCGGGATCAAATTGAGCTGCTTACCCGGTAAACCCCTTTCATCCAGCGTGGGTTTGACGATGGCTATAGTCGACAGCCTCCGAAAAAACGGGATCAACGACAAAAACATCATCGTGTGGGAACGGACAAACCGCGAACTCGAACGGGCAGGTTTCAATATCGGCAAGCCAGGCCTGCGAATCATAGGAACCGATTCATGGACAGACCAGGGAGACGGATACTCCAACAAAATCGAAATAGCCGGGAGCGTGGGAACCTGCTTCAGCCGAATCATGGAAGAAGTGGACGTCATCATCGATGTCCCGGTTCTAAAAGACCATGACCTGGCCGGCGTCTCCATCAGCATGAAAAATTTCTACGGCGCCATCTTCAACCCTAACAAATACCACCTGGATAACTGCAACCCCTACGCCGCCGAACTCTGCACCCACCCACTGATAAAAGACAAGCTGAGGTTGATCGTGTGCGACGCCTCACGAATCCAAGTCAATAACGGACCCGCCTACGACCCCCATTACGCCTGGGACTACGGCGGGATATTAGTGGGACTGGACCCCGTAGCCCTGGACTACATCGGCTGGCAAATCATCGAAACACGACGCAAAGAACTCAACCTGAAATCCCTGAAAAACTCCGGCCGCGAACCGGTTTACATCAACACAGCCGCACAACTAAAACTGGGAAATATAGATGAACAATATATCGAAAAAATTTATGTATAAGAACCAGGAACCCCAGGAACCCTTTCGAGAAAGGGTTCCTGGACCTCCTAAAGCTTTTGTTAAGGTGGTATCTTTGGAGTCAACAAATACAGGGGAAGTAGTTCCAATAACACGGCACTGCAATAAAACCCCACCGTGTGGGGCTGGACCTCCCAAAGCTTTTGTTAAGGTATCGAAATGAGAGAATTACAAGTATCTTTGGAGTCAACAAATACAAGGGAAGTAGTTCCAATATCACGACGGGAATTTTTAAAGAATACTGCCCGATTATGCTCCGCTTGCACACTGGGTATGATGCTTCCTTCTTTTATATTACCCAACGATAAAAAAAACCGGTACACCCGGGAAGCCAAATACTACGATAAACAAGCAGAAAAAAAAATCACTTGCAAACTGTGCCCCCACGAATGCCGCGTCGCAGACCTGGAAAGAGGAACATGCGGAGTCAGAGAAAACAACGGCGGTACTTATTATACACATGTATACGGGAACATATGCTCCGCCCACATCGACCCGATTGAAAAAAAACCGCTCTTCCATTACTACCCCACAACCCAAGCCCTATCCGTAGCTGCAGCCGGATGCAATTTCGTTTGCAAATTCTGCCAGAACTGGGAAATATCCCAAAGAAGACCGGAACAAGTCGAAAGCACGGAGGTATTTCCCAACGCTTTAGTCGACGCCGCCATCCAACAAAAATGCAAAACCATCGCCCATACCTACACAGAACCCGTGGTCTTTTTCGAATACATGCTGGACTGCGCCATCGAAGGAAAAAAACGCGGCGTTCCCAATGTCATGATCTCCAACGGCTTCATTCAAGAAAAACCGATGCGCGAACTCTGCAAATACCTCGGGGCTGTTAAAATAGACCTGAAAGCTTTCACAGAAAAATTCTATAAAGAACTCTGCGCAGGAAAATTAAAACCTGTCCTGGATACACTGCTGGTCCTAAAAGACGAAAAAACCTGGTTTGAAATCGTCGTACTGGTTATACCGACTTTAAACGACAGCCAACACGAAATCGACACCATGACTAAATGGATCTGCAAAGAACTAGGCCCGGATGTCCCCCTGCATTTTTCAAGATACTACCCCACATTCATGCTGAAAAACATCCCCCCTACCCCACCGGGAATCCTGGAAAAGGCCAGGAAAATCGCCATGAATAACGGACTAAAATTCGTCTACATCGGCAATATTCTCACCGACGCAGAAAACACCTACTGCCCTTCATGCGGGAAACTAGTCATCGAACGAATCCAATACAGCGTGGAACTAACGGGTTTGAAAAAAAACCGCTGTAAATACTGCAACACAATCATCCCAGGAGTCTTTTGATGATGAACGACAGTAAAAGTTTACAGGTTGCAGGTTTGGAATGTAGAGACGCAAGATTTTGCGCATCTACGAATGATCAATTTCCAATGACATACAACCCCACAAAACATCGCAAGATATCCCGGCCCTGCAATAAATCCACACGCAGTTTGATCCCGGACGAATAATTCTAAAATAAAACCGGTAAAATTCTTGATTTATAAAGAAAAAAGGATTATAATATAGGTAAAAAAATTGGAGGCTGCATGAAAAAATTGAACCTTAAAGCATTAAAAGTCGAAAGTTTCATTACCACCCCGGAAGAAAAAGAAATCAAAGGCGGAAGGCCACCGTTGACATGGGCTCCTGAAAAGACCTGCATTGCCAGCTATTGCTTTGGAGTTTGTATTTCCATCAATGTTGCGTGCTAACGGAACCGGGTACGGGGCTTTATTTCTTTAATTTTGTCCTCAATTGAAGTCCCGTTTTTTAATTTTAACGAAGGGGCGGATTACAAAGCCGCCCCCAATACCCAAAACGCTGCACGATTAAACGGCACTGTAGGGTATTGATTAGTAATGTAAAAAAAGTTTTAGAATAGACAAAAAACATTAGGAGGCAACATGAAAAAATTGAGTCTTAAAGCTTTAAAAGTCGAAAGTTTCGTCACAACCCCGGAAGAAAAAGAAGTCAAAGGCGGTCAGCCAGCGCCGTCAACAACTTGCGTCTTTACTCGTTGTATTGAACCTTGTTCCCTCGGCGCTTGCTAGTAGAACCGGGCACGGGGCTTTATTTCATTGATCTTCCCCTCAAATCTTAAATGATAAACCAATCATACTAAGATTAAAGCCTCGTTTTTTAATCTTAATGAAGGGGCGGATTTCACATCCGCCCTTTCATAGTTCCAAAAAATACCAGGGGCACGCCGCCTTCATCGGTCATTGTGTCGATTCATACCCGGGGCATTACCTCGTGATCGATTTGTCTTTCTTTTATCATTTTAATTTACTTCATCCGCTTTTATTTTATTTCCAGCGGTTTCATAGTGTTAAACATCGTAGAGTGAGAAATCTTGCATTTTTTATCGATGTGATGGAAAAGTGTGAAGTTTGAAGGGTGAATGAGGAATGGTCGCCGCTGCGGCAAAAAAGGGGACAGTCAAAAAAATCACCACCAGTTTTGTCAGAACCTTTTTGTAAAAAGGTTCCGACACCTCCCAAAACTTTTAAAAAAGTATATAATCAAAAGCTTTTGGAAGTCCAGAAACCTTTTCACGAAAAGGGTTCTGGTCGTCGAA
>Ga0105104_10000612_pt1 | contig 27648 bp, 21 predicted proteins | sample PPLLaktember2015_3_FD_87034 | JGI IMG/M metagenome (GOLD analysis project Ga0105104, IMG submission 87034) | Freshwater sediment microbial communities from Prairie Pothole Lake near Jamestown, North Dakota, USA - PPLs Lake P7 Core (6) Depth... | ecosystem: Environmental > Aquatic > Freshwater >...
CCCATCGGTTTGCATGAAATCACTCAGCACTTTGCGATCGTAGACATCTTCAGGAAGGTCGTCCTCGGAAATCTTTGACCTCCGCCCGGACAGCGCCCGGCGCGCCAGGTTTTCCAACGCCGAGGGCTCCAAACGGTAGCGCCGCTCGTGCTCCGCGACAATCCCTATCGCTGACAGCCGCTCCAGATGGCGGCTGGTCTCCACCGCTGATATTCTCAGCCGCACCGCGATTTCGTCCACACGCAGCGCTTCCTCTGCCAACAAACCAGCCATCCGCAAGCGGTCAACACTCACCATCGTCTTGAAATACTCCAACACTTCCCCGCTTACCAAAACATCCTCAACCATTTTCAATTCCTCCATCTCATCACCTCCCGGATAAGGGAAATCCTTTATCCTTTATCCTTTATCCTTTATCCTTTATCCTTTATCCTTTATCCTTTATCCTTTATCCTTTATCCTTTACCCAATACGCTCCTCCCCCACCTTCGCGTTCCATCAGGCCGTATCCGACCAGTTCCCGGCGCAGAGAAGCGGTATCCGCGTGGAATTGAGACAGCATTTCATTAACCTGCTTCTCCGGGTAGCGTTTCCCAGGTTCAAACGATTTTACGATGAACCGGAGCACGGCCAAAAGTTTTTTTTGCTGAGATGGGATCGTCTTCAGGCTGCCATCCGCTAAACGGTAATCATTCACCACTTTGCGATCGTAGGCATCCAGGTCAACCTCAGCGGCAATCGCCGGAAAAGTCTCTTTGGAGAGCAGGCGGCGCGCCATATTTTCCAATAGGTCGGTTTCTAACCGGTAGATACTGTAGTACCCTTCAGCTCGCGCGCTGACCAGCCCCAGGTCAGCCAGCCGGCCGAGATGGTGGGAGACGGTCGGCGCGCCCAGTCCCAGGAAAGCGGCCAGCTGCTCGACGGAATAAGGCTGTTGAGCAAGCAAGCCGATGATACGCAGCCGGTTGGCATCTGCCAACGTTTTAAAAAAATTCACTAATTCTTGGGTTACATTCTCATCGGTCATTTCAAGATCCATATTTTTGATTTGATTTCTATCGAATTAATTATACAACCATCAAAGAGAATGTCAAGCCCTCAAATCCTCAATGGGAACAATCCAGGGAGGAGGGTCGAGGGCGGCTGAAGCCACCCTCTACGTTTGCGAAGCCGGCTGGGTCTCGGTCGAGCAGGCGTAAGCCGGCTTTGCATGCATAGCGGGGGGATTGATTCCCCCGCGGGTTGGAGGGCTGAAACATCCCTGGGAATCGGACTGAGCCGGCGCAGCCGGCTTTGCAAAACTAGCGGGGGGATTTATCCCCCCGCGGATTGGATGGGATGAAGCGGCGCGCAGCCGGCTTTGCATGCATAGCGGGGGGTTTTATTCCCCCGCGGATAGGATTCACCCAATTCTTATGGGCTGCTGATTCTTTTGGCATATAATCAAACCAGGTAAGAATGAAATATGGATTTGCTCGGGTATCATGGGGAAGTTAATCTTGACTGATCGGGTACAAATATTAAATATCCGGAGAACTATTTGTGGAACATCCGAAGTACGCTTTTTTTGAAGGACAGATCGTTCCCTTTGGGGAAGCAAAAGTTGGCGTGCTAACCCACGCATTAAATTATGGGACCGCGGTATTTGGTGGAATCCGCGGCTACTGGAACGACCAACAGCAGCGGTTATATATTTTTCGCCCCATCGATCACTACCAACGGTTTATCCAATCCACACGCTTACTTAGCATGGAGCTGGAATACTCTCCCGAACGTTTATGCGAGCTTACCCTGGAGCTCCTCCGTAAAGAACGGTATCAGCGCGATATCTATATCCGTCCGCTGGCTTATAAAGCAGATGAGCTGATCGGTGTCCGGCTGCACAACCTGCGCGATGCGCTCAGTATCGTCGCTCTGCCCTTCGACCGTTATATGAAAAATGATGATCATGCACACGTAACGGTTTCTTCCTGGCGCAGGGTTGATGACAATATGATCCCGGCTCGCGGTAAGATCAGCGGCGCTTATGTAAACTCCTCATTGATAAAAACTGACGCGTACCGGTCGGGCTTTGATGAAGCCATCGTCCTGAACCAGGATGGGCACATTTCGGAAGGCAGCGCCATGAATGTGTTCATCGTGCGCAACGGCACTATGATTACCCCCGCCATAACCGACAATATTCTGGAAGGGATCACCCGCCGCTCGATTATCGAGCTGGCCCGTGAAGAACTAAAAATTCCGGTTGTCGAGCGTCCAATCGACCGTTCCGAGTTGTACATTTGCGATGAACTGTTCCTGACTGGTACAGCGGCCCAGGTCACCGCCGTAACCCGGGTTGACCACCGGCCCATTGGAAATGGGGAGATGGGTCCGGTCACCGCCAGCCTGCGCGAATTATATGCCGGGATCGTACGCGCACAGAATCCAAAGTATATGCATTGGACTGTCCTTGTTTAATAAATGAACGAACTCTAGAGATAATCTCTAGAGTTCATTATCGTTTAGTATCTTGAACTAATTTTCGATGGTTAGCTATTTGACCTGTTTGAAATTGACCAGGGTCAAGTTCTTATCGCATTCCGCAAAGGTATCCAGATACACCTTTTCGGATAATGGCAATCCGGCCTGATCGTAGAGCTGTATCCAGAGCTGCTGCTTTGAAGCGGCTGGCTTCTCACCAAGGGGGAATTCATATCCGGAGGGCCCATACTGGAGAACCGTTCCGGTCATGGCGGTAAGGTCTACCGAGCTATTGTCAAAAAATCCCACCAGGCGTACGATGCTTCCAACCAATGGCGCCCCTTGCAGGTCTTTGACCTGTCCACCAATCCCCGTCCAGTTGCAGCCCTTCTCCGGATAGATGACGGTACTGGCTACGGAAGCAGGTGGAGAAACCAGTGAAAAAGCAAAATTTGAGTTTACCGTGGGGGTGAAAGTCGGCGTGGCAAGTGCCACAGCGGTCTGGGTTGCCGGGTTGGGGGGCACCGTGATCACAAACTGGGTAGCGGTGGGCATGGAAGGGCCGGGTGTGTTGGTCTGGGTTGGCGCCAGGCTGGCAGTCGCAGTCCAGGTCGCCGGGAAAGCCCGCACGGTCGCCGTGCTGGTTGGAATCACAATCTCTGCGGGCAGCGCAGGCGGCTTGAAGGGGTTAAAAGCCTGGTTGGGGTTTACGAAAAGCAAACCAAAAACCAGCAGCACACAGGCAACGGCGAGCAGCATCAAAATGGTGAGCAGGTTCCAGACCATATCGCTGTTCCGTGGGGCCGGTCTTTGCTCATCTAAAGGTTCAATGGAATCCATAGTTCGCACTCCTGGTTTATTTTGGTCTCCCCAATTTCTGGTGGGTATGCCCACCGTTGGGAGATCCCCCCAACTTGGATCGCCGATTTTATGGTAATGTCAATATAATCTGGCTTTGCTCCTTGCGCAATTTGAGCCAGTCACGGACAGCCTGTTTCTGTAAAGCCAGGCGCGCATCCGGGTTCAGCTGTCTGTGTGGGTCACGCTCGATTACCTGGATAATATGGAACCCGGACCGGCTTTCAATAATCGGGCTGACTTCACCCGGCTGGAGGGTAAAAGCAGATGCTTCTACTTCCGGGGCGGTCAGGTAGCCTCTGGGAAACCACCCCAGATCGCCTCCGGCAACCGGGTCATACCGATATGCAAGAGTTGCAAAATCCGCGCCAGGCACCAGTCTAGACAAAGCCCGCTCGGCATCCTCCTTATTATAGACGAGAATTTGGCGAACATGTACCTGCTCGGCGGTCTCTGGAACCGCTTCATATAAAATATCCCGCTGCCATGCAGCGGCGGCAGACCGGCGCAGCGCTAACCGGAAACTCTCCTCATCGTAGCCGTGATCGGCCTGCCATTTGAAGAGGGCATCTGATCCGCCTAACTGGCTGGCCAGGCGGTCGATCCGGGCTTGCAAAGCCGCCTCATCCATAGTAAACCCGCCTTCTGCGGCCCCTTGCGCCAGCAGGATCTGATCAACCAGGTCATCGAGCACGACCTGTTTCTGGTCTTCAGGGGTGGTAGTAGTTCCCAGGTTAACCTGAGCAGCCGCCAGGCGGGATAATTCAGCCTCGAATTCAGCGACTGTAACCTCTTCCCCATTAATCACAGCTGCCAGTGGGAGCGGCGTCGATGTAGGCTGCTCGGGCGTCGGTGTGCCGGTTGGAGCCGCAGTAACATCAAGAGTTGGAGAGGGAGGAACGGTGGGAGTAGTACAGCCTACCAGAAGTACGAGAAGTACAACCTGACAGAGAATGCAGTATTTTAGGTGCGTGGTTGGCTTCGATTGCATCAAGATGATTATACCCAATAATCCCCGATCCGGGAAAATATAGATCGCGGCGGGACGTGACTTCGGTGCGGGGTAGATATATAATGATAAAGCTTACCTTCTTTATTAAGGGGACTCAAACGTGAAAATTACCCGTAAACTCCGCAGCGTGCTGCGACCAAGGCTGAAGCAGGTTGATTCTAAGCTTGATCAGCTGATCCTTGAGATGTATTGTAAACAGAGCCCCAGGCTCAATCGACTCGCAGGCGGTCCGTTATACAATCTGCGGCGGGTAATCCGGCTTCAATATCAAAATTATAAGGAACCAATTGCCGTCATGAAGGGTATCGGGGCAGGAACCGGTTTACCTCTGACGATTGGCTGTATCCTCAAAACTGAAGTTATGAATATCTACCGGGACCTTTATTATATTCCTGAGTCTGTCACGGTTGAAGATCGGGGCATTTGCAAGAGTGGCAGCGAACGTGAAACCGCATTGGAACTCGCTAAAGAAGCCGATCTGGTAATCTTCGTGGATAGCCAGTTTCCTCGCCAGGCGCCCCCCCGGGGAGAATGGATCAGAGTCCGAGATTCGATGCGCATGGTCCTGGATTTTCCAACCCGGCAGAATTGGGATGATTTTGAGCAGCACTTACGTTATCAGAAAACCAATATCAAGCGGGTCAAACGAGCGGCGTATACCATTCAAACCAGCCAATCGGATGAGGATTTTGAGCTTTTTTACAGCCGGATGTATGTCCCTACCATTCAAAACCGGCACAAGGATCATGCAATCCTGACCGGCCGGCATATCCTGTACCGGGAATTTAAACGGGGGACCCTGATAAAAGTCTGCGACCCAGATAACCAGCCGGTTGCATCGAAAGTGGTCTATCTCCACGGAGGCGTCTATTTCGACCTGGACTACGGCATTATGGATGGTCGCCAGGATCTTCTGGACCAGGGAGCCTTGAGCGCAATGTACCTCTATTCGCTCAAATGGTGCCTTGAACATGGGATCCATCGCTATGACGCCGGTATGGTCATGGCATTCCCGGAAGACGGGGTTTTCATCCATAAAAAGCGCTGGGGATTCGGCCCGATCTTAAACCCCTGGGGGAGCCAGGAGTGGATCTTCTGGGTGCCCGATCATTCCGAGGCGGTTCTAAAAACCCTGGAATTGCATCCCTTCTTACCTGGCGTGGTCCGAGTACACGGTCAAAACCTACGAAATATCTATACCAATCTGTCAGCATAATAAAAAAACCCCTCTCCATTTTCCGGAGAGGGGTACCTAAATCCAGGATCGATTTAGTATTCGGGCGGGGGCATCGGAGCCTGTTTTTCCTTTTCGGGAACTTCGGTAATCAGGGCTTCGGTGGTCAGGATCATGGCCGCAATCGATGCGGCATTTTCGAGGGCGCCGCGGGTAACTTTGGCCGGGTCGATAACACCCGTCTGAACCATATCCACAAACTCTTCGGTCAAAACATCATAACCAAAATTGATATTGTTGTTGGTCTTCTGACGCTCGCGAATAGTCTGGACAATCACAGAACCTTCTTTGCCGGCATTCTCAGCAATTCTGCGCATGGGGACTTCCAGGGCTTTACGGACGATGCTGACGCCGATCTGCGCGTCCTCATTATCCATCTTCAGGCCTTCCAGGGCGCCGAGGGCATTCACCAGGGCCACACCGCCGCCTGGGACAATACCTTCCTCGACAGCCGCGCGGGTCGCGGAGAGAGCGTCTTCGACGCGGTGCTTCTTTTCCTTCAGCTCGGTCTCAGTCGCGGCGCCAACTCGAATGATGGCTACGCCACCGGACAGCTTGGCCAGGCGTTCCTGAAGTTTTTCGCGGTCGTAATCGCTGGTGGTCTTTTCGATCTCAGCCCGGATCTGATCGATCCGGCCCTTGATCTCCGCAGGTTCACCTTTGCCACCCACGAGGGTGGTGTCGTCCTTGGTCGAGACGACTTTCTCGGCCCGGCCGAGGTCGGCGATGGTCGCGGTTTCCAGCTTGCGGCCGGTCACCTCGGAGATCACCTGGGCGCCGGTCAGGGTGGCGATATCGCCCAACATTGCCGTGCGGCGGTCGCCAAAGCCAGGGGCCTTGACGGCCAGGACGTTGAGCATGCCACGCAGTTTGTTCAATACCAGGGTAGCCAGAGCTTCGCCATCCACGTCTTCGGCGATGATCACCAGCTCGCGGCGGCCAACCTGGACCATTTTCTCCAGCAGGGGAACGATGTCGGTTGCGGCGGAAATTTTCTTGTCATGGATCAGGATATACGGCTCGTTGATCACTGCTTCCATGTGTTCCGGATCGGTGATGAAGTAAGCCGAGATATAGCCGCGGTCGAACTGCATACCTTCAACGTATTCAGTCTCGAACTCGAGGCCTTTGGACTCCTCGACGGTGATGACGCCGTCTTTGCCCACTTTATCCATTACTTCCGCGATCAGCTCGCCGATGGTGCGGTCCTGAGCGGAGATGGTGGCTACGTTGGCAATCTCTTCCTTGGTAGTCACTTCGATGGACTGTTCGCTAATTTCCTTGGCGACTGCCTTGGCGGCGGCCTCGATCCCGTGCTTGAGCAGCATCGGGTTGGCGCCGGCGGCCAGGTTCTTCAAACCCTCGGTGACGATCGCATGCGCCAGGACAGTGGAAGTCGTGGTGCCATCGCCCGCAATATCGTTGGTCTTTGTGGCAGCTTCCTTCAGAAGCTGAGCGCCCATATTTTCAAATGGATCTTCGAGTTCGATTTCCTTGGCTACGGTCACACCATCGTGCGTGATGGTTGGCGAACCGAATTTGCGATCCAGGGCTACATTGCGCCCTTTCGGGCCGAGGGTAGTCGCAACCGCGTTGGCGACGATATCTACCCCATTCTTTAAGCGGCGGCGCGCATCCTCGGAAAAGACCAGTTGTTTGGCTGCCATATTTTGTCTCCTTATCAGATGATCAATTTATTAATTTTCAACAATTGCAAGCAGGTCGCTCTCACGCAGGATCAAAATCTTCTTGCCTTCGATCTTGATCTCGGTGCCGGAATACTTTGCGAACAGAACGACATCCCCTTTTGACACGTCCATCGGGATGCGTTTTCCATCCTCATCGCGGTCGCCAGGACCGACAGACAAAACGGTGCCTTTTTGTGGTTTTTCTTTTGCGGTTTCGGGGAGAACAATCCCTCCGGCGGTGATATCTTCTTGCTCGAGCGGTTCAACCACCACACGGTTTCCTAAGGGTTTCAAAGACATTGCCATATTTGCCTCCTGTTTCAGGATATGGATTTAGTTTGTTGCTGACATGTTATTAGCACTCTCGCTAGCTGAGTGCTAAGTTGATCAAATAATAACGTTCTTTTGACAGGAAGTCAAGGGAATCAACAGATTCATATATATTTCTGACAAAATTGAAGCCCCCGGCGTCTGTCCATAACGCCGGGGGCATTTCAAAGAGAATAGAAGGTCCTACCTCTTGGATGGTCGCTGGGTGTTAATCCAGCTCGATTACGGTTACTTCTGCTTCGATATCTTTTTCACCGCGCGCTTTTGCTACAGAGATCCGGTGGTGACCGTCGCGGACGAAGTATTCGTTTCCAAGGCGGATGAGTTCTACTGGAGGAATGGGGATCCACTCATCCCGAGCTGTCGCTACCCGCAGCCAGCGGTATTGGGAATGCTTTTTGATCGGGTGGAACTCGATATCGAAATCGGTGGTGCGCCCTTCACTGCCGATGATTGCCTTCACCGGAACGGTCTGCAATCCTTCTGAATACCGTCGGCTGACTGGTTTCCCACCAAGCGCCTGCTGCAGGTCTTTTAGAGATGGAAGATGGAACAATAATCTCCTCATCCAACCCATTTGTATGGACCGGTTGTACAGTGCCCTCGCACCCGGGCTGACCCGCATTTCACGAGTAAACTGGCGGTAAGCATATTGCTCGGAACTGCTGAGAGTTAGACTGTTCATCGGGTCCATGATCGTTCTCCTTCTTCCTGAACTTACAGTTACAGTCTACATTTTCCCCAGCACACAACTGTCACATCCATCGTTACAAAATGCGTTACAAAAGTCTTAAGTTCATTTGCGTACACCCCATAAATCCATTACAATCTCCGTGAGTTACGACTGCTCAGGTGCATGGCGCTGGGATCGTTCCAGACTTGATCCCAGGATAAATATCGTTGCCCGTCCTGTAAGAAAGGGTTCAGCAGTGACTGAGCGGTTCCGTCTTGAAAGGTAACCCGCGTGTCGTCTCTTGATCTATCCTGGTTGGGACGTCCAACAATCAAGCTGAACGGTGCTCCGGTGGAATTGGAAACCCGGAAAGCAACCGCTCTACTCGCTTACCTGAGTTTGACGCTTCACAGCCATCCGCGAGAGGTGCTGGCAGCCTTATTCTGGCCTGAATACGATCCGGATCGAGCCCTGGGTAACTTAAGACGCGTGCTCTGGGCAATCAACAGACAGCTTACACCCGCCGGGCAGCCGGCCTGGTTAGTCGCAGACCGGGAAGCCATTGCTCTGGTGATGAGCCCCGACCTGAAGATCGATGTAGTCGAGTTTGAGAACCTGTTGAAAAGCCCGGATCATTTACCGGATAACCCCGGCGCATACTCATCGGAAGACCTGGCAAAGTTGGAACAAGCCGCCGGTTTGGTACGTGGGGACTTCCTGGAAGGTCTCAACCTGCGTGACTGCCCGGAGTTTGACGAATGGCAGTACCTCCAACGCGACCAGCTCAGACAAAAACTGACCTGGGCGCTCAGCCAGCTGGCCGCGGCGTACGCTGCACAGTCCGCGGGGGAGCGAGCCATTGCTTACGCCCGCCGTTGGGTCGCATTGGATCGCCTGAACGAGCCAGCTCAGGAAACATTGATCCGTCTGTATGTGCGGACTGGCCAGCGCGGAGCAGCCCTGCGCCAGTACGAAGAATATGCGCGCCTGCTGCGCGATGAGTTAGGTCAAAAACCAGATGCCATTACCCTGGCGCTGTATGCAGAGATCCGCGGGCGTACGCCCTCACCGGTCAAAGAAAACGCTGACTCTCAAGCGCAGGGGGTAGAGATGCCCGCTCCCAGACCAGCCCCTTCTGGCGGATATCAGCCGGTCGAAAAGAATATTCCGCACTCCTCTCCGGTAGTAGAAACCAGCGCTGTACCCATCCACCTGCCCAAACCTCCCACCCCATTTGTTGGGCGAAATCAGGAAGTCGGCGAGATCCTCCACCAGCTTATGGATCCGAACTGCCGTTTGCTGACCCTCCTCGGCCCGGGTGGGATCGGGAAAACCCGCCTGGCAATCCAGGCTGCCTATGAGGCAAGCCAGATGTTGAACGGAACCTTTGCCCAGGGGATTTACTTTGTCCCCCTGGCTCCACTCGACTCTCCCGAATATTTTGTCCAGGCGGTTGCCAATGGGGTGGGATTCGTATTCAACGAAGACAAAGATCCTAAACAACTGCTGTTGGATTATCTGGTTGGTAAAAATATTCTGCTGGTCCTGGATAATATCGAGCATCTGCTAGCCGGGGTAGAGCTGCTAAACGACATCCTGGATACATCCTCCCAGGTGAAGCTGCTGGTTACCTCGCGCGAGCGGCTGAACCTGGCCGCCGAGTGGATTTACGAAGTGGAAGGGATGCATTACCCGGGGTTGGAGGACCTCGACCACCTCGAGGATTACAGTTCCGTGCGTTTGTTCCTGCAAAGTGCGCGGCGGGCAATGTTTGGCTACGAGCTGGCTCGAGGCGACCGTCCAGCCCTGGCACGCATCTGCCGCCTGGTCGAAGGGATGCCTCTGGGGTTAGAGCTGGCCGCATCCTGGGTCCGCTCGCTCCCGCTGGCAGAAATCGCGAGCGAGATCGAAGAAAATCTGGATTTCCTGGCTACCAACCGGCGAGACCTGCCTGCCCGCCACCAGTCACTCCGGGCTGTTTTCGAGCGTTCCTGGAATTTGCTCTCAGAAGAAGAACAGCGCGTCTTCCCCCGCCTGTCTGCTTTTCGAGGCAGCTTCAACCGCCAGGCAGCCCAGGCTGTTACCGGTGCGAGCCTTCTGCTGTTGACCTCTCTGGCAGATAAATCCCTGATAAAAATGATCCGCCCGGGCCGCTTCGAGCTGCACGAGCTGCTGCGGCAATTCGCCCGTGAAAAGCTCAGCCTTGCCCCAGAAGACCAGGAAACGATCCTCACCCAGCACAGCCGTTATTATCTTGGTTTTATGGCCGAACGGAGCGAGGCCCTGTCCGAGCATCAGATGGTAGCTACTCTGGCCGAGATAAGCGAGGAACTCGAGAACGTCCGCGCGGCATGGAATTGGGCCACCAGTCATAAAATGCTGGATGCGATTGGCCCTGCGTTGGATGCTGTGGCGACTTTTTATATGATCAAAACTTTTATCCACGAAGCCCGCTCGGTCATGGGGCAGGCATTGGAAGGACTGCAGGCGGACTTCGAGGAAAAAATATTCCCAGACCGGCAGTTGAGCATCTGGTATGGATCCCTGTTGGATTATTACGCCAGCTTCTGCTTTCAGACCTACCGGATCGACGAAGGAAAAACAACGATCCGTAAGGCGATTAAGATATTCCGCAAATGGGGTGCGCGGCGGGAGCAGGCCCTCTCCAACCTGCTGCTGACCAGTTATGCCTATCAGAAAACAATGCCGGCCTTTGAAGTATTGGTGGATAAGAGCCTGAAGACACTCAGGGAACTTGGCACACCTCGGGATGTCATCTGGGCGCTGCAGAATCTGGCGGAGATCAAGGGCGCCCTGGCGAAAGACCAGGAAGCCCGCGATCTGTATATGGAGGCCCTGGATATCGCTCGCCGGTGCGGCAACCTGGCAGCCGAAGCCGAGATCATTGGCAGCCTGGGGACCATCGAGGAATGGACCGGGAATCTAACCGAGGCGCGCAATTATTATGCGGCAGCCCTCCCGGTTGTACGCGAGATTGGTTTCCGCTGGGCGGAAAGCCTCATGCTCGACCGGTTAGGATACGTTTGCCGGATGCTCGAGGAGTATGAAATTGCGATCGATCACCATCAAAAAAGCCTGGTCATCAGCCGGGAGCACGGCGATTCCCTGGGTGTCGCCGGTTCCTACGATAATCTCGGCCTGGTTTTTTACGATATGGGCAAGACTGTACAGGCGCGGCAGTATGCCGAAGATGCCTTGCAGATCCGCCGGAACGTGAGTGAGATCTGGAATATTGCTGTGTCTCTGGAGAACCTGGCCAGCATCGACCTGGCTGAAGGCAAACTGGAGGAAGCGGGCCAGAAATTGGAAGAGAGCCTGGCAATCCACCGCCGCATCGGCCATGGATATGGACTGGGCCGCAGCCTGGCCCGCTGGGGGTTCTTAAAATCCATGCAGGGGAATTTCCAGGAAGCTGCCGATTATTTTTACGAGTGCCTGGAGGTATGTTCGGCCGCCAAAGCCTGGCCGCTCGTGCTTACCGGCGTCATCGGCCTGGCCTGCCTGGAATCTGCCAGCTCAGACGCGGGTCAGTCCATGACCTGGCTGCGTTTTTCCATCGATCATCCCAGTACGTACAACGAGGATCGCAAACGCGCCCGCGCTTGCCTGACTGACCTGGAAAGCCGCTCCACCCCCGGTGAAATTTCGGAATCGCACCACCAGGCAGCCGGCTTGACCCTCGCCGATGTGGTCGACCAGCTTGAATCAAAAAAGGCATTCAGGACAAGAAGGAGTAAAGACCAGGTCTAGGCCTTTATCCCTGGCTACGGTTCTACCCTAACCCCCGCTTCGGCGCAGATGTCCTCTCCCGCACGAATAATCCCGCTGATATCCGGTTGATCGGAATACTTTTCTTTCACTTTGGCCAGAACCTTGACCGCCCGGTCGCAGTACGGCCGGCTGGGTTTGTCCAGGGCGGCCAGAACCGAACCATACGTGGCGTAATAAAACACGGTGGTATCGTCCAGGGGTAAACTTTCGATGTTGGCCTTAACGCTGGTCTGTGGGTCACACTGGCGGACTTCGCAGCTCAGAATTTCGTCACAGCCTTCCAGGGCGCACTGGAAAGCCGGGATCGAGCCCTCATAGTTGCGCGAGCGGTGATAGACCATTCCGAGCTGGGCATATACCTCTGGGCTGGTCGGGTTAAGCTCGAGCGCTTTGCGCACGTTGCGCACCGCGGAGAAAAATTCCCCCTGGTTGGCATAGGTATTGGCAATATATAAGTAGGGTAGGGGGTCGTGAATGCTCAGCTCTTCATTGACCTTTACCGCCCGTTCAAACCAGCTCAGAGCTTCTTCGATCAGGGGCTTGACCTGTTTTGGATCCTGAGCCTGGGTACCCAGGTAGCGATATTTGTTCCCAATGTTTAGATACAGGAAGGTTAATTTTGGGTTGATCTCCGATGCCTTTTTATATTCGGTGATCGAGTCGTTGTACTTCCCCTGGTTTTCGAGCACGTACCCGTACACGCGGTGCAGGTCCATGATGGGTTGGGTGGGATCTTCCCGCAAAGCCGCCTGCCGGATGATTTCCTCGGCCTGGCCCCACTTCTGCTGGTCAACCAGGATCTCGGAGTAATAGGACAGCGCCAGGATATTTCCCTCATCGAGCTGTACCGCGCGAACGGCCTGGTTGGCGGCCTGGGTCAACCAGTCCTGGCGCTGCTCGTCAGAGACAGTCTCCTTGCTAACCGGGACGCTGGCCAGCCAATCCAATACAAAGGCATACACCGCGTGGACATAGCTGTCATCCGGGTTCAGAGTGGCTGCTTGATCGATGAGCTGCTGCGCGTCCTGCAGACGTTCCAGTTTTTCCTGGTTGGTGGTCAGCAGCGCGGAAGAATAGACCATGATGCGTGCCAGCTCGGATTGCAGCCGGGCGTTATTGGGATCCACCGCAATCGCGCTGCGGTAAGCTTCAATGGCGCACGCCTTGGGGCTGGCCGGATCCAGGCATTCCAGCTTACCGATCTGGAAATAGGTCATCCCTTCCCTCTCGTACGATTCAAACGTCCGCGTCGGTGTGGGAGTCGGGTCAAACGGGGATTTTATTTCCCGGGTTTGAATCTTCTGGGCCAGCAGCACACCCATGACAATAAAGGCTCCCCAGACCAGCATGCGGTAGCCATTGGAGTGCGGTTTCTGTTTGCGAAAAGTGGGTTTTCTTCCGGTAAGGTCCATAATACGGTTATGGGGTCGGGGTGGTCTCCACCTCGGGGGTTTCCGTCCCATCCAGATCCGGAGTCGCTCCCAGGTTTGCCTGGCAGATATTGATCATTTCCTGGGCATTGGAGACCGAGATTTCATCGCTGGGCACCCCTTGAATGATCAGCTCAGCTACGCGGACGGCTTCGCTGCATTGATTGACATTCGCCAACGCCAAACCATAGCGGTTGTAGAATTCCAAAGTGAGAAGGGATGAATCCAATGGGATCCCCTCGACGACCAGCCCATCTTCTGTGGTTCCACCGCGGATGGCCAATCCCAGGTATTTGACCGCCCGGTCGAACTGCTGGTCTTTATAGTACATCGATCCCAAATTACCCAGCATTTGTGGATCATCCGGGGCATCCTTGGCAGCCTCCTCGGCATATTGGACCGCCTGGGCAAATTCTCCGATCCTGGCCAGGGTCCGGGAAGTCAAGAAATCAGGGTTAGGGTCGGTTGGGTTGAGGGAGTTTGCCCGGGTATACTCTTCGACCGCTTCGCTGTACAGCTCCAGGGCAACATATACTTTTCCCAATGATATATGCAGGTCGGGGATATTCTCATTGATCTCGATGGCTGCCGTGTATTCAAGCACTGCTTCATCATATTCTGAGACCAGGGTGTGGATATATCCCCGCGCGCGGTGGACTTCCAACAAATCCGAGCCCAGGTCGCGGGCTGTGCGTGATTCAGCGATGGCGCGGTCCAGGGTGTCGATGCCGCCCTTACCTTCTTCTTGCTGGCGCCCAAGGATCTCCGCAAGAAAAGCATGCGCGAGCGCATTATTCTGATCCAAATCGAGTGCTTTCTTCAAAGCGCCTTCCGCCTCCAAATAATTGGGCGGATCTTGCATCCCTAAGGCCCAACCGCGTAGGGCATGCGCCAGAGAGTTGTTCGGGTTGAGCAGCAGCGCGTTGCCTGCGTTTGCCAGGGCATCGTTGTACCTGCCCGCATAAACCTGCAGCCGTGCCAGAGCAATAAAGTTCGCCGGATTATTGGGATCCGCGATAACCGCTTGCTGGTAAGCGCCTATCGCCTGGGCCAGCTTTCCCTCGGCGTAAAAACTTTCGGCTTCGACCACATAAGTCTCCGGAGCACGGGTGGGAGTGGGGGTGGGGATAAAAAGAGGCGGTGTGGCAGGCACCACCACCCGGTCCACATAGACAAAAACACCCACCAGGACCAACAGCACGGTCACCAGAAAAGGGTTCGACCGCTTGCGCCGGCGGGTCATGCTCCATTTACTACCACGCAGATACATATCATCATCTTACCATCCGATTTGCCCGCGAGCAAGGGGGGGTGGTTTTCGATACTGACGGTATAATATTTTCATGCGCTTCGATGTCTTCAGCCTGTTCCCCGACGTTTTCCCCCCTTACCTCGATACCAGTATCCTCCAACGCGCCCGCCAGCGCGGTCTGATCGATATCCAGCTCCACGATATCCGTTCCTGGACCAGCGACCGCCACCATGTCACCGATGATACGCCCTACGGCGGCGGCGGCGGGATGGTCATGAAACCCGAACCGGTCTTCAGCGCCGTGGAAGATATTTTGGGCTCGCCGCCGGAATGTCCCGTTATTCTGTTAACCCCCCAAGGACGGTTGTTCAACCAGTCGATTGCCCAGGAGCTGGCCCAACAACCCCGTATCGCGCTGCTTTGCGGCCGGTATGAAGGCGTTGACGAACGGATCCGCCAGCACCTGGCCAGCGACGAGCTCTCGATCGGCGATTACGTCCTGACCGGCGGCGAGCTCCCGGCTCTGCTTGTGATAGACGCCATCTCGCGCCTCATCCCGGGCGTGCTGGGTGATCCGGAAGGAGCTGTAGACGACTCGCACGCGTCAGGACTGCTCGAATACCCGCACTACACCCGCCCACCCGAATACCGCGGCTGGCCTGTGCCCGAGGTGCTGCTTTCCGGAAACCATGCCCAGATCAACCGCTGGCGCCGCGAGCAGTCGCTCCTGCGCACCTACCTGCGCCGCCCGGACCTGCTCCAAACCGCGCCTCTCACCCAATCCGATCTGGATTTCCTCAAAAAGATCGAGAAAAAAAACCCTTCTACCGAATCAAGCGATATCCAAGAATAGTAAATCGCATTTTCTATCATCTCGAACCAGGTTCCAAGCTACAAGCCAGCTTTTGCCCACTGTCCACTACCCACTACCCACTTTCTTCTCCTCCGAGGTCCCTATGCGCTTCAACTACGGCAAAATTTTCCTGCTTGGTTTTGGTTTTTTTGGCGTCAGCGTGATTTGGGGTGTCTATAATGCGTTTGTACCCCTATTTCTGGCTAATAAATTCAACCTGGCGCCGGGTCTGATCGGGATTTTTATGACATTCGATAACATCGCGGCTTTGTTGATCCAGCCGCCGGTGGGCGCCTGGTCGGACCGCTTACGCACACCCCTGGGACGGCGCATGCCATTCATTTTGGTGGGCGCTCCAATTGCTGCCCTGGCCTTCGGCCTGATCCCCCAGGCGGCCATCCTGCCTTTATTTGTTGCCTGTACCAGTTCACTGCTGCTCAGCATGGCTTTATGGCGCACGCCGGTCGTAGCCCTGATGCCAGATATCACCCCATCCCGCTACCGGTCCCAAGCCAATGGGATCATCAACTTCATGGGCGGTCTGGGGGCCATCATTTCCTTCCTGGGTGGGGCACGTCTATACGAAATCAACCCGGCTTTTCCCTTCTGGATGGGGTCTATCCTGGTTATCCTCTCTTCCCTGCTGGTATTCATCCTGATCAAGGAGCCAAAGGTAACCGAAGAAGACAGAGAAAAACAGCCCGGGATGCTCCAGAGCCTGCTCGTTCTGATGCGCGAAGAAGATCGCAGCGCCTTCCGTCTGCTCCTGGCAATCTTTTTCTGGTTTTTGGCATACACCGCCATCGAAGCTTTCTTTACCCTCTACGCAGTCAACCACCTGGGGACCGCCGAAGCCGACGGCGCCCGCTTGCTGGGCCAGCTTTCGCTGATCTTTGTATTGTTTGCACTGCCCGCCGGGTACATCGGCGCCCGGGTTGGCCGCCGCCGCACTATCCTCACCGGGATCCTGATGATGATGGCCGCCATGCTGTCTATGTTCTTTTTGCCGGTCTCTACGCTCACGGTACGGCTGACCACTCTCCCGATCCTGGGCGCCGTCCCGGTGGTGGGTGTGATCCTGATGGCGGCAGGTGCTGCCTGGGCACTGATCAACATCAACTCACTGCCCATGGTGGTGGATATGACCGACGCGGCCCGGATCGGTACCTTTACCGGGCTGTATTATCTCTTCTCCACCTTATCCGCCATCGCCGGCCCTATCGTCAACGGTTGGGTTATCCAGTGGACGGGTCGCAACTACAACCTCATTATGATTGTTGCCCCCATTTTTATGCTGGTCGCCTTGCTCTTGATGGTCCGCGTCCGCCGGGGAGAAGCGCTGCCAAGAACAGAAGCTGTCCCGAGCATTAGCGCGGATTAAACCTTGATCTGTCTGATAATCGGCTGTATACTAAGATGGGTTCCAGGAAAAGCTTACGTCGTAGCCATGGGTGGACAATTTCCGCGCGAACCAGTTCCATCATCTTCACCCTTTTTAATCTCGTTTTGGAGGAGAATCCATATGACCAAGAAGTTGAGCTTCGTAGTGGCCGTGTTGTTACTTGCATCAATGGTCCTGGCTGCCTGCCAACCTCAAGCCGCAGCGCCAACAGCAGCACCAACCGAGGCGCCCCAGCCCAAACTCAAAGTATGCCAGGTAACCGATGTAGGTGGTATTGACGATAAAACCTTCAATGCGACTGCCTGGAAAGGCGTGCAGGATGCAGTGAAGGACTTCGGTGTCGACGGCAAGTTCCTGGAATCACAGCAGCAGACCGATTATGAAAAGAACATCAACGCCTTCATCGAAGAGAAATGCGACCTGATCGTCACAGTAGGTTTCCTCCTGGGTGATGCCACCAAGGCAGCCGCTGAGGCCAATCCCGATCAGAAGTTCGCCATCATCGACTTCGCTTATGATCCGGTGCTCCCCAACGTCCTTGGCCTGGTATTCTCAGTAGATCAGCCTTCCTTCATGGCTGGTTACCTGGCCGCCGGGATGTCCAAGACCGGCAAGGTCGGCACATACGGTGGTATTCAGATCCCCGTGCTCGAGCCCTTCATGACCGGCTTCTACATGGGCGCCCAGGCCTACAATGAGAAACACGGCACCAGCGTCCAGGTCCTCGGTTGGGACCCCGCTGCCAAGACCGGCCTGTTCACCGGCAATTTCGAAAGCCTGGATGACGGACGCCGCATGGCCGAAACCCTGATGGATGAAGGCGCGGACATCATCTTCCCGGTTGCTGGCCCCTGTGGGTTAGGTTCTGCTGCGGCAATTAAAGAACGCGGCGGCGCCTACATGATCGGCGTTGACACCGACATGACCGTCAGCTCCCCGGAATACACCGATATCCTGTTAACCTCAGTCCTCAAGAACATGGACAAGGCTGTGTACGATGCAACCAAGCAGGTTATCGACGGCACCTTCAAGGGTGGTGTGTATGTCAGCACCCTGACCAACGAAGGTGTAGGTCTTGCCTCCTATCACAACCTGGACAGCCAGGTACCTGCCGAACTCAAGGCCGAGATCGATCAGCTCAAGGCTGACATCCGCGACGGCAAAGTAAAGACAACGCCGTAAAGTAGAATTGTTATAAAAGAGGAGGCGGTCCACCCCGCCTCCTCTTTCTTTACCCGTAGACAGCACTCGAGATGCTGTTCCTCGCTTAATGGTAAAATAATCCAGTATATATCCCAATATTCGGGAGTAATTTTATGGAACCCATTCTGGAGTTACGCGGGATTACAAAGCGGTTCCCCGGTGTATTGGCCAACGACCATATATCTTTGACCCTTAACCCGGGTGAGGTTCACGCATTATTGGGGGAGAACGGCGCTGGCAAAACCACGCTGATGAATATCCTCTATGGGCTTTATCAACCCGAAGAAGGTGAAATTCTTGTCCGCGGCAAGAAAATCACGGTTCATTCCCCGAACGATGCAATTGCAGCCGGGATCGGTATGGTTCACCAGCATTTTATGCTCGTACCGGTCTTTACTGTCACCGAAAACGTGATGTTAGGTGAGGAAACCACCCGCTTTGGGGGTTTTCTGGATGAGGAAAAGGCCGCTGCTCGCATCCACAAGATTTCTAGCCAATACGGTTTGGAAGTCGATCCCAACGCGTACATCAAGGATCTTCCGGTGGGGGTACAGCAGCGGGTTGAAATCATCAAGCTGCTCTACCGCCAGGCAGATATCCTGATCTTTGATGAGCCAACCGCGGTTTTGACGCCCCAGGAAGCGGACAAGCTGTTTGAGATCATGAAATCCCTGGTCAGCCAGGGAAAATCTATCATTTTCATCACTCATAAACTTCGCGAGGTCCTCGAATTTGCCGATCGGATCACCGTGATCCGGGGAGGGAAAGTGGTCGGCGCGACCACTCCGGAAGAGGCTACCGAGAACGTGCTGGCCACGATGATGGTTGGCCGCGAGGTCGAACTGATCATGGAGAAGGAAGAAAGCAAAACCGGGGAGGTCGTCCTGCAGGTCAATGACCTTGTGGTAGCGGACGACCGCAAACAGATCACCGTCGATGGGGTTACTTTCGAAGTGCGCGCTGGAGAAGTACTGGGGATTGCCGGCGTCCAGGGCAACGGCCAAACCGAGCTGGTTGAAGCGTTGACCGGCCTGCGTAAAACAGCCAGCGGAGATATCCTCCTACAAGGCACATCGATTGCGCATGCCAGCCCACGTTCGATCACCGAGTTGGGCTGTGCTCACATCCCGGAAGACCGCCAACGAGATGGGCTGATTCTGAGTTTCCCCATATATGAAAACCTGGTCCTGAATACTTATTACACCCCGCAAAACTCAAAAGGTCCCGTCATCCAATGGGACCAGGTGGTCGAAAAATCGCGCGGACTGATCAAGCGATTCGACATCCGCACCCCGGGTCCTTTTACTCACGCCGGAGACCTCTCAGGTGGGAACCAGCAAAAAGTCATCGTGGCCCGCGAGCTGACCCGACCGATCCACCTTTTGATCGCCTCCCAACCGACCCGCGGGCTGGATGTCGGTTCGATCGAATATATCCATCGCCAGATTCTGGACAAACGGGACAGCGGCGTTGCGGTTCTGCTGGTATCGACAGAGCTGGCTGAAATCCTCACCCTCTCCGATCGGATTGGGGTGATGTATCGAGGGAAGATTGTAGCTGTGGTTGATGCAAAGGCGGCTACCAAGGAGTTTTTGGGTCTCTTGATGGCCGGTGTACCCGAAGAAGAAGCCAAGAAAAAGGTGGGTCCGATCGAGGCTCAAACCACCAGAGAGAGGGAGTTGTATTGAAAACTACAGACGCCCCCACGCCAGAGGTTGAGAAAAAAGACGCCGGGAAGATCTTCCTGGAAGAGGTGACTACCGGCGGGTCCCCAAAAGGCGCCCGAACTGGAAGCCGCCTGGGTCAATTCGTATTGATCCCATTTCTTGCCGTCCTGACCGGTCTGATCATCGGCGGCATTTTTATTATGCTCACCGATCTGAATGTCTATCAGGCTTTCTCGCGCGGGATTGGGGCGGGTTTTTCCGAGGCCTTCCGCGTGGTCGGAGCCTCGTATTCTGCCCTATTTACCGGATCGATCGGTGATCCCGTTCGCTGGGTCACGGCTCTTCAGTCCGGAGATGCCTTGGAGATCCGGCGGGCATTCAACCCATTCCTGGAATCGCTGGTAGCATCAACACCTTACATCTTTGGCGGGCTGGCGGTTGCCCTGGGTTTTCGGGCCGGCGTTTTCAATATCGGCGTAGAAGGCCAGATTTTTGTCGGCGCTATTTTTGCTGCCTTTGCGGGATACTCGATCAAAGGCGTGCCGGCTGTTATCCACATCCCCCTCGCCCTGCTGGCCGGTGCACTGGGCGGCTTTCTCTGGGGCTATATCCCGGGCTGGCTTAAAGCGAAGACGGGAGGTCATGAAGTCATCAACACGATCATGATGAACTTCATTGCGTTCCGCTTGAGCGATTGGCTGCTCAGCGGCCCAATGAAAGCACCTAACCAGTTCAACCCGGTCAGTCCCCCGATCGAACCCAGCGCCGTTCTGCCGCGTTTCTTTGGCCCACCGACCCGCTTCCACCTGGGGTTCTTTGTCGCTCTGGGGGTCGCCTACCTGGTGTATTGGCTGCTCTTCAAAACCACCTGGGGGTTCAACCTGCGCGCAGTTGGCGCAAATATGTTCTCCGCCAAATATGCGGGGATCAATGTCACCCTCAATATTATCCTGGCGATGAGCCTTTCGGGCGCCCTGGCCGGGTTGGCCGGCGCGAACGAGGTGATGGGTCTCAATCACAACCTAGCGATGGCTTTCTCCTCTGGCTACGGTTTCGACAGCATAGCCCTGGCCCTCCTGGGAAACAACCACCCGATAGGGGTGGTTCTGGCCGCCTTACTGTTCGGAACCCTGCGGAATGGTGCCACCCGCATGCAGATTGCTGCCGGTGTGCCGATCGATATTATTTCGATCCTCCAGGCCGTCATTTTGATGTTTATCGCCGCGCCGGCAATCATCCGCACCATCTACCGCCTGCGCGCTCCGGCGGGGGGTGATACCGGGGTAACCGTTCGTGGATGGGGAGGAGGATAATTATGGCAGACAGCCTGGTCATCACCCGCAAGAAGCTCCAGCCCACCTCACCCACTCGCCAGCGTGTTATGGGGGTTCTGTTCATCATCATCGGAGCCGCACTGTGGTTCTTCTTCGCGCGCATTGCTCCGGCAGATCAAAATGCCACATTTGGCCTGGTCCCGGGCGGATCCAGTGTCGAACTTCCGCCCTGGACCGTTCCAGTTGCTTCGACCCTCAATGTCCTGGCAGTTGTGTGTGTCGGGATCGGGGCATTTCAAGTGGCGCGCGGTTTCAAACGCGCGACGAACATCATCCTTGGGATTGTGGTTGGCCTGTTTATCTTTGGGTTCCTGGTTTCAGCAGCGGCGGGGAAGACGCTCAACCTGGGCGGCCTGATTTCGACCACCCTGGTAAAATCTGTCCCCCTGACGCTGGGAGCCCTGGCAGGGATCTTGTGCGAACGCGCCGGGGTTACCAACATCGCCATCGAAGGAATGATGCTCTCCTCCGCCTTGACCAGCTGTTTGATTGCCAGCCTGACCCAAAGTCTCTGGGTGGGTGTCCTGGCCGGGATCATCACCGGGGCGCTCCTGGCGCTGCTGCATGGGGTTCTCTCGATCAAATATAAAACCAACCAGATCATCTCGGCCACGGTCATCAATATCCTGGCTACCGGGTTGACCTCGTATATCTCCCAAAAATTCATGCAGCCAATACCGGCGCTGAACAACTCCGGGATTTTCCAAACCTGGGCGATCCCCGTGTTATCGGATATCCCCCTCATCGGTCCGATCTTCTTCAACAACACGCTGTATGTTTACGCCATGTACGTCTTCCTGGTGGTTATCCATATCGCCCTGTTCAAGACCCGTTGGGGGCTGCGGATGCGGGCGGTGGGCGAGCATCCTAAAGCTGCCGATACCCTGGGCATCGATGTGTTCAAGACCCGTTACATGGCCGTCACACTCAGCGGGATGATGGCGGGTTTCGCCGGTTCGTATTTCACGCTTGGGTCGGTTGGACGTTTCGATGAGGTGATGACCGCCGGGCGCGGTTTTATCGCGCTGGCGGCCATGATCTTTGGCAACTGGACCCCCTTTGGTTCCTTTGGGGCGGGTTTGCTGTTTGGCTTTGCCGATTCACTCGCCTCGCGCTTGACAATCCTCAGGATCAATATCCCCTCGGAATTCATGCTGATGGCGCCCTATATCGCCACCATGATCGTCCTGGCCGGTGTGGTTGGTCGCAGCATCCCACCCGCCGCGGATGGGGTACCATACGAAAAAGAATAGACGTTATTGATTTCAATAAAGCAAAACGGGGCAGTCCTGTACTCGCCCCGTTTTGCTTTAATCATGAAAGGACAGCATCCACCATGGCCAGCACGTTTTCTACCGGGACCTCGCTCATGATGGTATGCACCGAGGAGAGCATATAACCGCCCCCTGGCCCCAGGATCTCGATGACCCGCCTGACTTCGTCACGAACTGCTTCAGGCGTCCCAAACGGGAGCAGGTGATGGGTATCGACGGCCCCACAAAAGACCAGGTTTTGACCGTAGCGCCGCTTGAGCTCGGCCAGGTCAGACATCTTCCCCGCTGAAGTTTGGATTGGATTGAGGATATCTACCCCGATTTCGATCAAATCGGGGATCAAGTTGAACACATCTCCATCGGTATGGAAGAAGATTTTAGCCTGCGTGCGCTGTTTGATAAACTGGATAAAATCGGCGTGGATTGGTTTCAGGATCTGCCGGTACATCCTGGGCGACATTAACAGGCTCTCCTGTGTGCCCAAATCATCCCCGATCTTGATGATATCCAGGTGTTCTCCGGTCGCCTCCAGGAATTTTCCCATTAAGGTTTTACAGCAGCCGGCTATCTTCTTCAATAATTCTTCCGCGAAATCGGGGTTCTCCGCCAGGTTCAGCAAGAAAGTATCCATACCCTGCATGGCAAAGGCCCTTTCCAGCGGGAAGAGCAGCCAGGGCGTCCCGATGAGGGCATATTGATCCTCGTCATTCAGCCGGCGGGCATTTTCGGCGGCGGCAGACACCCGGTAAGGGTCGGTCATGTCCGGCCAACCAGGATAGGCGTGGATCTCCTCGATCCGGGTGGCCTGGGTCAGGGGGTGTATACCCGGGAACCACACGCCCGGCTCGATTTCACGCTGGCCTGATCCCCAGTCATCGATGAAAGGATCGTGCGGCGGGCGCGACCGGTTGCGCCGGTAAACCTCCTCGGGAAATTGGTCCAACACGCCGCGCACATCGCTGTGCAGCCGCTGCAGGGTTGCTTCATCCGGGAGCGCCGTCCCAAGCTCAGGCCAGCCGTATATGTACTCGTCCGGGGATTCCACCCCAATCGCTTTCTTCAGACGCTGGTAAACCGGCATCTTCATCCCGGTCGTATTGCTGGAACCCAGGACAATCGGAACCCGGTCAGGCTGCTCGTGATTGATAGCCATCAGAACGCGCTCGCGAGATGTTAGCGGCATATATCTACTCCTTCGTAGAAAATAAAACCAATCCTGGTGAATATTTGACCCTCCTTTCAATTATACTAAGGGAAGGCCATTGAATTGGATGATAAATAGTTTAGCTTTGCTGATCGACTGCCCTACCATTCACCCAGATTAACCGGGGATTAGGCCGGCATAAACTCAATTATAATTAGCACGTTTTTATACATCTTTCATTTATATTGAACGAACATCTAGAAAGAGGTAAGCACATGCCCACTGTTGAAATTGATCAGATTACCAAGACCTTTGGCTCTCAACGCGCTGTCGACCAGGTTTCATTTGAAGTCGAGAAGGGCGAGATTTTTGGGTTGTTAGGGCCGAATGGAGCCGGTAAAACCACCACCATCCGCATCCTGCTGGACATCTTCAAACCGGACAGCGGCCGTGTGTCAGTTCTCGGCGGTCCAATGTCCGAAGAAAAGAAGGACCGCATCGGCTATCTTCCTGAAGAGCGTGGTCTGTACCAGGATATTACCCTGGACCGCTGCCTGACCTACCTGGCCTCGCTGAAAGGGATGTCCACCCAAGAAGCCTCCCGGCGCATCAACCTGTACCTGGAGCGTTTCGGCCTGGCCGAGCACCGTCACAAAAAACTCAAAGAAATGAGCAAGGGTATGCAGCAGAAGGCCCAGTTGATCGCCACCCTCGTTCACGAGCCGGTGCTGGTCATTATCGATGAGCCTTTCAACGCGCTCGACCCGGTTAATACTCAGATGGTCAAAGACCTGCTCCGCGAGCAGCGCGAGCGCGGCGTCACCATCGTAATGTGCACCCACCAGATGCACCAGGTGGAGGAGCTCTGCGACCGGTTGGTTTTAATCGACCGGGGGAAGTCTGTATTGTATGGTTCTTTGGAAGAAATCCGCCATCGTTTTGCCGTCCAGGATGTCCTGGTGCGTACGGAAGATCACCTGCCCGCGCTGGCTGGAGTACTGCGCAGCGAGCCGCACAACGGGTCAACCCGTTTATATCTTGCCCCAGGTACGCAGCCGCAGGATGTTTTGCGCGGCCTGGTCGAATCCAATATCCAGGTCGATCAATTTGAGATTGCTACTCCTTCTCTGGATGAAATTTTCATTAAGGTAGTACAACAAGGCGAAGGAGCAAAAGCATGAGCAAGCTCTGGAAGGTATTCAAATATGAATACACCCGGCATGTTTTTCGGAAGCGGTTTATTTTTGCGGTCCTGAGCATTCCCCTATTTTTCGGTGTGCTTATGGCGATCAGCATCCTGGCAACTGTGATCCAGGCGGATACTCGACCTTTGGGTTATGTGGATCAATCGGGCGTTCTGGCCAACCAGCGTCCGATCTCCGGGGAAGGTTCCCTCATCAACCGGTCGGTCGAGCTGATCCCTTATCCAGGTGAAGCGGAAGCCAGGGCCGCCCTGGAAGATGAAACAATCCAGGGGTATTACCTGCTTCCGCCGGATTACCTGGAGACTGCCCACGGTAAACTGGTCTCATTCAAAGAACCGGACCAGCGAATGCAGAACCAGTTTAACGAGATATTGCGGGTCAACCTGCTCGCCGGTCAATCTCCGGATGTAGCCAAACGCGTCCTGGAGGGTTCCAGCCTGGTCATCCAAACCCCGGACGGCAAACGCCAGATGGCCGAGGACGACTGGTTCAATGCCTTGATCCCTATCTTCGCCGGGGTCCTGTTTATGACGGTCGTGTTTACCAGCGGCGGCTATTTAATGCAGGCAGTTGTCGAAGAAAAAGAGAACCGCACCATGGAGATCATCGTCACATCGGTTTCTGCCGACGAGCTGATGGCCGGCAAGGTCCTGGGCAACCTTAGCGTTGGCCTTACCCAGCTCTTGATCTGGGTGATCTTTATCATTTTAGCCATGGCCATCGGCAGAAATTACGTCGACTGGATCGACCGCATCCATTTTAGTTGGGACTATCTCATCTTGATGCTCGGTGCGCTCCTGCCAACATTTGTCATGATCGCCGGCTTGATGGCAGCTGTCGGTGCGACCGTGACCGAAAGCCGCGAGGCCCAGCAAATATCTGGCATTTTTTCACTGCCTGTCATGATCCCTTATTGGTTTACCTATCCGATTATGTCCAATCCCAGCGGTCCCCTGGCAGTCGGTCTGAGCTTCTTCCCACTGACCTCCCCGGTAACCCTTACCCTCCGCGCCGCATTCACACCCATCCCAGCCTGGCAGCTGGCCCTCAATATTGCCGTGTTGGTTGTTTGCGCCATTGGATCTATCTGGCTGGCTGCGCGCGCTTTCCGCCTGGGAATGCTGAGCTACGGGAAAAAAATTACCTTACGAGAACTCTTTGGCCGGGTAAGCTGATAGGGAGAATATTTTGCCATGAATAAAACGTGGTTGGTTTTAAAAAATGAATTTATAACCACCGTAAGCCGGCGGTCTTTTATCATTACCTTATTTTTCGTCCCGGTCGTCTCGGCCATCATTGCCATCGTCATCTCCACTCTGGGTAAGGATACACCCCAGGTGGTCTCACAGATATTCAGTGAGCCCGCCAAACAGGTGGTCGAAGGTTACGTTGACCAGAGCGGCCTGATTGAGAGCCTGCCAGATTTCATCCAACCAGGCAGCCTGCTGCCTTATACGGACATTGAAGCGGCGCGCGGCGATCTCCTGGCCGGAAAGATTGAATCTTATTACGTGGTATCCCCCGACTACCTGGATACTGGGAAGGTCGTTTATGTTCGCCGCGACTTTAACCCCCTTTCCGGTTTCGATCAATCCACTAGTTTTCACAGGGTGCTCCAGTACAATTTGCTCGGGCAAAATGCCGGGCTGACAGTCAGGATTGCCCAGCCGCTGGAGTTGGAAAAGGTCAGTCTAAGCACAGGGCCGCAGCGCGAGCAGGGAAATATGTTGACGTTTTTCCTGCCTTATCTCGTAACCATGCTTTTTTATGTGGTGATCCTGACATCATCCAGTTTAATACTCAACAGCTTGACCAATGAGAAACAGAACCGCGTTCTCGAAATCCTGATGGTCTCGATCCAACCTATCCAGTTGCTGACCGGTAAGATCATCGCATTAGGTTTGGTGGGTTTGCTGCAAACCCTGGTCTGGTCGGGGGCCGGGATGGCGCTCCTTCGCCTGAGCGGCCAGGCCCTGGATGTTTCAGCCGCATTCCAGCTCCCCTTATCGATCCTGGCCTGGGGCGCGCTGTTTTTCCTCCTGGGATATGCCGTGTATGCCAGCTTGATGGCAGGTGTGGGAGCTCTGGTGCCTAATTTGCGTGAAGCGTCACAGGCCACCACGATTATGGTCATGCCCATGGTCGTCCCATTACTGGTGATCGGCGGCATCGTCAGCGATCCCAACGGAAGCCTGGCAGTCATCCTGAGCCTCTTTCCACTGACCGCGCCCGTGGCCATGATGACCCGCCTTTCGGCTGGAAGCATTCCCATTTGGCAGCCAATTCTTTCCGCATTCTTGCTGTTGATCACCGCGGTGATTGCAATCCGGGCTGTTGCCGGTATGTTCCGTGCCCAGACTCTGTTGAGCGGCCAGGCTTTTAGCCTCAAACTTTTTTTCAGTGCTCTGGCCGGCCGGGCATGAGAGAGCGAATTTAGGGTAAAATCCACACCCGTCCCATGGATAGGGTGCATTTGCGTATCGGGACGTAGAGGGAAAAAGCACCTACCCACTGGAGAAGAACGCTCCAGTACCTTCGGCCAACCCCTCCCTGAAGGGCGGGGCAAAGATTGCCTTCCCTTCAGGGGAGGGTCAGGGAGAGGTAAAGTTTTTCGAGGTAATTCGCCCCACCATCAGAAGGCATACCCGGGGAAATGTGCATTGCTCCTGAGCCGAGATCTTCGTTGTATAATCGAATAGTGCGCTTTCGAATCTGGACAGTCGCCTGGGAAATTGGCGTAATATTTGACCTTTTCGAAACCAGGGTGGGGGTTTTAGGTTACTTTTTCTGGTAGCACACCTTACCATACAGGAATATGGAACTATCCTCGACCC
>Ga0105104_10000613_pt1 | contig 27605 bp, 23 predicted proteins | sample PPLLaktember2015_3_FD_87034 | JGI IMG/M metagenome (GOLD analysis project Ga0105104, IMG submission 87034) | Freshwater sediment microbial communities from Prairie Pothole Lake near Jamestown, North Dakota, USA - PPLs Lake P7 Core (6) Depth... | ecosystem: Environmental > Aquatic > Freshwater >...
AATTTATATTGGTTCATCCCGTTAGAGATAGGAAATTATATTATACTTTATTTCATTCCACATCTTGATTTAATTATAACTTAATTACAACTATTTTAATTTCCGCGATCTCTAACGGGATTCATCCCGTTAGAGATAGGAAACTTTCGTTTCCGTAGCTAGCTTATAAAATTTACAAATTTTTGATATCATGTCAAGTTTAAATAATATCTGTTTGATTAACGTTTTGATCTCTAACGGGATTCACTGTCTTCTGTTTCTGGCATTTCGTCTGTTACGAATCCTCCTTCTGGTTTTATAAGCACATCCCGCGGTTTGGCACCATCACCCTGGCCGATTACATTGTTTTCTTCCAAAATATCCATGAGTCTCGCTGCTCTTGCATAACCGATGCGCAATTTCCTTTGAAGGTATGAAGTGGAAGCCTTGCCTGCCCGTATTACTATTTCTCTCGCTTCCTCGTATAAATCATCATCTATATCGCCCCTGCTTTCAAGCGATTCAAACAGAATATTTTTGGAAATATCTGTCTCCATATTTATTTCGGTTGGTACGTCGTTCTCGGAATTCTTTACTAGATATTCTACTACTTTTTTAACTTCTGTTTCAGAGATAAAAGGGGATTGCAATCTTATCGGTTTGGACATTTCTCCGGAAATATAAAGCATATCTCCGGCACCCAGAAGTTTTTCGGCTCCCGCGGCGTCCAAAATAGTTCTGGAATCAAACTGAGAAGCCACTTGCAAAGCGATTCTGGCCGGTATGTTTGCTTTGATAAGTCCGGTGATGACGTTGACGCTTGGCCTTTGCGTGGAGAGAATGAGATGGATTCCGACAGCTCTGCTCATTTGGGCCAGGCGTATGACTCCTGATTCAAGCTCTCGAGGATAGGCCTGCATTATATCTGCCAGTTCGTCTACTACTATTATTATGTAAGGCATTAAATCGGGAATATTGACTCCGCTTGCGGATGGATTTTTTCTGAATTTCTCCAAAGTTGGAGATAAAATATTTTTGTGATAAGACTCTATATCCCTGACTTTGTTTGCCTCTAAAATATCATAGCGGCGGTCCATCTCTTTTGAAGCCCATTTGAGTGACATAATGACTTTTTTGGCATCAGTGATTACCGGAGTGAGCAGGTGGGGGATTTTATTGTATTGGGTTAGTTCGACTCTTTTTGGGTCTATCATGATAAATTTCAGGTTTTCAGGTGAATTGCGGAAAAGCAAAGAATTTATGATTGCATGTATGGTTACGGATTTTCCGCTGCCAGTAGCCCCGGCAATTAGCAGGTGAGGCATTTTGGAAACATTAGCAAAGATGGAAGAGCCGGATATACTTTTACCTAAGGCTACAGTTAAAGGTTTTTCGGAATCGGTATATCCGCTTTGAGAGAGGAGAGACCCCAAACCCACTAAAGTCTTTACGGCATTTGGAATTTCAATACCCACCAGAGATTTTCCCGGAATTGGCGCTTCAATTCGGACCGGATGCGCTGCCAGAGCCAATTCCAAGTTGTTTTGAAGACCCAATATTCTGGAAAGTTTGACTCCCTCGGCTGGCTTAAGTGCATATCTTGTCACGGAAGGGCCAATGGATATTTCATCCATTTCAACAATGATGCCGAAATTTTGCAAAGTCCTTTTTATGATATTGGAGTTTGCTTTGATATCCCCCACTTCCGGCTTGCCTCTATCTCTCTCCAAAAGAGAGAGCGGAGGAGGGGTAAAAGGTTTTAAAGAAATGTTCTCTTTTCGGATGCCAAGTTCATTATCCTCCGTTTGAGGCTGGTTCTTTTTATTTAAAATCGTTACTGCTTGGGCGATAGCTTTGTCTTGATTGCTATCTTTTACCGGTTCGTTGCTGTTTAAAATTTTTACGTTGTCTTCTGTTGTCTCTTCATCATCTTTCTTCCTTCTAAATATATTAAATATGAAGGAAAAATTTATAGCCGCATCGAAAATAACCAAGATGCTGATAATAATAAGAGCCGCCAAAATTACAGCGGTAGCCGGAGCATCAAATAACTTAACTAAGGGCTGATGGATATATTTTCCAACCAATCCGCCTTTGTCCGCGATATCAAAAGTTTTTTCAAAAGCCAAATCGAGAAGCCCGAGGGATGATAGAAAGAAAATGCCTGCACCAATAGTGCGTATCATTCCGAATGAATGATGAATCGATTTGGCAAACGATATGGATAACATGAGAAAGAGCACAGGCAATAGGAAGTATCCTAACCCGAACAAAACTTTCAAGATCCCGTATATTTTATCTCCCACATTTCCCGCCAGATTCAAAGGTGCCAGCAAAAATATAATAAACAGAACAAAGAAGGAAACCGCAAATATCCATGACATTGTCTCGTCTTTCAATTTCCGTGACGTTGGCTCGGTATTTTTGTTGTCTTTCTTATTATTTTTTTTCGACATGACTAAATAATAACATAAAATATATTTAAGAGTTGAACACTGATTCTATATAAGCTACTGATAAGTTTCAGAGTTGACTTCTGGTAAAAGACAGAATATCCTTACTCATAAAGTCATAAAATAAGCTTCTTGACTTTTTTAGTCCGATAAGATAAAATATAAAGGACAAATGTAAAATAAAAGACAAAATTACTCAAGGACTGTTGTCTTATATGAATAATTTAGTAATTTATTTATGAACGAAATAGCACAAAAAAATCCTGATTTTATAGACATTTATAATAAATCTCATCGGTTGGCAGCGGCAGTTTTTATGATCTCTACTTTAATGGAAGAAGACCAAGAATTGAGGACAAAAGCCAAAAAATTGGCTCTTGAACTTGTTTCTGCGTCAGTTAATTTAAAAGATATAAATTCTTTGGATGCTAAAAGTATAATCTCCAGTCTTGAAAAAAATTCATTGGAGCTAATGTCTATTCTTGATATTGCTTCAATTGCCGGCCTTATATCAAAAATGAACGCCAGTATTCTTAGAGAAGAATTTCAGTCTTTCATTTTGGAACTAGGCAAATTTACCGAAAAATTTGAAATTAATAAAAATGTTTCAATCAGAGGCATATTTGCAGAATCTATTGTGGTTAATGCCGGGAGTAATTTAGAGAGAATAAATGCCGGCTCTCTTCAAAAAGCCAATGAAACCAATAAAAATGCATCCAAAAATATAGCAGAAAACAGCAAAGGAAACGGGACAGGGAATGGCAATGGACACAAAAGAAAAGATTTAAGAAAGAATATGGTTCTGGAGTTTATTAAGGGACATGGCAATGTAAGCATAAAAGACATAGTTCCGAACATTAACGGCTGTAGCGAAAAGACTGTCCAAAGAGAATTAATTTCCCTTATAAAAGAGGGAAAGATAAAGAAGATGGGAGAAAGAAGATGGAGCAGATATTCCCCTATATAATTAAAGGGGATAAACGATAGTTATTAAATAATTTGACCGAAATATCAAGGTATGCAATACTACAGTCCTGCGTCTTATCCACATGTTTCCTTTTGCAAGCAACGGATTAAGGCGGTAAAATTCCTTTTGTTACTAAATCTGTGGTTTCTTGTCGATTAACGAAACTTCAGGATTAGTTAAAAATTTGTTTATTTATTAGTTTAATGATTATTAGCATAGGTAAGTTTGGTTCGATAAGAATTAGCTTACTTATAATCGTTTAAAATTCCATAAAAAATTTAAAATAAAAATGGAGTTAAGAACGAATTCAAATTTATGAAATTAAAATCAAAATTGTTCGCAAGCGCTGTAGCTTTCACAATGGTTTTGGGTTTGGTAGCAATTCCTGCTTCCGCTCAGACAACTGCTGAACTTACAGCTCAGATCAATAGCCTGCTTGCTATGATTGCTCAACTTCAAGCACAAATCGCTGGCGGAGCTGGCGCTGGTGCTGGAGCTGGCACAACCTTTACTTCCGACCTAACGGTTGGTTCAAAGGGTGCAGAAGTTACTGCTTTACAACAGTGGCTCGTAGGTAAGGGATTCCTTACTATGCCTGCCGGTGTTGCTTACGGTTACTTCGGCAATTTAACTAAAGCCGCTGTGGCTGCGTATCAGGTATCAGCTGGAATTTCTCCTGCTGCCGGATACTTCGGTCCTATCACAAGAGCTAAGGTTAATGCAACAGTAGTAGTTGTTCCTCCTCCGGTTGTAGTTCCTCCGGGCACTACGGTTCCTCCGGGCAGCATTACTACTCCTGGCGTTGAAGGTACTATTACAGCTTCTGAATCAAGTTCTGGAGTTAAATCTACCGTCTACGAAGGAGATGACATGGTTGCTATCTTAGGCCTAAAGTTAGAAGCTAAATCTTCTGACATGGCTTTCCAGAGATTAAAACTTGACCTAGATGACACAGGTTCTGCTGCTAATGACCCAATGGTTTACAACAAGCTGTTCAAGAAAATATATGTGACCGACGAAAGCGGTAACGTTCTTGCTTCATCTGACCTCAACTCTTCAACAGTTGTAAAGGATGGAAGCGATTACTTCATCACTTTGTCTGGTTTCAGCTATGTTATTCCTAAAGGCACAAGCAAGATAGTTTTGGTCAAAGTTGATGTCTACGATACTATTGATTCAACTGACTTAGTCGTTGCTACTCACTCACCTACAGTTGCTGTCGCCGCAAACGGTGTCAGAGCTATAGATGGAGCTGGCATTGACCAGTACTCTGGTACGACTGCTATCTCTGCAAATCCTGTAGTATCAGCTGACCTTACAGATTCTGCAACATTGACCTTGTCTGTGAACTCAAGCACACCTAAGAAAGGTGATGTAGTTTGTACTTCAGGTTCAGCCGAAAATGAATGTGACCTGCTTCCTCTCTTGGTCTTCGATATGAAAGCTGAGAAAGATAGCGTTTTGGTCACAGATTTGAACATTCAGGTAGATAAGGCTAATACCTCAGCTGCTGGAGCAACCGCTTCAACATCTGTCTACTTGTATGAAGGTTCAACTCAATTGGCTGCTGCAACTATGGGTACATTAGGTACTACAGTATTCAGCGACTTCGATTACACCGTTCCTAAAGATGCTACCAAGACTTTGACAGTCAAAGTTGACATCCGAAATGCCGATGTAGTAAGAGCTGGCTTCACAGCCGCTGCTTCTTCATCCGGTGTTACTGATGAAAACTCAAAAGGTGATGCAGTTACAGACAGTGGAACCGCTACTGGTAACCAAATCGGTGTAACAAGCATTGGTCCTGTGTTCACTCTTGTATCAAAGACCATCACCACAAGTGGTGTGCCTCAAGAGAACGCTGCGGCTACAGGCTTGTCAACTTCTACTCTTACAGCTACATTCAACATAAACGTTAAGGCTGTCGGAGCTCCGTTGGTCTTCGGTACAAACCAGTCAACATCAACCACAGGTGCATTCGTATCATCTACTACAGGATTTGCCGTCTATAGAAACGGTTCAGTAGATGCTACACTTTCAAGCAATGCAACCTCAACTTCTATCAACTTCCCATCTACATGCTCAGTTGGTACTTTGACTAACAGCTGTACATTAGCTGAGAACGCAGAAGTTACGGTTCCTGTTTCCTTCCAGTTGCAAGGCCGTGCAACCGATTCAACAGTATTCACTTCTGGTCTATACGCTATTGGTATAGCTAGATTGAACTGGGTTGTTGATCAAACAACTGGACGCGGTACTTACAGCACGACCTTCATGTCTGGTGAAACAGACTGGAGAACGTCTGATGTAAGCTTCCCTTAATCCACGCTTAAGAGCACTTGTGTCCGCCTCTTCGGCGGAGCTCACAAAAACCACCCGCAAGGGTGGTTTTTGTTTTGGTTGCTTATTAATACACTCTCTGCTAATCTCGTAACATTATTAAATTAAAAAATCCATAACATGAGAAGGGCGATTTTTCTTAGTATACTTTTTACTTTTCTATCTTTACCAAGTTTTGGTTTAGCAGGAATTACTTACCCGTATATTATAGATGAAAAGCCCCAAGTACTATTCGGAGATAGTGCGGTTATCTCTACGTCGACCCTTACTTATTATGGAATGGAAAATTATGCCCAAGATTATGTCAACGGATATGCACACTTTACGTTCACTTACACCCATGATGTTTGTTGTTATGCAGGATATCCACCGCTTGTTTATGTAACTAATATTGATCCCCGAAGCACTAATGGACTTTTAGAAAAATCATCCCTGTCTGCTTATTTTTTGCAATCAGGGTATTCCAGTAATGACACGCCGACCGGATTGTATTTGTATGATATTCAATTTGACTCAACCGGGTATACAGTAATCGTTAAACAACTTGAAACAAGTAGAATAGTAAATGTACACACAGATGTTCCGGGTTTTACAGTAAATGATTGGGTATCTATCGTAAATAGATACCCTTATGGACCTGATTTTCCAGATATGATGTTATTCTCGATGGCTTTTACACCGGTTCCGGTTACAAATGGGCCGTTACTGGAAACTATCAATCCGGTAATTATTATCCCAGGGATTATGGGAAGCACGTATAAAAATGGGAAACTTGTGATAGACCCAATACTCCATACTTATGATGACCTTATCGATACCTTAGCCGCTAATGGTTATGAAAAAGGCAAAACGCTTTTTACTTTTCCTTATGAGTGGCGCGATTCTAATATTTTGAGTGCAAATTTATTGAAAGACAAAATTAATCAAGTAAAGCAAATTTGTCTTGCGTCCAATTTATCAGATATAAATTGTTCCAAAGTTGATTTAGTTGCACATTCAATGGGGGGTTTGGTTGCTCGTGAATACATTCAGTCAGGACAATACCAAAATGATGTTGATCAAATCATTTTCTTAGGGACACCACATAAAGGGTCTACAAAAGCTTATTTACAGTGGGAGGGGGGAGAATTTTCTAAAGGTATTAGAGAATTTTTAGCACAACAATTTTTCACATCAGAAGCTAGAAGGAATGGGTATGTAGATATTTTCGATTATATACACAATAGGCCAATACTTTCCGTACAGCAGCTTCTGCCTACATTTTCTTATATTAAAGACAATGGAATTCTAAGAGAATACCCAAATAATTACCCTAGGAATTTATTTTTGGAAAATTTAAATGCTAATGTCTTGAGTTTATTAAATTCTGGTGTCAAGATCACCAACATTATAGGAAATACTGGAACCAATACTATTCAAAATATCTCAGTTATTCCAAGTTCAAGTTTGATAAAATGGACGAATGGACAGGCAGATAGTTTTGAACTAGGAATCGGAGATGATACTGTAACAGCTAATGGCTCTATTTTAGAAGCCTCTATATCAAATGAAGAGTGGAACAGGACTTCTCATAGTGATTTACCAAGGGAAACATCAGCTAGAATATTTAATCTATTAACCTCGAAAATAGCAAATAAAATCATTTATTTAAGTCCTATTGAAAAAATATTTTCTATCCATCTTCAATCACCTGTGGACATGATAGTTACTGCCCCAAATGGAAAACGAATAGGTAAAAACTTTGAGACAGGAGAAGAATATAATGAAATTCCAAATGCATTTTATTCTGGATATCAAACTGAGGACGAATATATAACTATTCCAAATCCTTTGGATGGAGAATATAAGATTGAATTACAAGGGACAGGAAACGGAGGTGAATATGGGGTTTTAACCAGTTATATTTCTGAAGGAATATCAACAACGACAGAATATTTAGCAGTAACAGGTGGTGGCCAAATATCTAATTTAATTGCTATCATCAATAATGATAATCCTGAAAATATATCAATTAAATCGACTGATCAAATTACAACAAGTGTACTAATCAATCATATTACTCTTGCCTATCAATTTAATTGGATAAGTGACATAAAAACGAAGGACAAATTATTAAAATGGGCTCAGTCAATTGTGAGATTCGAGGAAAAAGAAAATATAAAAATCACTGATAAGAAATTGGCAAAAATGCTTTATGATGAATTACCAAAATTATTAGAGAAAAACGATATAAACATCTCTGCTTACAATCTCTTAAAAAAAGATTTAGAATACTTAATAAATAATTAAGTTTATGAGAAAGAATATACTACTTTTAATTTTAGCTTTATCCATATGTTTAGTGATTGCTCCATATTTAGGAAATTTGTATGATCGTATAGATCCTCAATATGGTGGGTGGATTTCAGACAAGGAAGGTGCATTGTTATTGGCCGGTTTCCTTTTGGCGTATACATTGGTGGTTCCATTTGTATTTAAACTTATTGGAACTAATAATCAGAATAAATGGATTACGGGTTTAGTATTCCCAGTAATCTTAATATATATAGGCTATAACTGGCGGTTAGTTTTTATTCCCAGTATCTTGGGAGTTACAGGTTTTATTTTAGCCAAACTCATTCGTTTTACTATTTCAAAGTTTAAACATCCTAATCCGCCGATGGTAGTGAAATAAAGAATGCTCTGGTATTATTAGTGGGACGTTATGATGAAATACTTTGATAAAACATTTTTCAAGTTCACTTTGGGGTTCCTTTGCATAATACTTATAAGCTTGTTTGTCATGTATTTTACTTCTAATTTTAGCGACAATGTCAACAGTCAAACTGCTAAGACTGTTTCTGTTCCGTAATGTAAAGATTTTTGTTATATGTAAGAAAAATCAAATATATTCATGAAAGTCTCTTTGATTAATTACATAAAAAACAAAAAATTTGAAATCATCAGAGAAATTATTATCTCTGTAGCCATTTCCGCAATAATAACAGGTCTGATAAATTCATACTTGGATATTAAAATGGATAACAGGATATCACATAGACAATTTATAAACGAGATAGGTAGAACATTTTTTGACAATGAGAAGTATAGAAAAGTTAGTATTGCAATCGAAGAAGAATATTTATATGACAAAAGAAATTTTTTAACAAATATTACTGAGTATGAAATAGACGATTATTTAGGACTACTTAATGACATATGGCTTCTATACAAAGATGGTTTTATATCCCAAGAATTAGTTTATAGGCAGTTTGCCTATTATTTCTGTATAACCTACAATAGCGATATAGTTGATGAGTATAGAACAAAATTAAAAAAAGAAGGTTTTTCCGATTTGATGTCCTACTCTTTTTTGGAAGAAGTAGCAAACGAACTAGGTTTAAAATCAGAAGACTGCAAAAAATTCTAAATTTATAAAGGTCGTAAATTTAAGGAAAATCAAATAATAATATGGCAAAAAAGAAAAAATCAACCAAGAAAAGTAGGCCCTAATTATGCAAAATGTCGAGGGTTGTCCTCGACATTTTCATCTATTTTGCAACCCACCAAAAAAAAGAAAGCATTATTCAAAATTGACAAAGTTTATAAAAAGAGTATCCTTTTAATAACGGCTTCGAAGACCATAGGTTTATCCCGCCAAGGCGGGACAAATTAAATCCTATGCAGAGGTTAATAACTAATCTTATTTCGGCCGTATGGTCGATTTTTTATTGGTGAAAACTAAAAACTCGAATTATGGCAATTACAAAAGAAAAGAAAAAGGAGATTATCAAAGACTTGGAAAAAGTAGTGGCAGAATCCAAATCAGTGGTGTTTGTAAATTTCAACAAACTTCTTGTTAAGGATGTTTCAGTTATCCGAAGGTCTTTGAAAAGCGAAAATGTCGGCTATGTGGTCGCCAAGAAATCTCTTTTCAAAAGAGTTTTAGACAGTCTTAAAATCAAAGGCAGTGCTCCAGCTTTAGGCGGGGAACTGGCTTTGGTCTACGGCGAAGACCAAATTGCTCCAGCCAGAAGCATCTACGATTTTCAGAAGAAGCTGGAAGGCAAAGTCTCCATTCTCGGGGGCATTTTTGAAGGCGAGTTCAAATCACAGGAAGATATGCTAAACATGGCTTCCATCCCGTCGCTTCAAGTTTTGCGCGGTATGTTCGTGAACATAATTAACTCTCCTGTACAAAGATTTGCAATCGCATTGAATGCAATCGCACAGAAGAAAAATTAAAAGAAAAAATAATTAACCAAATTAATATGCCAGAAGAAACAAAAGTAGAAGAGAAAGTTGAAACAGCCCAAGTCGCTGTTCCTGCAAAGTTTGCAAAGATTGTAGAAGAAGTGGAAAAAATGTCAGTCTTGGAACTCAATGAACTTGTAAAAGTTTTTGAGAATAAGTTCGGTGTAAGCGCAACAGCTGTTGCCGCTGCCGGTCCTGCTGCTGCCGGTCCTGCTGTAGAAGAAAAATCAACCTTTACTGTTGAACTGACAGACGGAGGAGCCCAGAAGATTGCAGTCATAAAGGTAGTTAAGGAAGTCTTGGCACTCGGACTCAAAGATGCCAAAGATAAAGTTGATGCCGCTCCTACAGTATTAGCCGAAAACATGAAGAAAGAAGATGCTGAGGCTCTCAAAAAGAAAGTTGAGGAAGCGGGAGGAAAAGTTACACTCAAATAAACTGCTTCACAGTTTGTTTGAGGTAACTTTTCGGGCGCAGGTATATCGCGAGTAGCAACGAGCGATACCGAGCCGGGGTCGCGCAAATTTCTGAGTGACGACGAAGAAATTATGCGTGACAAGGTTACACTTAAATAAAAACAAGAAGCCCTGACGAATTTTCGCCGGGGCTTTTTGGTTCTTCTAATAGAAATGAGTATAAGGTTCGAGGTTAAGAACGAAGGCATACATTGCATAACCCGATATGTTCCTCTTCTCAAACCAACCCCCCTCCTCGTTCTTCTTCCATCCATCGTTGATTAAAGATTGCCTGGCTTCTGCAACTGAAGGGGATGGGCCGAAAACGTGTGTTTCTGCTCCCAGAGAATTCATCTCAACTATGCTTATGTAGAACATTCCTGCTCCTTTCTCTGCTTCGTTTATACAGCAATAATGGATTAAAATCAACTTTTAATCATTATAAGTGTTCTCTCGTGTCCGAACTTATACGGGTCTTTATCTATTTCTTCGATTGAGAATTTTTTTATCTGCTGTTCCAGATTTTCAGGCCATTTTTTGAAAAGAGAGATGAACTCGGGCAAATTCATATATTCTTCAAATCCGTCGGTAAGCACTGAAACCAAATCTCCCTTGTCTGCCTCAAAGCTTCCGCTTGCCAGATAAAGCAGTGCCTCCGATTCTCCAGTGATGACTCCATAACCAGTCCTTTCTCCATTTCCATTAACCCCGTTCCTTTTGTTTTTCCATGTATAAATTGTCTTTTCTTTTCTGCTGTTTGGGTCTCCTGTGAAGTTGGGCGATTCCGCTTCAATAAATGAGTTGCATTCCGGAGATTTAAAAAGAAGTTTGCCTTCTTTATCAAAGTGCATGACATAAGAATCACAGATGGAACCCCAATAAATCTGATTTTCTTTTACAGCAACAAAGGCGGCAGTTGCGGCATAAAAATCCGTATCCCAATAATCTACCGTTTCTTTTGTCCGTCCATGCTCTGCGTTGTACTTTCCGGCAGCTTCATTGCCGGCACGAAAGATTTCCTTAATATCCGATTCATTAAATTTTTCATATCGCGCTTCTGCTTCTTCCAGCGCTTTCTCGCAAAAAATTCTCGCCACGTCTCCAGCAGGAGAGGGATTCGGGTAATCTTTGTTATCTATCGGGTATTGAATCAAAGTGACACCGTCAGCGACTACAAAAATGGGGTATTTTTTTGAAATGCAAAAATAATCTTCTTGAGGGTGGGTCTTGTGCAGATATTTTTCGTCCAGCCCCGACTTCCTGACATACGCCTCGACAAACTTTTGTGATGCCGGTTCCAAAACACTGAAATATTTCATAAGCTGATTATACCAAAAACATAAAAAAGCGAACGGCTCAGCGACACCAGTCGCTGAGCCGTTTGTATTCTACCACCTCCGGAAGAGAAAGCGGTAGAGATATTGGAAGAACTTGACTGTCTCCTGACCCCACTCCTTCTTAGTGAAGGTGTGATTCGCGGGGACGAAATGAACACACCAACCTCTAGGTTTGAGGAACCGCCAGCAAAGTTTGACTCTCGGCATATGACCGGGATTGGTGCTCACGAAAACGTGAACTTGATCATCAGGATCGCTTCTGACGTCTTCATGTCCCAGCTCCCAGGTGCGGACGATTTCAGAAATGGCACCTATCGCCGCCGCAGTTTCTTCATACGTTCCCCAAACCAGACGACGGGGAATTAACGGGTGGTAATGACCGTGCAGCCGTACGTACCGCTCCATTTGGGATGCCAGGCTTTCAGTCACGGTTTCGGTCGGCTCATCAGGTGAGTCTTTGGTAAAACCTGCAGTTAAAACAAAGCTGGAAATGCACTTTTTTAGGCCGCTGTTTTTATATTCGGCCAGAAGGGCATCGCACCTCGCCTTGCTTCCAAGCCGGTCAGCAGGAATTCCTCGTCTCGCTTCGCCGTAAGGCATCCTGTCATAAGCGTAAGGCACAAAGAAAACGAGATTCATTTATGTCCTCCTCCTTCTGCTTCCAATTATATCATATTTAGCATTTGAAATCAATCTTTGGAAATAAGCGAGTGATAAGGTAGAATGCCTCGTATGGATCCCGTTAGAAGTCACGGAAATCAAAAGCGGGGTATATTTATAAGAATTTAATTTTAGTAGTAAGTTGCACTATTTAATAATGTGATTTCCTACTTCTAACGGGATGGATATACTGGAAAAACTTTTTGGAAGCGCGGCCAAAGTAAAGCTGATAAAATTATTCCTTCTTAATCCCGATGCTGTTTTTGATGTTACTAAGGCGGCTGAAAGGGCAAAAGTGTCTCGGGGCATAGCCAGAAAAGAGATAACAAATTTGGAAAAGATTTATTTCCTCAGGCAAAAAACTTATCTGAAGGAGGTAAGAAGACAAAAAAACAGAAATATTCAAGTTTTCCGCAAAAGAGTAAACGGATGGACTCTGGACCTGAAGTTTCCTTACATAGAAGCCATAAAAACATTTCTTTCGAATATAAATCCTTTCAGGGGCAAAGACATGGTTGATAGGTTATCTCGGGCAGGAAAAATCCAGCTTCTTATTATTTCTGGAATTTTTATAAAAGACCCCGATAGCAGGGTAGACCTGCTGGTGGTTGGAGATAGCCTTAAACAAAGCCATTTGGATAATATCATTAAGACCATTGAGTCTGAGATTGGCAAGGAAATTCGCTATGCAGTATTTGAAACTTCTGAATTCAATTATCGTTATTCAATGTTTGATAAGCTTATTCGCGACATTTTGGATTATCCCCACGAGAAGATAATAAACAAGCTCAATTTATAGGTATTTTGGACTGTCCGTAGAGGTGGGCAAGATATCCCCAATTTATATTGCTAAAGGGGCTAAATGGTATATATTTTATGCCATAGTTATCAGCTTTTTTAATAATCAGTAAATATATGACAATAAGTACTTGGAGTGAAGTTCTTTCACTATCGTTCAAGAACCTTTGGCTGGGGGTAGTTAACTTTGTGCCCAATCTCATTGTGGCCATTGTAATAGTTCTTGTGGGCTGGGGAATAGGCGTTCTTTTCGGCAGAGTGGTTTCTCAAATCGTAAAGGCTATAAGACTTGATGAAGCTTTACGCAAGGCCGGAGTGGAGAATTTCCTCAATAGAGGAGGTCTTAATCTTAATTCGGGAGCTTTCCTTGGAGGACTTGTCCGCTGGTTTATTATCCTGGTCTTTCTAGTCGGAGCTTTTGATGTTCTGGGTCTTTCTCAAGTGACTCTGTTCCTGAAAGATATTCTTGATTACTTGCCTCAAGTTATTGTAGCGGTTCTTATACTCATTGCAGCCGGTTTAGTTGCAGATGCTATGAAGAAATTGGTGCTCTCTTCAGCGATGACTGCAGGGGTTTCTTCGGCAGGATTTTTGGCAACAGTTACCAAATGGGTTATATGGATTTTTGCCATTTTGGTTGCTCTTTCCCAGCTTGGTATTGCCTCAGGCTTTATCCAGACTGTCTTTACAGGTTTGGTAGTGGCGCTTTCCCTGGGTCTAGGTTTAGCCTTTGGTTTAGGGGGCCAAGAAGCGGCTGGCAGAGTGGTTGAAAAGATGAGCAAAGAAATATCAAACAGAAAGTAAAATATAGAGTTTAATCTCGGCAAAACCCGCTGCTGAAAAGCAGCGGGTTTTTGTTATCAACAAGATGTCCACGGCCAAAATAATCAGAGATTGACAGGTTTTTGCGGTCGTGTATACTTACCGTCATATTATGTTTTTAAAGCAATTAACCACGAAGCGTAAGAGAGGGTAGAGACCCTCTGGCTTAGTTTAAGCCCGCTTCCAAAAAGCGGTTTTTTTGTTCAAAAATTCCATATCCTCTCAAGCTTGCTAAGATAGCAATTTTGAGAGGGTAGAGAAGAAAGAAAACACAGGAAGAATGAATTTTGACAATTTAATTCCACTGTAACATCGCTTTTCGCCGATGAGGCGAAGGGGTCTTTGTTTGTTATAAGTGGACACAAGTGCCGCAAGAGTTAGTCTCATGCGGCAGGATGAAACCCCGCTAAAGCGGGGTGAAAATGAAATTCCGGCTTCATGTCGGAATAAGTGATTCCCATAATTTCGCTTTGGCGCGAGATTGAATGGGAGTGGTTTTTAAATTTCCTAATAGGAAATTTAAGGGCGTATGGTGGATGCCTTGGCTAGAAATAGCGATGAAGGACGTGGCGTGGCAGCGATATGCTTCGGGGAGGTGCCTAGCAACCTTTGATCCGGAGATTTCCGAATGGGGAAACCCCTCGTGCTTGCACGAGATCCTTAGCGTAAGCGAAGGAAGCGTACCCGGGGAAGTAAAACATTTCAGTACCCGGAGGAAAATAAACTAAAAAGTATTCCGTGAATAGCGGCGAGCGAAAGCGGAAAAGCCCAAACTTTGACTCACGCAAGTGAGGCAGGGGGTTGTAAGGCGTGAACTTCATGTTTACATGAGAAAAGTTACAAAATTATTCGTTAGAAGAAGTTTCTGGAAAGAAACACCCCAGAGGGTAATGGTCCCGTATTTGAAAACGAATAATCTTTTTTGTTCACGTTCTTGAGTACCTCGAGACACGAAAAGCTCGGGGGAATCTGCCGGTACTAACCGGCAAGGCTAAATATATTTCTAGACCGATAGTGAACTAGTACCGTGAGGGAAAGGTGAAAAGTAGCCCGGTTAGGGCGTTGAAATAAACCTGAAACCATATGCCTACAAGGAGTCAGAGCGGGTATCATTGTGTGTGTTAATTTGGAAATTGTGTGAGGAGTACAAAGAAAGGAGCAAACTATGAGACAACTCAGTTTCTATTTTATGTGGAAACCGAGAATGATTCTTGATCTCCCGTCTAAAGAATATGAGTTAAAAAACGGCAATATAGTCGTTCGTTCACTGGTTTATCCGGTGTGGGTGGTTGTGTTGGCCGTTGATCATCTGGGTGTACGAGGTGGAGTGTGTGCTCGGTCTTACAAGCCTCTTGGAAGACTGTTTTTAAAAGGACGGGAAGCTTGGGCTGTAGCAAAAAAGAAGTCAGAGTTAGTTGTCCCACATGCTCTAGATTAGGCTGGGCAACTTTCGTTGCCCTTCTCACACAATTTCTAAAAATTAATACATAGAATGATATCCGTCATGGCGTGCCTATTGAAGAATGAGCCAACGAGTTAATTTATGCGGTTGCCTAAGCAGTAGACCTGCCGAGGCACAGTGAAAGCGAGCGTGAACAACGCGAAATTCAAATCGCATACATTAGACCCGAAGCCAGGTGAGCTTGCCATGGGCAGGGTGAAGTCTCGCGAAAGCGAGATGGAGGCCCGAACCGGTTGGTCGTGCAATTCCTTCGGATGACCTGTGGTAAGGAGTGAAAAGCTAATCGAACCTGGTAATAGCTGGTTCTCTCCGAAAGAGCTTTTGGGTTCGCGTCGTGCGATCCTTATGGGGGTAGAGCACTGGAAGGTCTGGACAGGGCGAAAGCTCGCTAGACCTATCAAACTCCGAATACCATAAGTCTACAGCACGGCAGTTAGACGGCGGGGGCTAAGCTCCGTTCGTCAAAAAGGAAACAGCCTAGATCTCTATTTAAGGTCCCTAAATTTATGCTAAGTGCACTTAAGGCGGTGAAATTTCTCTAACAATGAGGAGGTTGGCTTAGAAGCAGCCACCCTTTAAAGAAAGCGTAACAGCTCACTCATTCAGAGATTCTGCACCGAAGATAATCGGGGCTAAGCATAGTACCGAAACTGAGGGTTTGTAAGCTTCATCAAGGAAAAGTTCGGGGGCAATATCTTGCGGGATAAGAAAATCTCGAAGATTGGGTGAAAACCTTAAGCCTCCACCAATTTTTGTTCTTTTAAAAATGTCCGGGGATAGCTCCGAGAAAGACGGAATCTGTCTAAAAAATTCACGAACGGTATCCGCGGTACCCCTCGCGAAAAATTGACTGCATTTTGTCTTTGCTAGAGCACTGGTTGCAAACCAGGGGGGCGCGGGTTCGAATCCCGTTCCCCGGACCATCTCTTTTTGAGATGTATTCAATTTTTTTCGCGATTTTTTGAAATAAAAATCGTATCCTTGATGAAGCTTGCAAGCGGTAGGAGAGTATTCGCATCTGCTGTGAAGGCAAAGGGGTGACCCATGCTGGAGCGTTGCGAAGTAAGAATGTTGGCACAAGTAACCACAATGCACCTGAAAACGGTGCACGCCGAAAGACTGAGGTTTCCTTCTCGATGTCAATCAGGGAAGGGTTAGTCGGTCCTAAGGGGATGACGATAGTCGCACCCGATGGACAGCAGGTTAATATTCCTGCACTTTTGTATGTTGCGATGGATGGACGAAGTGTAGTATGCATTGCTCATTATTGGATTTGAAGTCGGTGTTGTAAGAATATCGCACAGGAAAATCCGTGCGGTTCTGTTAAATCAGAAATTCAAGCAATACCGAAACCTGGAGATTCGTCAAAGGGGATTTTGCAAAGCACGCTTCCAAGAAAAACTTCTAAGCATAAACATATAAAAACCGTACCGCAAACCGACACAGGTAGTCAGGGCGAGTAGCCCTAGGCGAACGAGTGAGATGTCCCCAAGGAACTCGGCAAAAAAGCGGCCGTACCTTTGGTATAAGGCCTCCCCGACACCCAAACTAGCACTGTTGCTCACAAGCTCTCTTGAGTTTTGTGACAATATAAAATTATTACAGTATCTAAATATTTGTGATAAATCTATATAAGCAACAGCTTGTAGTGCTAGTTTGGGTGTGGGGGCGCAGCTAAAGTATCCCTGGCGACTGTTTATCAAAAACACAGCTCCCTGCGAACTCGTAAGAGGATGTATAGGGGGTGACGCCTGACCAATGCCAGAAGGTCAAACAACGACGTTGTATGCATCACACTGCCGGCGATTTATTCGCTAGTAGTGCGATGTGTATGGTGATTGTTGTAAGCCCTGGTGAATGTCGGCAATAACTATAATTGTCCTAAGGTCCCGCCCTTGAATTTTTTCGAAGGCGGGAGGACTGGGACAATTGCAGTTAGTTTAGATAAACGTAAAAAGAGACAGACAGTAAAAAAATGCTGCCTTATCGTATTGTAAAATGCGAATCAGTCCAAACATAGCTATATGCTGGGAATCCTGAGAGAAATCGAAGGAGATCAGCAGGAAACTTTTGTGTATTGAATAATGGTGATGATGTGAAGTACGTCTACCCTCGATCGGTTTCGATTGGTAGGTGTACATCAACTGTTACATCGTCATCAAGGAGGCTGTCGATACAGCCTCCGCATTATCCAATACGCAAAAGCTCCTCAGATACCAAACGCTATGCTCCCAAAAATTGGGATGAAGATAGAGTACTTCGCATCAAGGAAGCGAATAGCGAAATTCCTTGTCTGGTAAGTTCAGACGCGCACGAATGGCGTAACGACTGGGGAACTGTCTCGGGGACTCGCTCGGTGAAAATACAGTACCGGTGAAGATGCCGGTTACCTGCAGTTAGACGAAAAGACCCCGGAAGCTTTACTGCAACTTGGCATTGAGGATATGTTTTTACTGCGTAGCATAGGTGGGAGAGGTTATGTGCGGAGTTTCGGCTCCGTAATACTCGTCAGTGAAATACCACTCTGTGATGACATATTTTCTAACCTCTGAGGCAAAAACTCAAAGAAACAGTGCCTGGCGGGCAGTTTTAGTGGGGCGCTATCCTCCTAAAGAGTAACGGAGGAGCCTATTAAGGTCAGCTAGCCGTGAATGGAAACCATGGCGATAGTGTATAGGCACAAGCTGGCTTAACTGCAAGACGTACATGTCGAGCAGATGCGAAAGCAGAGCTAAGTGAACCGATCGTACGCGTTAGACGCGGCGAAAGATTATCGGACAAAAGCTACTCCGGGGATAACAGGCTGGTTCCACCTAAGCGTCCAGAGCGACGGTGGAGTTCGGCACCTCGATGTCGGCTCATCTTATCCCGGGGGTGGAGAAGCTCCCAAGGGTATGGCTGTTCGCCATTTAAAAAGATACGCGAGCTGGGTTCAGACCGTGAAGCAGCGAAGCTGCTTAACTACTAACCAATAACAAATAACTCATAACCAAATTTGTTAATTGTTAAAAGTTATTAGTCATAAGTTAAAAAGCTTAGCTTTTTCACTATCTGAATCCCTTCGAGAAATTAAAATTAATTATGTTATAAGTTTTTTCGTTTATGAAAAAGTCCGCCTCATCGGTGGATCTGCCGAAGAGGCAGAATAGAAATCAATCAAATCACGGCGGTCCCTCACCACTTTTTGAAATCAAAAAGTGGTGAGGGATTAAGTTGACTTATATCGGTGGAATCCATTTTGGATAATACCGAGGGAATTGCGATTTGTAACCAAATATTAATTTGGACAGATCGGGAACCCGTAGAGACTGAACGTCAACTCAATAGAAATATTGAAAGCTACAGTCCAATGCAACGAGCAATCGTTGATAACATGCGTGAGACAGGTTGGTCTCCTATCTACTGCAGGCGTTGATTCTTGAGGGGATTTGACTCTAGTACGAGAGGACCGAGTTGAACCGACCTCTGGTGTACCTGCTGTTCTGCCAAGAGCACCGCAGGGTAGCTAAGTCGGGCATGGATAACCTCTGAAAGCATATAAGAGGGAAGCCATCCCCAAGATTAGGAATCGTTAAGGATCGTGAGAGATGATCACGTTGATAGGCGCTAGGTGTAAGTGGAGCAATCCATTAAGCCAAGGCGTACTAATTTTCCGATTCTATTAGGAAATTTATAAACCACACACCCGCCCATCTTTTTCAAAAGATGTTCGGGCAAGTTTCATCCTGCCTTATGGGACTAAATCAAAATTAAATTGAATTTTTTGTGTTGGTGGTTTGACGCCGGGGGCACACCCGTTCTCACCTGCCCGAACGACTGAAAAGACGTGGTCGTTCAGTCGGGCGGGTTCCGAACACGAATAAGTCTCGTAGTGAAATTTGAAAAATAAATAAATCGAATGTTATGTGCTATTGCTTTGTCGCCAAGGTCACACCCGTTCTCATTCCGAACACGGAAGTTAAGCTTGGTTGAGGTGATGATACTCATAATGGGGAAAGTAACTAGGCGCTAGCACATAGTATTTGATTTTCAAATTTCTACTTCGGGAACACGGCAGCTCGCCCGCAACGAATCGCAAGCTCTCTTGCGATTCTGGCTTGAAGTTGTATTATAGTTGTATTATTTAATAACCATAATTTTATGGAGGGACCCGAGAAAGACCAAGATACAGAAAGTTTAATGAGTGATTTAAAAAAAATGTTAGAATCGGGAGATCCTATACAAAAAAAGGCGGCTGAACAATTTATGGCATTCGTAAGAAAAGATGGACCCTTGCTGGAGAAAAGAGAAAGAATATTAAGCAAGTACAATATATCTCCTGAAGACAAGTCTGAGTTGGACGAGTTAGAAAAACAACGTATACAGAACGGTATAGAGTTTAATTCTGGAAAGTAGCTAGCCGCCCCGCCGTCGCCAAGGCTTTGGCGGGCAGGCAGCACAAAAAATTTAATCTCAAATCCTGGAAAACGGCTCAAATGAGCCGTTTTTGCACGTTATATTTTATTTGACATAAGTATACAAATATCATATATTTATAGTGGAAGTTTTTTCACAGCTTTCCAATCTGTCCATGAACGGACAAAATGAAATCGCCTTGATAGGCGAAGGAGGATGTTATGAAGCTTAGTTTAAATGATGCAACTAATCATTCCAGAGAAACAAGCAGAGCACCGAAAACCGTACAACCAACGGTCAACGTGGTTAAATCTGTTCTTCAGGCCTACGCCTTGCTTCCATACTATCTGAACGAAGAACTGCGAATGATGGTTGAGGTGGTGAAAATAGGTTTTTACCAAGAGGAATTTGAAGTCTACTCGGAACCGGTCTTTACCGCCATCCTCAGTATGGAGAATATCCATAAAGACCTCGTTGGCGGATGGAAAACCACAGTTACTTTCCGTCCCATGTCTCTTATGACTATGGGCTTGGAACCAACCGAAGAGAGGCCTATAGTCTACGTAAAACCAGAAAATCGAAATGAATGTCTATTTTTTCCACCGCAACTGATTGCAGAGCGGTTTGCACAGACAATCAAAGAGGCGGTCAAGGAATCAGCCAGAAGGTCTGTTTCAAATCTTCTTGAGTTGTCGAAAAAAACTGAGAAGTAGTTTCGAGTTCCGTACAGAAAGGTCCCCACAGGACCTGCACTGTGCGGGACTTTTCATTTATTTTTTGCTTCTCACAAGTTCTTGGTTGGGATATAATTGAAATATGGTCCCGTTAGAGATAACGGAAATCAAAACATGAGTAACTATATTATAAAAGTAATTACGGTAGAAAATTGCATGCTTAAACATGTGATTTCCTATCTCTAACGGGATGGAGAGCGACTGGGCTTTGCGGAGGAAGAGAATAATCATGATAGCGATAGTTTTACTGCTATCGGCTGTCGCTTTTGCTATCTTTTTGAAATTTTGGTACAGAGCACCGAGTTGTTTTGATAATGTAAAAAACGGAGATGAGACCGGAATAGATTGCGGAGGTTCTTGTGCTCTTGTTTGCAGTGACGGAGCAATCAAACCGATTGTAAGATGGGACCCCAGGCTGTTTGAAATTTGGCCGGGAATTTGGAATCTTTTAGTATATGTTGAAAATCCAAATACAAATGTCGATGCTACCTATGTCCCTTACGATTTGGCTTTTTATGATGAGACCAATACTCTTCTAGAGGAGAGAAAGGGGGCTACTATTCTTCCAAAAAATAAGACAGTTGGAGTATTTGAGGGGTCAATTTCATTCAAAAATGGGGAGAAACCAAAAAGAGTTATTTTTGATCTTGGGAATGACATTGTCTGGAAGAAAAATGAAGACCGTGAAGAAAAAATAGACATAACCAACAGTCCGATTTTAAACCTCAATAGCGAGCCGAAAGTTCTCGCTACGGTAAAAAATAACAGCACTGAGGACTTAAAAAATATTGAACTGGTGGTGGCGATTTTTGATGGACAGGACAATGCTTTGGCTGCCTCCCGAACTTTTGTAGAGACTCTGAAAAAAAATGAAGAAAGCAACGTCTTCTTTACTTGGCCAAGGCCTTTTGAACTCGGCTCAAAAGCTTGTGAGAAGCCTTCTGATGTGGTGCTCCTCATGGACAGGTCCGGGTCCATGTCTTCTCTCGGCGTAAATCCGCCGGAGCCTTTATCTTCAGCGAAACAAGCTGCCTTGTCTTTTATTGAAAATTTAAAATCCAAAGATAAAGTCGGTGTCGTTTCTTTTGCAACCAAATCCAAAGACCCGATCGATTTAACCCTTACTTCTGACTTTGATTCCGCTAAACAAGCGGTGGAATCCATCAGCATTGAACCGGGCAGTACTCAATACACAAATATTTATGAGGCTTTGCATTCCGCATGGCAAGAGTTAGTTTCTGCAAGAGCCGAAGACGAGAACTCAAAAATAATAGTCCTTCTTACAGACGGGCAGGCGACTAACCCGAAGAATCCGGCGGGGGGCACAGAGGAAGAAGATATAAAATATGCGGAAAATCTGGCAGCCGCAGAAGCTACTAAAGCCAAAGAAGACGGCGTTGCCATATACACGATAGGCTTAGGCAAGGCAATAAATGAGACTTTTTTGAAAAATACCGCTTCTCAAAAAGATAATTATTTCTTTGCTCCTACAGCTCTTGATCTGGAAAATATCTACAAAAATATATCGACCAAAATTTGCAAGGAAATTCCAGCCAGGATAGAGATCACTTACAAGATATACGGTCCGGCACTATAAATTAAATTACAAATGATTTTAGATTTTTTTAGAAAAATCAATAACTCTTTCGACTGGCTGCTTTTTGGAGCCCTGTTTTTTATATCTGCAGCCGGAATTTTGACGATGAATTCTTTCCTTCCGGTACAGGCAGGAGTTGGAGAGAAGTTTTTATTTATGAGGCAGATAATATGGCTGGCGGTTTCAGTGATAGCCTTGTTTGCTGCCAGTGCGGTTGATTGGCGGTTTCTTCGCCGAAGCAGCTCTATCATAGTTTTGTTTATTTTTTCATGTCTAGTGTTGATGGCTTTATTTATCGCGGGGTCGATATTTAAAGGCGCTCAAAGCTGGTTCAACTTGGGAGCTTTCGCTTTTCAACCGGTCGACTTTGTAAAAATAGTTCTGGTAATACTTCTGGCTAAATATTTTTCACGAAGGCATATAGAAATTGCAAATGTCAGGCACATCCTGGTTTCGGGGCTTTATACTTTTATAATTTTTATTCTCGTTTTTCTCCAGCCGGATTTTGGTTCTGCTATCATAATTTTTCTTATCTGGCTCTGCATGGTTCTTGTATCAGGCATATCAAAGAAGCACCTGTTAATCGTATTTCTTACGGGACTTCTGGCTTTCGGCGGCCTTTGGTTTTTTGTGTTCAAGGACTACCAAAAAGCCAGAATAATATCTTTCGTAAATCCTTTGACCGATCTCCGCGGTGCCGGCTATAATTCCTATCAATCCACTATCGCTATTGGTTCAGGAGAGATTTTAGGTAAAGGAGTAGGCCTTGGCAGCCAGTCAAAATTAAAATTCCTGCCGGAGTATGAGACGGATTTTATTTTTGCGGCTTTTAGCGAGGAGTGGGGTTTTGTTGGAGTTGTTATTATCTTTGGATTATACGGGGTGGTTTTTTGGAGAATTATAAGTATTTCAAAAAGGGGAGCTACCAATTTTGAAACTTTATACGGATTGGGGTTGGCCTCAATATTCCTGTCTCATTTTGTGGTTCATGTCGGGATGAATGTCGGGCTTCTGCCTGTTACCGGCATCACGATGCCTTTTATGAGCTACGGAGGCTCTCATATGCTGGCCGAATTTTTAGGCATAGGCATTCTGTTAGGGCAGCATTCTTATTCAAGAGTTATAAATAAAGACGAAGCCAAAAATGAAATAATAGGCGTCGTCTGAGTTATTGAATATTAGGAATACAGATTTACAGTTTCTTTAAGCATTTTTTCCAAAGAGAAAGAACTTGCAACTGTCTTTTTTATTTTATCGCCGAATTCTTTTTGCTTACCTGCGTGATTTAAAAGGTATGAAATAGCCTCAGCGATTTCTTTCGGATTGCGGGGATGAACTAAAATGCCATTTTGCATATCATCTATTACTTCAGGTATTCCGCCCACACTGCTGGCGATAACGGGCAGGCCTTTCATTCCGGCTTCCAAGATGGCGTAAGGAAAGTTCTCGGTTCGAGAGGGGAGTAAAAATATATCCGCTCCGGAAAGCAATTTTTTAGCTTCAGAGACAAACCCGAGAAGTTTGACTATCTCTGTAATACCCAATTCAGAAATCATTTTTTCCAGATTTTCTTTTTCTTCTCCATTACCGGCTATGCAGTAAATAATTTTCTCTTTTATTTCTTTAGGCAGAGAAGACAGGGCTTTGAGGGCAACATCGAGGCCTTTATTATTGTGAAGTTCTGCGATTGAAAAAATAATGATTTTATTTGAGTCTTGAGCAGATAAGATTTGCCGGGCTTCGTTTTTAGGCAGGGTATCAAAATCAGCTATGCCATTATAGATGACTTTGATTTTACAATCTATAAATGGCAAGTAAGTAATATCTTTTTTGGATTTTTCCGAGACAGCGATAGTAAAATCGGTAATAATAACTGTGAAGTAATGGGCGACATAATAAATTATCTTTGAAAAAAGAGGCCTACTCGGTTCATTAAAGGCCCAGCCATGAGCGGTAAAAATAGATTTGGGACAGTGTGTACTCGTTAATTTCACGTATAAGACTGCTAAAGCGCCGAGGACGCCGATTTTGGAAGAGTTGAGGTGAATAACGGCTGGTTTTTCTCTTTTTATTATCTTTATTAAATCCCTGACTGTTTTTAAGTCATTTTTCAAATTTATCTCTCTTTCCGAGTTTTCTAACGTTATCGTACTCACATTTTGCAAAGAGAGCTTCTGCTGGAGGATATTGCCATCTTTATTGCCACAGGCGACGATTGTATCAAACCTGTCTTTTGGCAAGCCGGTGGCCAGGTCATAAACATATCTCTGGGCTCCGCCAAAGTTGCCTTTAGTGATTACATACAGTATTTTACTTTTGGTTTCCCTTTTTTCTGCCATGCCGAGAGTTTATCTTAATTTGACTAAAAATACAAGCCATTATATAATTAAATGGAACTTATATTTCCAAGGTTTATAATTAAAGAATGAATATATCCGGTAAAAAGGAAACAGCAGTTTTATTTTTGGGCGATGTAATCCTCCTGTATCTTTCCCTTTGGCTTGCTTTATTTCTCCGGGAGTGGGGTATGCCGACTGCGCGCTCTTGGGAGATGCATTTTTGGCCGTTTTCCATAATTATAGGCGTCTGGGTTTTAGTTTTTTTTATATCCGGATTATATGAAAAACATACATTAATTCTAAAGAGCCGCCTGCCGGTAACCGTTTTTAATGCTCAAATCGTAAATAGTTTTATTGCTGTTCTGTTCTTCTATTTCATCCCTTATTTCGGCATCACTCCAAAGACCAATCTGTTTATTTATCTATTTATTTCCTTCATCGCGATTCTTTTATGGAGAATATATGGCGACCGGGTTTTATATCCGCTAGTAAAACAAAAAGGCATTATCGTGGGCAGTGGGGAAGAAATGAAAGAACTTTTGGAAGAAGTGAATAATAATCCGAAATATGGACTCCAATTTATTTCTTCAGTAGACCTCAATCGTGTTGCCGGAGTGGATTTTCAGGAGGAGATACTTTCCAGAGTCTATTCGGAGGAAGTGCAGATAATCGCTGTTGACCTGAAAAACGAAAAAGTTGAACCCATTTTACCTCATCTTTATAACCTTATCTTTTCCCGAGTGAAATTCATAGACATGTATAAAATTTATGAAGATATTTTCGATAGAGTTCCTCTTTCTTTAGTTCGATATAATTGGTTTTTGGAAAACATTTCCACAGAATCTCGAACTACCTATGATTTTTTCAAACGCTTGATGGATGTAATTTTATCGCTTCTTGGAGGCATAGTCTCTTTGATTTTTTATCCTTTTGTAATTTTGGCAATAAAAATTGAAGATGGCGGGCCTATTTTTGTCTCGCAAGAAAGAGTAGGAAAAGACGGCCATATCATTAAAATATACAAATTCAGGTCTATGCAGAAAAATGAAATGGATCCTACCAAAGCAACGGATAATAAAGTGACAAAAGTGGGAAAATTTCTCAGGAAAACAAGCATTGACGAGTTCCCGCAATTCTGGAGCATTTTTAAAGGCGACCAGTCTCTTATCGGTCCAAGGCCGGAACTTCCTACAGCTGTAAAGCGGTACGAAAATGAAATCCCGTATTATGGAATTCGCCATTTAATTAAACCGGGCCTATCTGGTTGGGCTCAGATATATGGCGAACACGCTCATCATGGCGCTGATGTGTCTAAGACCAAGAATAAACTATCTTATGACCTTTATTACATCAAAAACCGCTCCTTTATGCTTGACCTCAAAATTGTTCTTAAGACTCTAAAGACCCTTCTTTCGAGAAACGGCGTTTAGTTGAATTTATTATTGATTTCATATATCCTGTACTTTATATGGCTAAATACCGATTTTGGGCGATATTAATCATAGCGCTGGCAATTGCACTGGGCTTTTTTGTTTGGAATAGTGAAAAGGAAGGCTCTAGCTACAAATTTAAACTGGGACTGGACCTTTCCGGCGGAACACATCTGGTTTACAAAGCTGATACTTCCCAAGTTCAGAGTTCGGATATTTCTTCGGCGATGCAATCTCTGCGCGATGTTATTGAACGACGCGTAAATCTTTTTGGAGTATCCGAGCCTATAGTTCAGATAGAGGAAGGAGGAATTTTTGGCGCCAATAAAGAGCATAGACTTATTGTAGAATTGCCGGGAGTAACGGATATTAATGAGGCAATAAAAAGAATAGGCGAGACTCCGGTTCTTGAATTTAAACTATTATCTAAAGAAGGGCAAAATAAAATAAAAGCCGGGAATGCCAGCTCAAGCCCGCAGGAAATCTCAGATATGTTTTTGGAAACAGGTCTTACCGGGAGAATGCTTCAAAAGGCAAGCATACAATTTGACCAAAGCGTCGGGAACAAACCTATTATTGGTTTGAAGTTTAACGATGAGGGCGCAAAACTTTTTGCGAAAATTACCAGAGAAAATACAGGTGACGTTTTAGGGATCTTTTTAGACGGAAATTTGGTAGAAGCTCCTTACATTAGGGAAGAGATAACAGGAGGACAAGCGGTTATTACCGGAGACTTTACTCCTGACCAGGCAAAGCAAGTGGTTCGCGACCTTAATTATGGAGCATTGCCAATGCCGATTTCACTCATCAGTACTGAAACTATAGGAGCATCACTCGGAGATACGGCTGTAGATGCAAGCATCAAAGCAGGAATCATTGCATTTATAATTGTCTCTCTGTTTCTCATCGCTTGGTATCATTTCCGCGGCTCGGTGGCTATGCTCGCTTTGGCAATCTACACAATAATTAACTTGGTTTTGTTTAAATTTATTCCTGTTACTTTGACAGCGGCAGGAATCGCCGGATTTATTCTTTCAATTGGTATGGCGGTAGATGCTAACATTTTGATATTTGAAAGAACTAAGGAAGAGTTGAAAAAGGGCAAGAATAAACACGATGCCTTAAAAGAAGGTTTCCACAGAGCTTGGAGTTCTATACGCGATTCCAACCTATCAAGTATTATTACGGCCGTTATTTTGTACTATTTCGCTTCTACGCCGGTAATCAAAGGTTTTGCCCTGGTATTTCTAATTGGCGTCTTGGTTTCCATGTTTTCTGCAGTTACTGCTTCCCGTACAATATTATTTGCTATAACCAAAGAAGATTCTTCGAATTCTTCAGCTACAAAAAAATAAATATGTTTATTGTAAAGCACAGAAAAATATTTTACTCTATTTCATCAATCTTGATTATTGTTTCTGTATTCTCAATATTTTTCTGGAAATTACAGCCGAGCATTGATTTTGCAGGCGGCAGTTTGCTCGACGTTTCCTTCGGTGCAGCAAACAAGCCAACAGCGGGAGAAGTTAGTGAGGTTTTGAATAAATTGAATTTTAAAGATGCTTCTATAAGATCTTCCGGAGAGGGGTATATCGTGAGACTTA